>CXWK01064763.1_pt2 | contig 16876 bp, 22 predicted proteins | sample 590851 | NCBI WGS metagenome assembly CXWK01 (sample SAMEA3498364, study PRJEB10139) | wastewater metagenome | biome: wastewater treatment plant; material: activated sludge | place: Denmark | collected 2014-08-01 | reverse complement strand
AGACAGCATCTTTAAAACTCTCAACAGTTTCTATTTTTTCTATTCGTTTATCACTTAAGCCCTCATGCGCTTCATCAAGAATAATTAATTTAGTTCCATCCGGATTTAATAATTTTCCATCTTTGTCTGTTACTAGAGTGGAATAAGTAGTCACTATAACTTTCCTACCCACTTCCTTCTCTTCTTCGTATACTCTTCCAATATCAACGTGCGGAGCGAATTTTTTAAAACTGTCGTATGTTTGCTCAACTAAAAACTGGGTCGGAACTACTATTAAGGTAGGAACATCGGCTGCCGCTACAACCTGACCAAAAATTACAGTCTTTCCTAGGCCAGTTGGTGCCTGTATCGTAGCCTCATCCTCACCTTTTTCCAAACTGTTATGAATACTTGTAAAAATGCCTAATTGTCTAGGTCGCAAAATCTGATGCTCAGGTTCGCGGTTGTGAATAGTTGCATAGCGGTCAAATCTGTTTAATAAATGTAATCTAATTCTTAGTCTTTCTGATTCCTCAGGATTTCCTAAGGGAGAAGCCGAATCTGGGTCTCGGAGGGTATCATTAAGTTGATGCCAAATTGAATACCTAACCGGAAAATTATCTCTAAACTGCTCTTGCGTTAATCCTCTTCCCTCTACGGACGGAGGAAGTATTGGCTCTCCATAAAACGAAGCAAAATCAGGGACTAAACTTCGCCCGGCCTCGTGAGATTTTGATGTTAAATTTCTCTCCATTCACTTAGTATATCAATTGTAATTATCAGAACAACTTTCTTCGTGAATACTCTTAAATATCAAAAGCAGGAATGATGTAAATGGGTTCAAATGAGGCTAGTTGGGTACAAAGTAAGCGAATCTTGCGACTTCATCTAAAGTTCAGCCACTGACCCCAGAAAAAATTCCTACCTTGTGCAGGATTTTTTGTGGGATGGTTAGCAAGAGACTATAAGTATCAAACGGAGTTTGATGAGTTCGGCTCTGCGAAGCAGAGGGTGTGCAGTCCCGTCGATCACCCATATATGTTTAGAATGTAATAACATGGATTTTAAATAGCGCTGATTGCAGGGTAAAAAGATTCCTTTAAATTTTATTTTTCTCATTAAGTGTTTCCCACTTTTTAACATTAACGCCTTTTACCAAAAGCCAGAGAACCATCATAACTTCCCCGAGCCAGGTATATTCACTGATGACTATTCCGAAATTCGGGAAAAGAAAATAAGTAAAGAAATCTATCAAATAACCCAAACATGTAATCATTAAAAAGATTCCGATAATTTTAGGCATAAAATTGGACTTAAAAACTAAGTAGCCCATTGGTAATAACCAAAGCCCAAAGAATATACCCATAATTTGAATTCCGTACTTATGCAGATCTAAGAATAACGGCACTAAGGATTGAAACTGGCTGAAGTCTTTTAATATAAGCAGTGCCGCCACATTATTAAGTTCATTGACCATGGAAATAGGTAGGACAAGTGCTGTAAAAAGAATAATATACTTTGCTATTTGTTTATTAACAGGCTTAAGAACCTTATAGATAAAAATTGCAGTAAACACAGTTAATAATGCAGTAAGTAAGGCGCTGACAATACTGAGGCGGAATAAAAACTCATTAGCTAAAATATTACTTACAGTTACAGCCAAATCACCGGGTATTATTAGTGCTTTAGGAACATACACTAGACCAAAGACACCAAGCGGTATTTGAAGAAAGTATAAAAGACCGGCGATTCTGGCGGTTTTTTGGATGGATTTCATTTCTATTTATCGGTTTTTGCGAATAATGAAGAAAGTGCGGACTGATTGAACCCTTTTGCGACGAGCCAGATGCCTAATGATAATTCGAATAGCGCTACCAGGATAGCAGATGCGCCTGCAAGTGGGTCGCGTTGGCCTAGGAAACCGAACATGACAGCGAGGTAGCCAGCGATTAATATAGGTGCACCAATGAGGCCAATTAGAGACAGAGCTCGGGGCACCAGTCGGGATTTGTACAATAAGTATCCTAACAGTAGGTCATTTATGGCGGGCAGGAAGCTTTGGCTGAGAAGGAAAATTCGGTCGTAAAGGGTGATAAGAGTTTTGCTGACAATTAGAAAATCAGATCCAACTCCTGACTGTCTTAATGTCACGATAGATAAAAGAAATGCGACACCAAGGAAAATTGAGGCGGCTTCCAGGGTTCTGGAGGCAATTAGGCCTAAAGCGAGAACTTCATTTTGTTTCTTAAGCACAGAGAAAAGAACTGCAGCGGTGGCGATGCCAGCGAGAGCTACAATGACTTCGGATATTCCACCGATAATGACATTCGTGTCAGGGCCAGAACCCAATATGTATTTTGGATCATGTATTGGACCATAAAGAGAGAGGGTTGGGATCGAGACAAAGGTGAGGATATATAGTAAGCCTGCCGTGAGCGAGATTTTTCTATTAGTAGTCATTAGTTTTTCTCCAAGGCTGAGAATGCTGACTTGTTGAATCCTTTGAATATTAACCAGAATCCAATGAATAATTCCCAAAATCCGCCGGGGAGTGAGGAGATTAGACTCAGTCCGGATCCCATAATCTCGGAAGCCATGCCTAGAAAAATAACTGCATATCCCGCGAGTCCCCAGAGGGCAAGAATTCTTGGGACTAATTTGGCTTTATATAATATGTAATTCAACATTAAACCAGAAATACCCAGAGTCATCATGGCGATATAATAAATATAAAGCTGGCCTTGTAATAACAGGGCGCTCAAAGATTGAAAAATACCAGTGTCAGAACTTGCGGCTTTAATATATTCTGTAGCCAGCGGTATTTGAAGAAGCATGAATAAGACCATAATCGAAACAAATGCGGCATCCAGAATTCTGAAAGCTAAGTAACCTATGGCAAGACGTTCGTTATGAGGCTTTAGAATTGGGAACATTAAAACTCCGTGCAGCGCATCCCAGACCGCAGCTGTCAACCAGAGCAAGGCACCTATGGCAATGATTGGACTGCTTGCAGGAATAACCGATAAATGATTTGGGGCATCCATTATAGATTTGACGAGCATTTCCCCGCCGATACCGACCACAAATCCCAAAACATATATTATTCCTATTATTCTTGCCGTGTTCCTATATGTGTTTATATTCTTAACCATTGCTGTGCACATACCTTACGTTATGTGAGGAGAAATAGATACTCATCAATAAATTAAGAATTAAAGTTTGGAATAGTAAATATAGGCTTAAATGAAACTAGTTGGGTAGAAAGCGAGCGAGGTCTTTTTATCGGGTTAAATCCAGAAATCGATCTAAAAGAATCACAGGTTTTTTGCACTATGCTGCTGGATCCAGTCTTGGGTCTTTTCAAGATCTAACTTTTTAGTAGCAATTGCAAGTGCTGTTTCTATCAACTCATCCTGTTGCACCTGTAAAGAGAATCCATTTATTTCTAAAAATACCAATCCACTAACCACCCCGGTTCGCTTGTTTCCATCAACAAACGGGTGATTATGAATCAGAGAGAGCATTAGGGAGGCAGCTTTTTCAAAAATATTCTCATATAGATCCCTGCCATCAAAACTTGATTGTGGACGAAATATTGCAGACTCAAGCAATTCCAAATTTCGTAGACCAGATGTCCCACCATATCGCTCTATTTGATCTTCGTGGATGAAGAGTATTTGTTCAAGTGTTAAGTAAAAGGTATTCACAAACTATTTTTGGGCAAGTTGTTTTAAGGCAGAGCTATACTCTTTATTTACTTTATCGAGAATATTGAGAAAGTGCTCATTGATGGAGGAGGTCTTTACTTTTGTTCCCTTTTTAACAATAGTAAGTGAATTAGTTGCCTGATTCTCCTCGATTTCGACTTCATTTCCAGCCTCAAGCCCCACCTGATCTAAAAGTGATTTAGGAATAATTATGCCTGTAGAATTGCCAATTTGTATAATTTTCTGATTCATTGTTATAACAGGTTATAACAATTTAGATTACTTGTCAAGAATATCTTACTGTTGTTCGATGAACTTTTTGCGGTCTCCCTGAATGCTCCAAATTAACTTTGAAACAAAACTCTAACCTGATATTATGATTTGATGAAACTTGAGAGGAAAAAAATCTTTTTAGCTTTTCTTTTGGGTATCGGACTGATACTGACCTCTTTATTTTTCTCCTATCGCTTACTTGAGGTGCCCCGCGGATTAACTTCTGATGAGGCAGCGTTTGGTTATAACGCGGCGTTGCTTGCAGAGACTGGTAAAGATCAGAACGGCAGATTTATGCCGCTTTTTGTTCTATCGGTTGAAGGAAAAGATTGGAGACAACCGGTTACTCAATATTATATGGCTGGTTTTTTTAAGGTTTTTGGGGCTTCGGTTTTTAATTTGCGATTTAGCAGTATCATAATTACGCTACTTTCGACTGTTTTATTATTGGTTTTGGCGAGCAAATTACTCGGTTATAAATGGGCGCTGTTTTCAGCATTTATTTTCCTAACTACACCTTTAGTTATGATCCAGTCACACATGGGACTGGATAATATAATGCCTATTCCTTTTACTATGCTTTGGCTACTCAGTGTTTTTCTTTTTAGTAAAACCCAAAAAAGAAGGTATCTTGTTTTTGCAGCAATAAGTTTAGGGATTAATTTTTATACTTACAAAGCGATGAGGGCGGCGGTGCCGATTTGGATTTTAATTAGCGCTGGTTACATATTTATTTATTATTATCGAGATTCTTGGATTAAGGCTTTTAAACAGTCCTACAAAGATATCTTTGTTTTTTTAATTAGTTTATTGCCTTTTTTCGCGATTATTCCGTTAATACAACAGAAATATCCTGGAGCTATTTTTTCCGGACAAAGACCTAGTTTTGATTCGGTATACAGCGTTCTTTATCCATATCTTTCTAGCTTTGACCTGACTTTTACTTATATTACCGGAGATCTAACGATGTTTCATTCAACTCGAATGCACGGGATGATGCTTCTTTTATCTGCTCCATTATTTTTTGCCGGTTTATATTACGCGATCCGGAATAAAGGTTTTTGGTTGTTTATATTAATTTGTTATTTTACAGCTCCGTTATTGTTTGGACTGGTGGGGTCTACACACCGGGCCAGCAGGTTGATGATGATGATTCCCTTGTATTGTCTGCTGGCAACTTTGGGGACTAAATCGCTTTGGGAAAATAGACCAAAAATTTATTTCAGACCTGCCTTAATAATAATTTTCTCATTGATGATTATAAATTATGCTGATTTTGTTAATTATTATTGGAATACTTATCCTAAGCTGACTGAGAATATATTTTCGGATTTAGGCACTTATACATCTTATGAGAAATTTTCAGAGGAAGCCCAAGCCCGGAATTTAACTCCCTACATAGATGAAGATATTTATACAGGGGATGGGGATTCGGGGCATTTTTTTGAAACAATTTATTTTAAAAACAGAACTAAAAGAATTCAACCGAACGAAACGCTACCTCCGGGAAGCTTGTTGATGACACGCAGGGAGAATGTTCCTGGGGCGGTAAGGCTGCCGGCCGATATAGATCATATCCTTCATATTAGAGAGTACAAATATTTTTTAGGCTTTGATAATATGGACGGGCAATTTCTTTATACTCTTCAAAAAATATTTTATTATTAAAGTCCCTTTCAATCTTTTTTAAAACCCAATCTTTATAGTCTTTAAGAGTTCTATCCTTAAACAAATAATTATTCCAGCAGACTACTAAATAGAAATCGGTGGTGAAGTGAGCTAAGGCATCTGCAGTTGCTAGGATTTTAGCCTCTAAATCTTCGGGTTCCTTACCATCATGCATTCCATGACCATGAATTATTTGATCTACAATAAAGATAACCTTTTCTTCTGAGAAACCAGACTCTTTTAAAACTTTTCTTGCGCCCTCTTCACTTTTTTCATCTAAATCTGGGTCATTTTTACTTGTCCATGCATAAGCTAAATCATGTAAATAAGCAGCAGCTATAACACTTTCTTTATCAAATTCATACTTTTTTGAAAGATCTTCGACCCAATTAGCAACTATTTTATTATGACCCTCAAAAAGCCAATCATTCCAATCTATAACATGGTTTTTCTTTTCGTATATTTTGCGAACATTATCAATAACAAGATCGAGTTTATCCATTTCAGTGAGTATAACAAATTTATTAATAATCTATCTATGCGCTACTAATTAAATTTGTTTGCAATAAAAATTTCATTGTTACTTCAGTGATTGTTTAAACAATTCATTATTCTAAGCAATTAGTTTTTCTGTAAATGAGTTTAGGTAGAATATAAGCATGACTCAAATTAGATTTAATGCAAAACTGATTAAAATTAACGGAATGACTATCCTCCATTTGCCGGAAAGTGCCAGTGCAGAGCTGCCGTCAAGAGGCATGATAATGGTTTCAGGGAGTTTAAACGGAGTTACTTTTAAAGTTTTACTGGAACCGGATGGGAAATATGGACCAGGGCTAAAACCAAGCCATTGGTTTGCTCCTGATAAAAAGTTGTTAGCAGAATCGGGTGCGGCAGCAGGTGACTTTGTTGAAGTTTCCATTTTACCAACTAAAGAATGGATCGAACCGGAAGTGCCAGTTGATGTAGCCGAAGCTTTGGCAAGCTCATCAAAAGCTCAAATTTTATGGAAGGATATTACTCCACTCGCCCGCTGGGATTGGATACGCTGGATTAGGGCAGTTAAGACTGCAGAAACCAGGAAAAAACATCTGGAAGTGATGCTGGATAAACTTAATAAAGGGATGCGGAGACCTTGCTGTTTTAATAGAAACTTATGCAGCGATCCGACAGTATCAAAAAACTGGGTGTTAATTACTCCTTCTTAAGCAATGGGTAAAGTGATTTAAATCAATGAAAATTATCCAGAGATGTTCAAGAATAGTCATATGAAAAAATTTGTGGCCGCACTTTTTATAATTCCTCTGACAGCACTTCTTTTATTTAGCGGTAATGTTTTTGCTGGTGAGAATTCTTTTCCGATTGTAACTTTATCAAAAGATGAAGTAGTAAATCATGATTATTTTGCAGTTGGGGATACTGTTAATTTAAGCGGGACTGTTAATGGTGATGCATATGTAGCTGGAGGTAATGTGACTTTTGATGGAGTGGTTAACGGGGATCTTTTAACTGCTGGAGGGAATGTGACTATTTTAGGAAAAGTTAATGGAAATATTAGGGCGGCCGGAGGAAATATTATTTTATCTTCTGATGTGGAAAGAAATGCCACAATCTTAGGCGGATCGGTATCGCTATCAGGTGACGGAAAAATTGCCGGCAGTTTAGTTTCGGCGGGAGGAAATATATCTTTAAATTCACCGGTTGGTAAAGGAGTGAATGCAGCCGGTGGTCAAATTAGTTTTGGTAATTTAGTAGGTGGCACTGTAAATGCATATACCAGTAATTTAGCCCTGAGTCCGGCAACAAAAATTACAGGGGACCTTAATTATTGGAGTGAGAATAAATTAGTGTTAAATCCGGAAGCTTCAATTTCCGGTCAAACTAATTACCATTATGTACAAACTCCTAACTACAAGGACAAGGAAGCGGCAAGAGTCGATAACGAAAAGATTCTGGGTGTAGCTACAATGGGGACCTTGGTTTTCTATATTTATAGTCTGGCTGTGTCGCTAATAATTGGACTAATAATCATTAAATTATTGCCGGTATTCACAGAAGGTACTCTCAAAACTTTGGAATCCCGCTCACTCGCTTCGCTAGGAGTTGGATTTTTAACAGTGCTTTTATTTCCGGTGGTATTCATAATATTATGCATGACAATAATTGGCATTCCTTTGGCTTTGTTATTATTTCTGGCGCTAGCTTTACTTTGGTTTATAGCTGAAACATTTGTTGCACTTTATATTGGAACTAAACTACTTAATTATTTGAGAAAGGAAAAAAGCTCTAAAAGTTGGATTTTGCTCACTGGACTTTTAGTCCTAGGAGTATTATCTTTAATTCCATTTATTAATTTCTTTGTGGGGATGTTAACTTATCTGTTTGGTATTGGAGCATTACTTATTCAAAAGAAAACATCATATTCAATTTTGAGAGAGAAGAAATTAATCTAGTCTTTCATGCAATCCGGACATTCTAATTAAGCAGCTGAAAGCGAATGAGTGATCTCAATCAAAGAAGATTTAGTCGGTCTGAGCTAATATCCATTAATGATTAAACTTCTAAAACGAGGATCGTACAAGCTGATTGAAACTAAAGGGCAAACTAAGATTCTAAGTTTAGATGACGAAAGTTTTGCATGGGTGAATGCGGCAGAAATCGGGGAAATACTAGTTAGCTCCCACAGAGGCCATCTAACTGATAATATTTTGGCTATAGGAAGGTATAGGCTTTATGAGGTTAAGGACGAGAAAAACCTGACTGATTTACAACATTTAGAACTGTTTGTGGGAGATGGAGAGTGGCAAGGATACTTACTGACTACAGGTTTACCGAATGATGAAAGCCGTAGAAAAAGAATTATTCCAACTAGAGAGCTAATAACCCGGGTTTCGAAAACAGAGTCTGTGAGACATCTGTGCTAGACCAGCTCATTTTCAAAATCATCAAGATGATTAATTATCAGCAAGTTTTTACTAAAAGTTACTAAACCTTTGTCTTTTAAAATCTTCATTTCCCTACTAACAGTTTCTCTGGCCATACCAGCCTGAGAAGCAATATCTTTTTCTGAGATGGTTAGCTCCACAGTATTCCCTGACTTTTTACCAAATCTTTTAGCTTCAATTAACAGCTCAGTGATAACTCTGGTATAAGCCTCGCCTGACATGAGATGAACCATTTTCATGAGGATGCCATCTGTTCCTTTGTAAACCCGACTTAATAAATCGAATAAAACATCCGGGTTTGATTTCAAAAAATCTATGACTTCACTGCGGGGTGCTTTCCAAATATTTAAATCCTCCAGGGCTTCATAATAATAAGCATTAAAAGTGTCATTAATAGCCCATGACATAGGGAAAAAGGAAACTGGTTTAAAAACATTAATGACCAGTTCTTCTCCTTTGGCGGAGATTGCGTATTGCTTAACTTTGCCTTCTGTAAGATAAAAAACACCGGCCGGATCATCATCAACACGAATAATAATCTCGCCTTTTTTAAATTGGAGATGCTTGAATTGTTTGAAAAAATTATCAATCTTTAGCTGCACTGGATTATCCATTTGATAATTATACTCCCTGAATGATAATTATTGTTTGATTTTAGATAATTTGGAGGTTGTAACTGAGAAGGGCGGAGATGATTTAAATCACATACTTTAAATTGATTCCGTAGTAGGATGCACTTGCGATCAGGGAAGGAGGCAGAAATAAACATTTAAGAGATTAAGATTTAGGATTCTGCTCTTTGAGGTGTGATGTTTTTGAAAAGAGATGTTTGGTTTCAAAGAAAAAGTCCTTCCCAAGATCGCAAAAGATATGAAAATGCATAATTGTTATTTAAGATCGGAAGCTGAGATTGAAGCCTTGATTAAGGAGGCTATGAAAAGTTGTCAGAAGAGTAAACAGCCAGTTGACAAGATTGTAAGGAAAAAGACTTTTAAGCAAACAGCAGAGTATTCCAGTAATAAATCAGAACAAAAGCCCCAGCGGTTTTAAGGCTTTAGGACAAATTTAACAGAGCAATTACTTATTGCAAACCGGCATATATTAGTAGGAGAATTATATTATGAGTATTCCAAGAACTGATAAGTATAAGGCTTTAAATTTTCTTTGTGATAATAGACTGGCTGTGCTTTCTACGGTATCGTCTGATTCTGACAAGCCGGAATCAGCACTTGTATATTATGTTGTTGACGAAAGTTTTCCACTATTTATAGTAACGACTAAACAAAGCCGCAAGATTAAGAATCTTATAAAGAACTACAAAGTATCGCTGGTTATCTTTTCGGAAGTCCCGCCGATAGAACTGCAGATTGAAGGAACTGCAGAAATAATTGAAGACCCTCATAAAAAGAATCAAATGTCTGAAAGATATCTTGAAGTTTCTAATAAGAATCCTGAAACATTTAACTGGCCGCCTGTTTTAAAATTGCCCAATACCGAGGGGTTTGATTTTCTCAAGATAACTATCCACTGGTTTAAATATTCTGATTTTAGCGAGAGAGAAGGCAGTGTTGTTGAAGGTACTCCTGCTGACTGGCACTAGAACCCCCTGTCCCCTTTGTGACTGTAATCAATGCATTTGAAAACTTTTTAGTAAATAATAGCCCTACTAAGGAGGTGAGGAGAATGTATTTACTGACGGGAGTTTTAGGCTTGATACTGGCTGCTGCACCTTTTGCTTTAGGATATAGTGATAATTCAGCTGCACTTTATACTAGTATTGGAGTTGCAGGAATTTTGATTGTAACGACAGTTCTTGAGTGGGCTGCTGAGGATAAAGATATGTGGGAATATTGGGTTGCCGGAGTTGTAGGAGTTGGAACTATTGCAGCACCATTTGTATTAGGATTTAGCGGACTTACTAATGCTGTTTGGACTATGTCAGTTGTGGGTCTGGCAACTGTATTGGCAGCTGCTACAAAACTGTTTTCAGAGAAAGCAGATTTGGGGTATTAGTGGTCTATTAATATGAATTGACAGTGAAAGTTTGCGGGATGTAGTATATATTTATGACTGACTTTTTGTACGGGCTTTTGAATGGAATTACTGCCTGGCCGCTGTTAATACTTCATATATTTGAGGTATTCAACCAGTATCCAGTTTATGATGTTGCCCGAAATACAGGGTGGTATCAATTTGGGTTTTTAATTGGAGCCGGCTCCCCTCTTTTAGGATTTTTTGGCAAACGTAAATAATTCTAGTACAGCAAGTAACCTAAATTCTTACACAATTCATATATTAAAGCTCTACTATTAAGTCATGGAAGAAACAAAACAGGTCACAGAGGTTCGTACAAGCTCTAATGGACAACCCCTAGCTGGCAATCCAGAGCACCCTCAAAAAGTATATGCAAAGAAAAAAGTAATCTTTAGAGCCTATCAAATTATTTGGTATATATTAGGACTAGTTGAAGCACTACTGGCATTCAGGTTTATACTAAAGGCGCTAGGTGCCAATGCTGGAAGCGGATTTACAAATTTTATATATGTAATAAGTGATCCACTGGCTCTGCCTTTTAGAGGAATTTTTCCGACATCTGTTGCTCAGACTAACGCAATTGAATGGTCAACAATTGTGGCGTGTATAGTATATTTAATTGCAGCGTTTGGAATAGTTCAGCTCTTTCAATTAATAAAACCGACCAATCCTCAGGAAGTTGCAGAGAATGTTGATACACAGTAGTTCAAATAATTGAGGCTTTATATCCTGTTTTTTCTATTTGAGATAAAATCTTAGCCGTGTTTATTTTTTGCTGATCAAACACAACTTCAGACTTCTGCTGAGCATAGTTAGTTTGCGAAGAAACTACACCTTCTAAATCTTCAAGATCAAAATCTATATTAAGAGCACATGATGTACAATGCATGCCATCAATTTTTAATATTATTTTCTTCATAAATTACTTTACATCACCTCAATCACCCCGGTATACATCCCCATGGAACATGTGAAAGCTATTTTACCTTTTTCCTGCGGAGTGAACTGAACTGTTTCTGTGGTGTTTGGCAAGATGTTCTTGGAGATTTTAAGAGAGGGTATTCTGAAGGCTGAGGCGCAATTATAGGCATCTTTTGATTCGATGCTTAAGTTTACAGGTATGCCTTGCTTAACTTTTAAATAGTTTGGAGAATAACCTTTTGAAGTTATATAAATTGTTGCGTTCTGCACTCCACTATTATCGACATCGGTATTTCGCGTTGTTGAGTTATCCTTTGAAGAGGGACTCAGGGTGAATGTGACAGGAGAATTCTCATAAAATTTCTGCAGTGTTACGGGCGAATCTGCTGCAACAAGAGCTCCGTTTAAAGAGGTAATGCCTAAATATATGACTAGGATTGCCGCTAGCTTTAGAAATCTGGTCCTGAACTTATCGCTTAGCAGCGAAGTTAATGACCCTAGTCCGAAAAATAACGGGACAGTTCCCAGAACAAATACTGCCATGATCAACATGCCAGAAATTGGATTACCTGAAGAAATAGCTAAGGCCTCCATAGCAAGGGTTGTTCCGCACGGGATAAAAATAGTCAATGCTCCAAGTAGTGCCGGTGCAAACAAGTCTTTGGATTTGGATTGGTTTCTAACGAGCCTGGCTAAGAATCTTGGAGGCTGGAAGATAATATAACGGAAGATTGGATGAATGTTCAAAATATTAAGAGCGACACCGATCATATAGAGACCGGCGATAGCTTGCATCCAGATTTGGATGCTTTGACTGATGTTTAAAGCACCTCCAAATAATCCTAGGATGAAACCCAATAAAGAGTAGGTTATCAGCTTGGCAAGAATAAAAATTCCAACCGGCCAAAGCGAGTTTTTAAAATTTTTTCCAGCTTCAATTTCTTTTTCCTCACGGGCTGCGATGACTGAAGCGAGCAGACCACCTTGGACTGCCAAACAAGTTAGCCCACCAACTGTTAAGCCAGTTAGAAAAATTACCCAGAGATCCATTTTAAATTTTTGCTTTCTTTAGTAACAATGAATTGCTGACAACCGAAACTGAAGAAAGAGCCATAGCTAGACCGGCAAAGATTGGATTTAAGAATACTCCGAATAGAGGATAAAGAACTCCTGCCGCAAGAGGGATGCCGATGATGTTGTATATGAATGCCCAGAATAGATTTTGCTTAATTGTTCTCATAGTTAATCTTGAAAGCTTGAAGGCTTGGGGGATTTTCGAGATATCTCCACTTAAAAGAGTTATGTCAGCAGATTCTATGGCAATATCAGTCCCAGTTGCCATAGCAATTCCGACATTGGCCTGTGTTAAAGCTGGCGCATCATTTATTCCATCTCCGGCCATAGCAACTATATTACCTGCTGCCTGAAATTCTTTGATAATCCTGGATTTGTCTTGCGGTAAAATATTAGCCCGGACTGAATCAATGCCGATTTGTTTGGCAATATGTTCGGCGGCTTTATTGTTGTCACCAGTTAATATGATGGTTTTTATACCCATGTCATGAAGCTGAGCTATCGCTTCCCTGGCTCCGGATTTAATAGTATCACTGATAGCCAATAGGCCTGAAGATTTCTTATCTATTTTGATTATAACTACAGTTTTGCCTTCTGACTGCAGTCTATTAACCTCAGGTAGTAGCTGATCAGTAATATCAGGTTTTTCGATACTGATTTTCTGTTTATTTATTAAACCCCCAACCCCAATTCCTTCTGCTTCCCGGAAGGAATCAGCGTTTAGAAAACTTAGTTTTTGTTCTTTTGCTTTACTGACTATGGATCCTGCAAGCGGATGTTGCGAATAGTTTTCTAAGCTACCTGCGAGTTGAAGTAATTTTTTCTGGCTATAGGAAGGAGATAATGAAATTATATCAGTGACTGTAGGCTTACCTTCGGTTAGTGTGCCGGTTTTATCTAAAACCAAAACATTAGCCTGATGTAATTTTTCAAGACTTTCAGCGTTCTTTATTAAGATTCCGGATTCCGCTCCCTTACCTACACCAACAATTATGGCGGTTGGGGTTGCTAGGCCTAAAGCACATGGGCAGGCAATAACTAATATTCCGACGAAGGCCAAAAGGCCAAAAGATAAGGCCGTTGGAAAGCCTAAAAAGTAGGCACCAACAGTTAACCATATCATTAATGTTATTAAGGCAATTACCAAGACTGTGGGTATAAAAATTGAAGAAACCTTGTCAGCTAAGTTTTGAATTTGAGCCTTAGAGCCCTGAGACTCCTCAACTAATTTAATAATCTGTGCAAGCATGGTGTCTGACCCCACTTTGGTGGCTTTAAATTTAAAAGTTCCTTGTTTGTTTATAGTTGAGCCGATTACTATGTCCCCGATTTTTTTATCTGTGGGAAGAGGTTCACCATTTAGCATAGATTCATCAACGGAAGAGGCACCTTCAATAATTGTGCCATCAACTGGAATTTTATCCCCTGGCTTAACTATTAAAATATCCCCGACTACAACCTCTGAAACTTGGATCTGAATTTCCTGGTTATTTCTAATCACTAAGGCGGTTTTTGCCTGAAGGTGAAAGAGCTTTTCTATTGCCTCCCCTGTTCTCATTTTAGATTTTACTTCAAGATATTTGCCTAAAGTTATGAATCCCACAACCACAATAGTAACGTCAAAGTAAGTAAACTCCGGCAATAGAAGCAATATTCTTAATTGAGGAGAAAGAAAAATAATGCTGCTGTATAGATAAGCAGTCAGCGTTCCGATACCGACCAGCGAATCCATATTGGCGACGCGGTACTTAATAAATCTAATAACAGCATCTAAATAGGGTTTGCCTACCAGAAAAAGGACGATGGATGAAATAATAAATAGAAGTGTATTAAGAAGAGGCATGGGCATAGAGAGATTTGGAATATTATCAAAAAGTCTAGCTAATATATCCCACATCATCAGGAGAAAGACGACAAGGGTTATCGGTAGAACAAAATTAACTTTCATTCTTAAGTCCGATAGTTCTTTGAGTTTTTCTTCTTTGGATTGATTCAAGCCTAGATGCCCGCGATGGTCTTCGCTACTATTTTGACCGATAACCATCTTGCTATGATCCATCTCATTGTGATTTATTTCGTTGGCAGTCATTATTTGAGTGTGTTGAGGCATTAACCTGTAACCTAATTTATTGATCTCATTATTCATCTCAGGAAGACCAACCTGGTCATGATCAAAGGAGATTTTGACTTTTTCTGTGGCAAAATTAACGTCACAATCCTCGACTCCTGGGAGTTTTTTAAGTTTTTTGGTAATGACTGAACTACAGCTGGCGCAGTGCATACCCTTGACCTGAAAAGTTTCACTGTTCATATATTAAATTACCTGATACCAGTCTTGTCGCCAGCCTTTTAGAATAATCAGACTATTCTTAAGAAAATTTTCAACACTGTCGGCATTATCTAAAACTTCTTCCCGGCTGCTTTTGGTTCTGATTTCGGTTGTCATTTTTATCCCTGCTTCGTGGTGATAAATTAGCGCATTTAAGAATCTTAAGTCTAATTTTTCTTCAGTGTTACCTAAATTTGTGACGACTGGATCTTTAACAGGACGATTATCGTTATACCAGCTTTTTTTCCAACCATATAATTCTTCGATCAAAGTTGGTTCATTTTTTAGGATATCAGCTGCGAGATTCTTTATTTCGGACCTTTGAGATTTATCTGATATTTGAATAGCAAGTAATATCGCGCCTCTGTGATGGGCTGCCATCTGATTGATGTAGCGCAAGTCAACAAATCTGTCGGCCTGACCCAACCCCATTTCTTCTTTATCGTACATTGTTTGTTGATAAGAAGGAGAGATGTAGTAGCCTCCGGCCAGGCCCAAGATCAGAGTGACAATCATTAATGAAAAGGCGAGGGTTGTGCTAATTTGCTTCATACTAGTTACTCCAGCTCCTCAACCAAGATCTCATTTGGTCAATTTCAGAAGTTTGACTGGTAATAATATTGTCTGCCAGCTGCTTCATCTCGGGACGGTTTGTACCATTTTTTAGCATTGAGGCCATCATGACAGCCATTTGGTGGTGGGGAATCATTTCTTCTAGGAATTCTTTATCGAAATCGGCTGATGTTTCAAGATTGGTTATATCTGATGTATCCCCCATTCTACCCATATGCATACCAGAAGTATTACTCATCATGCCGTGCTGCTGCATAACCTGATTACCCGTTGGAAGTTCCCTATCAAACCAATCCTGATACCAGCTTTTCATTTGAGTTATTTCCTGACCTTGTGACTTAATAATATTTTCGGCCAGCTGTTTTACTTCAGGCTTTTGTGATTTTGTTAAAGCGAGTTTGGACATGGCAATTGCATCTTCGTGATGTGGGATCATCTGTTCGATAAAATGGGCATCAATTACGCCTGAAGACATTTGATTGTAGCTGGAATTCTGCATCATTCCTATTCGACTGGAGGTGGCAACCGGACTGATCAATAGCCAAACCGAAAGTCCACCTATAAAAAGCCCGGCAAGTGCGTATTTAATTTCTTTGTTCATGTTATTTGTTTACTCTTTTAAATAGAGCCACAAGCTCAGTTACTGCTCTTTCTTTTTCATCTACCATTTGATGGGCAACATGAGTTTCCAAGTGCCGTTCAAATAATACGGAGTCTAGGCTTTTTAAAGAGTTCTGAATTGCCAGGCTTTGGGTTAGTAGATCAATACAGTATTCGTCGGCTTCAATCATTTTATAAAGTCCGTCGAGCTGTCCTTTGATAATATTAATTCTCTTCTTAGCTTTGTCTTTAACGTCGATGTAGTGCGATTTCATTAAATTCATAATATACCCCCCTAGGGTATATGTCAATAATAAAATATCATCCGCAACTGAGCCGGGGTGTTTTTTAGTTTGTTAAATTTTTAAGAAGTAATTGTAGATATTTTTGGAGAGATCAGCAATCCTGTCTTCAGCTGCTTTTGGGATACTGCTTTCTGACATAACTACTATAATATAGTCGCCCTTTTCAGAGTATATTATTCCAGCATCATGACTAAACCAGCCTAACTCGCCGGTTTTATGGGCGATGACCAGCTCAGGAGGTAGGTTTTTAGGAATTTTGTTATTGAGTTTTTGTTTTTTTAGCAGATCAAGCATTCTAGCCGTTGAATCGGTGTTGCCCAACTCCCCTCTTTGTAATTTTTCAAAATATAGAGCGATATCTAGAGGTGTCGTGACAGGGGCGCTGCCGTCTATGCCAACTTTGGAATTTTTGAAACCTCTTTCATCAAGAAAGGCTGCAACTTTGGATAAACCAATTTTTTCGGTGAG
>CXWK01095062.1_pt1 | contig 16895 bp, 39 predicted proteins | sample 590851 | NCBI WGS metagenome assembly CXWK01 (sample SAMEA3498364, study PRJEB10139) | wastewater metagenome | biome: wastewater treatment plant; material: activated sludge | place: Denmark | collected 2014-08-01 | reverse complement strand
GACTTGTTGTGCTTGATATTGGCCATTTGTTTTTCCCTTTTCTGTTGCCGTGAGCTGCGCCCCGGCTTTTCGTGAGAGTCTTTGACAGCACCATGCCGTCTCTGACCGTGTTCTCATCTTAGTGCGGATCCGCTCGCTTGTCAAGCCTTTTCTTCTATCGGGCGAGCACTCCGCTCTATCTAGGAACCCGGTTGTTCTATTCGGGTCTCTCCAAAGGATGCGTGGTAGGGGGATTCTTATTTCTACGGGAATNNCAAAGCGAGTCAATGTTCAGTATGAGATGATGATGCGTGCTCTGGTCAACGCGATGATCCACGGCCAAAAATTGGGCGCGTGGCGTGAGATCGAACCCGCTTTCGCGATCTATGATGATCGTACCACGACCTCACGGATCTTGCGAGCGAAACCGGGTGATGTGCTGGCCTATTGCACCGATGCAGCGTGCAAGCTCGACAACACGCCCCTTCCTTCGCCCCCTGGTCCGGTCTGCGAAGATATGCGAGCGGAGCAAGAAAGGATCGCACGATTCACCGCTGAAGCACGCGAGGAACAACGCCGGGTGAGGGAATCAAACGCCGCGATCTTGATCGGCTACCTCAATGAGAAAGGCTTGTGCTGGCATGCCATGCCCTTCCATACCATCGAAGCACATCCGAACGATCCGGCGATTATCAAATTCACAGTGAAACCCGGAAAAACCCTGATCCCGCTCGGACGCTGAAACCCCCGATGGATCCCCCGCTGTAAAAAAGCGGGGGTCTTCTTATATTGGTGGGAAGAATAAGAAAACCCCCGCCTACCATCATATTCCCCTGGAGATATTTATGAACCTGATTGTAGAGAATGGAAGGAACGATGCGGACGATGTTCGGTTGTTCTTTCAAGGCGAAGAGACTCAGAGCCTGCCAGAGAACGCTACAATGCTTGACGTTGTGATGCTCCTGGGAGTGTTTGAGAGCCGAGGACAGGCCAAGAAGGCCGGGTGGTCCAAACCCATACAGGAAGGCTTCTCGTCATTCGAGATAGGGAAGCTGCGTAAGGGGGTTTGGATTCTCAACCCGAGGGCTGAACCGTGAATCAAATTGGGTTTCAAATCAGAATCTTACAGCGCTCTCTGGATCGATTCATGGCGAATATGATTCGTGATAGCGATCCATTCCAAAAGGAGAAAACCCTTCCAGCGGGAAAGGTGAAAGAGGCTTTGCCGTAGGGGGTGGGATTGATATATGGAAATGGTTTTTATGTATTGATGGGTAGTAGGGGTTTTCTTATTTTTGGGTTGGATAGAATGGGGTAGGGAGGATTTGAACCTCCACGGATTGATTTCTCGCTCCCGCCCCTTTTAGGGGGCTTTGTCTACCTACCATTCCATCACCACCCCAGTTCAAACCTTGATAAACACATCCTCGCTCACAGCCAAAACCCTTTGCCGAAGAGCATGGCGAACGCTGTGATTATCGCCAGAGTATCCCAAGCCCGTCCAATTGTCGAGTTTTTCGATTTGGTTTGCGATGTCGATGGGAGAGAACAAGGTGAAATCTGCATTGCCAATGTCGAGGCTCTTTTGTTTCTCTGTGAAAAACTCATACGCTGGTGGCGTAAGGATATCTGAAAGCTCGACATATTTGACTGATTTGATTTTCATATGGCTATAAGGATGTGTGTATGTGTTTTTCTTATTTTTACAGGGGAGGATAAAAAGGGGAGCGGGGATTTATTCCCGCTCCCGAGTCATTCACTCCGCGCTTTTTTCTGCCGGACCTTGCACCACGAGGATCACATTGCCGGTCATGCGTCCGAGCATGGCGACAGCATCAGCCACCGTCAGGGCATGGGCGGTTGCCTTCTCACCCTTGTTGACGCCGATGAGATCCACCGGGATACGAATGGCGGCGGTCTTTGCATTCTCGCTCTGTGAAGCGGTGTAGTTCTTGCTTTCGCCCAGGACGAGAGGACGAGCACCCGCCGATCCCTTCTCCACTTCGGGATAGCGAAGATTCATCCATTCCTCGAATTCTTCGATCTGTCCCTCGTTTTGACAGGTCGTGGCCAACGTGTTGAACGCGGCTTTCACGACATTGGCGGATGGAGCCCCTTCGAGGCCAGGACGGGGAATGGAATCGAGGTAGGTGCGACCTCCCGGCGTCTTGGCATTGCGGGAGAGAAATCCGAGCACGATGTTGTTCGTGGTGAGCATGTTCTTCTTGGCCATGTCTGCTTTCCTTTCGTGGCTCCATTAGAGCCGTGGGGTGAGTCTCTATCCTAGATCCGTTTGGCCGGAATGTCAAGCACTTTGTTCTCGCTAACGCTCCAGCGGTAGCACTCTTTTCGGTAGGCCGTGGATCTCTTTTGGCTCGATGATGTGTGAGCCGGAATCGTAAGGTGGTGATGGTAGGTGGGGGAATTCTTATTTTTGGGGGAGTGGGTAGGGGAAAACCCCTTTTAAAATTCAAACATCATCGACACTTTCTTTACTCTCTGAACTTTGATTTGGCTTGCTTGGGGCAAAGTGTATTCGGTTTTCAAATACGAATGGTTTACGCCATGAGGGCCGTTTCTCAAAATGCTGGAACCCTCTTCGGGATTGCCGCATTCTACAATTGCCCTGGAGCCAATGACCCGTATATGAATGTCGAATCTTTCTCGCTTCTTTACCACAACGTAGGGATCGCGCCAATAATCAAACGGACCTCCGACAAACACATCGCCAGGCAAAAGGGAGGAAAGAGGAACCAGATCGATCTGCTGGTTGCTCCTCTCCTTGAATTCAAATTGTGTGAATGAGGATTCGGCAATAATTTTCGGTTGCATGTTGTGATGGATGGTAGGCGGGGGAATTCTTATTTTTGTGAGAGGGGGTAAGGGGAAAACCCCCTTGATTGTCAGTAAGGGAACCATTTCCCTTCCTTGCGATCAAAGCGAAAGTGAGACCATTCATCATGCAAAACTCGATTCGATGGCGTCTCGAATGACTTTGTGTGTTCCACAATCTTTGAGATAACGGTTTGCCGAATGACGCCCCTCTTTTCGGAGCAGATACCGATAGGCCCTGATCAATTCAAGAAGAGTCATTTTATCGTCTCCTAATCTTTACCGTAAGGGATGGTAGGGGGGGTTTTCTTATTTTCCCCGCCCACTATAAAACCCCGCCCCGTGTTTCCACGAGGCATCGGGATAACAACTGGTCTATCGTTCTTTCTCTAGGCTTTGCCCGAAACTTGAGCTTGCGGCTTCTTTCTTCGGGACGGGGCCTTGACTCTTTTTGAAGCGATTAGACGACAGTGTTTTTCGTTAGCGGAAACCTCACCGAACACTTGAAGCGTCGGTATCTGTTGCATCTCGGAATCGAACCGAGGACCTGAACGATTGACAACTTCGCTCTAGCTCTACCAACTGAGTTAATGCAAGAGAGGCTCAAGCTATTGTCGCTTCGTTGTCCGTTGTCAGCGGCCCGGTTAGCGACAAGGTCAAGGATGGGAGGTGGGGGGATTCTTATTTTGTCGGCAATGGATAAAACCCCTCCCCACTTGACTTGAGTAGGGAGGGGGAAACTCCGCTGGTCGTCTCTTGGAGGCATGGCCAAAAACTTGCTTGCGCGGTCTTTTGGACTATAGCCCCGTTTTGTTAGCACGACGCACGACGGTATGTTTTTTTAGAACGATTAACCACAAAGGCGAAAGCGAATCCTTTGCACCCACGCGACAAGGGGAAATAGCAATGAGTGAATGGCTGGCTTATCGTGAGTGCCGAAATTCGGTTCATCAAAGAACAAAACACTACGGGGGTTTTCACAAGCCTCGTGAAACCAATCTGGTGGTTTTTCGCCACTCGCCACACTGGATGATTCTCTCTACCAAATCCGCTTGACGACGCTTTTCGGGCGTGCTCAAATCGATTGTGCGGGAAGTTTCGGTCGCTTGCCGTCGAGTCAAACCCAAACGCTCGGCCACGATAGCTTGCGCGCAATAGATATCTCCATCGTCATTTAATACCGGCAAACCGTCGAGTGCCTTTTCGAGCATCTTGGCGACTTTTTCTGCCCTGACAACCATGTATTACCTCTGAATCTGGTGGAAAGTGGTGGGGGTTATCTTATTCGGGCACCAAGCCGTCAGGCGATCCCCACGCCTCGGGTGTTGAGGGCGAGCGTATGCGCGGGTCTGATTTCTGCTTTCAAAAGACGGATGCTCTCAGCTTGGAGATCGATCGTCTCTCTTTGGCTTTGAAGCGTCTTTTGAAGAAATGCGATGTGCTGCTCCAAAACCTCGATGTGCTCCAAATGAAGGCCATTCATCTCGACGCGGAATTTGATCTCGTCCTCTCGGGATTCATCGACCTTTGGCGCCGGTTCGGGAAAGAGAGTAGCGAAGAATTGGAGGGCAGTTTTTTTCATGGTAAATCAACCTTCTGACAGAATGGTGAGGGCGTCTGGATTTGGTTCGACGGCATTGCCTTCCGCGTCGATTTCCATCACGAAATATTCTTCGGGAGTGTCCATCGGTTCAACGAATTCTGTCTCTAAAGGCCCGACGGTAGATGAGGCTACCTTCGCGCGCGCCTCTTCGGCGGTGGCGACATCATCAACATAATAGGTAGAACGATGGTATTCGCGAACCTCAACTTGAAATCTCGGCATCTGAAACCCTCTGTGAGTGTATGCGTGTGTGGATGTGTGTGTGTGGAAAACTTATTTCTCCCATCAACTTAAGAAAACCCCCACCTTTTACAGTGGGGGGGGATCCTATCGCATGATCAGAAGGAAGGAAGAATCACGCGACGGGAGTGCGGGACAGATCGGGATCTTGTTCCCATTGTTCGAGCATGCGCACGATCGCTTCTCGTGGGGCGCCGTGAGTGCCATGCTCATCTTCGCGGCACAACACATCGGGATCCGTTTCTTCGGAAAGCGTGACCACGACGACGTTATAGCCTCGCTCGGCTGCTTCGGGAAGAAAGAATTTCACGATGTTGTCGCGAGACAGGAACGGATTTGCGATGACGATGATCGGGGCACCACGATGCATCGCGGCTTCTGTTTTGCGTCGCACGATGTTGTGAGCCTCTTCGACGCGAGCCGGTTGAAAGAGGTAGAGCCGTTCGACAGCAGCGGGATCGATGGTGAAGAGATCATCGAAACCAAAATACTGGGAATCGTCGGAAAATTCCTCGGCCAATTCGCGGGCAAAGGAGTTTCGATTGTGTCCAGGCAAGCCACGGATCAGCGCCATCGTTCTGCCCTTGAGTTCCGCGATGGTTTCTGCTACCTTGTCCACATCATCCGTTTGGAGCTTGATCACTTTCATATGTATTCACCTTCTCGGCTATTTGCCGTAGCACATTGTTTTGGGTTTTCGGGAGCCACGATAAAGGATGTGCGATAGGGGAACTCTTATTTTCGCCACCAACTTAAGAAACCCCCTACCACTCATCACCACCCGGTATGCAAATGACCAACACAGGACAAATCATCATCACCGCTGAGTCTGTAGAGACATACATCCGGTGTTGTGAGAACCCCACATTAGAGCGTACCTTGGGGTTGTTGGAACTTTGGTTGTGCTGCCATGACATGCGAGGACTCCCGATCACGCAAACGATCGGGAACTTGGCGCAGAGTCTCGATTCAAAAGCGGCACGCGCGGCTTTCCGAGCGTTTCAATGGTATCTTGCTGGCAAATAAGGAGTGTGCGTGGAACGATATATGGAAATTGTTTTTTGGGTTTTGTTGGTACTCTCATTCCCATTGGCACATAGCTGGCATGCTCCGCTGCTGCCATTCGCGGTTGTAGCTTTGGCCGCGTGTGGTAGAGTGTTGTGGGATATGTAGGCGAGTGAGTGAGTGAGTGAGGGTGTATGTGTGTGCGTGTGTTTAATAGGGTAGGGATGGTAAGGATGTGCGATAGGGGTTTTCTTATTTTCCCTATCCAAAACGAGCCCTATGGCTCATCCTCCCTACCGTCATCGCTCACATCGAACATGACGCCATCGATTTCTTTCCGGGTGGTATCCAACAGTCTGCGTGTGCGATCCCATTTGGGTTCTTTGGGAATGTTTGCGAGCGCGTCAAAAATCTCTCTCTGTAAACGAATCACTTGCTCGGGCTTCATAGGATCCTCCAATATGCGGAAAGAATATCGAATGGGGAAACATTATCCTTTAGGCCGCTCTTTCCCAAACCAGCGCGGCGGTTTTGCTACACCCTACAGCCCGCAATTGAAAACCCCAAGGCCAGGCGCGCAACTTACGACGCAAGAGGGTGTTCAGTTCGTCAAGAGCACGGGCGTATTCATCTGGCGTGTCGTACTCCAGACCGCACCAGATCGCCACCTTGGCAACACCCATGTTCGGGGCATACACAAAATCACTCGGGGCATAGGCTTCTTTCGCTTTCGCTTTGACGATACCATCGTATGCCTCGACATGGCGCGGACAAAACCAAGCCTCGCGGGTGTGCTCACCGATCATGAATTGGACGCGATAGGCATCGTTCGCTTCATCCAGGTGCGTGATGATACCTATCGAGAATTTCTTCCAAGATGCGCGGAAACTACCTCGATCCTCGTGATAGTGTGAGACAGGGTATCCGTCAGTATCCACCATGATTCGGACAGCATCGTTTTTGCACAATTTCATCGGGAATGTCCTCCGGTATGGAGTAGTAGATGCGTGTGGGGGTTTATCCTCCGGTATGTTTACAAGGATGTCCGACGGTTGAATTCTTATTTTCCTGAGAGACTGAAAAGAAACCCCTCATTCGGAGGGGGCATCCTTTCACTTCGGCACACTCTTTCCCGGTTCACCCCACAAACAATAGGACGGGCACTGAAGGCAATCCATCAGTCCGCCCTTGGGAATGTGTTTCTCGACGCGATCGGTGTAGCCCGAATCTTCGTCATCGTAGGCCGTTGCTGGCGCATTGAAGGAAAACAACGCGAGGAAAAGGAGAACGAGGGTCATCATGTGGAGCCTCCGAGCGGTAGGTTTATGTATTGAGGGGCTGTGGGGGTTTTCTTATCCCCAATCAGAGCCAGGAGGGAGGACCGGCCTCAATCTCTTCTGGCCATGCTTCGATTTCGTGCCCATCAGCAAATCGAATCAGATACATAGGTGAGCATTCAGCATCATGATGCCCTTCTGCCAAGATTTCACCAAGCAATTGAAATGATTGTCCGTCCCTTTCCTTGTACTGATCGTATGGGGTTTTGAATGTGGGACGAGTCTGAATGTCAGTCTTTTGAATTTGCATGTATATAAGGATGTGTAGCAGGGCTATTCTTATTTCTACGGCGAAGACAAAGAGAAAGGATCCCGAAGGATCCTCTCATCTTTTCAGCGGAGTTTTGCAGGCATCAGATCGATGGGGAATCCCTGGCCGATTGCCGTTCGTGCTTCTTTCCGCGTCATCGGGCGATCCGTGATCGCGATGTAGAGGACGCCAGAGCGAAGAATGAAGGTCGCCACATCTTGGAATTCGGGATTCTGGTAGCGACATTGTTTGAGGGACTGATCCGCTACCGGATACACGGCGGTATCGGGGGCGACGCTGTTGCAGAACGCGGCCAGGGATTCATTGACGGCGAGGAGATAGGGCTTCTTTCCCATCGCTTCGAGCTGTTTGCTTTTGCGGCCACGCTTCTGCGCCGGGATCTCGTGCTCGTATCGAACATACGGCATCAGGACGGTGTTGATCGGCAGGGTGTAGCCGGTTGCGTGGAGACGAATCGCCGTCACCATCAGACGCAGAGCACGGATGCCCGAAGAGATGAATGTGTCGGGATTGTAAGAGCGCATCCCTTCGATGGAGAACGGATCGCGAACGGATTGAACGTCGGGGGAAGGCAGAGACAGACGGACCTTTTCAGGGGTTTTGAAATTTCCGAGCACGACGTTGACGGGGGAAGTCTTGGGGGAAACAGCGCGTGCGATATCCTTCTGCATATATCGGAGCCTTTCTTGTATGCGGGGCGATTCATTTATGCCCCAGTGATATCGGTAAGGATGTGTGGTGGGGGGATTCTTATTTTTGGAAAAACAGATAAGGGCAAACGCCCCTACAGATCCCATGAATCCTGATTGATTCCCAAAGCCGCTTCAACTCGATTCGTTATGGATTGTTTCGCGTCCCGATCTTTATCGAGAGCGGGATCCTCCATCTTTACAAATTCGACATAGATTTCTTCGTGGGAGGCTCCACCGTCGTCGACGTGTTTGGTGCTTTGAAGTATCCCGCGTGCTTTGATCTTCAACCCCAATTTTTCGGCAATGTTTTCCGCCGTCAGTGTGTCATTGAACGAACAAAACGCAACAACCTCACCGCCATCGAATACTACAAAATCCATGACAAATCTCCTTGTGATTGGTGGGATGTCCGAGGATCGAACTCGGGACCTACAGATTAAAAGTCTGATGCTCTACCAACTGAGCTAACATCCCTGGAGAATAGTGGTGGGGGTTATCTTATTTCTACCCTCGAACCCCGATTTACTGTATATAAGAAGGTGGCGCCTCAGGCAGGAATCGAACCTGCATGTGTCCAATTACCCTTTCACCGGATTAGAAAGCCGAGGGGATACTGAGGCGTAGGAGATTTTTATGATAGTATCATGCAAAGTTTGTGCCAAAGAGTTTAATAAAAATCCATGCGAAATAAATAAATCCAAATCTGGCAACCATTTTTGCAATCGTTCGTGCTCTGCTAAATTTAACAATGTTGGACTCCAAAAGAATCCTCCAATTGTTCGGATTTGTAACAAATGCAAAACCGAATACAGATGCTCTTATGGACACAGATCTGTCACTCTTTGCCTTGTATGCGCGGACACATATAAGAACTATTCCTCTTTTTTAAAGGAGAAGACATTAAGTGAATATTGGGAAAGGGAAAGTATCGTTGGCAAACACCCATCTTGGAAGAATGCTCACATTAGAATTTTGAATCGTTCTTGGAATAAGAATTTGTTGAAAAATGGTTGCCAGGTATGTGGTTATACCCTACATTGCGAGCTTGCTCACATCGCCCCTATCTCTTCTTTTGCAGAAACAGCCACTCTTGGTGAGGTCAATGACGCATCGAATATGCTGATTTTGTGTCCTAACCACCATTGGGAATTTGACAATGGACATATTAAGTTGATAGACATAACCAAAAGAAAATAACTATCCGTTTTCGCGGCTATCGCAAAACCTCTCATATTCTTTGCTGGTCATTTGGTGCCTCCTATGGAAGTAGGCTATGTGTGGGGGTTTGCCTCCGTTTGATCTTTTAAGAACATCGATAGGGGTTCTCTTATTCCCGCCAAGCGATTTCAGGAGAGGTTTTGACCTCATCCGTCAATCGACCGATCCAATACACCGATAATGCCTCACGACGGACCACGACAATTTCGCCTCGCACATTGCCGTCAATGGACCAGACTCCACCGTCATCATCCCTTCCAAAAAAGATGCCAATGTGATCCGTTCCACCTTCACCATTCAAATCGAAAAACAGGGCATCGCCAGGATGGGCGTCGTCAATGTCTTTTGTCGTGGCATCGAATTTGAGGAATACTCCCGCGAGTATGCGTGTGCCTGTGTGTGGGGACTCAAACGCTGGCAAATGTTGTGCCAACACCCATTGCGTGAATTCGCCACACCATGCGTTTTTATACCTTGATTCACCACCGGGCGGGATGTAGCGATGTGGATCAACACCGTGGATCCGTGCGTCTTCGTATTCCGCTAAAGCCGTTCGCACGATATCCCCGCCCTCTGGCAGAGGAGCACATGAGGAGAGTAGCAGGATGATGAGTAGGTGTCGCATAGGTGCGTTGAGGAGTCTCCGGTGAAACCTTATTTTCGGCTGAATGAGGAAAGGGGGATATCCCCCTCGGGTCATTCGTTCATAATGACCATCACTTTTTCTTTTCGGGATTTGGCGATGAGGGCGATGGCATCTTTTCGCGTCATGACTCGTGCTACAACTCTATCGCCTTGGTTCAGGCCAATCAAATGAGGACCGTAAGCACGAATCATGGGGCGGGCTCCCTCTGATGCCATAACCCTTGAGGCGTAGCCTTCTGTCGATTCGAGCTTGTCATAGATTGACGGATACACCCGCGTCAACCACTCTTTGAGAGCGAGACTACCTTCGGGACACAACTTCCCACTTTCCACGAATTCCAACACCTTTCGCGCCTCGAATTCGCGCGGGCACGATTCGTCAAATGCGTTTTGCGGCAGGCTTTCCACTCGATTGTTCAGCACAATGTCAAGAAGGGTGAAATATCCGATTCGGGTTTCCATCACAATCTCCTTTGTAGGTTCAACCTAAACGAATAGCGCGAGGGGAAATCTTATTCCAATCCCACCACCATCGCGAAGAAAGACCATACCACCGAAACAACTATGATGACCGCAATAGATCCGACCAACCGGATCGCGAAAAGGTCCCGCCAATTCTGCATCAGATCGTCATCGTCATTCCGTCTCGGCATTTTGGGTTTCCTTCTCTCCGCGCTGGCGCTCCACCCGATGCGTGTGCTTTTTGGCATACGGACCTACATGCCACCCGCCATGCCGATTGCCGGGACGGTTTGACCAATATTCGTATCCAATTGATTTCTTGCCTTTGCGGGTGCGTGCCATGTATTCTCCTGAATTTGGTGGCCCCAGACGGATTTGAACCGCCGACTTACGCCGTGTAAAGGCATCACTCTACCGCTGAGTTATAGGGCCATGTAGATATAAGGATGTGCAGTGGGGGTTTTCTTATTTTTGTGAGTATGGGTGTGTGCCCATGTGCTTTATTGTGTTAAAAAAACGCTACCGCTCGGAAGCGATAGCGAGAGTTTCAGCGTCCCTTTTTCTTGGACTTGTATCGATCATCGCGAGGGATTCGACGAGCGTTCTCACCTCCGTGCAAAGGACAATGAGGACACTTGCCATAGAATTCTCGCGCCTTGGCTTGTTCCTTCAATCGTTCTGCGCGGTCAGCCTTTGCCATCGTGAACCTCCATATGTGAGAATAGAATACTCGTGGGGGTTCTCTTACATCTTGTGAGAGAATGTGTGTATGTGCGTGTGTGCGTCAGCCCTCGCCCCAATATCCGAGCTGTCGCCCCTCTTCGCCAGCATCACGCATAAACCATCCCTGTTGAAGCATGACGTCGTCGGCGTACTTTGCCCGATTGAATGAATCATCGAGCGGAGGCGGGGGAGGAGGAGGGATGGACAAGGTATTGCGATACCCCCAAACCCCGAAAGCAAATGCCAACCCAACCACAGCGACAATCATTGCAAAAAGCATTTTGTTTCTCCTGTGTATAAGGATGGGTGGTGGGGGTTATCTTATTTTTCCTACACTTGATAAGGGGAAAGCCCCCTATCAGACCTCGGTGTATGCGACAGAAACCTCATGCGGCTCAACGTCGGGATACTTTGCTTGTGCCTTCTTTTCAGCGGCATTGTGCGATGACGCCTTGATCATTCCGACCTNNCGACGAGATAGACCAGCACGACGATGGACAAGCCGAGAACCAAACGAGCGCCCTCAGCCGGTTCTTTGCGATACGAACGAATGATTTCCATGTAGGTGTCCTCCGATGTAGATCAAGGTGAGTGGTGGGGGTTATCTTATCCCCTCACCAAAACCCACTCAAGCTCCGCAAAGCGAATCCCATTTCTTTGCCATATTGCTGCGCTGCATCGGCCGCTTCATTGAAAGTGCCGCTAAAGATCTTCCGATGACCGTTTCTATATTCTCCTGTCCACGTCATTTTACCAGGATTCAAAAATTTGAACACACGATCATCCAATTCCGCGCGTGAATTGCCGAGCGCCGCTGCGACCTCATCGAAAGCCTCATTCAGACGGCGATCGTAGTCCGCGAAAGACTTATCGAAAACAAGACGAACTCCCGATCCGTTGCCTGGCGTGATGTATTCGATCGAGCCTTTGAATTCAGGCGAAAGCTCACCGATGACCCACCCGGCTTGAAGCAGGAACCTTCCAAATGTTTCAGCGTCGCAAATGGTTTCCATATAGATAAGGATGGGGTGTAGGGGTTATATAAGGATGGGGTGTAGGGGTTATCTTCGGGGGCATCTATAAGGATGTGTGTATGGGGTTTTCTTATTTCTACACGAATGCAAAAGGGGGAAGCCCCCTCAGTCTGACAGGGCTTTCAAAAGGTCTTCGTCATCGAGGCAAAGCAAAGCGTCAAGAGGGTTGAGCTTCAACCGACGTGGCAATTCGTTCGCCACAATCTCACTCACTCGTGAGAAACCAATTTGGATTCTGACATCGTTTGTCAAACAAGATCTCGTTCCAAGTTCACGACACAATGTTTCCAAGTCCGAGGTTTCGATGGTATGGATCTGCTTTTGGAACTCTGTGATGTTCATCTTCACGCCTCCCATTTAGATGCAAAGAGCAACGGCAGGGGTTTTCTTACTTCTCACTCCATCCTATCGTGGAGAGAGATCGGATATTGCGAAGGAAAGCGCGAATCCGACGAATAGATGAACGTCCCTCCGGCTTGAAGCATCCGCCCATCGTATTCCGGGCCGATGGGTTCAGCGTGAACATAAGGCTTTCCGCCGATCATTCGATGCACCAATTTGACCGGAAAGGAATCCCGATTCAATTCGTGAGGGCCACTGCCATCGGGTGAAACCAGCAGCGCGTATTTATATTGCGATGACGGCCCCCGGTTCGAGCAATCAGGATACGGGCCACGGTAAATGCTGACGTTCAAACCTCTCATATTGCCTCTTCGTGTGCGTATGTGTGTAGAACACCAGCAGGGGCATTCTTATTTCGTTTCCTTCCACACAATCCATTTCAACCGCAAATCCCGAGGAGGCGGGATCATGATGTGTCCGAGAATCGGATGCCGTTGCCGATCGAGCAATGCATCGACGATTGTGTCAAGACGGGGATTGTGTGCGGCTCCGCCGTATGATGTTTTTCGCATAGAGGCACCGAGGAGTGGAAGGGGTTTGCTTATTTTGCGGTAGGTGGGAAAAAGAGAAAGGGGTTTCCCCCCTCCCCTCTCAGGCTGTCTCGGCGAGAGCCATTTCTACCTCTTTCCAAAGGGTGTAGTCTGCCGAATGCCTTTCGCGATCGAGATCCGTTTGCACCCCCCATCTCGAATGGGTTGCCGTAGCGTGATGCGCATGATATTTCAATTTCCCCTGAATGATTTCACGAATGACTGTGAAGTCAGCACCGGGGAAGTTCTGGACGAACGCGAGAACCTCTTTCGCATCAGCGCCATAGTGCAACCCTTCCCACTTGACATGACCGTTTTCGTCGAGATACATTGCCCCGGCGACCGGCTGGTATGTTGAGGCTTTCGGCTTGTTCCATTGAAGGGTCTTCGGGTTCTCGGTTTGCGCCATGAAGCGGAATCCCTGGCTCGCCTTGAATTCGATCCAGTAGCGGATCCGGCATCGAACGACCCGCCCGTAGGGATAGTCCGACACGAGATATGCGGTTTCCGCCGAATTGTGTCCGAGGAGAATTTTGGTGATCGTCATGTGGAACCTCCGTTATACATAAGGATGTGTATGTGGGGTTTTCTTATTTTTTTCAAAACCCCGCAAGGGGAAGCCCCCTCACGTTCCAGCCTTTGCTACCAAAGCGTCGTAAATCTCTCGCGCGTTCTCTGAAAGGTTCTCGACGCTCAAGAGCGGCCCAGGACGAAATTTGAGTCTCTCCAATTGTCCAAACTTGGCATAGACTTTGGTAAATGCCCCCATATGGCAATTCGCCGCAAAGAGGTAGTGTGCCTCGCAAATATCAAGCCGATTGAAATACATATCGGGCCTCCGTTCAAACAAAGGTGAAGGGTAGGGGTTTTCTTATTTTAAAAACAAAACAGAAGGGGAAACCCCTCAGTAGGGGGTTTCATGATTCCCTTGCCAGTATTCTCTCACCACACTGGCACCTGCATCGTTCTCTAGATCGTCATCGTCGATGTCACCGAAAGGAACGAATTGACGACAATCCACATCCCGCGCGGCCATGTAGTCATCTCCCGGCCCTTCGATTTCATATCGCTCGTTCAAACGCTCGCGCACATCTTCGGGCGTGTTCGGATGCGTGTAGACGTCAAAGCGCAAACCATGCATGTAGCGCGTGTTTTCAGCCGAGCAGATATAGGTCGCATCCGTTGCATCATAGCAATAGACGCCACGAATTTCTTTGACGAACGGCTGATCCTCTGGGAGAATGTTGAAGTTTGCAGTCTCGTCGATCGAAATCAATCGCCATTCGGGCTTTGTCATTTCTGGCCTCCGCTTTCCCTAAATAGATTAGGGGGTAGGGGGAATCTTATTTTTGTTGACTATTAAAGAGGGAGGCACTCCCCCTTTTTTAGCCTCTCGCATCCCCTTCGCCTTGTTCCGATATCGGTGTCTCACGCCATCGCGTTTCGATGAATTCGATGAATTCGTCCCACTTCTGGGGATTGTCTTGCGGACCAGTCAAAAAGAAGGGATCGATCCCTGTCGCTCTCACCCTTTCAGAGAGTTCTGGGCGGACCTCGCACAGATGATTGAACAAGGCTTGCCCGTAGCGCTCACCCGTTTTGCGTGCGCGAAGGATGGAGTCGAAATAGAATCTGTGAAGTGAAATCATTTTCAAAACCTCCATTTGGAAAGATTAGCTATCGGGGTTATCTTATTTTCCAGCCCCCGATCAAAGAGAGCCGAAGCTCCCCGGCTTCAACCCTTGTGAGCGTTTCGGCCAAGTTCCGCGAGAACCTCATCGGCGAGCGATTCTTTCGTCGCAGGCAATTCGACCATTTGCGCGCGAAGTTCACTCTCAGTGCCCTTGGCGAAATCGAGCCAGTCATTCCCGACCTTTCGCGCGGTGTAGAGCATGACCGTGTCCTGATTTGGGCCGCCCGAATGGTAAGACCCAGAACGCGACACGCAGAAAACCTCACCAGGGTAGGCGCGCAAACCGAATTGCGCAGGAAAGCGGGCGATGGCATCAGCCAATTCTTTCTCTTTTTGCGCGTATGTCTTTTCCATTTTGAGCCTCCGTTGAATGTAAAGAGCAGCGAGAGGGGTTTTCTTATTTTTGTAGGGATGAGAAACGGGGAAATGTCTCCCCGCTCCTTTTTCACATTGTCAGTGCTTCGTCGAAACCCTTCGAATTGTTCTCGACCACGATCCCCCAAAGCGAATCTTTCTGATGCCAAGTTTCACAGGTCGGGCATTTTGCCTCATGGATCCGGCCCAAAGCAATCCACTCGTGCGAATTCAGCATCGCGTTCTCGTGATCGATTGCCGCTTGCGTTTCCTCTTCGGTATCGAGCCCGTACATGGGTTCATGGTTCTCGTCGATCACCAGGCGAATGCGGGAACCATCGGGCTGTGGAAAAACCTTGACTTCGTACATTTTGAGCCTCCGTTTGTAGGTTCCACTAAAGACTACCGACAGGGGAATCCTTACACTTCCACAACCTCACAGTGCCGATCCCCGTATTGCGTCCGCACGACCTTGTTAGCAGCCTCGCGGGTTTCGTATCGCCCGGTCAAACCCACTCGACGGTTTTCTGTGACGATCTCAACAATTCTGAATTTGCCCGGTGTCTGTTCGCTTCGGCCTCGATTGACATAGGCGCGTCCGTTGAAAAACATATACGCAAGGATAATAGGTAGGGGTTTTCTTATTTCTACAGGCCAAAACAAAAGGAAACCCCCGAAAGGGTTTCCGTCCATCACTCTGCCGGATGACCGTAGTAGTCGGTGGCGTTCGGGATGAGGGTGCCATGTCGGGTTCGCATCGTTTTTCCAGGTGAAAGATTAGGAGAGGTAAGGAGATTAACGCGGGCCGAATCCCAGCGGAGTGGTCGATCGAACCGACGCCGGATTATTTCAGCTGGCTTTAATCTTTTGTCCCATCCCTCCCTCCTATAAGGATAATAGGTAGGGGAAATCTTATACTCCCAACCCCAAATAAGAAAACCCCCACCGTTGAAGGTAGGGGGTTTTGAAGTCTCACGTTTCCCATTCGGTGGGGATTGATCCCCTGACCTAAGCATCTCACCGGGTTTGCCAAGTCCGGCTAATCTGTCATTCTGGGCGGGCTGACAGCGGCCCATCGTATAAACCGAATCCGAAGGTGTTTCGTTGCCAGGGGTTGAAGCGGTTTACAGTTGGCGCCGTCCGCTCCCCGGTTCGGTATCGTGGAACCCCCACGACCCACTTATCCGGTGGAATCTCTTTGCCCTTCCGAAGAAGGAAAACCATGATGATGAGAAGAAGAGCGGAGGACAGTGCAAGAATCATCAGAAGAATCGTTCCCATATTTGCTGCCCTCCTTTCTTGTACTTAAGGATGGCAGAGTGGGGAATTCTTATATCTGTCCAACCAATAAGAAAACCCCCACCTCTCATCTATACCTATATGGAAAACAAAACATTCGACGCCTATTGTGATCCGGGACACGGATGGATCAAGGTCAGTAAAAAAGACCTCGCCCGCCTCGGAATCGCAGACAAAATCACATCATACTCATATCAGAGAGGAGATTTCGCCTACATCGAAGAGGATTGCGACGCATCCCTTTTCGTCAAAGCGTTTCAAGAACGCTACGGAAAAAAGCCGAAGTTTCGAGAACACCATACCAACCGCCAGTCCAAAATTCGCAGCTATCAGTCGTATCAATACGCCTGAAAAGAAAAACCCCCAAATGGGGGTGGGATAGTAGATTAGAGGTGGGGGTTTATCTTATTCTTATAGGAGGGGGAAAGGGAAAACCCCCGAAGGGGTTAGAGGGGTCTATCGCAATGTGGGCAGACATCCCGGTTTTCTCGCCGGTATTGTTCGCCACGGGCCTCCGCCAATTGATCGCTGTATTTGCCTTCGCCCTTGCCGTCATCATCCCAGGTTCGCGCGACC
>CXWK01079665.1_pt1 | contig 16913 bp, 29 predicted proteins | sample 590851 | NCBI WGS metagenome assembly CXWK01 (sample SAMEA3498364, study PRJEB10139) | wastewater metagenome | biome: wastewater treatment plant; material: activated sludge | place: Denmark | collected 2014-08-01 | reverse complement strand
TTCCTTAGTCATTACTTGATAGAAGTTGTTGAAGTTGTTCATTCTGTAGGTAAAGGAGGTAAAGGGGTTCATATACTGTATTGTGGCAAATATCAGTGATCGTGTAGTTTAATAAGTAGTTCACGTACTCAATTTATATAGCATCAGTTAAACACTTCTACCTTCTTCTCCTTATTAATACGGCATCAACATCAAGATAATTTCAGATTGTCAGAGTTGTCTGATCTATATATTTCGTAATAAAAGTAATTATGCTCAGTAAGTGTATCCATAATCTCATCTATATTCAGAGCATCTACGTATGTCTTAAATTCTTTCATTTTTCTTTTGTAAGACACTCTGCTGCTCGCACTCTGCTCTTTCTGATTATCTTTTTGTTTTTCTGTTTTCATAGTTTAGGGGATAATGATATAANNACTATTATCTATTATTATAACTAGTAATTTTTCATCATTACACCTTATAACTTTGTACAATGAGTCACTTGATAGATAAAAAGAGTATATCTGGATAATATCTCAAACTTTAATCAACTTCGACCTATGGATTTGGGTTAACCTGTCCATCTCTGATTATATAAAATATAAATTACTTCTGTGCTATCTTACAGATTTCTGATGGGTGGTAAAACTGGTCAGTATCGTTGTTTATTTCTATTGGTTTCTCTCGTGCCTCATCTCGGAGTTTTGATATACTCCCTATCTCTCCTGTAGCTAGTATCATTACTTTATCTCATACAGAGTAAGTTGGTATAATAGGAGTTATTGAGTTGATAATTATAGAGTCTGCATTGCGATCTCCCTCCAACTGCACATATATCCCACGCGTACTAGGTACTTTTTTCTTGTCTGTATAAATCTGTCAGAAGTTACTATAGCTTTTGTTCCTTTCTTCTGTGGTAGTGGTATACTCTATATCAATCATGCGATTACTTTTGTATATGCTTCGTATTAGATCTATTGCCTCATCTGCTGGCATTGGTACATTTAGTATTTGGGTCATTGACTATTTTCTATAAAGTAAAAGTAAGCGTTAATAAATCAAAATGCTTCTTCATCACTATCGTGTATGTACCCACGCTTAATTAGTAGTTCGTATACTTTTGTTACTTTCGTATACTCTTTTTTGTACTTTGCTATAATCTTATTATAGTCTTTTATAACATCCTCGTTGTCTTCACATCGTATATCATCACCTATGTATCCTGCTTTATTTAGTGCGTCTAGTAGTTCTGGTAGTTGGGTCATGGGGTTTATTATAGATTATAAGTAATCTGATTACTTTCATCTAGCTATGTATATCCATATAATATCAAATATCATAAACAGGAGTATATCTCATAGTAGCGCTACTCAGTGACCATACTGAGATAATATCCATAAGTAAAGTAGTGTAGTCATAGATATATTTTGTGAATTATAAATAATCAGAGACTATTTCGTAGGTAGGAGAGAGTCGGGGGTAAGTAGAGTCGGATGTTTTCAACCAAATAATCTTTTTAATACATCTTCACTAGTGTGTCAATCCCGTTCTGGAGCGTTATTAACCTCTGCTCATACAAAGCAGTCTCGGTACTTCATATCTAAGTGGTAAGTTATATACTGTCATGACTTTTCTCATGTACCTGCTATAAACATTCAATCAAACATAGTTCAGTCGTGGTGCAATTTACTCTTCCATACACCTGCTGTTGAAGTCTTTAATGTTTTCATAAGAGCAAATACCATATTACAGTATGTGACAAAAAGAGTTTGTCTATGCTCATACAGTTCGTTGAAAGTATGGTAGCCATCTGACAATTTGCCCTTTTCAGTATCAGTGAGCTTGTTAATCAATCACTGAACAATGTTGGTTTTGGTCTCTCAGATTGTTCTTTTCATTTACAATGTTTTTATATAAATAGGGTGGGCTTCCTTTAGGATTAAAGATAATCAGAAGTTATTTAGTTGGAAATGGTTCTCGAAGTAGTCAAGNNGGGTAAAAGATTGTCTGATTAGATAAAGAAGAAATAATCAGAAAGAGTTAAACGGTTAGAGTTTATCTAAAGACTTGATATATCTCATTAAGTGCCTGGAATCTTTCATTAAGTACGGTTATTTCTTCCCTTTTCCTATCTATGTATTGTTGCATATCTTGTATTTCATGTTTCTTTTCAAAATACTTGTCTCTCTGTTTACCTAATCACTCATTTACTAGGCTTAGTATATGCTCTACGACTCTTCTATCAACTAGTAAATCCCCAAACATTGATCTGACTCTTTCAACTACTATAGTTATATCAGTAGTTGCGTACGGCTGCGTTTGGTTTTCTCAAAACAATGCTTCTGGTAAGATAGGTGTTTGTTGTTTGAAAATATCTTTTCAATCATAATCTGCTAGAGTTATGTACTTTCAGATTACTTTTTTATCTTTATTTAATATATCTTGGTTTTCTTTTTTCATTATGTAAATTTTATTTTGGATAAATCAGCCGTTATAATTTCCCCGTCTTCGCTTTCAAGTATTACTTTATCTATCCATATATAATAATCAGAAACTATTTAGTAGGTGGTAACACTCTTATAGATATAGAGGTTATTTGCCCCGTACCCATTTTACATCTAAATTTAAGTGCATAGTCAGGGTAATCATCTGGGTGGTCTATTATATCTATCAGGCAGTCCGTTAGTATTTCTTGTTTTGTTGGCATTTGTTTCCATTAGGGGTAAAAGATAATCAGAAGTTATTTAGTTGGTAGATCCAAAAGTAAGTCAGCATAATGGGACATCATATTATACCGCTTATTGCTATTACTAGGATTATTACTGTATCAATTCATAATCATTCTTACACAGTTGAATGTATCTCTTGCGTTTTCTTGTATGAATTGGTTTACATACTCAATATTGTTTTCCTGTTCTGTCATTGTGTTTGTTTGGTGTAGGATAAATAAGATTTATGTAAGATAATCAGAAGCATATTATAAGTAGGGTTTATTCTTCTACAGGTCACGACATACAAATATCTTCGTGCCCTTATCTAAATTGCGTATCCAATTTATAAATTCTCAAAACATTGTATCAGCCTGTATATAACTATCATCTTTACTTATTGTAGCTACTTGTCTGCATTCCTTACTTGGTTTTACCTTTAGCGGTGTTCCTTTTTTTAATCAATTGATTGTATCAGCTTGATCCTGTGTATCTTCGTTGTTGATTACATATATAGGCTTTCAACTATCGTATGCTTGTGCTACTTCAGTAAGGTTATTCACATGCCTTTCTACTGCTTGCTTTTGTGTTGCAGATATGTTTGTGGTTCACTTTATAAAGATAGTGAATGTTCTTGTTGTAACATTGCAAGCGCTTTTACCTTTAGTATTCACCCAGTGTGCTATATCATATATTCAATCGTATGCACTATCATAGATATAATACTTTCCTCCATCTCAGTGTACGTATGATTTCTTGTCTGATTGCTTTGGTAGCGGATACTGTTGAGCTAGTTTGAGGTTTCCTCGGTTGTTATGCTTTGCTCCTAGTCAGTAAGTTCAGTAACCTGATTCACTGCTTGTTATTCATAGGACTATACCTGCAAGAGATGTTTTCTCTCAATTAAGATAACAATCTCATACTCCATAATCTTTAGAATAATCTGATACTGCTTGCTCTAAAGTAGTCAGCTTGTCTTGAGATAGTTCACTAGCTCCATAACTTATTGATAGTCATATAGCTGATAGTAATATTCATAAGCCAATAATCTCTAGTTTTAGAATTGTAGTCATGCAAAGGGTTATTTATAAATGTTATTCTGTTCCTAGCTGGTTGATCATATCTTCTATATCTTTGAATATTAAGCAATCTTCTTGGCTGTTAGTATAAAATCATTTATATCCTGCAAACTTCTCTCAATCTACTACTAATGCGTAGTCCTCGTAAAATACATCTTTTATTGTTATTACATCTCCAACTATACATTTAGCGTATCAAGGTGTCCTAGCTTCATCTTTTGTAGTGTCAGTTGGCGCTTGCAACTGTTGTGATTGTCATTCTGCGGTGGGTTCTGATACTGTTGGGGGTGTTTGTACATCCCCTAGTTCTGATAGTCACTTCTTGTAGTCTTGAGATAGCTTCAAGAGCTTTTCAGCACGTTCCTTCTCAATAGTGGCTTTCTGTATAGTCTTTGATCTGCTATCTATTACTTTGGTTGACTGATCTATGTCTTGTTGTATCCTATCTACTTGGAATTGATTATATACCATTCGTAGTATTGCAATAGTCAGTGTGACTAGTAATGCTTTATAAAGAGGTTTCATATTATTTGAAGTAATCAGTTAAAAGTCTTTGATGTTTTTGTGTATCAGTTTCTTTGGTGTAGTCTTGAAGTATAGTTTTATATCTTGATATGTCATCAGCATCAGCATCTACTATTCTCTTAATTTTTCTAGGTCTTAGATATGAAGGCTCATAGGGTTGTCTTTTGTGTTCTTGTCATTCGTGTGTATCTATCCTATTCTTCTTGAGATAGTACGCTCCTATAGCTATTCAGATTATAGCTCATCATATTACTGATAGGTAGTTGTTCATAGTTTATTTTATTAGTTATAAATTACTTACTTGCAATTGCCCGCCGGCCAAGCGCTATTATTACCATCATTATAACAGGGATTATGTAGTAGAATATCCAATTGGTTATCTTCATACCTAGTTCGTTCTTTTCCGTCTTAGTTGTCACTCAGTTGATTGTTTCAGTTGTTATCATTTGATACTATGCATATAATTTATAAATTGTCAGAGATATATTTCTCTACTTAGTGCTTTCCACCGTCCGCTAACTAATAGTTAGAGGTTGACTTTCAAAATCACTAATTTATATAATAGTTAGACAGACAGACCAGACCCGAGCACCCTCCAACCCTGCCAATCCTATACCTTCCTACCCTCTTCCTACCGCTCATACCTAACCAACTCTACATAGTGAGTAGTGGAGATAAGCAATAGATACTGTTTAGTTTACTTCTACTTTGTATGTATCTACTTCAATACTAATAGTAGTATTAGTAAACAACAAAGGGTTGTTTTTTTTTAATTCTTGAAGTTTATCTATTAACTCTTGCAATAGTTGTACTTCTCACTTTATTATTATTGTCTTGTTCATAAGTCATGCCATAAGATTAAAAATATTACTGCTAGTATTCAATTGAATGTTAGCATATATATGTCGTGTGTAACCTTTCAGATTGTCATAATGATTATACATATCATATACATTATTAGTGCTAGTGTTTTTATATGTTATAATCAGAATAAATTAAGTAGAACCAGCCTATGTCTATAGCTATCAATAGACTTGTTTTTACACATTTTACTAATAGCAAGCTGTACAAGGCAAATCAACAATAGGCTAGTTATGTTATGTAGTCACTCCACACACTAGAAGGGGATATCTAAGCCATCTTTGCTTGTACTGTATTCTGGACTACTCATGATTTTCTCCTTCATCTTTTCTCATAGGTTGTTTAATACCTTCTGCATCTTGTCCTCATCTAATCTATCAATATCAAATACTTTCAACTCATTGTATACTGGAGGTAATGTAATTCATTTAGTGAGCGGTGCTACTTGGGTAACATTGATATACTCACCATTCTCTACCAGTGTGATTGTACAAGGTGAGCCTATGAGTTTATCGAAGTTTATTTCATAGTAGTCTGTATCCTCTGGAGTACCTTGAAACAATGCTTCAAATACTGACCTGAACTTTGCTTTTTCTCCTGTAGATAGACTGTATGTAGCCCATACACTTAGTGGTTTCTCTACTCAATCAAACACTGCTTTTTCTAATGGTAGTTCAAATTGTAATTTCACCATTCTTTTTGGTGTAGGGAATGCTTGTGATCCTGGTTGTGTGCCGAGGTCAATGATAGAGATAAGGTAAGCTCAATGGCTTCATGCTGAAGCTTGGGTGTAGCCTGTTGGTTTTTCAATCTTTGGCATAGTTATAAGTTTATAGGTTAAAAACTAATTCATATCAGAAGCTATTGTTCATATGCTTTCTCATTTCTGTAGGTAGATAGACGCTTTTGATCACTCATATCCTTGATTAATCTGCTCTTTATAACTTCTCAAAACCTTCTGTAGTTATTGAGTATATCCATATACATCTTAGTAGTAGCTTCAAATCTATCAACTCAACAGGTACTATCAAGCATGAATGTGCTTGTTCTTCTTTTAGCCTCTGCATCTGTTATCTGTTTTTGTTCTCCTGTCTTTTTGTCTGTTTCTGTTTGAGTACCAAATTCTTCATATTTTTGTTGGTACAACTTATCATAGTCTATTTTTACATTCGAGTATTCATATTGCTTCTGTGCCATTTCATTAGCATACATAAGTATTTCCCGTTCGTAAGCCTCGTAAAAGTCTTGGTCAGGAAAGAATCATGTATCAAACTTATCTACTAGTGCTTTTAGGTTTGCTTGATATTTATCTAATTGTCAATTATCAACCATTAGTCTGAATTAAGAGCTAAATATTCTTCACATTTCTTACGGTATTCAGGGAATTTAACTTGTAGATAATTAATGAGTTTATCACCACTGTAGATCCTAGGTGCGAACTTCATCAATTGTTCTGTGAGCTCGATCAGCTCTTGTGTCGGGTCCATTATACCAGTTTGATATAAGAAGTAAATCATTGGCACGCTGTCGATAATCTCTCTACTAATTGTGGTTCTGATAACTCGTAGCATTCATTCTTTGGCAAATAGATCTTGTGAGTTCCTACTAGAAATTGCATAAATTGTTGAGTGGCATCTAAGCCGAGGTACAGAGTTTGCATGGATGAGGAATAAAAGAGTAAATAGGTTATGAGATTATACGAGCTGTGCATCCCTCTAGGTAGCAGATTGTCGTATGCGTATACCATTGCTTGGTAGCTCTGTGTAAACTTATCTCATTTATTTCTTTTACCAGTATACGAATTACTTTCTGAAAATCAAGACCATTTTGTACTATTTTGTATTACCTTGTACTATATTGTATTACTTTATGCTTAGTTACTAGGATATTACTGTGATACTTTTGTTGACATTACTCGACTATATGTCATATTTTATAATGACATATCGTTCACTGATCATCTTAGCATACTTAAAATTCTTTATGTCTGTCGTAGTGTTATCATTTAGTAAGAACTCTGTATACTCTTTTCAAAACTTATCAATCATAAACAAGGTATATTTGGCATAGTTACCGTTTAGCATTACATTGCATCTTGCGCATTGAGGTCGTACGTTATTATCAGCAAACTTCCATAATAGGCTTGTACCTGCTGTACGAAAGTGTCAGGGGTGCATATACTGACTATTTCGTGGTAACTTGCTTCCACAAGTTACACAAGTTGCTATACCATTTACTGACTTAGTAAATCTTATATAATCTGAATATACTAACCAAGCTAGGTGGTGTAGCTTGGGGTTCTTGTGTCTCATAGAAAGTTTAGTCTTGTATTGCTCCATGATATGGATTATATCAAACTTGATACATTCTTTCTCTAGGACTATTCGTTTGCTTTTAGTCATAGTATTGTGCAAAGTTAAATGGGCTGCTCTAATGGTTCCTTTTATCGTTGGGTACAAATACACTCTACAGATATTCTATGCCCCTTATTTGTGTAATTGGAGATAGATGCAAGCGGTATCTAATGATGTTATTTATTGCCTCATATTATTATATTGCATATCCATTCTATACATTTCTCGGAACGGCAAATCGGTACATCTTCGTAAAACGGAGCATAAGCTATTAATTGTTTGGTTACTCCATTACAATAAATACAATTATAATCCCTTGATGCTTCTCAAAAGATATGTTTTATTTCTACCATGGCTTTATCAAGTGCTTCTTTGTTGAAGTTAGTCATTATAATAATTCTTTAATAAGTAAATCTATTTTATCTTTCAAAGGACTATGATGAGATCAGTGATAGTAAGAATAGATAGTATCATTGCCTATAACTTGTTTCATTAGACTAGTTTTATACAGAACCTTTATCAAACTGTGGTCATTATGAAAATCTATAAGTTCATATATGGGTGCATCCATAGTAGTCTTATCTTTTACTTTCCATCCTCAGTTTACATAGACCATAATACAAAGTACATTGCTCACCTTTGAAAGAAATTATAGAATAAAGTAATTATGCCTTATCTCTATTAAACTCATTAACAAATTGTCTTAAATTAACCAATACCCTTAGCTTAGTATTATCACCGTATTTCATAAGCTGGAGGTAGTTCTTGTAGATTCAGGGGTGTTGTTCTCACATCTTCTTCGCTCAACCTAGTTCATCTGTTATCTTTCTTATGTCACAGGCTAGTTGGAATATTTGATCTGTCATTGTGTATTATTATGTATAAATAATGGTATTATAGTATTATTTTGTATGATTGCAAGGGGTTATTCACTTACTGGCATTGTATCGAATTGTTTGCAAAACTCTATTGAACTTTTGCACTAGGATCATAGTATACATACTCTACTAATACTGGGTATCATACTTCATTTGATATACACTTCTCTACGATTTGTATATTCCTTGGCAAACGTAACAAAATCATTTTCCCTTTTTCATATACTCAAATAATTACTTTGTTATCTATTATGCTGTAAACAAATACAGTCTTAAATATTGATTGGAGAGTGGGACTATCTACTTTGTCTAAAGCTGCTTTTATTAGACTAATGGATAGCTCTTTTTTCTCCTCCTCTTTGTCTTCTATAAATCCATCTTCCATAAGTTGTCTAGGATATGGCAAACGCTTGATCTTATCTAATAACTCTTGATCTATCTTTAGTGTTCTCAGTCGCTTTCAGCTGTCGGAATGAAAAGCTACTTGAGAAAAACAAAGATCATTTCCATGCTGTGTTTTTACTAACTTGGGTACTTTGAATACTAACTGCATCGTATATAATTTATAGAATAAAGTATTACTCTCGTTTATCGTCATAGTCTTCTTTATTTCTTTTATAATTCTTATGTCATTCATCTTTCTCAACATCATATAGCAAGTATTTATGTTCTTGGAATATTGTATTTACTTCCATTATCTCTCTATGTTCTTTTGACTTGGTTAATATAAACTTCCTGTAGTGATCTCATTCGTCCGTTACTCATCTTTGTATTTCTATAAATCTATTTGATAAATCTTTTATTTTAGCACTTCAAGCATATCATTTACCTCACTTACTAAAGTGGTGAACAACTAATAACGTAACATTAGTGTTCTTAGCCACCTCGTGAAACAACCTTGCTATATCTATCTGTGTAGTAAGGTTATCACTAGCATCGGCAATACTCGAAAAGCTATCTACTACTATCAGGTTATACTTTAATCTTATTAATTCATTTATTTTGTCCTGTACTTTCTGCAACTCTACTCATTGTTGCATCTCAAAATAATCTACTTTCTCTTTGCACTTGGTGATGTATGATTTAAGCCCGATTGCTTCCATATCTGTGTAAGGAAGTCTATTGGTTCACTTCCTAACAATCGTTTCATCAGTACATCATATTGCCCTCTTAAAAAACACCTCAAGCATTTCATCAATACGAAACTCGATATTTATGAATGCCACTTTGTATTCTTGCCCTGCCAGTTGACATATCTCATTCACAAAAGTGGACTTTCAAACATTACTTTCACTAGCTACCATAAAGAACTCTCAACTCTTAAATGAATCGAACTTATTGAAACAATCTCAAGGATATAGAAAAGATAATTTCGTCGCGCTTTCAGCTGGTGGTATTATCTCTACTGTCTTTACAGTTTCCTTAGTCTTTTTAAGATCAGGGAACAATCAAATAACAAACTGGTAAAGCTGTTTATAATCTGCTACTCAATACCGATTTACTCGCTGTAATCGTGTTGGTCATCACTTATCATGGCTACCTATTAGTCACTGTTTATCAATTCGTGAACTAGTTGACTTTCAATTTACAAATATCTGTTCACATCAGCTTGAGTTTCTTTTGAATGTTATAACCTCTCAAGATACATAATTACTTCATGATACTGCCTCAAGCATCTTTTTACTATCCAACTTTCAAGCTCTTTCCCAAAAGTTATCAGTACCTTTGTACTGTGATATTTGGTATTTCAATTCTTGTTTCTTTTCCTTTTTTTCTGATACACTCTCTGTATCTGAATAAGCAAATAACATTTCTTGTTCTGTATAATACCCAAGTTCTCCTCCACAAACTTTTACTTCAAATGGCTGTGATGGATCTTTCATATGATTGTATCAGGGCAGTCTCAATACTCTTTCTATGGTTATTGCTTTGTGGTCTCAATCAAAAAAGTTCCTTACTCAATTACATATCTTTACTCGGTTCTCGATTGTTCACTCTTTGGCAAACCAATACAAATGAAATCAATTTTTGCTTTCAACTACTAGGGATGGCTTGAGTGGACAAAACTCAATAAGTTGTTTTTGAAACTCTTTATCCATTTCATCTATTTCACATATCCAAGCATTTATGTACTTTACGTCTTCTTTTTTTCTACGATCTCACTCAAATCAGTTCACTGAAAAGAATATACCACACTCGTTTTGATTTTTACGACTCAATAGTTCAAGTGAACTTTCGGTCAAGTAATCTCAAAAAGAAGTACGAGCTGGGTCTTTTCTTTCTTTGTTATCATCAAAATATTGATAGAAACATTTATCTATTCATGGGTATGCTGCCATAAACTGTTTTGTATGCTCCAAATCCATTAAAAGATATAAAATGTATAAATTACCGTTGATTCTTAGGTTTTGTATTATATTCGATTACTGCTTTTTTGCATAGCTCTACTCCCCATTCTTCTTTATACTTTACTACAGCTTCTGGTCATCAATCTTGCTTTGCTTTCATGAGTCATTCAGCTATCTTTATCAATTCATTACGAGTATATTTTATGATATACCTATCGTCATACCGTCCAGATACTGCTTTTCTCCAATTTTCCATTTTCTTTCATCATTTTATATGTCGTTTTGCTTCTTCAAAGTAATCAAAGAACTTTGCGGCGAGGGTTTTATTATATCACTTACTACTTAGGTAACTCTCAACATCTAGTAGCGTAGGTGGAGTAAAATCAATAACTTCTTTTCATTCTTTTTTCTTCTTATCATTCTTGTTTGTGGTTAGTTGTTGGTTATCTGTTGGTTGTTTGTTGGTTATCTGTTGGTTATCTTCTAGATCGTAATCGTTGTAATCACAGTACTTAACTACTGTTATTATACTATATCTGTTGGTTACTTTTTTGCTTATTTCTCCAGTGCGTTCAAGTTTGTCTAATGATGTCCTTATTTGCATTTCTGATAAATTTAGTTGTTTTGCTAGTTCAATTCTTCCTGTGATTGTTTGTCATCTTTTTACTTCGATTCATTGTCGTTTTCAATCTTTATGATTTGCAATTGTAATTAAATGAAAAAAAACGCGAAAAGTATTAGCATCGCTATACCGTTCCCGTTCTGTAATCTTTCTATGAAATTTCACTCGTCCTTGCATACCTTATATTTATATAAATAAAAAGCTGGCCCACACCGTCAAGTGAAAGTACCAGCATTTTACTTGTATAAATACAAGTTTGACGGTGTGGCTTACGACTTTCATTAGACAGATATTCTAATTGTACGGATTTATTTTTACTTTTCAAGTCTTTTTTATCAATATAAGAAAAAAGCTCTAAAAGAGCTTATTCTGTTGCTTCCTCAACTTCAGGGGCTTCTTCAACTGGAGTTTCATTTTCAGGGATTACTAGTTCTGCTAAGAATTCCTCAGTGTTCTTAGCAATCTCTTCAGGTGATACCTCAGTTGCTTCAACATTGGTTACGTTGATCTCTTCATTTTCAAGTTCACTCATACGATATAGTTAAAATATAAATTAGTCCTTAAGTAAAGATTCTCTTATCCGCAATTCTGCTTCTTCAAGTTTTGTAATAACAATTGAAGTCCTTCTGGTAGGAGGCAACAGTCTTACTGAGTTAATAGCATCTATTATACTAATCAACTGTGGTCAGTAGCTTTCTTCTGGTGTTGCATTTTGAGGATTCATGACAAATATAATTAAAATATAAATTAGGCATCTTCAAGATTTCTCATTTCTCTTTCTATAAATTCGTGTGCAGACTTCAAATCATACATTACCAGTCACTTACTTATAGCAGCGAAGGATATTTCTCAATCTCAATTATTATCTCTTGCTCATCTATCCCTTATATAAACGCATTGGAATACAGCGATATCCTCTGGTAGATTCTCAAATACCATGCTAGATACTTTTCTGAATGACTCTTGTATGTTGTCTACTCTAGTCATTGGGTGGGATAGTAATTAAAATTACTTAATAATGTAGGCTGTTTCTCTCATTACCTTTTTATTGATTAATTCTTTCATTATTAATTCCGATACTTTATAGATATTATGCTTACGTTCCCCAAAATAATTATCAACTAGGATATAGTCTAATCAATCCCAAGCCATAGTCAAGGCGTGTCAGCCTATAGTCTTTCCTTGGGGGATCTTGTCTAATCTACCATCACTTGTTATATCATAAAACATCTCTTCATTCCATCTAAACCCTACAGCTATATACTTTCATATCTTAGCGTGTCTTAATGCTGTGCTTATATTGAGTTCATTTGTTGTTAAGTTCTTTTTATAGTGGTTACTGAACCAGTTGACTACTTTTGATACTGTAGCTATATTGACTATTGCACCTGCATCTTGCCTTCGTATTGTCTTATGACAGGTTATAATATCAGGGTAAAAAAGTTCTGTTCTTATATTGTTTGAGATTGTTGTTAATAAGCTCAATAGTACGCAGGAGTTTAATCATACACGTTTCTGGCTGTATTGGAACATCTATTTCAGTTTAGAATAAATCCTTGCCATAATAATCAGTAGTCTTTCTAAGGTCAGTTCTCCTTCTCCTGTATATATTCCATCGTTAATCAATAATTGTACTTCAGAAGCTATTGGTTTAGGCTTTCAAATGGTGCTTGTGGCTGTTGTAGTAATGCCACCCTGATTAATCGTAGGTCGGTCGACGATATAATCACTAGGGTTAAGTCGCCATAAGTCAGATTTCTTGCTTCAAGGTCATTTTAAGCCAAGATGCAAGTGTACCCCATCAGAATTACCTGTAGTACCCATGATTCCTATTTGTTGCATTGCATTAATCGTTTGTCAGTTCACTACAAGTATTCTATCTAAGTGCGCATAGTATACGGTATATTCTTTGTAGTTGATTTTTATGTAGTTTCCAAATCAATCTTCATCGTATCAAACATAAGCTACTCAGTCAGTACAAGAATATACTGGTATTTTATCTCCTGATACTTCAGATGCGTAGTCTAGTCATAGGTGGTAAGGCCAGCCTATCTTTTTATAGAACTCTGGGCGTTCTCACCATCACTGGGTGAGTTTCCAATCCTTAAAACGTTCTCATCTAACTGGGCGTATGAGCTTTATCATACGATACTACCATTATCAGGTAAATCGTGTATACTTTGCGTATTATTGACATCAATAACTTGCAAGTCCTTAGGTGTAGTGGTACTTGTGGTGGTAGTTGTCGTATCGCTTGCTGTATTTTCGAGTGTCTTGTTATTATCAGTTATTTGGCTTCTTTGCAGGTATGCTGATAGTAGTTGCATTCAAGCTACGATATAAGCTCCAACCAAGATGGCCACAACTAGCTTATCTTGTGAAATCAACTCGTAAGCATTTGGCATATCTACCGCAACTATAGCAAACAGTACTGCTAATGCTGGTAAAGAAAGTACCCACCAAACAAGTAACATGGAAAGTGTGCTGTTCTTATAAGAAGGCTGTGATATATCCATTACTTCGTTAAAGTAGGTAAATACTTGTTTGTTATGTCTCTTATGAATGCTACTTTCTTATTATATCTTCTTACTTTACTTTGTAAGTATACCCTTCAAGTCTCAGCAAACGATTCTTCCACATCTGTTCTGGCATACTTACTAGCATACCGTTTATCGCTGTTTATTTGTTTTCGTTGTTCTTTCTCTTCTTCTGTCAAGTAAGTGTATCGGATCCAGTGATATGCTTCGTGGAATAATGTGTAGTTGTCCTCTTCGTAATTTTGGCAAACAACTATTCTGTTGCGTTGTATATCATATCGTCAAACAGTATTATCTTTTAGGTCACATTGTATATACAAGACTGTAACCAATGAGAATATCAATCAAGTCATTAATAGTGTATAAAGGATAGATCAATAGGTGGTAGGTCTTTATGTCTTACTCAATTATCATCGTATAACGTAAGTATCTTTCTAATTTCAAGTACCAAGATATTAGGAGACTTCTCCAGAAATCCAAAGTCTATGATCTCCATAAGCATTGAAGTAAGCTCTTGGCTATCTGCCAACTCTTTGCTAGTCAGTTCCATTACCAGTACAGATAAGCATAAATACTTCTTTGAGAGTATTCTCATTATCGCAATGGAGTAGTTCTGCTACTATCTTACACTTAATATCATTTAGCTGGGTAGGAGACATACTGAAAAGGGGTTACTACTTAAATACTTCCTTCACTTTACCTTTCTTCTTATCGTATAATTTACCTCATATCTTTGCTGCCTTATGAGCAAACTGGTTCTTCTCTCGTACTGATTGTACTGCTGGGCTTCCTAGTGTCTCTACCTCAAGTGGTCCATACTGCTTAACTTCTTTCTCGTGGAAGTGTCAGATAATCCGAGCATTCTCTTTATTCAATCCGAACTCTTGACTCATAACTCATAGTCTTTGTCTTGGCTTTTCTCAATCTCAATGGCTAAAAGCTAGATTAGTAATTCACCATTTCCTATACTTTCTAGGACTATCGGTATTATCTATGTCTACGTTGTTAGCATTACTAAATCATATATCTAGTGCTGTTCATACGTTAGCCATAAGCGAGCGATCGTGGTTTCATGGTATTATAATCACCTCGGTTGGGATCTCTGTTGCGAAATTCCTTATAAGGTCAGTATGAAGGTTCAATACTCTTTGGAACATTTCTCTTGAGTCCATACCATTGTCTTGTCTATTCTTACCACTACTGGTTAGTCAATTAAATTCACTATTAGCCATATCTCATAGGCTAGTAAATAGTAGCTTGTCGGGGTTACTGCCTAATAATGCATTGAATGCATCCATAGTTCTATCAAATATTTGTTTCTCGTATTTGTCTGGGTTCCTTTCTTCAACCCTTCATATGTGAATATCTGCTAGGTTTATATTAGCAAGCAATGGTCAGTCTTTGAGCGGTGGTCCTTGTAGCCTTGGTATACTGCCCTCAAATGCTTCGAGTAGTATTCCTCTTATGTCTGGTTGTAGTAAGTCGTGTATCGGTTTTACTTCTGCAAAGATCTGAAATAATTCTGTAAGCTCTGTTGTTCAATCTTTTTTATTCATAGCTACTTCTCGCTTATTAACCTTGTGTTTCAATACTTCTCGGTGCTTAGGATTAATGTCGCTTGCTTCGAACAATTCTTCTAATGAGGTGATTCTTCCCACCTTCTCTGATACAAGGTTTAGTTTCATAGCAAAAACATATTAGGATGATAAATAATATCTTATGATGATCAAACACTCTTTATTTAATTTTTGCTAGCGGTTGGAAGCACCTTCTACGCCTGTCTGCGGTATGCCTACTGGCACTTTGATAAGATACGCTTCTAGAGATTGCGGACAAGTAACACTCACAACAGATATCGGGCAAGTATTATTAATATCATTATCCTGAATACGTTTCTCATTTAAAAACATAGCAAATAAAAAACCTAGTGCAAGAAATACTAGGTATGTTCATAAACTTCGTCACAAGCGAGATAGGTCGCCTAGTGTGTGTTTTTCGTCCACAATGATGCTCATAAGGGAATATGTTCGAAATAAATTATTGATTAACCTTAAAATTATTAGTACAGTAAGAATATATTTTCTTATATCAATAGTTAGTATATCAGATTGCACTTCAACACATCTTGCAAGTTATCTCGTGATCTTCTAGGGGGATATAATACTTCCATATTCACCTTCTTTCTCCTCTAGTCATTAGTTCAGTTCAGTTTGCTGGTCGTCTTTGCATTGGATACTTGCGGGTGATTGTACCATCTCCGCAATAGGCTGTGTCTTGTCGTTCCATATCCATATCTCTATGTCTTTTGGTTGTAGATATAAAAGACAATAACTCTCACTTCTTGAAACTTTCTTTAGCAGGTAATACGGAGGAATACTCATATCGGAACGAAGTTGGGAGGGAGTACTCTACTATATGGACTAATCATAACATAGCTAGGCTAATTATGAAGGATCATATGATAGCTCCAAAGAAGTCACCTCGGGTAATGTCTAGTTTAATTTCTGCCATTTTTCTTGATCAAATCAATTAAAGTATCAAACAATATGTCTTTCAGTTTATTTAGTCCTTGTACTCCTGCGTATCCTCATATCCCTGCCATTACCGAGATCCATATAATATCATCCAATACTAGTTTAGCTATTAGTCCAGCCACTAGCCCTCAAAAAGAAGCCAGTATGAAGTTAGCTATAATTTGGATCACTGTTTTCTTCCTACCTGTGTCAAGGATTACTGCTTGCATACAGTTAGCAATAGCTCAAAATAAAACAATTGCCATTACGCCTCAGTATTGCTCCATTTCTTTTCCCATTGGTGTTTTTGGCTATATAAAGCAATCGTAACCTGCGGTCTAGAATTATCCTATCATTGACGATAGGTCTGCGATAATGGATTCTCTAATAGCTAGTTCTTCGGTTTGTCTTTCCTGTAGTCTATCTTTGTTTACTTTCTCTACTTTTTCATTTGTAGCATTGATTCTCTTGTTAGAAAGTTCTTTCTCTCTTTCTATTTCATCACT
>CXWK01002991.1_pt2 | contig 16914 bp, 14 predicted proteins | sample 590851 | NCBI WGS metagenome assembly CXWK01 (sample SAMEA3498364, study PRJEB10139) | wastewater metagenome | biome: wastewater treatment plant; material: activated sludge | place: Denmark | collected 2014-08-01 | reverse complement strand
GTGGTGTCAATGACGATGCTGTCGGCCGCCGGGCGCAGGGGGGAGTGCCGGCGGGTGCTATCAATGTGGTCGCGGCGGATGACGTCGGCCAGAATGGCGGCGTAATCGTCGTCGTGCCCCCGCGCCAGGCGATCGCGCAGGCGGCGGCGGGCGCGCTCTTCGGCCGTGGCCACGACGTAGAGCTTCAGCGGCGCGTCGGGCATGACCACGGTGCCGATGTCGCGGCCAACCATGACCACCCGCCCGCGCCGCCCGACAGCGCGCTGCCGTTCCACCATCCGCGCCCGAACACCGGCCACGGCCGACACCTGCGACACGGCGGCGTCTACTTCCGGCCGGCGCAGATCCCAGGTGATGTCCTCGCCGTCGAGCCGGACGGTGTACTGCCGGCCGTCGTCTTCGTCGCCCAACGGCAACACGTCGAGGTCAACGCGGTCGGCCAGGGCCGTCAGCGCCGCCTCATCGTCCAGAGGCACGTGGTGGCGAATGGCGGCCAGCGTCAGCGCGCGATACATGCAGCCGGTATCGAGGTAGAGATAGCCCAGGCGCAGGGCCAAAAGAAAGCCCAGCGTTGACTTGCCGGACGCGGCCGGGCCGTCAATGGCGATCACGTCAGGCAGAGGTTCGCGGGGCACGGTGCTCCTTCCGGGCAGGGCGGCGGGACGGCTCGGCATCCCGGATGGCGGGGGCGGCGGCGCTGTGCTGCAAGGCACGCACTTCGGCCTCGGTCAGGTGGCGCCACTCGCCCGGCTGTAGCTCGCCCAGGTTCAGCGGGCCGATGCGTTCGCGGATAAGCCGGCGCACCGGGTGGCCAAGCGCGGCGGCCACGCGGCGGATCTGCCGCTTGCGCCCCTCGCGCAGGATGATGCGCAGCCGCGTCTGTTCGGCGCTGCGCTCAATGACTTCGATGGGGGCCGGGGCGGTGATGCGGTCGTCGAGCATGACGCCACGCCGCCACTGCTCAAGCACGCGGTCGGCCATGCGCCCCTCCACGGTCACGTCGTAGACCTTCTCGTGGCCGTAGCGCGGGTGGGTCAGGCGATGGGCCAGCGCGCCGTCGTTGGTCATCAGCACCAACCCTTCGCTGGGCTTGTCGAGGCGACCGACGGGGTAAATGTGGGTCTCAGCGGCGATGGGGATGAGGTCACGCACGGTGGTGCGCCCCTCTTCCAGCTCGTCCTCCAGCGAGGAGATGACGCCGCGCGGCTTGTGCAAGGCGATGTAGAGCAGCGGCTCGCCGGCCGCGCGCTGCGGCTCGAACAGCGGCCGGCCGTCCACCAGCACCGCGTCGGTGGCAGGGTCGGCCTTGTCGCCCACCTTGGCCACGCGGCCGTTGACTGTCACCCGCCCGGCGGCGATGATCTCTTCCGAAGCGCGCCGCGACCCCACGTTCGCCCGCGCCATTAGCTTCTGTAGACGTTCTTCCATGTTCAGTGTTTAGTGGGTCAGTATCCAGTATTCAGTATTCAGTAGGTCAGTATTCAGTACAGAGAACTAACCACTGGCCTACTGGCCTACTGGCCTACTGGATACTGCATACTGACCCACTGACTACTCTTCTTCTTCCAACCCCGGCATCTCCATCACACTATTCAGCCCAAACGCCTGCAAAAACTCCGGCGTCGTGCCATAGAGGATGGGCCGGCCGGGCTTCTCCAGGCGACCGACTTCTTCCACCAGCCCCTTGCTCAGCAGCGAACGCAACGCGCCGTCGGAGTTGACGCCGCGCAACTGATCGATCTGCGGCCGGGTCGCCGGTTGCAGGTAAGCAATGATGGCCAGTACCTCCAGCGCCGCCTGGCTGAGCCGGGTCGTCACCTCTAACCCCAGGAAACGCTCGATGACCGCTCCCGCTTCGGCGGCCGTGGTCAGTTGCACCAGACCGCCGCTCCACTGGAGCCGCAGGCCGCGCCCGGCGTAGTCGGCCTCCAGAGCGCGCAATAGCTCCGTCACCGCGGCCGGCGTCGTCTCCAGCGCCGCGGCTAGGCGGGCGGCCGACACCGGGCCGCTGGCGACGAACAGCAGGCTTTCCAGCAAGGAGTGGGCGCTCAGTTCAACGCGGTCGGGCGCGGCGATGGCGGGAGTCGGGATAGTAGCGGTCGTCATTTCGATTGCGGCAGGTTGGCCAGCGTGGGACAAAAGCCCATCGAGCAGGTATGATAACGATGATAACACATCACCCCACGAAAGGAACGGTTATGATCAACGCCGCATTGCAATACGCCGCCCGGCAGCACGACAGCCACCTCGATGAATTGTTCGCTTTTCTGCGCCTGCCCAGCATCAGCACCGACCCGGCCTATGTCGCGCCGACGGCGGCCACCGCCGCTTGGCTGGCCGAACGGCTGGCCGCCGCTGGGCTGGAAAACGTGCGCGTCATCCCCACCGCGCGCCACCCGCTGGTCTACGCCGACTGGCTCCACGCCGGGCCGGACGCGCCGACGGTGCTCATCTATGGCCACTACGACGTGCAGCCGGTTGACCCGCTGGAGCTATGGGACACGCCCCCCTTTGAGCCGCAGGTGCGCCACGACTACGTCTACGCGCGCGGCGCGGCCGACGACAAGGGGCAGGTCTACATCCACATCAAGGCCGCCGAGGCGTACCTGCGCGCCGCCGGCCGCCTGCCGCTCAACGTCAAGTTCCTCATCGAGGGCGAAGAGGAGATCGGCAGCGCCAATCTGCGCGCCTTCATTCCGCAGAACCGGGAGATGCTGGCCGCCGGCTCGGCCCTCATCTCCGACTCGGCTATTGTCGGGCCCAACCAGCCGGCGCTGGTCTACAGCCTGCGCGGCAACTGCCACGTGCAACTGAAGATCACCGGCCCGACGCGCGACCTGCACTCCGGCACCTATGGCGGCAGCATCAACAACCCGCTCAACGCCCTGGGGCATCTGCTGGCCAAGCTGAAGAATGAGTTCGGCCACATTATGATCCCCGGCTTCTACGACCGGGTGCGTCCGCTATCGCTGGAAGAGCGCGAACTGTTGGCCGCGTTTCCGCTGAGCGAGGCGGATTGGCTGGCCCAGACGGGCGCGCCGGCGCTGTGGGGCGAGCCGGAGTATACCCTGGTGGAGCGCATCGGCGCGCGGCCGACGCTGGACGTGACCGGCATGTGGGGCGGCTACATCGGCGAGGGCACGAAAACGGTGCTGCCGTCGGCGGCCCATGCCAAGGTCTCCATGCGCCTTGTGCCCGACCAGAACCCGGCCGAAATCGCCGCCCTGTTTGAGCAGTTCGTGCGCGAGACCTTGCCGCCCAGTGTGCGCGTCGAGATGCGCATCGGGGGGATGTCGCGCGCGGCGCTCATTGACCGCGACACCGCGCCCATGCGCGCCGCCGCCGCCGCCTACGAGACGACGTTCGGGCGTCCGCCCGTTTTCATGCGCGAGGGGGGTTCGATCCCTGTCGTCAGCGACTTCGAGGGACAACTTGGCCTGCCGACGGTACTGATGGGCTTCGGCCTGCCGGGCGACCATATCCATTCGCCCAACGAGCGCTTCTATCTGCCCAACTTCCACAAGGGCATCGCGACGAGCATCCACTATCTGGCGCTGCTGGCCGCTCAAGCGTAGCGCCGGGGGCTTTCACCTGACAGGTGCGCGCACCTGTCAGGCGTTTGAGGTGTTTGAGTCGTCGGCCGACCCGGCGTAGATCATCAGCGTCGTCCGCTTCTCGCCCGCCTCGGTGATGACCCAGACGGCGTGTTCGCGCACAGTGTAGGCCGAGACGATGGGATTCAGGCCGGTGAGCGTGTTGACCTTGTTGACCAGACCGGGTGGCAACGGTTGCGCCGCCTCTTCGAGTAGCATCTCGTCGCTGACGTCGAGATCGTAGAACTCGCCATACAGACCAAAGTCGCCGCGGCTGTGGCGGGTCAGGAGATCGCGTATCTCTTCGGCCGTCAGTCGCAACGAAACGCCGGTGGTGACGACGATCTGGCCGCAGTCAATCAGCCGGCCGGAGGCAGCGAAGGGCGCGGCCTGGTTAGTCACGTCGCTGCTTTCGGAGAGGCGGAAAAAGCCGACATCCTCGTGGTAGCCCAGGTCGGCGTAGGGGATGAAGCCGCCGTCGTCGAATTCGACGCCGATCTCGCTCTCCCAGACGCGCGGCCGGGGCAGCCTGGCCCTGGCCTCGTGGCGCTGGTAGTGCCGGCGGCGGGCCTCGTCGGCGACAATGCGGATGATGTGGGGCTTTTCGGACATAGTCGGCCTATGGCAAGAATGCGCTTACAACTGCCCCCTATTGTAAGCGCATTTGTCGCAAAACGGTGGGGCTTTCTACGGGGATTTCACAGGTCGCGCCGCGAAAAGCTCCACAAGGCAAAGGCCAGCAAGGCAAGCAGATAGACGACGGCGTAGACGACCATGAGCGTGCTTGGCTCGGTGATGGCCGCGAACGGCCCCAACTCGAACGGGTTGCTCACGTCGCTGGGCTGGAAGTAGGCAGTGGCCTTTTTCCAGAGGGAGTCGGCCGGCATGATCAGGCTGCTGACGATGCCGACGTTGACCGCCGCCGTGTTGCGAATGAGCGCGCCCACCTGTTCCACCAGCCCGCCCATGAAGGCCAGGCCGAACAGCATGAAGGCCATTACGCCGTTGGCGATGGTCGAGAGGCGCGTGCCGCCGGCAATGCTCACCGTCAGGACCAGGAGCGCGGCCAGGGCCATCATGGCCACGCCGCGGCCGATGTTTTCCATGGCGAAGCCAGAGCGCAGGTAGACGATGAGCATCAACCCGCCGGCCAGAAAGAGCATGTAGGTGAGTATCAGCCCGGCAAAGCCCAGCCACTTGCCCATGACCACCTGCCAGCGCGGGATGGGCTTGGTGACAATAGCGTCAATGGTGTGCGACTCGATCTCGCCGGAGAGGGTCGTCACCGACACCAGCACGGCGACGACGTTGGTCATCAGATTGGCCGCATAGAGGCCGGCCGTCAGGAGAAGAAGAGAGACAAAACTGAGATCTTCCGACGGAGCCACCTGGCGCTCGATGTCGAGACGGATGAAGTGGAAGGCAACGCCGAAGACGAGCAAAAAGGCGACGCCCATGAACAGCGCCACCCATAGCAGGCGACGTCGCTGCGCCTCGCGGATGGTCAGCCGGGCAATGACAAAGATAGGGGCCATAACTTACTCGTCCGACTCCTCGCCGACGACCTGCAGGAAGCGCTCTTCCAGCGATAGGGGGGTCGGCGTCAGTTCATAGAGGGTGTGGTTGTTTTGAACGACCCAATGGGCCAGGGCAGGCAGTTGGGCCTCGTCACTCAGCGTCAACTGAATGCGGCCATTGCCAGGGGCCAGCGTGACATTACGGCCGAACTGCGCCAGCCCGGCCAGCAGTTCCGGCGTCGGCTGGCCGACACGCACCACCACCTGCATGGCCTCCTCCTCGAACTCCTTGAGCGATGAGGTTTGCAGCACACGACCGCGCCGGATGAAGGCCACGCGGTCGCACGTCTTTTCGACTTCGCTCAATAAGTGGGAGTTGAGGAAGACAGCCGTCCCTCGCCGGCGCAGGTCGCTGATGACGTCGCGCACCAGGCGGCGGCCGATGGGGTCTAGGCCGGAGGTCGGCTCATCGAGGAAGACGAGGGCCGGGTCGTTGAGCAGCGCCTGGGCCAGGCCAATGCGCTGTAGCATGCCCTTGGAGAACGCACCAAGCTTGGTCGCGGCGCGGTCTTCCAGGCCGACGAGCTTGAGCAGGCGGGGCACGGCCGCGCCGCGCGCCGCGCGATCCATGCCGAATAGTTCCCCGTGGAGGTTGAGAAACTCATCAGCCCGCAGCCACTCATGGAAGCGGAAGTGCTCCGGCAGATAGCCGATCTTGGCCCGCGCCGCGCGGTCGCCCAGGGGACGGCCGAGCAGCGCCGCCGTGCCGGCCGTGGGCGCGGTCAGGCTGAGCAGCATCTTGATGGAGGTTGTCTTGCCTGCGCCGTTTGGGCCCAGGAAGCCGAACATCTCGCCTGCGCGCACGTCTAGCGTCAGGTCGGCGACAGCCACCTTGGGACCAAACTCTTTGCGCAGGCCGCGTGTGTCAATAACGAGGTCAATCATAAGCAGAATAACCACAGATTCCACAGATTTCACAGATTTTCAGAGCAATCTGTGAAATCTGTGAAATCTGTGGTTCTTTTCTTCCAGACGATATTAGAAAGTTATCTTATCGAGTTCGCCAAAGCCAGCAACTCTTCAATGCTCAGCCGCCCGGCCCGCATCATGTAGACCATACCGTCCTGCTGCCAGACGACGGCTGCCTCGGCCCCCGAATCGAACGGCTCCAGCACCACGCCAACGACGCCGTTCACGTTCGCCTCGCGGTAGGTGCCCAGGTCTTGCGGGATGGGCAGCAGCAACGTGCTTGTCCAATCAATGCTCTCCGCAATGCGGCGCGCCTCGCCCGGCTCCGTGCCCAGCACTTGCAGCAGCGCCTCGCCCAGCACGGTCGGGTTGACGTCGGCCGGGTAGTTCACGTCCGGGCTGGGCGTCTGCACCAGCATGACGCCGGAGTCGTAGAGCAGCCCAACGCTGTCGTGTACGGTCACGTCCACCCGCGCCCCGTCGAGGCTATCGGGCAGCAGCAGCGGGTCGGCCCCGGCCGCTTCGACGATGGCCCGCGCCCCGGCCAGGTCAACGATGAGGTGGCCCGCGCCGCCGCTCATCATGTAGGTGCGAATCAACTCACCGCGGTTGGGCAGTTCCTTCGGCGTAAAGCCGGCAAGGGCGGCTGCCTCTTCGGGGGAGTCCACCGTTTCCGGCTCGCCGATCTCTTGAGTGACAACGAACTCGCCCGGCTCCAGCCCTTCCTCGCCCAGCCGCTCCAGCAGCGCCAGTTGCTGCGTCGAGACAGAGATGGGCGCGAACGTCTGGACGCGGAACAGGCCCAGGAACTCGCCGGCCGCGGCGCGCACCGACGGGAAGGCCATCAGGATGGCGATGGCCACAATCACGGTCAAACCTGCCATTGCAAATCGTCTTATTGACATAATTGATGTTCTCCTTGATAGAGGTTGGCCGCCGGCCCGGCGCCGGTCAGCCGTCTGGTGTTTGAAGTAGGCTAAGGCGCGCTGCGGCGCGGCGGCCTCGTCGGCGTCGGGGGCCAGGACGGCCAGGCGCTCCAGCGCTTCGCGGATGTCGTGCTCCTGTTCGTTCATCTCTACTCCCGCCGCAGCCCGGCTCCCCGGCCGGCGGCCGTCTGCTTCTCATACGCCTCGCGAAAGGCCTGTGCCGCCCGCGCCAACAGCGCCCCAACCGAAGACGGGGCGACGCCCACGATAGCGGCGCACTCGGCATAGCTAAACTCCATCTGGCGCAGCACCAGCAGTTGCGCCTGCCGGGCGCTCAGCGAGGCCAGCGCCGCCCGCACCGCCCGCTGCTCTTCGCGCCGGGCCACGCGCGCCTCGGCATCTTCGGCGTCCGACGGAACCAGGGCCACGTCGCGCTGCCAGCGGCGGCGGCGGTCGCGCAGGGCGTTGTAGCCCAGGTTGGTGGCTACCCGATAGAGCCACGCGCCGACGTTGTCGTCCGGCCCGCGATGGCGGCGGGCGTTGTCATGGAGGCGCAGGAACACTTCCTGGGCCAGGTCTTCAGCCTCGCCACGTTCGCCCACCAAGCGGAACAGGATGCCGTAGACCCGGTCGTAGTGACGATGAAACAACGCCTCGAAGGCGGCCCCATCGCCCCGCGCCGTGCCGGCCAACAGGGCTGAATCGGTTAGCGCGACCATTGGCCGCTCCTGCTCTTCTTCATTCGCCCTTCTAAACACCGCCGCGCCCCCGTTTGTGACAGTTGTGATATGACATTTGGCGACGAAAAGACATGACTTACAATAGGTGACAGTGACCGGCTCGGTGAGCTACTCTTTAGCGTAGAGGTGATCGGGGAACTGCGTGCCAACGAGTCGTCCGTCCTTGCGCCCGATGAAGTCCCACGGATAGCCGCGCCGCCGGGCAGTATACCTGGGCCGGCGGCGGCGAACGAATCAATCATCTACGTCCTCGAATTCAGGAGACCATTATGGCGACGCTAAATCAACTTCACGAACTCGGCCAATCAACCTGGCTGAACTACCTGCGCAACAGCTTCCTTCGCTCCGGTGAACTGGCCGAGCGGTTGAAGCAGGGTATCCAGGGCGTGACGGCCAACGCCCAGGTGTACGAGCGCGCCATCCGCGGCAGCAGCGACTACGACGCCGGCATCCGCCGGGCCATGAGCGCGGGCAAACCGGCGCGGCGCATTCACGAGGCGCTGATGGTGGACGACATCCAGCGCGCCGCCGACGCGCTGCACCCGCTGTTCGAGGCCAGCCACCGCCTGGACGGCTTCGTCAGCTTCGAGTTGGAGCCGGCCCTGCTCCACGGCGTGCCGGCCACCGTGGCCGAAGTGCGCCATCTGTCGCACCAGGTTGACCGCTACAACGTCATGGTGGAGATACCGGCCACGCCCATTGGCCTCGAGGCCATCCGCGAACTGGTGACCGACGGCGTCTCGGTGAACGTGACCCACCTCTTCTCGGTCGCTGACTATGAGAAGGCGGCGGTGGCTTACCTGTCCGGGCTGGAACAGTACATCACCAGCCATAGCGTCTGGCGCACCGCGCCCACGGCGGTGGCCTCCTTCTCGCTGGCCCCGCTCGACGCCGCCGTGGATAGCCGGTTGGAGGCGCTGGGCCGGCCCGATCTGCGCGGCCGGGCGGCCGTGGCTCTGGCGCGGCGGCTCTATGCTCGCTACCGCCAACTGTTCAGCGGCCCGGCCTGGGACAAGCTGGCGTCGCGGCGCGGCCAGCCGCTGCGGCTCAAGTGGACGCGCACCACCCCGCGCGACTTCGCCCACCCGGCCCTCCACTACGTCGAGCAACTCATCGGCGAGGGCACAGTGATGACCTTCTCGCCGGCCACGCTGAGCGCCTTTCTGCGCCAGGGCGTCGTCGCGCCCACGCTGGCCGCCGGGCTGGACGAGGCCGAGATGCATCTGGCGACACTGGCCGCGCTGGGCATTGATCTGGACGCCATCGCCGCCGAATTGCAGGCCGAACACCTGGCCGCTTCCGACCGGCGCTTCCAATCGCTGGTGCAGGCGGTCGTCACCAAGCGCGACACGCTCGACGTGGGCGGGCCGACGCTGACGACCCAACTGGGCGCGGCGCAGGCCACCGTGGACGAGGGGCTGCACCAACTGTGCCGGCACAACGTCATCGGCCGCATTTGGGCCGCCGATCACACCGTCTGGCAGCCCAAGCCGACGGAGATTACCAACCGCCTCGGCTGGCTCGACGTCGCCGACAACATGGCCGACAAAGCGCCGCGGCTGGCGGCCTTCGTCCAGAGCGCCGCCGCCGACGGCTTCCGCCACGTGCTGCTGCTAGGCATGGGCGGCTCCAGCCTGGCCCCGGAGCTATTCCAGAAGACGCTGGCCCGCTCGTCATCCGGTCCGGCGCTTGATCTCGTTGTGCTGGACACAACTGACGCCGACGCCGTGCGCGCCGCCGAGGCGGCCGTTGACCTGGCCCACACGCTGGTCATCGTCGCCACCAAGTCGGGCGGTACAGTCGAGACGCTGTCGGGCTTCAAGCTGTTCTACAACCGGCTGCTGGAGCTTGTCGGGCCGGAGCGGGTGGGCGGCCACTTCGTCGGCATCACCGACCCCGGCAGCAAGATCGCCGACATGGCCGCGCGCTACGGCTTCCGCGACCTGTTCCTGAACGACCCCAACATCGGCGGGCGCTACTCCGCCCTGTCCTATTTCGGTCTCGTTCCGGCGGCGCTAGTCGGCGTGGACGTGCCCAAACTGCTGGAGCGGGCTGCCGTGGCCGCGGCCAACGCCACACCGGGCCACTGCGACGCCATCGCCGACAACCACGCCGCGCTGCTGGGGGCCATCCTCGGCCGTCTGGCCCTGGCCGGGCGCGACAAGGTGACGTTCGTCACCTCGCCCGCCCTGGCCAGCTTCGGCGACTGGGTAGAGCAACTCATCGCCGAGAGCACTGGCAAGGAGGGCAAAGGCATCTTGCCCGTCGTCGGCGAGCCGCCGGCCCCGGTCGAGTCTTACGGCGCGGATCGGTTGTTCGTCCACTTGCGGCTGGAGGGAGATGCTTCCAACGATACGTTCGTAGCCGCGTTGGCCGAAGCCGGCCACCCGGTCGTGACGCTGCGTCTGGCCGACCGCTACGATATAGGCGGGCAGTTCTTCACCTGGGAGATGGCCACGGCCGTCGCCAGCCACTTCTTGGGCATCAACCCATTCGACCAGCCCAACGTCGAGGCGGCCAAGATCAAGGCCCGCGAGGTCGTGGCCGACTACGCCAAAACGGGCAGTCTGCCGGCCGGCGACTTCACTACGCTGGCGCCGGGGGCGCTGGGCGAGTTCCTGAAGACCGCCAAGCCAGGGGACTACGTGGCCATCCAGGCCTACATCCCGGCCACGCCGGCGGCCGACACGGCGCTGGCCGCGCTGCGCCAGGCCATCCACCTGCGCACTGGTCTGGCGACGACCGCCGGCTTTGGCCCGCGCTTCCTGCACTCAACCGGCCAGTTGCACAAAGGGGACGCCGGCCACGGGCTGTTCATCCAACTGGTGTCAGACACGGTCGAAGACGTGGCCATCCCCGACGAAGCCGGCGCGCCGGAGTCGGCCATGAGCTTCAACGTGCTGAAGAAGGCCCAGGCGTTGGGCGACGCCCGCGCCCTGCGCGCCGCCCACCGGCGGGTCATCGCCTTCGAGGTTGGCACGGAGCCGGTGGCGGCTATCGAGCGGCTGGCAAGCCTGTAACGCGATTCTCCAGAATCGCGCGCTTATCGTAGCGCGATTCTGGACAATCGCGCTACGGCGTCGCCTGCTTCTGCTGTGCCCACTGCATCGTATACAGGTTGTAGTAACGCCCGCGACGGGCGAGCAGCTCTTCGTGCGTCCCCTGCTCCACGATGCGGCCGTGGTCGAGGACGACGATCTGATCTGCGCCAACGATTGTGCTGAGCCGGTGGGCGATGACGAAGCTGGTGCGCCCTTCCATGAGCGTATCCAGCGCGCTCTGAATGATGCGCTCGGTGGCCGTGTCCACGCTGCTCGTCGCCTCGTCAAGGATCAGGATGCGCGGGTCGGCCAACAGAGCGCGGGCAAACGACACCAACTGCCGCTGGCCAACACTCAGGTTGCTGCCGTTCTCGCCCACTTCGGCGTCGTAGCCGTCGGGCAGGCGACGGATGAACTCATCGGCCCCCACAGCGCGGGCGGCGGCCACGACTTCGGCGTCGCTGGCGTCCAACCGGCCGTAGCGGATGTTATCGGCCACCGTGCCGGTGAACAGAAACGTGTCTTGCAAGACGATGCCCAACTGCTGGCGCAGACTGTCGCTGGTCACGTGGCGCACGTCGTGGCCGTCAATGCGCAGCGCGCCGCCGGTCACGTCGTAGAACCGGGCCAGCAGGCGGATGATGGTGCTCTTGCCCGCGCCCGTCTCGCCCACCAGAGCGATGCGCTCCCCCGGCAGGGCGTGCAGCACCAGATCGTGCAGTACAGGTCTCTCCCCCTCGCGATAGGCGAAGGAGACGTGATCGAACTCCACCTCGCCGCTTGCCCGGGGCAGGGGTTGGGCGTCGGGCGCGTCCACCAGATCAGGCTCCAGGTCGAGCAGCTCGAAGAGGCGCTCCGAAGCGGCCATTGTGGACTGGAAAGTGTTGTAGCGCTGGGCCAACTCGCGGATGGGGTCGAAGAAGCGCTCCACGTAGAGGACGATGGCCACCAGTGTGCCCGCCGTCAGCGCGTCGCCCAGCACCAGCCAGCCGCCCACGCCGATGACCAGCGCCGTGGCCAGCGAGCCGATGAAGTCCACGCCGGGGAAGAACAACGCCGCCAGCCGCGTCGCCTCGACGTTGGCGTCGAAGAAGGAGCGGTTGAGGTCATCAAAGTGCTGGAAGTTGCGCTCCTCACGGGTGAAGCTCTTGGTGACGCGGATGCCGGAGATAGTCTCATTCAGGTTGCCGTTGATGAGCGACAGCCGTTGGCGCGTGGCTCGGTACGCCTGCCTCACGCGCTGCCGCCAGTAGTTGGTCAGCAGAACCATCAGCGGCATGACGGCGAAGGCCACCAGCGCCAACTGCCAGTTGAGCAGTAGCATGGCCACGACGATGCCCACCAGGTTGAACACCGAGCGGAACAGGCCGGTAATAGACCAGGTCATGAAGTCGAGCAGCACGCCTACGTCGCCGATGAGACGGCTCATCAGGCGGCCGACGCTATAGTTGCTGTAGAAGTTGAGCGTCAGCCGGTGCAGATGGCGGAACAGGTCGCTGCGCACGTCGGCCACGATGCGCGTGCCGACGTAGGCCATGATGTGGACGCGAGTGCGGTTGGTCAGCCACTCGCCGATGGACGTGACCAAAAAGACGATGGTCCACAGGCGTAGCAGGTCGGCTGAGCCGGCGCGGATGCCGTCGTCAATGGCAAAGCCAATGACCGCCGGCCCGGCCACGCCCAATAAAGTGCTGACCGTCATCAGGATGATGGCGATGATTACCCTGGGCTTGTAGGGCACGATGTAGCCGCCCAGGCGGCGCACCAGCCGGCCGTCGTAGGCCTTGCCCAGCAGTTCGTCGTCATCGTGCAGCAGCCGGCTGATGCGGGCCTCGCGCGCTTCGCGGGCCTGGCGCTCGGTGTCAGCCGCCTCTTGCGGCCCGTGCCCGTTACGTGGGTCTAGTTTCACATTCATCGTTCGCCCCTCCCGGCCTCGACGGCCATGCGCTCTTGCAGGGCGACAAACTCCTCTTGATCCTTCAATTGCAAGTCATAGATTTGCCGATAGAGGCCATTGGCGGCCAACAGCGTTTCGTGGTCGCCGCGCTCGGCGATGCAGCCGTCATTGAGCACCAGAATGCAGTCGGCGTGCTTCAACGTCAGCAGCCGTTGGGCAATGACGAACGTCGTGCGTCCCTTCATCAGACCGGTCAATGCCCCTTGAATCAGGTGTTCCGTCTCCGTGTCCACACTGCTGGTCGAGTCATCGAGAATGAGGATGCGCGGGTCGGCCAGCAGGGCGCGGGCGATGGCGATGCGCTGCTTCTGGCCGCCGCTCAGCGTCACGCCGCGCTCGCCGACGCGCGTCTCATAGCCGTCGCTCAGTTCCAGGATGAACTCGTGGGCGTGGGCGGCCTGCGCCGCGGCCACGATCTCCTCGCGACTGGCCTCCGGCCGGCCGTAGGCGATGTTCTCGGCTACGGTCTGGCTGAAGAGGAACGGTTCCTGCATGACGATGCCGATGTGGCGGCGCAGGCTCTTGAGTTGCAGGTCGCGCACGTCGTGGCCGTCTACCAGCACCCGACCACCGCTAACATCGTAGAAGCGCGGGATGAGATTGGTGATGGTGGACTTGCCCGACCCCGTCGGCCCAATCAGGGCGATACGCTCGCCAGGCTGGGCGTGGAAATCAATGTCGGCCAGGATGTTCAGCCGGTCGCGATAGGCAAAGGAGACGTGCTCGAACGCCACCTCACCGCGCGTCGCCCCCAGGGCCAGCGCGTCGGGTCGGTCTACGACTTCGCCCGGCAGGTCAACGATCTCCAGGATACGTTGGGCGCTGGCGCCGGCTGTCGCCGCCAGATTGACCAGGAAACCCAGCCGTTGCACCGGCGTGTTGAGCATGAGGACGTAGGAGATCATGGCGAACAGTGAGCCGACGGTGATGCGGCCGTCGAGCGCCGCCGGCCCGCCGAACAGCAGCAACAGGAAGATGCTCATCGAGATGAGGAAGGTCATGAAAGGCCAATTGTTACCCCACTTCCTGATGACCCCCTCGCGGCGGGCGAACCACTCGTTGTTCTCGCGGTCGAACTTGTCCAGCTCGTGTGGCTCGCGGGCAAACGCCTTGACAACCCGGATGCCGGTCAGGCTCTCCTGCATGACGTTGGACAGCACGCCCATCTGCTCCTGGATGCTTTTGAACATCGGCTCGATGGTCAGGCCGAAGCGCAGCGTGGTGATGAGCAGAATGGGCAGCGGAATCAGCGCCAGCAGCGCCAGCGGCGCCGACCGGAGCATCATGGCCGCCACCACACCGACCAGCAGCAAGAGCGTGGCCAACAGATCCATCAGACCGATACCGACGAAGCGCTCCGACTCGGCGATGTCGCCGGTGGCCCGGCTCATCAGATCGCCGGTATGGCTCTGATCGTGGAAGGCGAAGGGCTGATACTGCACGGCGTTGTAGAAGTCGTTGCGCAGGTCGTAGGCCACGCGGTGGGTCAGCCACTCGCCGTAGTAGCGCTGGCCGAAGCCCAGCAGACCGCGCACCAGGGCAATGGCCATGATGATACCGCCAGCCAGAAAAAGATAAGATGCGTCGCCCTGATCGAGGCCAAAGTCAATCGCCCAGGCAATGACCGTGGGGACGATGAGGTTGAGGCCCGTGCCCAGCAGCATGGTCACATAGGCAATGACCACCTGACGGCGATAAGGGCGCAGGTAGCCCAGCAGCCGCCACGTAGCGCTACCGGCGGCGCGGACTGTGCTCGCCTGTTCGTCAGTCACGTATTGTACCCCCTTGTCATCAAGCGTTGACTGTCGCGCCGGCCGGGGCAGTAAGGGGATGACGGCGGCCGGAGTGCGGTCTGGCGGGGCGTGGCAAGGAATCGCCCCAAAGTATGAGTCCCACGATTATATCATAAAAATGGCAAGGAATTAGGCAATTGTCTAACTCGTTCTAACGTTCGGTCTATGTTGTAGGGCGGGATGGCATCCCGCCTCTTCTTAACATTCTCGGCAGAAGAGGTGGGATGGCATCCCGCCTCTTCCTCATCTTCTCAGCAGAAGAGGCGGGTTGCCAACCCGCGCTACAAAGGCGTCTACGCTTGCGGGTATGGGCCAATCTGCTACAATAACCGCGTTTGTGGCGGATTACACAATTGGAGGCAAGCGCGCATGTTGCTCAAACGTCTTCTCCTGGCGGCTATCTCCTTCGGAGTGGCATTCGGCCTGACGGTACTCATCACGATTCTCATCGGCACGAACCCGGCTGAGTACGGCCCGGTCTACATGTTCTTCACGACCCTGACCATCGGCCTGGCCATCGCCATCTGGCTTGACAAGTTCATGGGCACCAACCTTCTCCCGAAGTAAGGTGAGTCTTCGCCGCTAATTGAACGTCCATCCGATAGCCTCTGACATTCAGGTAGAGGCTTTTTTGTTTCCCACCCATACCCAAACCCTCAAAAAGGACTGAATCACTATGACCGCAGCGATCATCGACGGCAAAGCCATCGCCGAAAAGGTGCGCCAGGAAGTACGCCAGGCCGTTGCCCGCATGCAGGAAGACCACGGCTACACGCCCGGGCTGGCCACCGTGCTGGTTGGCGAGAACCCGGCCTCGGCCACCTACGTGCGCAGCAAGCGCAAGACCTGTGAAGAGTTGGGCATCCGCTCCATCGGCCACGAACTACCGGCCGACGCCACCCAGCAGCAGGTCGAGAAGCTCGTGGCCGAGCTGAGCGCCAACCCCAACGTCAACGGCATCCTCGTCCAACTGCCGCTGCCCAAGCACCTGGACGAAGAGGCGGTGCTGAACACCATCAGCATCGAGAAGGATGTAGACGGCTTCCACCCGGTCAACATCGGCCGCCTGGCCATGAAGGGGCGCGACCCGCTGTTCATCCCCTGCACCCCCTACGGCTGCATCGTCCTGCTGGAAGAGAGCGGCATCCCCCTGCGCGGGGCCGATGCTGTCGTCGTCGGTCGCTCCAACATTGTCGGCCTGCCCGTAGCCATGCTGCTACAAAAGCGCGACGCCACCGTGACCATCTGCCACAGTCGCACGCGCGACCTGGCCGATCGCATCCGCCAGGCCGACATCGTCATCGCCGCCATCGGCCAGACGGAAATGATCACCGGCGACATGATCAAGCCCGGCGCGGCGGTCATTGACGTCGGCATCAATCAGAAGCCCGACCCCACCGCCAAGCGCGGCTACCGGCTGGTCGGCGACGTGGAGTTCGAGTCAGCCAAGGAAGTTGCCGGGGCCATCACACCCGTGCCCGGCGGGGTGGGGCCGATGACCATCGCCATGCTGATGAAAAACACCTTGCGGGCGGCCGAAATCGCCCTGGCCAAGAAACGCAGCTAAGAAGAAACCACAGATTACACAGATTTCACAGATTATTAGAATTAATCTGTGAAATCTGTGTAATCTGTGGTTCCCCTCCCCGGCGCATAGGAGAACGAATTTGAGTCAGGCGGAGCAGGAAGCCGACTTCTGGCGCGGTCGCCGGGTCTTCATCACCGGCTGCACCGGCTTCCTCGGATCGTGGCTGACGGCGGCGCTGCTGGAGCGCGGCGCGGCCGTCGTTGGTCTGGTGCGCCAGCAGGAGCCGGAGTCGCAACTCGTCCGCAGCGGGTTGATCGGCCAGGTAGAGCAGGTGTCGGGCGAGCTGCTCGACTACGCGCTGCTGCGGCAGACGCTGGTCGAGTGCGCCATTGACACCGTCTTCCATCTGGCCGGGCAGACCATCGTCGGCGTGGCCAACCGCGAGCCGGTGGCCACGTTCGAGACCAACATCCGCGGCACCTGGCTACTGCTGGAGGCGGCGCGCCAGACGCCGACGGTGCGCGGCATCGTCGTGGCCAGCAGCGAGAAGGCCTATGGCGAGCAGAGTAACCTGCCCTACCGCGAGGAGTTCCCGCTGCAAGGCCGCCACCCCTACGAAGTCTCCAAAAGTTGCGCCGACCTGATCGCCCAATCGTTCGCCCACACCTACGGCCAGGCCATCGCCGTCACGCGCTGCTCCAACCTCTACGGCGGCGGCGACCTCAACTGGAACCGTCTCATTCCGGGCACGATCCGCAGCCTGCTCAGCGGCCAGCAGCCGGTGATTCGCTCCGACGGCTCCTTCCGGCGCGACTACCTCTACGTGGCCGACGCCGTGCGCGGCTATCTG
>CXWK01004456.1_pt1 | contig 16925 bp, 15 predicted proteins | sample 590851 | NCBI WGS metagenome assembly CXWK01 (sample SAMEA3498364, study PRJEB10139) | wastewater metagenome | biome: wastewater treatment plant; material: activated sludge | place: Denmark | collected 2014-08-01 | reverse complement strand
CGTCGGTGTCGTCGAAGACCTGTGGGATCGCACCCCATCCCGACCAGCGCGCCAGGACTGCCTGCTCGTCGACGTTGGCCCACCGGCCACCCTCGTCGCGGCAACGGTCCAGAACGGAGAGCGCGTCGAGGTTCGCTCGCAGCTTGGCGGCGGTGCCCGGCGGGGCGAGGGCGTCCTGGCCGGACGGTCGAAAGGGCGCGGGCCGCGCCGGTACCTCCGATTCTTCTACAGCGGGGTGTTGATGGCCTGGTTGATCTCCGCGAGGGCCTGATAGCGGCGGTCCAGGTCCGGATCGTCGTTCCGGTCCTCGTCCGCCCCGGTCGTCGAGATCGGCTGGAAGAGGTGGTGGTCCGCCAGGGTCAATTCCTCGGCTGCCGCCAAGGCCTGGTAGCCCCGGAGCCGGTAGGACTCGGGGCTCTCCCCGGGCCGGGCCGGGCCGAGGATCTGATCTCGCAGCAGGGTCACCTCCGCCGCGATCGCTTCGCCGGTCGCCGCGAAGAACGCGTGGGGGTCGGGAATCTGCGAATAGGTGTCCGGCCGGTGCTGCCGGTTGTGGTCGAGGGCCATCTGCCCGTAGCGATTCATGGTTCGCCTCCTGTGCCGATGCGGTCGCATCGTCGGGAGAGAGCGCAACATCGAACAGCGACAGCTGCCCGGAGGGTTCACAGCGAGCGCTCCGATCGCTGGCCATCACGCTACTCGCGCTCTCGACCGCTCCAGCGGAACATCACAGGCCCCGACCTTCGAGCTGTTGCGACCTAGCCGGCGCGTGGTTGCCCACGACTCGCCCATGGGCTTGCTCCGCAGCGCCGGTGCGATCGCGCATCCACATCTCCTGCTGGCCATCGACGGCCAGCCGCCGGAACCCCTCCCCCGCCAACGCCGCTCGGGTCGTGTCGCCCGGCTCGTTGCGGACCATGACGATCTGGTGCCGGCGCGGGTCGAACACCACCTCGACCTGGCGGCCGGCCCACACGCCAGCGGGCTCCGAGGCCCACCCGACAGGGGCGAGTCGGGCGCGGTCAGTCGCTCGGAGGAACGGCTTCACGCCGCGCTCCCCTCAACGACCGAGATCGCAGAGCGCTTCGCCAGGTGCGGGCTTCGGTAGAAGGGCCGGGTTCGGACATGGGCCGGCGGGAGGGTGCCGTGCACCAGCAGCGCATCGCCTGGGCGCATCTGCCGCAACACATGGGCCGGAGCAAGCGGAACGCGGATCGTCGAGAACTGGTCCGAACCGCCGTTGAGGCGTTCAGCGGCCGAATGTGACCGGGTGTCGACCTCGGCCTCGCCGAGAACCCGGTCGATGTAGTGGATCGAGGTCGGGTCCGACAGGCCCGCATAGAACACCTTCGTCAGGTGGTTCGTCAGGATCGTGTCGGCTGCCTTGCCGTAGGCGACCTCGAGCTGAGCAAGCGACTGCCAGATCGTGACCAACAGCACGCCGATGCCGGCGAGCGTCGAGGCGTACTCGGGCAACTGCCGCAACGGCGTGTTGCCGGCTTCGTCGATCACCACCAGGAGCGGCGGGTCCAGCGGCCGGCCGGTCGCGGCGACGTGGCGGTACGCCTGGTTGATCAGGTCGTTGAGCAACCCACCGAACGCTGGAGCGAGGCGCTTCTGGTCCTCGATCGGCGAGCACAAGTAGACGGTGTTCGACCCCGACAGCAGCCACGGCAGATCGACCCCGGAGAACCTGATCCGGCGGCCCTTCTTGTCCTTCCGAGAGCGGGACGACGCGGCGACACCGGGGTCGGTCCACGGCCAGATCACCGTCTGCGCGGTTGCGTAGATGGACGAACGGGTGCGCTCCTCCATCTCCCAGACCGACACGACGGCCTTGGCCACCTCGACCGCACCCCGTGCAACCACGGCATTGTTCGAGACGCTCAGCGCGTCGAGCGCTTCGCGAACCTCGCCGGGTCCCAACTCGCCCGGACGGTCCTGGGTGAGCACCCACTCGCACACCGCGTCCATGTCGCGGTGTGCGTGATGCGCGACGAACAGCAGACCAGACAGCAGGATCTCTGCCTGGGCCAGCCAGAAATCCATCCCGCCCTCGACCCCACCTCGCGGCGCGGCATCGCAGAGGGAACGGGCGGCCCGTTTGGCGCCGACGACTGTTCCCGCCTGCTGGAGCGGCGACCACAGCGCCGACGCGCCCTTAGGGGTGGTCGATGACGTCGGGTCGTAGACCCGTGCCTCACCGCAAGTCGAGCGCCAGCCGTGGGTGGTGGCCAGCAGGTCGGCCTTCACCGACGACAACACGGCTGGCCCGTTCCACTCGAGAATCCCCGCGACCGCAGCGGTGGTCTTGCCGGACCGGGACGGCCCCACCAGCGCCACGGCTCCGCGGTCTCCCCGACGGGGCCGCCGACGAGATCGACGAGACGGCCGGGACGGTCGAGGGGGCGGGGATTCCGTTGCAATGAGGCGACGACCGAACCGCGCGATAACGAACCGGCCTGCGACCGGCCCCGACACCAGCAGGGGTTCCAAGTCGCGAGGCTTGGCGAAGCGAGTCCGCCCGTCGACACCCAGAGGCCGGCGCTTCGCCGTTCCCACGCTCGACCGGCTCAACCACCTGGTGACTAGCGCAACCGCGGCGCCGATCGCCGCCGCGGCCAGCGCAGTGCAGAACCAGTAGAGGGGAGCTGCAGGAAGCCATTGGGCGAAGGGGTCGGCCCACGCCTCGGCTGGTGCACTCAGGTTCGCCAGGAGACGAGGTGCGGCATCAACTGCGGCCGAGAAGGGCAACCCCCCTCGGCCGTCCGATACGGCCAACGACAGCCGGGCTCCCGCCCACACCGCACCGACGAGGACCAGGACGGCACCAGCGACGACGATGACGAGCAGCTCGAAGCCGTCCAGACCTTCGCGTTCCATACCCATGTAGGTCCATTGAGGGGCCGGAACTTCGCGGGCGAATCAAGGCTCCGCTGGCCCGTGTCTCAATCGGCACTTCGGGTTCCTCGAGCTGCGGCCCGATTGGTGGCCGACCGAGACGATGGGACTCGAACCCACGACCCCCTGCTTGCAAAGCAGCCCAGGCGGTCGGCCTCAAAGCTGGTCAGACCACGAAAGCCCTGGTCACGGGCCTGTTCCCGTATCGGTCTGTACCGTCCCGTGCCGGCCCGTAGCCATGCTCTCGCGGAGTTTTCGCGGAGTGCTGGTGGGATCGATCACGGAAGGTCGTCCTCTGGGTGATGGCGTCGGTGCTGAGGAACCGACCTGGCGCTCGCGTTCGAGCTGTGCGAGGAAGGCGAGCACCTTCTCCTTGGTGTCCAGCCGGACGCCATCGGTGGTAACCGGCACGTCATCCGCGCTCGCGGGAGGCAGGTCACCGCTCATCTCCCGGATCTCGTCACGGGAGAGGTGCGCCGGTACGGCCATGAGCAGAAGCGTACGGAACCATTCCTGTTGCCCTGGTCAATCCGCGCGAGCTGGCCGTGGCTTGGCACCTGGGCGAAAGCCGACCACGGCGACGATCCGGCGCCAGCCGAAGCGGAAGCCGACAGCATTCTCGAACCGTTCGAGGTGGAACTCGACATCCTTCGGTCCCCACGCGCCGAGCGTCATGTCGCCGGCAGCTCGGATCGGTCCGCTGTCCCACGCATCGTTGCAGGCGGTGCCAAGGATCGCGGCGAGATCGGACCGGACCTCGGTGAACACCGTGGCGACCCACCGATTCTCGGCTGCGATCCACGTTTGCCGGTAGCGAAGGTTCTCCTGATGGTCGTGGCCCAGGTCGGCGAGGAGGCTGAGGACGGGAAGGTCGTCACTGGTCCGCCGCCGTATCCGGTACGGGTACTCCGCCCAAGCGACGAGCTCACGCGTGCCAGCGGCGTAGCCCTCCCGACGACGGGCAGTCGAATCGTTCCATCGTCCCAGCGAGAAGGACACGGCTGCGGCGGCGAGCGTCGCGGCGAGTCCGATTAGAGCAACTCCGAGTGGGACGCCGACGTGCTCAGTGAAGTCGCTCACGGTGGCTGCGGTCACGAGTTGGCTCCTTCAAGCGCAAGTAGGCGCATCGCTGGGGTGCGTATGGGATGGTCGCCGTAGCCATGGGGTGCGTCCTCGGAGGGCCAGTAGTGGTTGCGGCGCCAGAACTCCTCGGCTTGGAGATGCCGATGGACGATGGTGATGAAGGCGATGAATCCATCACCCCACTCCCACCGCAGTCCGCGAGGGTCCTTCGGAAACCACAGGCACAGCTCGCCAAGGTGGCGCATATCGCCCAGCAGCATGGGGTTGCGATGGAGCCAGCGCCGCTGGCGGGCGGCAACTGGAACGGCCGCGACGCGACCGTCGCGGAAAGCTGTGATTGCGACCCGCTCCGTCGGATAGGCCTTCGCTGCCATCGGTGCCCATGGTTCGAGCGTCAGCCAAAAGCACACCATCGTGGACTTGGCGATCCTGACCTCAGCTGCGGTCAGGCCGTAGACGTCACCGGATTCGACCAGCCAACCAGCGAGACTGTGCGGGTCCCGAAGCACGGCGTCGACATCGACCAGTGGTGCAGGGAGGGTGGTCAGGCCGTCCGCCATGGGCGAACCGGTCGAGAGGTCTGGCCCGTGTTTCGACTGCTCGAGACCGTGCCACTGCTCGTGATCGCGCCGCCCTGGAAGCTCTGACCAAGCGCCGCTGCGTCGTCCTGATCCTCGGCGGTGGGGAAGCACTCGCCACAGAGCGAGTGCCAGATACGGATCGCCTCATTGTGATCTCCGGCGTCAGTGAGGTCACGTGCCTCACGGGCGCGGCGGGCGGCATCTGCGAGCACGACCTTCGCCTGAGCGACGACATCGGGCTTGAGCCGGGCGGAGATGGCCTCGATCCCGGTCGGCTCGTAGTAGATGCCGCCGAGCAGCGAGGCGCCGGTCTCGAGGATCTGGGCCAGGGCCTCGTCGTGGGCCATCGAGTCGGTGATCGCTTCATGTGCCCACGACTCGACGTGGAGGCCGGGGATGCTCCCGTCGAGGAGGTGCTTGATGACCTGCTTGCCCATGCGGGCCTGGTGGATGAAGTGACCATCGGTGTCCTGGTTGCGCTGGGCGATCACCCGGATCAGCTCCCGGGTGTTCGAGCGCTGCCAGCCACCAGAGTCGCGGTTGGCGATGCACACGTCGTCGTCGTCGGTGGTGCTCTCCCAGGCTGGCACGGTGTCGAAGTAGAAGCTCTCCTCGCCGAAGTCGATCTGGAGCGCGTGACGGCTTCGTTCGAACGTGACGTCGGGGTACGCGAGTTCCACGACCTGCTGGATGCGGTCCATGACCTCGTCGGGGGTCAGGTCCTCCAGGTCCGCATGGAGGATCACGACCTTGTCGACATCCCGGAGCGGGGCGATCATCGTTTTGCGGCGAAAGGACCCCTGAAGGAAGGCGTCGATGATGAGGCGCTTCTCGATCAGCAGGCTCGTGATCTCCTTGTGGATCTTCTGCGCCGCCGCGCGCTCGTCGGGATCGAGCTTGAGGTTGTCGTCGAACTCGTCGAACGCTTCGTCGGTCGTGGGGCTCATGGCTGATCCCTTCGGGGGTACTCTTGGAATCACTCGGATAAGGAGTTGAAAGATCACTTGATTTCCGCGCGGAATCGTAGCACAGCGTTCGTCCCTCCCCGGACCTTGCTTCACTGGCGACTAGACCGGAGGGCGGTGCGCCCACCACGACCGTCGTTGGGAGGAGGCAGCTGATGTCGCCGGAGAGCGCCAGGTTGGCCTCAGTCAGACAGGATTTTGCCGGTGACCAGCTGCGCATCGCGCGGGAGCTGCGTGGTCTGACGCAGCTCCGATTAGCGCGTGCCGCAGTCGACGAGGGTCATCTCGCTGGACTCAGCGCTGCCGCGGTCAGCCAGTTTGAGCTTGGCGACGCCGTCCCCAGCGAAGCGACGATCAGCGCTCTGGTCGCCGTGCTCGAGATCGACCCAGAGTTCCTGACAACTGCGGCAGAGGATCCCGAATCACACGTACCGGCCTTCTTCAGGAGCTTGCGGGCGACACCTGCAAGGGACCGCAAGCGTGCACGAAACCTGACGCAGCTCGTGCACCAGCTCGCTGTAGTTATCGACAGCCATGTCCGCCTTCCCGTGCGCGATGTCCCATTGGTCCCGTGTGATCCGTACGAGGAGCCTGCGAACCGCAGGGGGGAAGCCGAGCGCGCGGCGGCCGTCGTCCGCCGAGCATGGGATCTTGATCGTGGACCTGTGGCCGATGTCGTCGGGACGATCGAGCGCCACGGTGTCGTTTGTGCACGGTTGAAGTTTCGTGATGAGCGCGTTGACGCCTTCTCGGTGAACTTCTCCGACCATCCCGTCGCTGTGCTGGCGACGGACAAGGACAAATGGGATCGATCACGGTTCGACGCGGCCCATGAGCTGGGGCACCTGGTCATGCATGGCGAAGCCGCGGGGGTGCCGGAGGCGGAACGGCAGGCCAATGAGTTCGCCGCAGCCTTCCTGATGCCGGCTCGCGACATCCGGAGCAGTCTCCCAAGCCGTGCGGACTGGCAGGTCCTGATGGAGCTCAAGGCCCACTGGGGGACCTCGATGGCGTCGTTGCTGATGCGTGCCCGGACGCTCGGGGTGATGAGCGAGGGCGCCTACGTCGGTGCCACCAAGGTCATGTCCGCTCGGGGATGGCGCAAGCACGAACCAGTGAGTCGAGATTCAGAGCTGCCCTCGGTGTTGCGAAAGGCGATGCGGCGGGCGACGAGACGCGGACTCGATCCGCAGCACCTGCGACGAGAGGCTGTCATCCCGGCGGACCTCTTCGACGAAGTCTGCGATCTGATCGACTGATCCTCGTGGCTGCATTCACGTCGAACCTGGACTAGCTGCCAGGATCTGCTCGATCCGCCCGGCGGCCTCGGCCGGGTCCTCGTGCTCCCAGATCCGCACCACGGTCCAGCCCGCCTCGGCGAGAAGGCGATCTGTATCGGCGTCTCGTTCCTTGTTTCGATCGAGCTTCGCGGCCCACCAGTCGGCGTTCGTCTTGGGGGCGGTGCCGTGCACCGGACATCCGTGCCAGAAGCATCCGTCGACGAAGATGGCCACCCGCTTTCGGGGGAACACGATGTCCGCGGTGCGGCGGATGCCCGCGAGCGGTCGGCGGTGGACCCGATACCGAAGGCCCAGGGCATGCAACTGCCGGCGCAGCATCAACTCGGGAGCGGTGTCCCTGTTTGCCTGTCGGCTCATTCGCCCACTTGCGTCCGACTGGGCCATGACAGCTGCCTACAGAATCGTGCCCGAATCCCTGAGGTCCGAGATCAGGTGGTGCAACCCGGCCATGCCCATGTTGTCCGCCACGATGCGACCCTCGGCGGCGAGCTCGACCAGCGTGGGGAACTCGACACGTGGATCGTCGGACTGCCCAACCGCGAGCCAGGCACCGACCCACTGTGGGCAGAGGTGGTACGCGCGGTCTTCGATGCTCTCCCGAGCGACGACCTTGGCGCGGGCGAATTCTGCAGTGACGAGGGTGTAGGGAACGTCGGGCCGGAACTGGCGCAGTGGCACCATCTGGGCGGCCTCGGTCCCTCGATCAGACCGCCATGTCCACTTCGAGGAGACGACGGCGACGAGCCGTCCGCCATCGTCGATCACGACGATGTCGCTCTTCCGGCCACCGACACCTCGGCGCATGTGAAGGCCACGTATCGAGGTCAGCGGGACCTCGTGTCGAGCGTCCCATCCCGGCGGGAGGCTCGCGTTCAGAAGATGAACCAGGAAGTCACGAAACCGGGTGCCTCGTGTGTTGCCATCGAGATCTCCTTCGGGTCGCACGTCGTCAAGCCCGCTCGCCTGCGCCGCTTGATGCCAGAGTCCGAGCAATGCAACTTCACCGGCCAGTCGGCGCTCGTAGCGTGGCGTTCCGGCGGCTGTCGTGTTGGCGATCTGATCCTCGACCCTGCAGGTCCGAACCTCGGGCGTCCATGAGATCGGTCCCGTGACCGTCGCCGCTTGCGTGTCAGACGTCGCCTGACCAGCGGCGTCGCTTGCCTCGAAGCCAGCGTCGAGTAGCCACCTTGGCGCCCAGCGGAGTGCGAGGCGGTCAGCTGCCTCGCCCAACGTCTCCCCTGCCAAAACCGGGATGGCGGTCCCCGACCCGAACGGGGAGGTGTTCGGCCAGCAGATGCCTAAGCCGACGGCCGCAAGCCCAGCTTCTTCCGCCAGGCGCGCGTCAGCGATGGCGACATACTCGGGATCGAGGGGCACAGCGCAACCCTAAGGGCTTGGTCTCGGGCCTACCGTGAACCGCCGAAGGCGTGACGATGGACGTACTCGCCGATGGCTCTGCCAAGGTCGGGCGGAACGGCGTTGCCGATTTGTCGAGCGATCTGAATCTTCGTTCCCTCGAAGACATACCAGTCGGGGAAGCTTTGGATCCGGGCGGCCTCTCGGTGCGAGATCACTCGGTTAGCGGTCGGGTGTAGGTAGCGGCCCTTCTCGGGCTTGAAGAACTCGGTCCGGATCGTCGCCGAGGGCTGATCCCACAACATGCGACCCATCACGTCGGTGGTGCCTGTCGGCTTGTTGAGCCAACAGGCGGGGGTGATGTCCGGCCGGTTCGCCATGAGATCGAACCGGTTCCCGCCCGGCGGGATCGCCTTGTAGCGCTCCAGCGATGAGGCGAGCGGCCGCCGGCCGAAATGAAGGTGCTGCACATCACCAACGATGTAAGGGTCGGTGCCCTTGGTCCTTGAGGGGAGGCCGTCAAAGGCGTCTCGGACCGTGGCGTAGGCCAGGCCGTCGGGCGAGTCGGGTCCGTGGGTCGGAGGCGGCGGCCAGGGCAGGTCACCCTCGTGATCCCTGACCGCCACGAGGATCCCGCGCCGACGGCGCTGGGGGACCCCGTAGTCGGCTGCGTTCAGCACCCCGAACGCGGGGGTGTACGCCCTGAGTTCGGTGTCAGTGTCTAGGAGACGAAGTAGCTCCAGGAACTGCGCCGACCTCTGAAACTCCGGGACGTTCTCGATCACGAATGCCTTCGGCTGCAGGGTTCGGACGGCATCGAGGTAGTGCTTCCAGAGGCCGTTGAGCCTCGCTCGAGACTCGTCGTCGCGATCGCGGCCGAGGGGGCTGAACCCCTGACAGGGCGGTCCGCCGATGATGACGTCGACCTCGTCCGGGTACTCGGGGCCGTCCTCGATATCGCCGGCGAACACCTCGCAACCGAAGTTCCGTTCGAACGTCTCGGCCGCGGCTGGCTCATGCTCGACGGCGAACACGGGTGTGTAGCCCACATCGGCCAGGTGGAACCCGAGGCTCAAGCCGCCCGCGCCAGCGAAGAGGTCAACGGTCGTGATGGTTCTGGTCGGCTCGCCGCTCGCCGACTTCATGGTGTGGTTGGGTGCCTTCGGTTCGTCGAAAATTGTCATCTGTCTGGACGTCCGTCGGGACGGCACGATTCCTGCTCCTGCGTCTCTGACCTGATGCGGGGGAAGGTGGTGTCGAACATACCGAGGGGGTCTGACAAGAGGGTGCGGAACCTCGTCGGGTGGCGACTCTTGGGGCCCGCCAGCCGACGGCTCCGATGGTACGCAAGCGCGTGACCGTGCCGCGCGATCCCTAGAGGCTCGTTCGCGAACCGGGAGTAGCACATCAAGTGCTCCATCACCTTCAGGGGTCGGCTGGCTCGAAGGTGTAGACGACGCTGTGGGACTCCTTCACACCGGACAGGCGGACGGTGCTGCCGGTGTCGACCGGCTGCAGCTGAACGAGGGGATGCAGTATTACGCGGACCTTCGGGTGAGCCGCTGGCCCCTCGAGCTCTGAGACCACCACGAGGAAGAAGTTCTCGTCGCTTATCGCCCGTGCGACTTGCGAGTTCTGCAGCGTCACCTGGTCGGGTTCGGTGCCGGCGTAGACCTTGAGCTCGTAGAAGCGCCCGAGTTCGTCGACTGCGTCGGCGCCGACTCCGTGTTGGGCCCGGAGATCGATCATCTCGTCCTCATCGCAGGCCAGAGCCCGTCGGACAAGCTCTAGCCCGATTGACTCCTTCGTGAGCTCTGTGAATCCCCTGATCGGGCTCCGCTCGCGAGGGGTGGCTCCTCCTGGCCTCGGCTTAGGCAGCGCAGCCGGCTTCGGCTTTCCAGGCTTCGAGGATTTCTTGCTCTCGCCTGCGGTGATGGTCCCACGGTCTCGGAGCTGGAGGTTGGCCGGGTCGACGAGCGTCTTTTGTGGAGCCGGTGTCGGCGAGGCAGCCGACGATCCGACCGGCGTCGTGGGTCTCGGTGAGGTCGAGCGCCTTTCATCGCCTCGATCGGACCGGTCCCGGGCGAATGCCTCCGTCCGGGCTCTGAGTTCTGCCTCGGTGAGCGTGGCTTCCTCCTCGGCTCGTTGGCGCGCGAGGACAAGGTGTTCCTCGAGCTTCTCGGACTCAGCACGATCGAACGCTGCCCGCCACGCTTGTGCGATCTGCCGACGACTCGCAGCGAACAACGTGGCGATAGCCCTCCCGCCTGCGTCGGCAATGGGAAGGAGGGCTGGATCGCTGACGTACAGCACGCCAGCCGAGGGATCAATCGTGGAACGGACAGGGACCGTCGGTCGCCTTCCCGCGCCTTCCAACCCGGTTACGCGGACAGCGAGGGCCGGATCGACTCTCACCACGATGCCTTCGAGGATCGCCCACGGAACAGTCAGCGCCTCAGCTGCAGCGGGGTCGTTTCGCCGAAGGTCATCCGTCAAGAAGGGCAACGCGGCGTGCATCAGGGACGTTGCATCAGGGTCCTCAGCCGATCGATCAGGGGCTACAACTTCCGTGTCAGCAGAGGCGAGATGTCGGACTCGGAGCAGCGGTGTCAAAGATTGGAACTGCTCCAAGTCGCCGCCTGGCAACCAAACGGGAACGCGTGCGCCCAACCCCTCTGCGAGCAACGGGTCGTCCGTCGAATAGACCGGTCTGTCGCGAACCCATCCCTTGGATGTCCAGAGCGGAAGCTTGGCCAGCCGTTGCGCGACGGCCCTGTCGGCCTCCTGTTCTTGTATGAGAACAGCGAGCAGGCGCAGCGCCTCGAGGACCACCGCTTGGTCTGCGGCGGTCGGCGCCTGGCCCAGTCGTGCGATGTCGGTGAGGACAGCTACACAGTCGGAAGCCGACGGTGCGTCGACGCGGAGTGCTTGCCACAGCGGCTCGGTGCCAGGTACCACGGGAAGGAACGTGCGGTGGTCACCAAAGATCGGTGGGCCAGCGAAGACTCCAGACGGTCTGTGCCACCGCCCCCCGGCGAACACAAGTCCATCGTCTTGGTTGAAGGCCCTTCGCAACTGGTCACGGGTCAGCTCGCCAAAATCTCGGGCCGAGCCGCCAAGGCGCTCGGACAGCGCCCGATACACGACAGCAGTCTCGGTGTTCAGGTGTGTGGACCCGTCAGGTTCGGCGACGGCGTCGTCGCGCAGGCCTCGGAGTCGGTCAACAAGTTCCTGCGAGGTTGGCTCTCCTGTGACACCAAGCGCCCCGAGTACGGCGCTTCGTGACGCCGCCCCGAGTTCCTTGTGGAGGTACGCCGCTCCGGGGCCGTAGACGGCCACGGTCGCTGGCGTGTTGACTCGCAACTCTCCCGGGCGTCGTTGATGGCCCCGAGTGTCATCGAGCCAGGCGGCGTCTCCAGCTTGGTAGAGCCAATAGCCACGGACTGTGCCGCGATCGAGCCATCCGCCGTGGTCTTGCGCAGAGCGCACCTCGGCGAAGTCTCCTAGGCGGTCCCAACCGCGTGACAGCGCTGCCAACAGTGCAGCGGCTCGTCGCCGTCGCTTTCGCGCCGCAGGCTCGACGGCAATGTCTTCGACGACGGCTTCCAGGTCAGGACTGTCGTAGTCCTGAAGGGTGTATGTAGCGCCGAGTCCCTGCAGGGCTTCCAATCGTTCGGCCGGCTCACCGGCAATCCACGCTGGCACGCCAAGCGGCCCGGACGCGTATCGGTGATGGGCGCGAGGGTGTGGCCGGATCCGAGGTGCGGTTTCGGCCCCGAGAATCCGTAGAAATCGCTGGGCGCCCAGGCCGGCCTGGCCGAGACTGGAGGTCAGCCTGTCGTACCGCCGGTCCAACCACACCGGCCCGGGCGCAGTCCCGGCAGCGACCGCGAAGCTGTCCAACTCCCGGTCGATCGACCGAGGCAGGTAGGCGGCGCGTGGCTGGACGGTGACTGGTGTTTCTTTCCCGTCAACGTAGTGGTGACCCTCGAGCAGGACGGCGTTGCCGATGTCGAACCCCAGCTCGGCTCGAATGGGCGGTTCAAGTTGTTCGAATGCCTCACGGAGCATCGCGACTTGATCCATTGCGAGCGGCGCAGTCAGGTGTCGGCCGGCACGGCCTGCCTCCGCAAGTCGCCTGAGTGTGCCGTAGATGTCAGCGCCCTCGAGGAGAAGGCCGCGATCAGCCAGCCAGCTCAAAACGCGGGTCGCGGCCGCGGAGGGGCCGGCGTGGATTTCATCCAGTCGCCGAGCGACCCCGAGTCTCTCGGCTAGAGGAGCGGCTTCAGTCGTCAGGACGAGAGCGGAACTGGCACCGGGAGGTGAGATGCGCGAGCCATCCGCCATGAGCAGACAAGGAAGGTCATCAAGGTGACCGGCGAGCTCAGCGTCGAGCGCCGCTGCTGTGAGCGCAATGGTTGATGTTGGGTCGCGATCTGCTTGTTCAAGCAGCGGCAGAGCGTCAACCACTTCGATGATCTTGGGTATCTCAGCGCCGGCGGCCCTCCAATCGTCAAGAACACGACGCCAGGCGCCGCGACCGTCCCGCGCTGTCGTCGGTAGCGCCGCCGGCAATCCGGCGACACTCGCGACTTCCTCCTCCGTGAGAATGTCCTCAAGTTGGGTCACCTCCGCCGCGAGCTGAGCTAGCGGCAGGGGCCCTTCACCATCGACAGCGAACGTGAGCGACCGAGTGACTTCACCGCGGGCTCGGAGGCGAAGAAGATCCACCAGTGGGTCCGACGGCGTCTGATCCGAACGTTGCTCATCGGATGCTTCAGTGGGGATGGCCGACCACGCCGCCTTGGGTGCATCGCGGAACAGGTCGAGAATCGCGACCGACCAGACATCGGCGACGAGCTCAAGTAGGGCGTCGTTCCAAGCAGTGGTATCCAGGCCCTGGCGATTCGCTAGCGGGTCAAATTGAGCGTTCGCGCGCAGGCGAGCAGCGGTAGCGACCACCGGTAGCCCGGCGTAGAGCAGACCGTCATCGCCCGCTCTGCGGGCAAGGGCAACCCCGATGGGCGTTGTCGACCCACTTGCCTTCCTGGCTCGCCGTACACCCGCCGGCGTCGGTACATCGGCGAGATGGACCGACCATGTCCGACCGTCGCGAGTGTGGGCACGTCGGTGGATGACAGAGACGTTCGCCTCGCCAACCTTGCGCAACTCACTGCCCTCGTGATCCCAGCGAAGGGTGAGCTCGCGGTCCGTCCTCCCAGATTCGGCGAGCAGTGACACCTTGCGTACGTTGCGCAAGAAGAGGAGCGCCGTGTCGTCCCAGAGGTCGAACCAGGCACGGAGATCGCGGACCTTCACCAACCCAGGATCGAGCGGCGCACGAAGGACGGTCCAGTGATCCTCGGCGAAGTTCGGCGGCGGCTTGCGAGCACCAATAGCCGTGATCGTCGGCTCGCCGATGCGGAGGTGGTAGGGCTCGCAGTGAATATCGAGCACAGGCGACAGCGACCGCAGCGTCATCAGGCCGATACCGAAGCGGCCGGTCGACCGAGCGTCTCCTGCCTTCGTGGTTAGCCACGGAGTGGCAAGACCGATGACATGAGGAAGGCGAACGGGCAGCCCGTCATGTGCCGACCAGAGGCTGTTGCGCTGCAACATGAACCGCACCTCGGTGGCCTCGACATCGTCAGCGTTCTGGATGATCTCGGACAGTCCCTGGAGTTCGTCGGTCGACAACGAACCAGCGTGGTCGGCGGCGCCCTCCAACGCCTCGGCCACCTTCCCCGGGAGCTGGTCGAACATCTCGCCGAGCCGTTGCACGGCGGCTCGCGCAGCAGAGCGATCCGCTGGTTCAGAGATCCCTGCCGGCTCGTCACTCCCTCGCGCATTGAACAGCAACTCCGCCGAACGCGCTGCCTGAGCGAGGGGGTTTAGCGCATCCGCCATCGGCCCATCATGTCGCGACGACCCGCGGTACGACGGTTGACCTCCTTGAAGATCTTTGGTGAAGACGATCCTGGTTCCGCACGCGAGGTTTCACCGTCCTGAGCGCCCTTAGTGAAACATCAACGACGCATCGGGACAGACGAGTGCATTGGCCCGAACGGGAGCTCCAGCGGGAGACGCAGCGGGAGATCGGTGTGGATGGTGGTCGTCGTGATGCGCGTGACGACGCTGAAGGCGACGGCCGCCAGGTTGCCGGGGTTGCTCGCCTACTACGCAGGATTGGCGGAGGCCCGGGTGCGGCCCGGCCTTGGCCGAGGGCCCGTCGTGACTGGGTATCGTTCGCGGATCATGTGATCGTGGCAGATGCCCCGCGACCGAGGAGGACCCTCTGTCGGCGACACGTTGCGAATGCCGCTCAGCGGCTGACGGCTGCGCCGATCGACGCGGATCTCTCCGCCATCGCGGAGTCGACAGCGTGCTGCATCCGCGTCGGCCAGTCGTCAGAATGGCGCATGGCGTCGTTGAGGTCGCCGGTACCAAGGTCGAGGACGACTGGTGGGCGTTGCCGCGTCTCGAGGAGCGAGGAGAGTCGATCGGCTCCGGCACGGCCGGCGTCATCGGCGTCGAAGGCGATGACGAGTGGGTGCGGGAGCTTGGCCAGGGCGACGGCGACTGCCTCGTCGCCATACGCGGCGCTGAGCACGGCGACGGCCCGGTAGCCCGCAGCCGCCGCGGACAGCGCGTCGATGGCGCCTTCGGTGACGACGACCTCCGGGTGTCGAGCCTCGACGGGCCGTAATCGGGACAGGCGTGGGTTGGTTGCCAGATCGGAGGAGGGGTTCAGGTAGCGGGGCCGGTCGGGCTGGGGGTCGGGCACGCGGAGCTGGGCGTAGACGGCGTGCCCGTCATGGATCACTGGCAGGACGATGCCCATCGAGCGGGGCATGCCCTCGGGTCGTTGTTGTGAGCGGGGCCCAAGGTCGGCGCCCACCCGGTTCTCGATGAGGACATCGCGAGGGAGGCCGCGCCTGTTGATGAGCCAGCGTTGCATCCGACGTCCTTCCGGCCTCCAGAGGCGCTCGGCGCATTCGTTGACGTAACGGTCGAGTCCTTCGGGGTCGTGGCACCCAGCTGGTGGGAGTGATCGGGTAGGGAGCGGGCGAGGCGAGGGCCGCCACTCATCCGGTTGCTCACGGTGGCCCGCGCGTTCAGCGAGGTAGGTCATTGCGTCGCGCGCGGTGCCTCCTCGGCAGGCGAGGACGAGGTCGATGGCGGTGCCGCCGTCACCGCAGCCGTGACATCGCCAACGCTGGTCACCCCGGCGGCTGGCGAAGATGCTGACCGGTGGGGTGCGTCCCGTTTGAGCGTGCTGGACGTTCGGGCAGCGCCACATGCGAGAGCGTCCGTTGGCCCCGGCCGGGCCGAGCAGGTCGTCGGCGAGTTCCCGAAGGTCGACGGCGGCGAGGAGTGCGTCGCGGTCGTACACGGCTCATGCCGCCTCGGCTCCGGGGCCGGTCGAGCCGTGCATGCGTTCATCGGTGTCGATGATCTCCTGCTCGCTCGGACCGAGGACATGTTGGACCACGGCCGTTCTGCCACCGAGCTTCCACAGGGCTCTGCCGCGGGTGAGCTGGCCGATGATGCTGGCCTCGGGCCCGGTGAGTCCGAAGTGGGCGACCGCGGCGTCGAGCTGATCGGGGGCTTGGCGGAGGATGACCTTGGTGGCCGAGTCGGCGAGCAGCCCGGCGGCGATCTTGCTGGTGGCCGTGCCGTCGTCGGCCTGGGCCACGAGGTCGGATGCCCGGTGGGTGATGCAGAGGTTGGCCACGCCGTAGGTGCGGCCCAGCTTGAAGCAGGTCTGGAGGTAACCGGCGGTGTGGCGGTTGCCGAGGAGCGCCCATGCTTCGTCGAGGATCTGCACCCGTTGGGGGCCGGGGCAGGCCATGAGCTGTTGGAACCAGCCGGCGGCGGCGACCATGACGAGCGGGAGCGCGTCGGAGTCGAGCGGCACGGCGGAGAGGTCAAGCACGACACCGGGCCCGTCCCAGCGCAGCGGGACGGTGGAGCGACCGTCGAACATGCCGCGCAGCGATCGGGACAGGAGCTTGTCCAGGGCGTAGGCGATCGTGCTGGTCTCGGCAGCGAGGTCGCGGTCATTGCTGCGCAGCCGCTCGGTCATCGCCTCGGTTGGGTTGGCGACGAGTCGAGCGACGTCGGTGAGCGTGGGTTCGGTGAGCGGCGCCGTGGTGAGCTGCTCGATGGCGGCGAACACGACCGCGTCCTCGAGCTGCGTGAGCGTGCGTTCGAGGACGGTGCCGACGAGAGCCGTGCACATCTCGGCGCGGCGGAGGATCTGCTTGTCCTCGGGTTCATGGTCGGCAGCTGGCCCGGGTGCGAGCGGGTTGATGGTGGCGGTGCCGCCAGGGCTGAGCTTCACCGTGGTGAGCCCGAGGTGCTCGGCGAGGGTGGCGTACTCGCCCTTAGGGTCGGCGATGGCCGTCCAGCGGCCACGGGCACCGGTGCCGTAGACCGCGGCTTGGCGCCAGAGGAGGCATTTGACGAGGGCGGACTTCCCATTGCCGGGTTCGCCGAGGATCCATCCGTTGGGGTTGGTGACCAGCCCGGTGGCGTAGGCCTCGAAGGGGTCCCAACAGAACTCGCCGCCTCCGGCCAGGAGGTCGAGTCCGATGTAGGTGCCGCGGTGCCCGAAGGAGCGTTGGACCGAGAAGGGATAGATGCTGGAGGTGTGGGCGGTGGTGCCCTGGTGGTAGCGGAGCCGCAGCGATGGGCGGGTCATGACGCGAAGAGGGTCGAAGGGGCGAGGCCGAGCG
>CXWK01025026.1_pt1 | contig 16926 bp, 15 predicted proteins | sample 590851 | NCBI WGS metagenome assembly CXWK01 (sample SAMEA3498364, study PRJEB10139) | wastewater metagenome | biome: wastewater treatment plant; material: activated sludge | place: Denmark | collected 2014-08-01 | reverse complement strand
AATGGCGCGCCACGAGGCAGATTGTTCAAACGCCGTTTTTGAAGAGTTAGAGAGGTGGGACAGCTATCTCCGCGCTGAGAATATCGATCCGGCAAGACCGCCGATGAAGTCACGGGGGCGGTCGCGATGAGACGCGGTTTCAGCCCGCACCACTTCAAAATAGTTCCGATCTTTCAGTCAGCTAGCCTTAATCGGAAGGTTGAGAACAGAAGTGCTGCGCCACGCATCACGCTTCGATTGAGCGAAGGCGAGCACGCCCGACTGATCGAGGCGGCGGCTGGGAAGACTGTGAGCGCCTATGTCCGCCAGTGTCTCTTTGGCAAGGACGTCGCTCCACGCAAGACCTACCGGCCGCCCGCCTCGAAAGACCACGAAGCCCTTGCCGAACTCCTCGGGCTCTTGGGCCAAACGCGCATGTCCAGCAATCTCAACCAGATCGCTCACCATGCCAATCGTGGCACATTGGAGATGGATGAGGTCACTGAGAGCGAGATAAGAGCCGCTTGCGCTCAGATCGCCTGGATCAGGGTCAAGCTTATCGAGGCTTTGGGTCTGAAGGCCCGTGAGGACAGCGATGATCCTTAAGGCTAGTCAGCGGGGTGGCGGACAACAACTGGCTCGGCATCTGTTGAACAGCGTTGAAAACGACCACATCGAGCTGCACGAGGTCCGTGGCTTCGCGGCTGGCGGTCTCGTGGGCGCTTTGAATGAAGCTTACGCGGTGAGCCGGGGAACGCGCTGCCGCCAGTACCTTTTCTCCGTGAGCCTAAATCCACCCGAGAACGAACGGGTCCCCGTCAGAGTCTTCGAAGAGGCCATCAGGAACATCGAACAAAAGCTTGGTCTAGCAGAACAGCCCCGCGCGATCGTGTTTCATGAGAAGCAGGGCCGACGACATGCACATGTCGTGTGGTCGCGGATTGATGTCGCGCGCATGCGCGCGATCAACCTCCCTTATTTCAAGCTGAAGCTCCGTGACATATCCCGGCAGCTCTACCTCGATCACGGATGGAAGATGCCGCGGGGCCTGATGAACAGTGAGGCCAGAGATCCCCTTAACTTCACGCTCGCCGAGTGGCAGCAAGCGCAGCGAGCCAATGTCGATCCTCGTGTCATCAAGGAGGCGCTGCAGGAATGTTGGGCAACATCCGACAACCTTGCTTCTTTTTCCACCGCGCTTAAAGAACGAGGATACTACCTTGCCCAAGGTGATCGACGAGGACACGTTGTCGTGGACTGGAGGGGCGAGGTCTATGCGGTCTCGCGCGCCGTTGGCCTGACGGCGAAGGAGGTGCGCGCAAGACTAGGGGAATGTAATCCGCTTCCAAACGTTGACGAGATCAGGCGTGACCTATCCTCGAAGTTTTCGGAAAAGCTTCGGCGCTTTGTAGGACAGCTTGATGCACAGCACCAAAAGAACTTATCAACGTTGAATGAGCGCAAAGCTGCACTGGTCCAACGTCAACGCGCCGATCGGCAACACCTAAAATCGGCCCAAGAGAATCGAGCACGAAGCGAAATTCAAGGTCGGTCCCACCGTCTACCTTCAGGGCTCAAGAAGCTTTGGTGGAAGGTGACCGGCCGGTGGGACCAAATGAGCCGTTTGATCGAGCAAGAGACCAGCGTCTCCCAGTTGCGGGACCGGCAGGAGCGTCAAAAATTGATCGAACAGCAACTCGCCGAGCGCCGAATGTTGCAGAGGGAAATCCGGCAAGAGAGGGACCAGCAGGAACTTGCCCGGAACCTGCTCGGCCGCGAAATGGCCCATTATGCGACGCTATCGCAAGATGATCAGGATATCGCCCTCAGCAATCGAGAGGCAGCAAGAAACGTTAGAGGGATGAGGAGGCGATCACGGGACGTCGACTAGCCACTACTCGTAAAGCCGCTTCTGAAAGCCGACGAATGCTTCACGGATGCGTTTCAATCCGCCGAGCTTGGCGGCGGCATCGTCGAGGGCGCGATATTTGAGCTCAAGCAGGCCGGGCAGTTTTTCGTCGGCCAGTTCTCCGACACCTTCCTGAATGTACTGACCGAGAACGAACTCTAGGAATGCCTGAAGCTTGTCGTCGTAAGGAGATAGAATTTTAGGTTTGCGGGCGTCGACACGCTCGCTGCGCGTCACGGGCGGCAGGGTGAAGGCAACGTAGGCAAGCACGTCGAAGACATCCGACTTCTCCGCAGAGATGAGCTTCGCCATCTCATTCAGCTGCTCATCGGCAAACCCCTTCTCGGAAAGGCCGTGTAGTAGCGCCTTGCGCGTGTCGGGCGAGCCCCAGAGCCGACGCAGTTCGTCCTCGTCTTTAAAGAGCACGGGCAACTCACCGAAGAGCTTCTCAATGAACTGAGCCGCTGACATCGGCCTACCATCGGGGCTCCAAAAGCTCGTTACCGCCATGGACTGGATGAGACGCTCTTTCCCATCTGCAAGCTTGATAGAGATTTTCTCAGGGCGCGGTGGAGGTTCGGGCATCGGCCCGCCGGGCGGCTCGGGTGTGTCGGGCGGCTCCGGATCGTCGCCGCGTGGCGGCCGGGGTTTGACGGGTTCAGGCTCAAGCGGCTCGCCGTCCCACTCGGGATCGTTGAAATGCTCGTAAGCTTTCACGAAATCGTAGATCGTGAAGTAGTCCTTACCGTCGTAAAGGCGGGTTCCCCGCCCGATGATCTGCTTGAACTCGATCATGGAGTTGACAGGACGCATCAATACAATATTGCGCACGTTGCGCGCATCGACGCCTGTCGAGAGTTTCTGCGAGGTCGTCAGGATGGTCGGTATGGCTTTCTCGTTGTCCTGGAAAGCTTTCAGGTTTTGATCGCCAAGTGCCCCATCTCGGGCCGTCACGCGCACGCAATAGTCGGGGTTGCTGCTCGTCTTGACCTGATTGATGAGGTCGCGGACAGCAGCCGCGTGGTCCTGCGTCGCGCAGAAGACGATCGTCTTTTCGCGTTGATTGATCTCGTTCATGAAGATCTCAACGCGCTTCTTCTCGCGTGCCTTGATCTCGATGATGCGGTTGAAGTCGTCCTCGGTGTAGCGTCTGCCCTCCTCCGGCATCCCTGAGATCACCTCATCATCCGGGGTCCAGACGTAGTCGTCGAGCGTGGTCGCGATCTGGCGCACCTTAAAGGGTGTCAGGAAGCCGTCGTTGATGCCGTCTTTGAGGGAGTAGATGAAGACGGGATCGCCAAAGTAGCGGTAGGTGTCCGCGTTCATCTTCCGCTTGGGCGTGGCAGTGAGACCGAGTTGAACCGCAGGCGAGAAGTATTCGAGAATCTTGCGCCAGTTGCCTTCGTCATTCGCGCCGCCGCGATGGCATTCGTCGATGATGATGAAATCGAAGAAGTCGGGCGGATAATCGCCAAAGCTGGGCGTGGGATTGCCCTCGGCGTCTTTGCCGGTCATGAAGGTTTGGAAGATCGTGAAGAAGATCGACCCGTTCTTCGGGACACGGCCCTTCTTGCGAATGATCTCCGGATCAATGCGAACGAGCGCGTCGTCGGGGAAAGCCGTAAAGGACAGATAGGCCTGGTTGGCGAGTGTGTTGCGATCGGCGAGGAATAAAATGCGTGGGCGCCGGGTCGGCTCGCTTGTCTTCTTCCAATCCGCGAGGTTCCACCGGCTGTGGAAAAGCTTCCAGGCGATCTGGAAGGCGATGGAGGTCTTGCCGGTGCCGGTGGCCAAAGTCAGCAAGATGCGCTCACGTCCATGAGCGATCGCATCAAGTGTCTTGCGGATGGCAATTTCTTGATAGTAGCGCGGCTCCCACCGCCCGCCCTCCGTCTCGAACGGCACGGCGGCGAACCGGTCGCGCCACAGGTTCGCTTCCCCGAAGGTGAGGTTCCAAAGCTCGTCGGGCGAAGGAAACGCGGGCGCGTCCCCTTCCCGACCCGACTGCATATCGATCTGATAGACGCCCAGTCCGTTGGTGGAGAAGGCGAAGCGCACTTGCAGCTTGACCGCGTAGTCCTTGGCCTGTCCGACGCCCTCACCGATGGGCAGATCGCGCTTCTTGGCCTCGATGACGCCGAGCTTCTGGTTGCGGTAGATGAGGACATAATCGCAGGCCAGCCCCCGAGCCCGGCGGCCCTGCCCCTGGATGCGGCCCGGCGTAATGGCTTCGCGCGCAACGCGGCTGCCTTCCACGACGCCCCACCCGGCCGCTTTCAGGGCCGGATCAATCAGTTCTGCGCGGGTCTCCGCCTCGTTCATCTACCCCCCAATCAAAACCCGATCAAGAAATTATCGGGGCCGTCCTTGCATGTAACTATATGTTTTTCCTGTTCCTTTTTCAATTCTCGTCAGCCGCTGGCCCACTCCAGTCAAAACCCGATCAAGAACTTAAGCCCAGAATGGGACATAGCCGGAACGCGGGTGCTCCGGATCGGCGGGCTTGATCAGCTGCTGCTGGAGCGCCAGCGCGATGACCTGGGAGGCCTGGGCGGCGTTCTGCTTGGCGATCCCGAAGCGTTCGCAGAGGGATGCGTTCTTCATCCGGTCGCCGCTCAGAAACTTTAGAACGGCATGCTGATAGCAAGCCCGGACCCGCTCATCGATGGTCATCTGAGCGAATGTGCGCGGCCCGTACAGAATGACCTGAAGCGAGTCATCGGTGGCCCTGAACAAAGGAGCGGGCAGTTGGAAGACCTCGGCCTGCGCGATCACCTTGTCGAGCCCGCTGCCCTGCTCCTCGCAGAATCCCATGCGCCGCATAAGCGAAGCGATCGCCTCGTTTCGGGAGCGCGGCGGGAGATCGATCATCCGCTCCGTGGTCACCAGCGGTGCGCCGGGGTTGGTGATTTCGATGCGGTCGGTGAACATCTCGATTTGAGGTCCGGCGCCGGTCACGGTGAGATCCTGATGGATGAGCGCATTGGCAACAAGTTCGCGGATGGCGAGTTCTGGGAACAGCGGGTGCTCAACCCGGAGCGCCTGCCCGATATGCTCGTTCTTGGGCAGCAGACCGTTGATGTAAGTAATCAACCCCTCAAACCCTGACGCATAGCCCTTCTTGCCATCTTGGCGGTGCGTGACCCGGGCCGCCTTGTTGGTGCCGCCGTAGGAAATGAACCGAACACCCTTGCGGGCCAGCGACGGCGAGAACTGCGTGAGGTCCGCCGCGAACAAGATCGCGCCCAGATTGGTGATATTCCACTTGCCGCCCACGTCCTCGATGATGAGCTGATCGGCCTTGAGGCGATCGAGAATGCCGACGCGGTTATCGGGTAAGGGCTGCTTGGTCAGCCGGAAGTATTGTGAATAATCAAGAAGGCCCAAAACATCGTCGGACGTGACGTACTGCAGGGCGATGCCGTGCTCCCAGGCGTAGGGGCGCAGCGCCGACAGCAAGGCCTGGTAGCGATCCGGATAATCCGTGAGCTTGGGCGTCGCGCTTCCAATGCGGATGTAGGCGATCCCCTTGAACGCCACAGGCGCAGACGTCGCGGCCGGGATTTCCATCAGCACAACCTGGCCCGCCGGATGCTGGATCGTGTGAAACTGAAAAGCAATCGAAGGCACGAGCTGTTGCGCCAGCCAAAAGGGAAACACCTGGTTCCCGACCTTCTGAGCGTCAGGATTGATGGTGGTACCAACGATGGCGCGCGTGGCGTCATCGATACCCCAGAGCATGTATCCCGTTTGCTGTCCTGCCAATCGTGCGGCATTGGAGATCGCGGACACGCGAACACCGATCATCTCCGGATCAGCATTGTCGCGCTTAAACTCTACCCACGACACCTCACCCTGCTTCAACAGATCGTTGACCAGATCAACAAGACGCTGCGGGTTGACGGCAGTCATTCGGCCGCCTCCGGCAAGCTAGAGGCCACTTTGAGGTCTCCTGAAAATGCTTTCGATAGAATTTCTTGGCGAAGCCGATCTAGTAACGTTCTCTTGGTGCGATAGTTCTGCTGAGCAACTTCAACAAGCAGCGTGAAATCTTGAAGCCGCTTAACCCGCTCCTGCTGAACCCTAAGATTGGGAAGCGTAATCACGACACTCTTCGCAGCTGTGACATTAAAGTGCTTCTGTGCCGCCCCAGTTAGGTTACCTGCTATGGTTTCCCGGCCAAAGCGTGAGTTCAATATCATCGCGAGATATTCAGGCATTAGAGCTTGTCCGGGGGTCGCAACCACCAAATCAGCACAATTAGCCTCACCAAGAGCTTCGGGTATTACGGCTGCGGTACCAGGATATCCTGTCCGCACAATCGCAACATCCCCAGGCTTGAGAGCCGACTTTTTCAGCGCGCCGTGGAATTTAGGTCCAATGTATTTGACACCCTCAAGATCTAACCGGAATGGCCTAACATTCTGCGACCGAAGAAAAGGCACACCGGTTTCTTGGTACTCCGTCGCCATTGATCCCACGTGGCCAACGGTGATCCGATCACAAGCTTCCGACAGGGAGATTCGTTGATCAGTCTTGTCGCACTCTGAAATCAGGCACTGAAGCCTCGCCTCGAACAACTCCCGCGCATTGGCGAGGTTCTTTTCGGTGTTGGCGATGGCCTTGTCGATGCCCTCGAACGCCACATCAAGAATGGCGACGATGCGCTTCTGCTCGGGGAGTGGGGGAACAGGAATTGGTATTTCGCGCAGTTTTGCCTGGTTTAGCTTTGGTACGGTCAAGCCTGTGATGAACGGGGTGAGATCAGACGCATTGAGGTAGTACACAAGCCATTGATCTACTAATTCGCTGTCATGCGGGCGGATCACGTGGGCATGGTTGTTGACCCAGTATTTTCCGTCCGCAATGAATGCGGTGTTGTCGCCCGCCGCCCATTTTGCCCCATCTTCTCCGACAAGAACGAGACGTTCGTCAAATAAATAGCCCTCAACGTAGTCGAGAACGCCCGTTGCCCCATAATAGGGGTAGTCTCCAGCAACTCTATCGCTCTTGGTAATCGGCTTCCTTCTGGAATCGAGAATGTCGCACACCACACCAAGTGGTCTGATCGTCCACCCCTCCATCACAGCATCTCCCGGATGCCGTCGAGGATTTCGGCGGTTTCGGCGTCGAGGGCGGCGATCTCTGCCAATATCTCCTGTGGATCGCGAAGCACCGCTTCCTCGGTCTTGTTCGGGTTCTTGACGGAAAGATCCCACGTCGTGTCGTCTACATCGTCGATGTCGACGGACCACGACTTCTCGCTGTCGGCTCTCGATGGCTGCAGCGCGACGAACTCCTTCAGGTCTTCGTCATTGAGGGCGGAGGTCTTTCCCATGCTGCGGCCGGGGTCGAGCTGGTAGTACCAGACCTTCCGCGTCGCCTCCCCCTTCTCGAAGAACAGCACGACAGTCTTCACGCCCGCGCCCTGAAACGTGCCGGACGGGCAATCGAGGATGGTGTGCAGGTTGCAGCTTTCCAGCAGCTCCTTCCGGAGCGAGCGTGAGGCGTTGTCGGAGTTCGATAGGAACGTGTTCTTGATCACGATGGCGGCGCGGCCACCTGCTTTCAGCGACTTGATGAAGTGCTGCAGAAAAAGGAAGGCAGTCTCGCCTGTCTTGATCGGGAAGTTCTGCTGTATCTCCTTGCGCTCCTTGCCGCCGAAGGGCGGGTTCGCAAGGATGATATCGAAGCGGTCCTTGTCTTGAAGGTCGGCGATGTTCTCTGCCAGCGTATTGGTATGGACGATGTTGGGCGCCTCGATCCCGTGCAGGATCATGTTCATGATGCCGATGACGTAGGCGAGGCTCTTCTTCTCCTTGCCGTAGAAGGTGCGCTCCTGCAGCGTCGCCAGCTGGCTGGTGGTAAGCTTGCCGGCGCGCAGATAGTCATGCGCTTCGCACAAGAACCCTGCTGAGCCGCAGGCACCGTCATAGATGCGCTCGCCGATCTTTGGCTTGATCACCTGAATCATGGCGCGAATGAGCGGACGCGGCGTGTAGTATTCGCCGCCATTGCGGCCGGCATTACCCATGTTCTTGATGCGCGTCTCGTAGAGCGCGGACAGCTCGTGCTTCTCGGCTTGTGAGCGGAAGCGAAGGCCATCAAGGAGTTCGAGTGCATCGCGGAGGCTGTAGCCGCTCGTAAACTTGTTTTTGATCTCGCCGAAGATCTCACCGATCTTGTACTCGATGGTGGCGGGCCCGGTGGCGCGCTGCTTGAACCCCTGGAGGTAGGGGAACAGCTTGCGGTTGACGAAGTCGATCAGGTCGTCACCGGTCATGGCCGCGTCATGGTTCAGCTTGCCGTCTTTGGTCTTCGGCGCGGCCCATGAAGACCAGCGATACTTCTCGTCGATGACGTAGCTGTAGGCCTTGCCCGCGAGTTCGGCCCGGTCCGCGCGCTCCTGTTCCAGATCGTCGAGGTATTTGAGGAACAGCATCCACGACGTCTGCTCGGCGTAGTCGAGTTCGGAGGCGCAGCCCGCCTCCTTCCATAGGACGTCGTCGATATTTTTGAATGTTTGCTCGAACATGCGTGGCCGTTCCCTCAATAATTTCCGCAGACTAGCAGATATGGCGGACACGCCATAGCACCGAGATTCGGTTTTTCAGAAGGCATTATAGACAGCGCTGACCCAAGACGCCGGAGAGAAACTTCGGGGCGAAGGATTTGTGGAAAACCTACGCCGCTCCGGGGACCCGGGGCACGCAGAGTGACCCGCGCTTACGGGGCCAAGGCACCCTAATGCGCCGGACGCCCCCGGTCGCCGGCAGGCACCGGCATAGAGAGTGGCGGTGCAGGTTTCGGTAAGCCCGCGAGAGGGATGCAACGGGAGAGCGCAGCGTCTCCCTTGCCAAGATGGTGTTGTCTGACAACACACATCTTGCGGGACGCGCTTAGCCGGGCTTCAGGAACCGTGTCGGACAACGGCTGACGCGTGTGTGACCCGGTCTTTGGAGCTGTCATGGGCAGATTTGCATAAGGCTGGCCGCACAGCAGACCAGCGTTCGCTGTAGAGCCTGGAGGTCAGCTTCGGCTGGAAGGTATGACCCGGTTCGCTGGGGATCTTCCTATTCATGCTACGCGGCGGGTTGCTCCGTGGGATGCACGGACGAGGTCAGTCCAGCATGACACTTATGGGCAGGGTGCCCGACATGGTTTCGGAGCCGTCCGTCGCAGGGCATCTTGAGACGATCCCGAGGACGCGGCGCAATGGCCGCGTCGCTTGGCGGCGCGCCCCGTAAGGGGTTGCCTTGCGCCGCGCCGCAGCGGTCGGCTAGACCGGCCGACGATGGAGGGCGGCCGAAAATCCTGGCGCATGGTTTTGGTGGGTTCAGAGCGTCTCAGCTGGGTGGCTGAAGACGCTTCAAGAAGCTGATGGCCTCGGACGCCTTGGCAGCTGCGGTAAAAATGGCCTTCGGATCATCCTTGAGAAGTTGCAGCCAGTTATAGATGTACTGAGCGTGATCCACACGGGTATCGAGGGTGATGCCGATCTCGGCGCATAGCATCGCCGATCCGATCTCGGCGATGAGTTCTTCGGCAGCGTACGCCTGCTTCTTGAAGCGGCTTTGAAGCTGGCGATTACAGCGCTTGTCATGCGCGGTCCAATGGGTCAGCTCGTGCAGGAGGACTGCATAGTAGCTTTCATCGCGGTTCATGGTGTTAGTGCCCGTGAACCGATCCTCATCCGGCATCTGGATCGTATCGGTCGCCAGGCGATAGTAGGCGCTATCGCCGCCATAGGCGATACGGGCCTGCGTAGCCGCCACAAAGCGGTCAGCGGCTTCGATGCGTGCGATGGGGCCAAGGGGTTGCGTCTGCTCAGGTAGGTCAAAGCCGTCAACTTCGGCCGCGTTAAACACGTAGTACGCACGAGCGACACGCCGCTTGCCATCGTCATCGGCGTTGTCGGGTGACGGATCGATCTCGAATTCCTTGTATAAGATCACCAGCTCGGAGCGCGCACCTTTGCGAACCTGAGCACCCAGCTCGGCCCACTGCTTGTAAGTCGCCCAGATCGGAGACGTGAAGCCTCGGGCCTCAGCGGCGACCCACAGGTTGACGACGTTTATGCCGTTGTAGAGGTTCTTGGACAGCGCATTCTCCGGCAACCACAGCGGCGCGGAATTTCGGCGCCAGGGCATCTGCGGCTTGCCGGGATCGCGTTCGATGGCGGCAATGATGCGGTTAGTGATTTCGGCGTGGAGATCACGACGCGGTTTGTTCGAGGAAATCATAGGATGTCACCTTTCGCTGTGAAGCCGCCCCGATGGCGGTTTCGATGCCCAGCGAGAGGCGACGGCGAACAAGGGGACGCGGAACCGAAGCGCGCTCACGAGCGCGCGAGGCGGCCTGCGCAGCAGAGTCCGATGGCTTGCCATTGCAGCGGCGCCGCGCCGGCGCACGCTGAGGCATCCNNCATCCTGAAAAACCGTCTTGGGGGCGTCGTGCTAAGGAGCCGGACGTAACTGGAGCGCTACACCAGGCGCGGAAATCGTGCACGCGCGATCAGACGTGATCAGCGAGACCGGGTTTTCGCCAACATCGGTGGTGATGAATTTTGCCGAAAGTGCTGGGGAGGAAGAAAGCCGATGGATGAGATGCTCAAGCGCTGTGACGTGCTGATGGGCACGGTCGCGTTAGTGGCAACGGTCGTGGTGTGCGCCACGAGGAGCGACGCGTCTTCTGAAGAGGCTGGCCTCGAAGTCTACGAGGTGCGGGGAACGATCAAATGGTTCGACGGCAGTAAGGGATACGGGTTTATCGTGCCCGACAGCGGACTACCGGATGTCTTGCTGCACCAAAGATGTCTTGAAACGTGCGGCTTCTCTGCGGTGAGTGAGGGCGCGCGCGTTCGCGCTCAAGTCATCCGGCGGCCGAAAGGCATGCAAGCGCTTCGCATCTTAGAGGTCGACAGGAGCAGCGAACGTATCGGTTTGCCGCAGCGAACGCATTTCTGCGTGACAACCACCATCGACGCTTAACGAGGCACAAAGGACTCTAAGATGCAGCACGAGATCCGGCAACTTACGCCGGAGCGCCTTCCAGCGGACGTTTCAGTGCTGTTGCCATCCACAACGGTTCGACCAAGCGTGGCCGAGCTGCGAGCGATGCAAGACTTTCTAGACAGGGGTCTTCGTGGATGTGGCGATGACCCGACGGCAATGGCCGAGGGGATCAAGCGAAGCCATGGGAAGCTGAGGCTCAGCCGTCAAACGATACAAAAGCGGACTTTCCAAACTCGCCCCTGGTAATAGCTTTTGCCTGTTAGGCAATGTCAGCTCGCTGGGGCGCACCTGACTTACTGATAGAATTTTATTTGATGTGCGAGCTTGATGCAGAGTTCAGAGCACTCGTAAAGCACACGGATTGTTTCTGCTGACACTAAAGGTTATGTTCCCATTATGTTCTGTTCGTGCTAAAGTTTATTCGAGGGAACGAATCGCCATGGGCGCGACGAGACATTCGACAGAAAGGGCGGCCGAGACGATGGCTGCCGAAGCGGAGGTCATGGCGAAGCTCGACAGGATTGCCGAGCGCGCCAAAGCGTTACCGAAACCAAAGACCAGAAGGAAGCCGAAAGTCAGTTAGGCAAGATTGAACGAAATACCAAAATCTTTAAGGCAAGCAATGGCTACGAATCCACCAATCTCCAAGCGATCGATCCTGTTCGTCCCGGACGCCGAGACAGCTGTTGATCTGCTTTATTTCGAGCCCATCGCGGCGGCCCTCACTGACCTCATCAATTCGTCATCGGACAAACCGATTACGATTGGGGTCCATGGGGATTGGGGTGCAGGCAAATCGAGCCTAATGCGGATGGTCGAGGCTCGCCTCAGCACCCAGACCGATGTGCTTGTACTTCACTTCGACGGTTGGCGCTTCCAAGGGTTCGACGACGCTAAAACGGTGCTACTGGAGACGATTGTGGAGTCACTTCGGGACTCCAAGACGTTCGGTTCAAAAATTAAGGATGAGACGAGCGCGCTTCTCAAGCGTATCAAATGGCTCAAGCTCGCGAAGAAGGCGGGCGAGTTGGGAGTCAACTATCTTGCTGGGCTGCCTACGCCGGGTCAAATTCAAACGGTTATCACCAACCTAGGCGCCCTGACAGCAAACCCGACCGAAGTCGTGACCGCGGAGCAGATCAAAGCTGCAATAGATAGTGCAGGCGATTACCTTGAGGAAGTGCCTCCTGAAAGTGTGGCTCAAAGCATTCACAGCTTCACCAAAGACTTTCAGGATCTACTGGCAAAGACCGGGCTAAAAAAACTGGTCGTCCTAATTGACGACCTTGATCGCTGTCTTCCGACGACAACGATCGAAACGCTTGAAGCAATAAGGCTCTTCCTGTTCGTCAAGAACACAGCTTTCGTCATCGCCGCAGACGAAGGAATGATTGAGTACGCCGTCCGCCAGCATTTCCCGGATCTTCCTGCGTCGACGACCTCGACGTCGTATGCACGCAATTATCTCGAGAAGTTGATCCAGACTCCATTCCGATTGCCATCGCTGGGGGTCGAGGAAGCTAAGGTGTACGTCACACTGCTTCTAGTTCAATCGATCACCGGCGAGGACCATGCCGGGTTTAAGGCATTGGTCAGCTCGGCACGGGAGATCATCCGTCAACCGTGGCTCACCGCCGACCTGAAACTGGAAGATATACAAGCACTGGACGCGTCGAGGCGCGACGAGTTGACGACTGTCTATCAGCTCGCGCTGCAGATTGGCAGGCCGATCGCTGAAGGAACGAGCGGAAACCCGAGGCAGATTAAGCGTTTTCTCAACGCTCTCGCCGTTCGAGAAGCTATTGCCCGTGCCAGAGGCCTTGAAGAGCATGTGAAACGAGATGCGCTTGCGAAGCTAATGCTCGCGGAAAGGTTCCGTCCCGATTTCTACAATGCCATCTCGATGGAAGCGTTGCGCGCAACCACTGGCACCGTCGCGGATATCGCATCGCTCGAGGCCGAATGTTCGAACGGCAGCGAGAGAAAAGCGCCCGAACGCAAATCGAAGTCGCTGAATGGGCAGGTTGAGGGTTGGCTGAAAGATGATTGGTTGAAAGCGTGGGCATCAATTAATCCCCCACTCGGCACGCTTGATTTGCGACCGTATGCATTCGTTGCGCGCGACAGGCGCGTTCAACTGGGTAGAGGCTCGGGAAGCGAGGCCGTGGCGGAAATTCTCGCCGCGGTGACAGGCGGCGGTCTGGCGCTGGCAAGCGCTGCCGAAAGTATACGGGCTCTCTCTCCTGGCGAGGCAGAGATTGTATTCAACTCGCTTCGCGACAAGCTCCTGGCTCTGTCGAGCCTTAAGAGCAAGCCTGACGAGTTCGAGGGGTTGTGCCGCCTGCTTGAGTATCATCCTACATTCAGACAACGCTTCGCCGACCTGCTGGGCGACCTCGATATCTCAGACGTAGGTCCATGGATCGCTGCTGGATGGAGGCCGGAGGCTTGGGAACTCGGCGCTGCAAAAGATCGGGCGCGAGAGATTGTTCGTAGCTGGGCAACCGGGCAGAACAAGCCTCTCAAGGCTGCGGCCGCACCACTGCTCAAGAAGTTGGAAGCAGCCTGATGGGTACGTCAGCATCCTCGGGAGGGCAAGGCGGGAATACTCCGCTAGTGCCGACATGGCTGAATCCATCAGTCGTGCCGTCAGGTTCGGCGCCGCCAGGTACTCCGCCTCCGACGATTCCGAACCTGGTTCCCACACCATCAACTCTCCCTGGCATGCCCGGAGCGCTGCCATCGATCCCGTCACCATCGCCGTCTCTACCGGCTGCACCAAATCCGACCACGGCAGATCCTGGACGCTTTCAGAAGGCTCGTGTGAACTTCACGCGGTTTGCCGCCAGCGGCGGTTCTGATCGCCGGGCGTTGGGTCGCTCAGTCAGGGCATACGTCAAAAAAGCGACTGGCGGATCTACGAATGCCGCTAGGCGGATGGGTGCATCTCGGCGTGCAGCAGCGAACATTGTCGATGTGTTCGCGCGGCTTGAGCGCGACGGTGTACAGGACACCTTCAAAGCGCTCAACATCGATCTGGCATTTCTTGGGACGGCCGAGGATGCGCTTTTGGCGCTCACTGATATCATTTGCAGCGATGGTGGGCCCATCGATGAGGCCATCGCAAGGGATGCGTGGTGCGAAACTGTCGCCCAGGTTGAGCTATTTGGCATTACCGACATTGGGTCAATGACCGACAGCCAGCGCCGCGAAGTCTTTGCGAGCTTTGTCGCAAAAACGATCGAGCTTCGTATCCTTAACGACATAGGGGCCAAGGGATTCAAAATCTCTGGCTCACCCAATGAGATACGAAACATTCATCGCGAACTCTACTCCTACATCGAGACCGCGACCAAAGATCAGATCATGGCGACGTTTCCAAATTCGCTCGCCAATGTAACACAGGCTCAGATGCTGTCAGTAGGCGATGGCGTGTACGACGTTGCGTGGAGCATTTTGGAAACCTATCGGAGGCCGCCAAATGCAGCGTCATGAAATCCAGGTCAGGACGGCAAGGTCCGACAACAAAAAGCTGAACCCGATTTCCGCCGATGCGGCGGTTCTCAGGCTGGACCTTCGGGGACCATCCGAGGATCTGCGGTTTGGCCTTCATCAGATGATACGAGAGTTGGCTGACAGGTCGCTCCAACCAACCTCTCTGGCCATAGACCTGCTGGTCCTTGCGATAGCTGTGCAGGTAGCCGACACACGCATTGCCCGCCATCAACATGCGCAAGACTCTTGGACGCGCGAAATTGACCTCAATGTACCCGTCTCTGAACCGAAGGTCTGGAATGAACTGGGCCCGCATGTAGAGCGAATGCTGAGATTTTTATCAGGAGATATCTGGTCACTGCGCTTCCGAAAGCATGCCGACAAGGATCTGACATTCTCTACTAAGAAGAGGCAAGCTAGCAAAGCTTTCGACAGCGTTTGTCTCTTCTCAGGCGGTATGGATAGCTACCTAGGCGCCATCGATCTCTTGTCCTCGGGGAAGAGCCCTCTCCTTGTCAGCCATTATTGGGATCTTGGGACAAGTAGCCAAGCCACATGCGCCGGCCATTTAAGCCAAGCCTTCGGCGATATCACGCCACGTCACATCCGGGTCCGGATCGGAGCCGACAAGAGCGATTTTCCTCTGGGCGAGCAAGAAGATCCCGACAACACGCAGCGAGCACGATCGTTCATCTTCTTCGCGATGGCAGCCGTCGCTGCGTCCGCCCTATCAAAACCAGTGACCATAACGGTCCCGGAGAACGGCTTTGTCTCACTTAACGTGCCGCTCGATACACATCGTCTCGGCGCATACAGCACGAGGACGACACACCCGTTCTATATGGCCGGTTGGAATCATCTCCTCGCGGCGCTCGATCTAAAGGCGACCGTTAAGAACCCATACCAATGCATGACCAAGGGCGAGATGATCCTCGCGACACCGCAGAAAGATTTGGTGGCAAAGACTGTGGCGGACACAATCTCATGCTCATCAGTGTCTAAGGCGCGATGGAGTGGCCACAGCCCGGGCCATTGCGGCCATTGCTTCCCGTGTCTCATTCGCCGGGCTGCGGAGAACCGGGGGCTGGGGAAGGAAGTCACCACCTATCAACAGCTCCCAGACCTCAATCGAGCGGTCGAAAAGGAAAAGGCCATTGGCGAGCATCTTTGGAGCTTTCGTGTCATGGCGGAGCGCATAAGCCGAAGGCCTCACGACGTGGTCGCGCTTGTCAACAAGACTGGCCCACTGCTCGGTTATTCTCGGCAGAACCGTCATGACTTTGCAGATGTCTTCAGAAGGGGGATCGCCGAAGTAGCAGAAGCGACGAAAGGGGTATCTTTTGTATGAGGCTCGACAGTAAAGTACCGCTTTATGATCTTCATTGCCATCTCGACCTGTTCGACAATCCTGCCAAGGCTTTCGAAGATTGCGCAACGATCAAGGTGATCACACTTACCGTCACGACAACACCGCTGGCGTGGCCCCAGAACGCCAATTGGGCTTCCGGCCGTGATTACGTCATACCAGCGCTTGGATTGCACCCTGAACTCATCGCGACACATGCCCACGAGGTTGACCGTCTCATCGAGCTGATGGGCGAAGCGCACTGGATCGGCGAGGTGGGTTTGGACGGCAGCCCGCGCTTCCGTGACAGCCAAAAGGCGCAATTGACAGTCTTCCACAAGATCGTCGCCGCTGCCCGACAACGGGGCGGCCGCGTCCTGTCAATTCACAGTCGTTCCGCCGCAAAGGATGTTATCGCCACCCTTCGGCCAGATGCTAGTTCGGCGGGAATACAGCCAATACTGCATTGGTTCTCCGGCTCGACGACGGAGTTGAGGTCAGCTCTCGACATCGGTTGTTCTTTTTCGATCAACGGCTCAATGACCGCGACGGCGAAGGGTCGAGAATTGGTATCCCGCATCCCCGTGGACCGATTGCTGCTTGAGAGTGACGCACCATTTCGCGGATTCAAGACATCGACCGTGCGGCTGGAAGACCTTAAGCGTACTCTCAGCGACGTGGCGGTTATCAAGAAACTTGACCTGATCGAGCTGCAGTACCTGCTCGCAGATAATGCCTCAAAGCTGTTGCATATTCCTGGAAAGAGGAATTAGCTCGCATCGCTCAACGCCGCCGCGGGCCATAGCTCTGTCAGCTTGATGCGGCTCGCTCTATCGATGCTCAGCTTATGATTAAAATCCGTGACTTTTCCAAGGAGCTTGGATGCTCCTTGGAGAACCACCGTGATCTCAGTACGGCCGCGATTCAGGCCCGCTTATTGAGGTGCTGCGGTCGTGGTTTGCTGCGGCCTTTGGTGTGTCAGAGGTCGTGGGGCTTATGTCCGGAATATCTGTGGCAGTTGTTGATCCATACGATCACGTTCACTCCTTCCCTGTCAGGGATCGTGACCCGCATGGGCCGAAACAGCTCTGCTGGTTCGGTCGAGCGCAAGCGAGATAGAGCGTAAGCGCTGCGTCGCCCCCACGTTGACGGATCAGGCGGGGATCTTCGCGTGGGCCCAGGGC
>CXWK01000102.1_pt1 | contig 16944 bp, 15 predicted proteins | sample 590851 | NCBI WGS metagenome assembly CXWK01 (sample SAMEA3498364, study PRJEB10139) | wastewater metagenome | biome: wastewater treatment plant; material: activated sludge | place: Denmark | collected 2014-08-01 | reverse complement strand
CGGAAGCCGTGCGCGGTGACTTCATCGCTAGCGTATCCCATGCGGCGCAGCGCGGCATTCAGCGTGTTCTCGCTGATCGGGCGCGACATGCCGCGAACCGATGGAAAGACTAACTCGCCTCCCCCGGTAAGGCCCTGAAGCTGGCGCAGTATGTCGATGGCCTGCCTTGGAAGCGGCACGCGATGCTCACGCCGCATCTTCATCCGCTCGGCGGGAATCGTCCAGACAGCGGCGTCGAGAGCGAACTCACCCCAGCGTGCCAGCCGTAGTTCGCCGGGGCGAGGCGCAAGGATGGCTATGAGCTTGAGCGCGGCACAGGTCGCTGGCTGACCGTCAAAGCCGTCTATGGACCTCAGCAGCGCGCCAAGAGGCTCCTTGCGCGTGATTGCGGGCCGGGGAGTCACCGTCGGGCGCGTGAGCGCGTCCTTCAGCGCCCCTGTGGGGTCATTGTCGGCGCGCGCCGTGGCGATGGCGTACCGGAACACTGCGCCGATCTTGGAGCGGAGCCGGTTCGCAGTTTCGTGAATGCCACGGGCCTCGAATTTGCGCAGCACCGCAAGAACTTCGGCGGCGGAAATCTCCCTTATCGGTCGATCGCCAATCACTTCGTTCGCCATGCCGAGCAACCACTCCAGCTTTACGATCGTCGCATCGGCTTTGTTCTCGCTCCGTTTCTTTTTCACTAGTTCGGCTGCAATGGCGCGAAAGGTGTGACGTGTCGATTCCTTTTCGACCCGCTTCGTATCCTGCTTCGCTCGCGACGGATCGCCCCCTGCCGTCAAAATCCTCTTGGCGATTTCCCGCGCCTCTCGCGCCGCTTTGATGCTGACGGTCGGGTATGGCCCGATCGAAAGCAGCTTCTCCCTGCCGGCGACGCGGTATTTCAAACGCCACAGGCGGGAGCCATTGGGGTTGACGAGCAAGTGCAGGCCGTGGCCATCCGCGAGCTTGTAGGGACGGTCCTTCGGCTTGCTGTTACGAACGCTCGTGTCCGTGACAGGCATTTGGGGGTATCGTTCTTGGAGTTTCGGCGGGGGTATCGCACCGCACCTCCAATTCTACCCCCAATCTGACCGGCTTCAACCGGTTCTCTCCGAACATCTTCGGAGAGTTAATTGTTGATTTTCTTGGGGCAACCCCTTTGAAGCGAACCTTATCGGAACTCTTCGGAAGGGGGCTTGGTGCCCAGGAGAGGACTCGAAGCTCCACGGCTTGCACCACTGGTACCTGAAACCAGCGCGTCTACCAATTCCGCCACCTGGGCCCGGGGCGGTTCATACGGGCGGCGCCCGCCGCTGTCAACGCGCGACCGCGACCTTCGTGCGTATGGCGTCCGGCGCGCGCTGGTTGTATAGGCGGCGCAACGGATTTCTTGCGGCGCGGAGCGGCTCGATGGGCGACAATACGATGGGCGACCTGGCGATGGGCGACCGGTTGGTCACGGTGTTCGGCGGATCGGGCTTCGTCGGCCGCCATGTCGTGCGCGAACTCGCCAACCGCGGCTGGCGCGTGCGCGTCGCCTGCCGCCGTCCCGATCTCGCCTTCTTCCTGCAGCCGCTCGGCCGCGTCGGCCAGGTCGGCGCGGTGCAGGCGAACCTGCGCTATCCCGATTCGATCGCCGCCGCGCTGCAGGGCGCCGATGCGGTGATCAATCTCGTCGGCGTGCTCGCCGAATCCGGCCGCCAGAATTTCGAGGCCGTGCATTCGTTCGGCGCCGAGGCGATCGCCAAAGCCTGCGCCGCTGCCGGCATTACGAATCTCGTCCACGTGTCGGCGCTGGGCGCGGACGCCAATTCGGATGCGGCCTACGCCCGCACCAAGGCCAGGGGCGAGGCGGCCGTGCTCGCCGCGGTTCCCTCGGCCGTCGTGTTGCGGCCGTCCGTGATGTTCGGGCCGGAAGACCAGTTCTTCAACCGCTTCGCCGCGATGGCGCGGATCGTCCACGTGCTGCCGATCGTCGGCGGCGCGACGAAATTCCAGCCGGTGTTCGTCGGCGACGTCGCACAGGCGGTCGTGACCGCGGTGGAAGGCGGCGCCAAGCCCGGGACGACGTATGAAATCGGCGGGCCGGAAGTGGCGAGCTTCCGCGACCTCGTCGCCTATGTGCGCGCCGAGACCGGCCGCAGCGCGCCGATCATCCCGCTCGGCTTCGGCCCCGGCCGGCTGATGGCGTGGACGACGGAAATCGCGGCGAAACTGTCGCTCGGCCTGTTCCCGGCGATGCTGACGACGACGCGCGACCAGGTCGAGCTGCTGCGCAAGGACAATGTCGTGTCCGACGCCGCCAGGGCGGAAGGCCGCACGCTCGAAGGTCTGGGCGTGCAGCCCGAATCGTTCCGCGCGATCGTGCCGACCTACATCTGGCGCTTCCGCCGCGCCGGCCAGTTCGACCGTCAGCGCACCGCCTGAATTCTTTCGGGCGGGGCGGGGTTCGGCAGGACCTCGACCGCCGGCGGCGCGATCTGCCTGTACAGCCGGACCATGAAGGCGACGCCGAACAGCGGCGTCAGCAGGTTGACGATCGGCACGGCGACGAAGGCGGCGATGAAGAAGCCCGCCACGAACAGCGTCAGCGCATGGCGCTTGCGCAGCGCCTGCACGTCCTCCAGCGGCCGGAAACGCAACGCCGCGAGTTCGAAATATTCGCGGCCGAGCAGGTAGGCGTTGGCGACGAAGAAGGCGATCGCGCCGAGGCCCGCGAAGAAGAACAGCAACAGCGCGACGAAGTTCACCGCGAGCGAGACGAGCGCGAATTTCGTCGCCAGCCACGCGGCGCGTCCGGCCGGCAGCGCGACGCCGCGGCCTTCGGGCGGATAGATCTCGGCCTCGACCAGTTCGGCGAGATCGTCGAGGAAAANNCGTCGAGGAAGAAGCCGGCGACCAGCGACGAGGCCGGCGCGACGAGGAAGGCGAGGCCGATGACGAGGCCCGCGCCGAGCAGGAACGACAGCGCCGTCGCCATCCAGGGATAGGGGAACCAGGCGGGATCGAGAATGTAGCGGACCGCGACGCGGTCGAGCCCGGCCCAGACCAGCGCCAGCACGGCAAGCGTCAGCGCCAGCACCTTCCACAGGGTGGCGCGGAACGGCGGCGTGAACATCTGGTTGAGCGCCGCCAGCGCGGCGGAAAGCATGTTCATGGGCGATCCTGCTGCATCGCGCGGAAGATGGGGGCGCGGCTGCCGCGACGCAAGCTCAGGGCTTCAGCGCCGCGACGACTTCGCGCACGAGGCGTCCCGTTCCGACGATGTCGAAATCCGGCCAGTCGGCGGTGCGGCCGAGGCGCGCGATGACGATTCCCTCCGACGGGACGATCGCCACGCGCTGGCCCATGCTGCCGGAGGCGAAATAGGAATCGGGCGGAAAGCCCATCTGCACGCGCGCCTTCGCGCCGAAACTGTCGCCGCGATTGGTCCAGAAGCCGGCGCCGTAGCCGAACCGCGCCGACGGCGTCGGCGACGCGGAAAAATCCGACCAGCCCTGGGGCAGCATGCGCCTGCCGCCGGCCATGCCGTCGTTGCGGAACAATTCGCCGAAGCGCGCCCAGTCGCGCGCGGTCGCGGCCGAATAGGCGGCGCCGACGAAAGTCCCCGCGGCGTCGAAGCCGAGGATGGCGCTGTCCATGCCCGCCGGGCCGAACAGTTTTTCGCGCGCGAAGGCGACGAGCTTTTCCGGGCCGCCGATCTTCTGCCGAAGCAGCGCGTCGAGCATGACGACGCCCGAACTCGAATAGGCCCAGCGCGCGCCCGGCGCGGCGATCTTCTGCGCCCGCGACGCATGCGCGGCCATGTCGTTCTCGAGGTAGAGCATGTGCGTGTTGGCGTCGAAGCCCGAATTCGTCTCGTCGAAATCGAGGCCGCTGTCCATGCGCAGCAGGTTTTCGACAGTGACGGCGCGGCGCGGATCGTCCGGCGCGCTCCAGGCCGCGATCTGGCCGGGCGCCTTCAGATCGATCGCGTTTTCGCGCGCGAGGATGCCGATGAGGGCGTTCGTCAGCGACTTGGTCATCGACAAGCCCGACAGCGGCGTCTGCGGCGTGGCGTCCTCGGCGTAGCGCTCGGCGACGACGATTCCGTTCTTCATGACGACGACGGCCTGCGTGCCGCGCGGCGCGCCGTCGTCGAACGGCGCGAAGACGTGATCGAGCGCCAGCGCCAGCGGCGATCCGGGCGGCGGCGCGACGACGGGCGCGCTGTCGACCGGCGGCGATGCGGGCAGCGCGATCGGCGCAGGCAGCGGCGCGCCGTGATCGAGGATGCAGCCGTAGCCTTCGACGTAGACGGCGCGCGCCGACATCAGGCCGGCGAGCGTGGCGCGCGCCTCGCGCGGCTGCGTCTGCACGCGCCAGTCCGTCAGGCGCGACAGCCGGCGCATGCCCGGCGTCTTGGCGGGAATCTGGTCGAAGGCGCGGGCCGGATCGCGGCCGCTGACGAAGGTTTCGAGGCAGAGCGTGTGCGCGGCGAAATTGGGGACGACGCGCAACGCCTTGTCGACGCGGAACCAGGCGGCGGCCGCCAAGGCGAGGGCGACGATCGCGAGGAGCGTCAGCCCGACGGGTTTCACAACCTGACGCCGCTCTTGCGGTCGAACAGGTGCACGGCGTCGGCGGGAATGGTCAGGCGCTTGTCTTCGCCCGGCGGCGCGCTCTGGCCGGCAGGCAGAGCGACGGTGAAGGCGGCGCCGGCGAGCACGCCGTGGACGAGCTGGCCGAGGCCGAGCTCTTCGACGAGTTCGATCCGGAACGGCAGGCCGGTTTCGTCGGTCGAGAAACCGATGCGCTCGGGCCGCACCCCCGCCCGCACCTCCGCGGCGACGGACGGTCCGAAATGCGCGGGGTCGTAAGCGAGCTCCGTGCCGTCGGTCAGCCTGAGCATGCCCGGCTTCTCGACTGTCCCGTCGAGGAAATTCATCGGCGGCGAACCGAGGAAGCCGGCGACGAAAACCGTCGCCGGCCGCTCGTAGAGTTCGAGCGGCGCGCCGACCTGCTCGACGCGACCGGCGCTCATGACGACGAGCATGTCGGCGAGCGTCATCGCCTCGAGCTGGTCGTGCGTGACGTAGACCGAGGTCGTCTTCAGCCGGCGCTGCAGCTTGCGGATTTCGATGCGCATCTGCACGCGCAGCTTGGCGTCGAGGTTGGACAAGGGTTCGTCGAACAGGAAGACCGAGGGCTTGCGCACGATGGCGCGGCCCATGGCGACGCGCTGGCGCTGGCCGCCCGACAATTGCCGCGGTTTTCGCGCGAGCATCTCGTCGTTGAGTTCCAGAATCTTTGCCGCTTCGGCGACTCGCGCGCGAATCTCGGTTTCCGGCGTCTTCAGGTTGCGCAGGCCGTAGGCCATGTTGTCGTAGACGCTCATGTGCGGATAGAGCGCATAATTCTGGAACACCATGGCGATGTCGCGGTCCATGGGTTCGAGATCGTTGACGACGCGCTCGCCGATGGAGATGCGGCCGCCGGTGATGGTTTCGAGACCGGCGATCATGCGCAGCAGCGTGGACTTGCCGCAGCCGGACGGGCCGACCAGCACGCAGAAGCCGCCGTCCGGCACGGCGAAGGAAATGCCCTTCACCGCCTGGAAGCCGCCGGGATAGGTCTTCTCGACCGAGTCGAGGAGAACGCCAGCCATTGTTACTTCTCCGTCTCGACGAGACCCTTGACGAACAGCTTCTGCATGAAGACCACGACCGCGACCGGCGGCAGCATGGCGAGCATGGCGGTCGCCATCGCGAGCTGCCATTCGGTCAGCGCGTCCTGCACCGCGACGATCTTCTTGATGCCGATGACGATGGTCTGCATGTCGTCGCGCGTGGTGATGAGCAGCGGCCAGAGATACTGGTTCCAGCCGTAGATGAAGAGGATGACGAACAGCGCCGCCAGATTGGTGCGCGACAGCGGCAGCAGCACGTCCCGGAAGAAGCGGAACGGTCCGGCGGCGTCGATCTTGGCGGCTTCCAAGAGTTCGTCCGGCACGGTCATGAAGAACTGGCGGAACAGCAGCGTCGCCGTGGCCGAGGCGATCAGCGGCACGGACAGGCCGGTATACGTATCCAGCAGCCCGAGATCGGCGACGATCTTGTAGGTCGGGTAGATGCGGACCTCGACCGGGAACATCAGCGTCAGGAAGATCAGCCAGAAGGCGGCCATGCGCAGCGGAAAGCGAAAGTAGACGATGGCGTAGGCCGACAGGAGCGAGATGGCGATCTTGCCGATGGCGATGACCAGCGCCGACACCAGCGAGTTGAACAGCATGGTCGAAACGTGGGCGCGCGTCGTCGAGCCCGTGCCTTCGAACAGGACGCGTTGATAATTCTCGATGAAATGGCCGCCGGGCAGCAGGCCGATCTTGCCGTTGGCGATGGTGGCGGGATCGAGCGTCGAGGCGACGAAGGCGATGTAGACCGGAAAGACGACGATCAGAACGCCGGCGGTCAGGATCAGGTGCGAGAGGAGATCGCCGAAGCGCCGGTTCTCGACCATCAGTAGGTCACCTTGCGTTCGACGTAGCGGAACTGGATCGAGGTCAGCACGATGACGATGGCCATCAGCACGACGGATTGCGCGTTCGATCCGCCGAGATCGCCGCCGAGGCGACCGTCGGAGAAGACCTTGTAGACCAGCGTCTCCGTCGCCTTTGCGGGGCCGCCGCCGGTCATCGCGTCGATGATGCCGAACGTGTCGAAGAAGACGTAGACGATGTTGACGACGACGAGGAAGAAGGTGGTCGGCGACAGCAGCGGAAAGACGATGGTCCAGAACCGCCGCGCGGGCCGCGCGCCGTCGATGGCGGCGGCCTCGATCAGCGATTTCGAGATCGCCTGCAGGCCGGCGAGGAAGAACAGAAAGTTGTAGCTGATCTGCTTCCAGACCGCGGCCATGACGACCAGCGTCATCGCCTGGCCGCCGTTGAGCGTCGGATTCCAGTCGATGCCGATCTTCGACAGGATCGGCGCGAAGAAGCCGAGCGACGGCTGGAACAGGAAGCTCCAGATGACGCCCGCGACCGCCGGCGCCACCGCATAGGGCCACACCAGCAGCGTGCGGTAGGCGGTCGCGCCGCGGAGGCCGCGGTCGGCCTGCACCGCGAGCAGCAGCGCGATGGACAGCGAGGCGAGCGTGACGGCGATGGCGAACATTGCCGTCGTTCCCATCGCGTGGAAGTAGTACGGATCCTTGAACAGGTTGCGGTAGTTCTCGAAGCCGACGAACTCGAGGTGCGTTCCGAACGCGTCCTCGATGAAGAAGCTCTGCTTCACCGCCTGCGAGGCCGGCCAGTAGAAGAACAGGATGGTGATCGCCAGCTGCGGCGCAAGCAGCAGATAGGGCAGGAGCCTGCTGGAGAAGACGGAGCGCTTTTCCATGCGCTAGGCCGCCGCAGCCGGGCGTGGCCGCGAATCCCGCGCGCGCCAAGCGGTCCGGAACGCGCTCGAGGACTGCCGTTCACGGTTCGCTGCGGGCGCGACGTGGATGCCCGGGACGAGCCCGGGCATGACCGCCCTCATCCGACTACTTCCCCGCCGTCCGTTCGAACTGCCGCAACAGCGCGTCGCCGCGCGCCACCGCGTCGTCCAGCGCCTGCTTCGCGGTCTTCTTGCCGGCGAGCGCCTGCTCGATCTCCTCCGACCAGACGTCGCGCATCTGCACCATGTTGCCGAAGCGCAGACCGCGCGAATTCTCGGTCGGCTCCTTGTTGGTCAGTTCCTTGAGCGGCGTTTCGAGCAGCGGGTTCTCCTTGTAGAAGCCCGAGGCTTTCACCTTCTCGTAAGCCGCCTTGGTGATCGGCAGGTAGCCCGACTTCACGTGCAGTTCGACCTGCCGGTCGGTGTCGGACAGGAAGGCCAGGAACTTCGCGACGCCCTTGTATTCGTCGGCGCTCTTGCCGCCCATGATCCACAGCGAGGCGCCGCCGATGATCGAGTTCTGCGGCGCGCCCGCCACATCCGGGAAGTAGGGCATCGGCGCATTCGTATAGGCGAACTTCGCGTTGGCCTTGACGTTGCCGTAGAAGGCCGACGAGGTCAGGAAGATCGGGCATTCGCCCGAGGTGAAGCGACCTTCGCCGGAATTGTTGCGGCCGGAATAATCGTAGGTCTTGTCCTTCTGCAGCTCGGCCAGCGTCGCCAGCAGCTTCTCGTGCAGCGGCGTGTTGAACTTCAGCTGCGTGTCGAAGCCGTCGAGCCCGTTCGCCTTGGTGCCGATCGACACGTTGTGCCAGGCGGAGAATTGCTCGATCAGCGCCCAGGGCGCCCAGGCGTTGGAAAGGCCGCAGGTCGGCGAAGTCGCGTGCAGCTTCTTCGCCGCGTCGAAAACGCCCGGCCACGTCTTCAGCTTGTCGGAATCGACGCCGGCCTTGGCGAGCGCGTCCTTGTTCAGCCACATGACCATGGACGACGAGTTGAACGGGAAGGACAGCATCTCGCCCTTCACCGTCGAATAATAACTGGTGATCGTCGGCAGATAGGCCTGCGGATCGAACTTCTCGCCGGTCTCCTTCATCAGCTGGTAGACCGGCTTCACGGCGCCCTTGGCGGCCATCATGGTGGCGGTGCCGACCTCGAACACCTGCATGATGTGCGGCGCATTGCCGGCGCGGAAGGCGGCGATGCCGGCGTTCATCGTGTCGGCGTAGCCGCCCTTGTAGGACGGCGTCACCTTGTAGTCGGCCTGCGCCTTGTTGAAATCCTCGGCGAGCTTGACGATCAGGTCGTTGTTGGCGCCCGTCATCGCGTGCCACCACTGGATTTCGGTGGCGGCCAGCGCGGGCAGGCTCGCGCCCGCCGCAAGCGCGAAGGCGAAGGCGGCGACGGTGGATTTCCTCATGTCGATCTCTCCCTGAACGCGGCTGCTTCTAGAGGGCGCCGTCTTCATGTCCGTGACGCATTCTTGACGGAGGCGTGACGATCCGGCAAGCGGCCGGACCGTCCCTCCCTCAGGCGGCCGCCCGGATCATGTCGGCGGCCTTCTCGCCGATCATGATCGATGGCGCGTTGGTGTTGCCGCCGATCAGCGTCGGCATGATCGAGGCGTCGACCACGCGCAGGCCTTCGAGCCCGTGCACACGCAATTGCGCGTCCACCACAGCGGTCGCCGGGTCCGGCCCCATCATGCAGGTGCCGATCGGGTGGTAGACGGTATCGACGCGCCGACGCAGGAAGTCGCGGATCTGGTCGTCCGTCTCGACGCCTTCGGTGAACAGGTCGCGCTCGCGCATCGCCATCATCGCCGGCGCGTCCATGATGCGGCGGGTCAGCTTGAAGCCGCGCACCATCGTCTCGACGTCCTCCGGCTCGCCGAGGAAATTCGGGTCGATCAGCGGCGCGTCGAACGGGTCGGCGCTGGCGAGCTTGACCGAGCCGCGCGCCTTGGGCCTGAGCAGGCAGACGTGGCAGGAGAAGCCGTGCAGCAGATGCGTCTTGCGCGCATGGTCGTCGACCAGCGCGATGACGAAGTGCAGCTGCACGTCGGGGATGTCGAGTTCGGGCCGCGTCTTCAGGAAGCCGCCGGATTCGGCGAAGTTGGTGGAGACGATGCCGGTCCGCTCGCGCCGGTAGCGCCGGATTTCGCTCAGAAGGCGGGCGGCGCCGGGCAGGCTGTAGCCGACCGTGTCCAGCGACTTCGTCTTGTAGCCGAGGATCGCGTCGGGATGATCCTGCAGGTTGAGGCCGACGCCCGGCAGGTGATGCACGGGCGTCACGCCCGCGGCCTTCAGGCCTGCGGAATCGCCGACGCCGGAGAGCATCAGCAATTGCGGGCTGCCGAAGGCGCCGCCGGAGACGATCACTTCGCGCCGGGCGCGTACGGTCTTCTTCTCGTTGCCGACCTGGAATTCGGCGCCGACGGCGCGCTTGCCGTCGAACAGGATGCGCGTCACCTGCGCGCCGGTCTGGACGAACAGGTTGGGGCGCTTGCCGATGTAGGGGTGAATGTAGGCGCGCGCGGCGCTGCAGCGCTCGCCGTTGATCTGCGTCACCTGATAGACGCCGCAGCCTTCCTGGTTCGGACCGTTGAAGTCGCTGGTCAGCGGCAGCTGGCATTCGCGCACAGCGTCGAGAAAGCGCTGCTGGAACGGATTGCCGGAGCGCAGTTCGGCGACGTTGAGCGGGCCGCCCTTGCCGTGGAATTCGTCGCCGTGCGTCTCGTTGTTCTCCGACCGGCGGAAGTAGGGCAGCACGTCGGCGTAGGACCAGCCGGGATTTCCGAGCGACGCCCAATGGTCGTAGTCCCACTGGTGGCCGCGGATGTAGACCATGGCGTTGATGCCGGAGGAGCCGCCGAGCATCTTGCCGCGCGGCTGATAGCCGCGCCGACCGCCGAGGCCCGGTTGCGGCACGGTCTCGTAGGCCCAGTTGCGAATCTTGCGGGGCATCATGATGGCGCCGCCGAGCGGCGTCCAAACCATCCAGTGCTTGCCTTCGTCTCCCGCCTCGAACAGGGCGACGCTCGTATTCGGATTTTCGCTCAGGCGACCTGCGACCGCGCAACCGGCAGAGCCGCCGCCGAGCACGATGAAATCGAATTCGTCCATGGCGTTCCCCTATGTCGTTTAGAAGTAAACTATACCCGCAGGCGGCAGGTGTCATCATGTCGCGCACGAGGATCGCCGCGCCGGGCTGCGATCATGTGGCCAGCATGTATCCAATTGTCTTTCGTGGCGACCGGGGGCAGGATCGCCGCCCTTTCTCCGAGGACATTCGATGACTCCCCTGGTGCTGACCCTGATCGGCGACGACAAGCCGGGCCTCGTGGCCGCCGTTTCGCAGGCGGTGGCCGCGCATGGCGGCACCTGGCTCGAAAGCCGGCTGGCGCGCCTTTCGGGCAAGTTCGCCGGCATCGTCCTCGTCGGCGCGCCGCAGGAGAGCCTCGCCGAGATTCTGTCCGACCTGCGGGCGCTCGAGAGCGCCGGCCTGAAGGTCGCCGTCGAACAGGGCGGCGAGCCGGTCACGGCCGCCAAGGCTGCCGTCTCCGAAAAACTCGAACTGGAAGTCGTCGGGCACGAACGGCCGGGCATCGTCCGCGACCTGACGCAGACGCTGAAGGCGCTCGGCGTCAACATCGAGGAATTCTCCAGCGGCCTGGAGAGCGCGGCCTTCACCGGGGCCGAAATGTTCCGGGCCAAGGCGATCGTGACGCTGCCCGAAGGTCTGAAGCCGGCCGAAGTGCGCGCGATGCTGGAAAAGCTCGCCGGCGAGATCATGGTCGACCTGACCCTCGGCGAGGGCTGAGGGACCTTCGCGCCTCACCCGAAAGAATCGCCCTGCGAGACTTGTCGACCCATTTATATTCATATATTATAATATAATAATTGAAACGGTCTGGAGGGGCCGTGCGGGCGCGTCCTGCAGGGAGGGGAAAATGGCTCACATCGTGATCATGGGCGCCGGGCTCGCCGGCACCATCATGGCCTACGAGATGAAGGACCAGATGCGGCCGGAGGACAAACTCACGGTCGTCACCAAGGATCCGATCTATCACTTCGTGCCGTCCAATCCGTGGGTGGCGGTGGGCTGGCGGTCGCGCGAGGCGGTCGAGGTCGATCTCGCCCCGACGTTCGCGCGCCGCGGCATCGGCTTCAAGCCGGTGGCCGTCGCCAAGCTCGATCCGCACGCCAACCGCCTCGAACTGGAGGACGGTTCGACGCTCGACTACGATTATCTGATCGTCGCCACCGGCCCGGAGCTCGCCTTCGACGAGATCGAGGGGCTCGGCCCCAACGGCGGCCACACGTCCTCGATCTGTCATGTCGAACATGCGCTGAAGGCGTCCGTCAGCTTCGAGGAATTCTGCCGCAACCCCCGGCCGATCATCACCGGCGCGGTGCAGGGCGCGTCGTGCTACGGGCCGGCCTATGAATACACGTTCATTCTCGACACCGAGCTGCGGCGCCGGAAAATCCGCGACCGCGTGCCGATGACCTTCGTGACATCGGAGCCTTATGTCGGCCATCTCGGCCTCGACGGCGTCGGCGACACCAAGGGGCTGCTCGAAGGCGAGATGCGCGAACATCACATCAAGTGGATGACGTCGAGCCGGGTGACGAAGGTCGAGCCCGGCAAGATGACGGTGGAGGAGATCGCCGACGACGGCGCCGTGAAGGCGACGCACGAACTGCCGTTCGGCTTCTCGATGCTGCTGCCGGCGTTCCGGGGCGTCAAGCCGCTGCGCGGCATCGAAGGCCTGGTCAATCCGCGCGGCTTCGTCGTCGTCGACAGCCACCAGCAGAACCCGACGTTCAAGAACGTGTTCGCGGTCGGCGTCTGCGTCGCCATTCCGCCGATGGGGCCGACGCCCGTGGCGTGCGGCGTGCCGAAGACCGGGTTCATGATCGAATCCATGGTGACGGCGACGGCGCTCAACCTCGGACAGGTCCTGCGCGGCCAGGCGCCGACGCATCAGGGCACGTGGAACGCCATCTGCCTCGCCGACTTCGGCGATTCCGGCATCGCGTTCGTCGCGCAGCCGCAGATTCCGCCGCGCAACGTCAACTGGTCGTCGTCCGGCAAGTGGGTGCACGCGGCCAAGATCGGCTTCGAAAAGTACTTCCTGCGCAAGATGCGGCGGGGCACGAGCGAGCCGTTCTACGAGTCGGCCGCGCTGAGCATGCTCGGCATCTCCAAGCTGAAGCAGGTCGTCAAGGACTGACTGCCGCGCCGCGGTGCTTAACCGGCCCTTAATTCGCCGTCGTTAATCCTCATGACCGCCGTCTCCTGCGAGGCGAACGGGCGGTCATGTCGGGTTGGGGAAAGCGTCAGACGAAACAGGTGCGCGAACGCCGCGAACCGGGTTTCGACGATCCGCACGGCGAGACGCTGCGCGCCGACCCTGACGATCGCGTGAGCGGCGGCAGGCGCCGCAAGACGACGGGCGACGGGCGACGGGAGCCGCGGTTCGACAATCTCAATGGCCTGCGCGCCGACCTGCGCGCCGATCCGCAGGAGCACCAGGTGTCCAGACGCAAATCGGACGGTGGAGGCGGCAAGCGCGACCGACGGCGGCGGCGCTCGGGATCGGCCTTCGGCCGGCTCGTCTACTGGATGCTGGTGCTGGGCGTATGGAGCGCGATCGGCCTCGGCGGCGTGTTCGCCTATTACGCCGCGCAACTGCCGCCGATCGACCAGCTCGCGATCCCCAAGCGGCCGCCGAACATCGCCATTCTCGCCGAGGACGGCGAGGCGCTCGCCAATCGCGGCGACACCGGCGGGCCGGCGATCCGGCTGGCGGAACTGCCGCCCTACCTGCCGAAGGCCTTCATCGCGATCGAGGATCGTCGCTTCTACGCGCATTGGGGCATCGACCCCGTCGGCATCGGCCGCGCCATCGTCAACAACGTCACCCATCGCGGCGGCACGCAGGGCGGCTCGACGCTGACCCAACAGCTCGCGAAAAACCTGTTCCTGACGCAGGAGCGGACGATGAGCCGCAAGTTCCAGGAAGCGATCCTGGCGCTGTGGCTCGAGCACAAATATTCGAAGGACCAGATCCTCGAACTCTATCTCAACCGCGTCTATTTCGGCGCCGGCGCCTACGGCGTCGAAGCCGCGACGCGGAAATATTTCGGCCACGGCGCGCGCGAAGCGACGCTGGCGGAATCCGCGGTGCTCGCCGGGCTGATGAAAGCGCCGACGAAACTCGCGCCGAACCGCAATCCCGAAGGCGCGGCAGAACGCGCGACGCAGGTCGTCACCGCGATGGCCGGCGAAGGCCACATCACCGAGGCGATGGCGAAAGTGGCGCTCGGCCGGCCGGCCGTCGCGGTCCACGAGACGGCAGGCTCGATCAACTACGCCGCCGATTACGTAATGGACGTCCTCAACGACACGGTCGGCGCGATCGACGAGGACATCGTCGTCACGACGACGCTGAACGGGCGGATGCAGGCCGCGGCCGAAAAGGCGCTGACCGAGGAACTCGACAAGAAGGGCGTCAAGTTCAACGTCTCGCAGGGCGCGCTGGTGGCGATGGACCCGGTCGGGGCGGTGCGGGCGCTGGTCGGCGGCCGCAACTACCAGGACAGCCAGTTCAACCGCGCGGTGGCCGCCCGGCGGCAGCCGGGATCGGCCTTCAAGCCGTTCGTCTACCTGACCGCGCTCGAGCGCGGGCTGACGCCCGACACGATCCGCGACGATTCGCCGATCAACCTGAAAGGCTGGCGGCCGGAGAACTACAGCCGCGAATATTTCGGCCCGGTGACGCTGACCAACGCGCTCGCCCTGTCGCTGAACACGGTCGCCGTGCGGCTGGGGCTCGAGGTCGGGCCGAAGGCGGTGGTCGCGACCGCGCATCGTCTCGGCGTCCAGTCGGAACTGCAGCCCAACCCGTCGATCGCGCTCGGCACCAGCGAGGTGACGCCGCTCGAACTCGTCACCGCCTATGCGCCCTTCGCCAACGGCGGCGTCGGCGTGCAGTCGCACGTCATCGCCCGCGTGCGCACCGCCGACGGCAAGCTGCTGTACCAGCGACGCGGCGCCTCGAACGGCCGACTGGTCGAGCCGCAGCACGTGGCGATGATGAATGCGATGATGCAGGAGACGCTCGCGACCGGCACCGCCCGCAAGGCGGAACTGCCGGGCTGGCAGGCGGCCGGCAAGACCGGCACGAGCCAGGATTTCCGCGACGCCTGGTTCGTCGGCTACACGAGCGCGCTGGTCGGCGGCGTCTGGCTCGGCAACGACGACAATTCGCCGACCAGGCACGCCTCCGGCGGCAACCTGCCGGTCGAGGTCTGGAGCCGGTTCATGCGCGAGGCGCTGAAAGGCGTCCCGTCGCAGCCGCTGCCCGGCGGCACCTGGCGGCCGGTCGCGCCGCCCGCCGACATTCCCGTGGCGCGCGGGCCGGATCCGGCCGGGCCGTCGTTCGGCGCGGCGCCCGCCCCGCCGCAACGCACGGCGCAGCGCCAGCCGCTCGCGCCCGGCCAGCGGCCGCGCTCGATCGACGACCTGCTGCCGCCGGCCGACATCGGCCAGCCACGCGCCGAGGCGGCGCCGCGCGAGAAGAATTTCCTCGAGAGACTGTTCGGCGGCTGACGCGTCAGCCGTTCCACTCGGACCGCAGCAGGCCGTACATGGCGACGCTGCGGAATTCGCCGTCGACGAAGACCCGGTCGTGCATCAGGCCTTCGCGCCGGAAACCGAGCCGGTCGGCCAGACGGACCGCCGGCAGATTGCGCGGGTCGATCGTCGCTTCGATCCGGTGGATGTTCTGGGCCGCGAAGCATTCGCCGATGACGGCCTGCAGCGCCTCGGCCATGTAGCCGCCGCGCCAGAACTCCGGCAGGAGAATCCAGCCGAGTTCCACCCGCCGGTTCCACGTGTCGCGATTGTGGCAATTGATCATGCCGGCGAGCGCGCCGGCGCGGGTCGCCAACGCCCAGACGGCGCGCTGTTCGGGATCGCCGTCGAGCGCCGCGCGGATGCAGGCCCGCGTGTCCTCCAGCGCGGCCAGCGGGCCGAAATCCCAGAAGCGCATGGCCCGCGCATCGCTGAAGGCGCGATGCAGACCGTCGGCATCGCTCTCCGCGATCGGACGCAGGATCAGCCGTTCCGTTTCCAGCACAGGCGCGGTCATGGCGCGATCATCTCGCGCCATTCCGCCGGGCGACGGCCGCAGTCAGTGCAGGCTCACGGTCTGAAGCTGGTTCTCCCAGGCGCTGGCGATGGCGGTGTCGCGCGAATCGGCCAGCACGATCGGGGCGCCCTCCGCCGACAGCAGCGCGAACAGCTTGACGCCCGGCTGCAGGTCGTTGGCCTGCGGGAAGATGGTCTTGAATTCGTCGGAGGTCATTTCGCGGACATAGGCGACCTGACCGGCGCCCAGCTTGGCGAATTGTTCCGCGGTGAAGGGGGTGTTGGTCATCTTGCTCTCCTTGCGGCCTCTTCGAGGCCCGCATTGCGACGCCAGTTTCGGCTGCGCGTCGTTCGTGGGCGGCGTTCAGTCGTGCGCCGCGATGTCGATCTTGCGGACGATCCGTTCCGGCTCGGGCCTGACCAGATCGACCGAAAGAAGGCCGTTCGAAAGGTCCGCTCCCTGCACCTGCATGCCGTCGGCCAGCAGGAAGGTGCGCTGGAACTGGCGCGCGGCGATGCCGCGGTGCAGGTAGGTCCGCTCCCGGTCTTCCTGCTGGCGGCCGCGGATGACGAGCTGGTTCTCCTCGACCGTGATGTCCAGCTGGTCGCGGGTGAAGCCCGCCACGGCGAGCGTGATCCGCAGCCGATCCGGCTCGCTCTCGGTGCGGGCGAGGCGCTCGATGTTGTAGGGCGGATAACCGTCGCTTCCGGCGCGGGCGACGCGGTCGAGCGCACGCTCGATGGTTTCGAAGCCGAGCAGGAACGGCGAATTCAATGCAGGCGGACGCGACATATCGGAAGCCCCTCAGGCGCCTCGGTGACGCCGCGCCCTTCCGGCGCGCGACGCTCGACCATGATATGGTTGAGCTTTCCCCTCGTTCAAGAGGCTTGAAGGGCGAGCCGGCAGGGTGGAGCCCCTACCCACCAATTGCGGTGTTTGGCGCAGGCTTCGCCGCGTGCTATGCCGCGCCGCAACTCAGCCCCTTCCATCAGGCCCGGCCGCTGTCCGCGAGCGAGACTGGCGTGAGCGCCTTGGTTGATGGTAATGGTCCGGTTCGGGCCGAACAGGTGGGGCATCGGAACGGAAACGGGGCGGTTCGTCCCACAATCGGGATATAGCTGCGTGACGGAACATACCAGCCAGCCGCCGAAGTCCGAGATCAAGCGATACAACTTCAAGCCGCTTCTGGACAAATACGGCAACCCGTTCTTCGTCGCTACCGACAAGCTCAAGGCGGACATCCAGGCCCGCGGCAACGGCCATTACGTCAGCTTCGCCCACTACGATTATCTCGGCCTCGCCGACCATCCCGAGGTGAAGGCGGCCGCCCACGAGGCGATCGACACGCTCGGCATCGGCGCGCTGGCCTCGCGCCTCGTCGGC
>CXWK01098398.1_pt1 | contig 16948 bp, 14 predicted proteins | sample 590851 | NCBI WGS metagenome assembly CXWK01 (sample SAMEA3498364, study PRJEB10139) | wastewater metagenome | biome: wastewater treatment plant; material: activated sludge | place: Denmark | collected 2014-08-01 | reverse complement strand
GATCTCTTCAGCCAGGCGGACAACCAGCATGCCAGCCATCAGCGCGAAGGCCTGGGCATTGGCTTGTCGTTGGTGCGGCAACTGGTGGAAGCCCACGGCGGTTCGGTAGATGTACAGTCCGAAGGCATTGGTCGTGGCTGTACCTTCACCATCCGGTTGCCGCTCTCTCGGCCCTCACAACAGCCGGACAAACAGCCGACAGTCGCCGAACAGGGGCGTCTGGTTGGCCAGAAAGTGCTGCTGGTGGAAGACTCCAAGGACGTCATGGAAGTCCTGCAAATGTTGCTGGAAATGGAAGACGCGCATGTCGAAGCCTTCAGCGATCCCCTGCAAGCCCTGAAAGCGGCGAAGGACAGCAACTACGACGTGATCATCTCGGACATCGGCATGCCGGTCATGGATGGCCATCAGTTCATCCGGGCCATCCGTCAGATTTCCCACCTGAAACACACGCCTGCCATTGCCCTCTCGGGCTACGCCACCAGCGAGGAGCAGAAAAAAACCAGGCAATCAGGGTTTAATTATCATGTAGGTAAACCGGTATCCCATGACGACTTCATCGACCTCATTGACGAGGCTTGCAATACGCGGCCTTATTGAGTGAAGCATTCATTCACGAGACTCGATCCAGCCCGCCCAAAGCCACTAGTCGGCCAATAGGTATTGCTCGTCCAGAGCGTGTTGACGCACCACCCTGCCAAGCGTTGAATTTTCTTGTAGCTCATACAGGGAGGACACCACATGGCAAAAATAAAAATCCTGGCGGGGGATTTCCTTGAAGGTTCTGCAGAACTTGAACCTGGGTTCATAACCATTCAAACGGCCGTCTATCCATGGCCAGGCCTGAAGATCACCACGTGCGAAATACTCGACGTCACGGTTGTCAATGAATCTTCTTATCGGGACGTATCGAGCGCTGTCGGCTTGGGGCTGGCCGGCGCATTGGCTCTCGGACCGATCGGAGCTGTCGCTGGCGTGATATTGGCAGACGATGAAATCGAGCTGACCTTTTCGATGCAACTGAGGGATGGACGGTCGCTGCTTTGCGCGACCGATAAGCGCACCTACCGAGACATTGAAGCCGCAATCGGTAAGCAGGCGATGACGAAGCACTTCAAATAACCTTGCGTGTGCAGACGCCGTATTCTTGAGCCCGGCCAGCAAATGTCCAGGCGAACAAGAAACCTGTGGTGAGGGGATAAAACCCTCACCACACAAGTCCTCTCACCACATGAATTCCTAGCGAATGCCCGCCCCTGCCAGGGACTCAGGCGACCACTGTGCCTTGGACAGCGCATTGATGTAGTGGATGCCGCCGTACGGGCCAACCACGCCGTTGATGTTGTAGGAACCGCCGACCAGGTCGTAGATCATGTACGGCGTGGCGTCCGGAACCTGCTTGTCATAACTCTGGCTCAGGAAGGCGAAGGAACCACGGTAGAGCTGCCCACGGGAATCGTACTGGTCAGAGGCCAGAGCGACCCAGCTGTCTTCATCCAGATAGAAGCGGCGTTTCTGGTACACGTGACGTGCGCCGGACTTCAGGTTGCCCTCCACCACCCAGACGCGGTGTTTCTCCCAGCGCACCATATCCGGTGCCAGGTGGTTGGAGGTCGTCAGCGACTTCGGATCCTGGGCGTAGGTCAGTTTGTAGGTGTTATAGGGCACGATCATTTCCTGCTTGCCCACCAACTTCCAGTCATAGCGATCCAGCGCGCCGTTGAACACGAACACGTCGTCGTAGGTGCCGGTGCCGGCCGTACCTGGGTTAGGCGTGTCGTAGGCCAGGCTCGGGGCCAGCTTCACCCGGCGCTGGCCAGGCAGGTACTGCCAGGCGCGGCGCGGCATTTCGATGGCGTTGGTCGCGTCCTTGAGCATGATGGCTTCACCGGCGCGCCGCGCCGGGCCGGTGTAATACAGTTTCATCTGGTAGTACACGTCGGAGCTGGTGATCGGCTGCGACATGTTCTCGTAGATCGGGTAGTTGATGAACGCTTGAGCGGTGGTCGCCAGGCTGGCCACACCGGCCGAATCGACGTTCCAGGAGTCGTACTTGGCATTGATATTGACGCCCTGGTAGCGCAGCAGGAAGTTCCACATGGCCTCGGCGCCCGATTGCGGAATCGGGAACGGCACGCCCGGCAAGACGTTGTCGATGGCCAGCCCGCCTTCGAGAGACTTGGCCCCGGACGCGTTCTTCACACTGTTGTCCAGGACTGCCTGCGGCAGTACTACAGTGCGGTGGGTCGGATAAACATCGACGCGGTAGCTGGGAAATCGCTCGATCAACTTCGCCGTGGTGGGCGTGAGCATGCCCTGGTACTGGGCGAGGTTCTTGCCGTCGATCACCAGTACCGGCTTTTCACTGGCAAAGGGGTCAGGACGAAACGTGTCGCCCGCCTTGAAGCTGGCCGGTGCGGTGGTGAGGCCGCCGCTGTAGGCCGGAATGGAGCCATCGGCACTACCGGCCTTTTCGGCCCCCACCAGCGTCAGACTGGTGCCCAGCCTGGCCGCCTGTTCAGGGGACACTGCGGCGTGTACCGCTGTTGTGAAAACCATTGCCAGGGAAGTCGCCATCAACCTTTTCACGAACATCATTGCGTAGATCTCCTGCCCGGCACCCGGGCAATGCGAATGTTTAGAAAGTTTTGTTCAAGGTCAGGCCACAGCCAACTGACTTCGCCTCGGGCACGCACTACAAACGCTATGTTCATGCATTGACTTGTCTCCGTTTATTTTTGTTTTTATTCAAACAACATCAAATACTTCGATGACGCATTTTCCTGCCGAAACTATTGTTAATAGCCTTTTATTGAACTCAACCTTTGTAGCGAACACACGCCTGGCGTTGCTGGCCAAGTTTTTCAATACCCAGCGTAACAATGTCGTTTTCTTCAAGGAAAACCGGTGTGGGCTTGATCCCCATTCCAACGCCTGGCGGCGTACCCGTGGTGATAATATCGCCAGGGTAAAGTCGCATGAACTGGCTGATATACGCGACGATGGTGGGCACATCAAAAATCATCGTCGCCGTGTTGCCTGTTTGCCTGCGAACGCCATTCACATCCAGCCACATGGATAAGTTCTGTACGTCGCCTATTTCATCTTTGGTGATGAACCATGGGCCAATCGGGCCAAAGCTGTCGCAACTCTTTCCTTTATCCCAGGTACCCCCACGCTCCAATTGATAGGCTCTTTCCGAAACATCATTAACCAGGACGTAGCCCGCTACATACGCCAGTGCATCCTTTTTTTCGAGGTAGGCGCCTTCGCTGCCAATAACAATGCCGAGTTCGACTTCCCAATCGGTTTTTTTACTATCGGGTGGAAGGATGATTTCATCATGGGGGCCCGTGACACAGGAGTTGGCTTTCATGAACACTATCGGTTCCGAGGGAATCGGCAGATTGGCCTCCTGTGCATGATCCCGGTAATTCAAGCCGATCGCGAGGAACTTGCCGGTTACCCGCAGGGGCGTTCCCAACCTTGGATTCCCCTCCACGGCCGGGAGAGTCGATGGATCGATATCCTGTAGATGCTCCAGGGATGATGGCGTGAATATACTTGCGTCGATGTCGCTGAGAATACCGCTCAGGTCCCTGATGATGTCCTGGCTATCGAGCAGGCCAGGCTTCTCCTTGCCCTTTTCTCCGAATCTTACCAGTCGCATAGTTTTGTCCAGATGTTGAAGTGGGGGTGTCGTACTCAACAGCAAGTTCGCACTGTTTAAAGGACTGCTCCCCCATTGGGACTGATGACCTGCCCCACGAAATAGTGATCGCCTGCAAGGAACGTCGCCACGGACGCATATTCATCGGTTGTCCCGAACCTGCCCGCCGGTATGACTTGCCAGAACCTGCGCCGGCCTTCCTCGCCGATGGAGTCGAGATACTCTTCAAAGAAGGGAGTCGACACCCCGCCCGGTGCCAAGGCATTGACCAGGATGTTGCCGCCGGCAACTTCCGCCGCGACCGATTTGGTGAAGGCAATGACGGCGCCCTTTGACGCGCTGTAGTGCGGACTGTGCGCGCTGATTGCCGACATCCCGGCGATCGAGGCAAGGTTCACGATGCGACCATAGCGTTGCTCCTGCATCAGCTTGAGCGCTTCGCGCGTGCAATAGAACATGCCGTGCACATTGACATCCCAGTACCGATGCCACTCCTCGTCGGTTATTTCACTGGTGAAACCCAGTGATTGCCTCGGTTGCGCAGTGGTGATGTAGGCGTAATGCTTGTTACGTCGTACCGCATCAGCGGCCCCGGTGGGCGCCAGCGCCGCGTTATTCACCAGAATGTGCAACGTGCCAAAACGCTGGACAATGTCGGCGAACATGGCGACCACCTGGCTGCTCGAGGAGATGTCGCAGTGCAGGGCCAAACAGTTGGCACCCGCCGCTTCAACGGCCTTGCGGGTTTCCTCCAGGGCGGGGATATCGATATCGCAGATGACAACATCCGCACCGGCCCGCGCGAAATGCCGGGCAATGGTTCCCCCCAGGCCTCGGCCCGCGCCGGTAATCAATACGACACGGCCTGCAAAGTTGCGCGTGCTTGCCTGCGCCATTTCAAATGGCGCGTGTTCAAGTTGCTCGTCCAATTGCATAAATGACTCCGGTATCTGGATGACGTGAGACAAGTATCTGCAGAAAACCAAATCCGCTTTTGACGATTTGGGGTAATAATTTTACATTTTGGGGTTGGCGGGTGTTTCAGCGCTCAAACATGGGCCCATAGAGGGACAACTTTGGCTTGGCCAATACACGGCGTAACATCGGCTCAAAGAAGCTCAAGGGTAAAGTTTCACCTTCGGGATCGAAGGCGGGACTGTCGTACAATTCGATAAATTCTGCCGTGCGCGCATAGTTCGACTGTTCCTTGAACATGTCGCGCATGTTGCGATCCATTCCAATGCGGTGAAAGAAATTATAACCCTGGAAAATTCCATGGTTCTGGATCATCCAGTGATTTTCTTCGCTGACAAAGGGTTTGAGGATGGCCGCCGCCACTTCGGAATGATTGTAGGTGCCCAACGTATCACCGATATCATGCAGTAACGCGCACACCACATACTCTTCATCGCGACCATCACGATAGGCGCGCGTAGCCGTTTGCAGGCAGTGACCCAGGCGATCAATCGGAAAGCCGGAAAAATCACCTGACAGCAAGTTCATGTGCGCGATGATTCGATCAGGCAAAGCGCTGGCAAAGTTTTTAAATTCTGCAGATATGATATCCCAGTCTTCCTGGGTGCTTTGATCCATCCGGGTAAACAATGCAGTTGCACTCATTTAACGCTTCTCACAGGATGAGTTTCAGTTAAAGCGACATTCATGGGTCAAGTTAGAGTCGTCACTGGGTCCAAGACGACGTCTTGCCCATCAGATCGCCCGGCGCATAAGGCTGTAACTCTGAGCGGTAGGTCCTGCATCAGGCATATTTGCCAGGAACAAGGCCAGCGACACCACGTCTTCCGGGGTCTTGAACCACTCTCCCGGGGGAATCGCCGCATCACGGGTCATCTCGGTCTGTACAGGCCCTGGAATCAGTTCGTTGACGCTGATGTTGTATTCCAGCAACTCCACCGCGAGCGACTGGGTGAGCATCCACATGCCGCTCTTGGAGCAGGAGTAAGCCGAAAAACCGGGGGTGGCACGGTGGCGCTGGCCAGAACCGATCATGATGATTTTCCCGGCACCGCGCCGGCGCAGGTAAGGGATGGCGGCATGAGCGGTGTGGTAGGCACCGGTCAGGTTGATGTCGATGGTCTTGCGCCACTGCGCCGGGTCACTGTCCTCGATCCGTCGTTGCTCGATGGCGATGCCGGCGTTGGCGACCACAATATCGACGCCGCCGAATTCATCGCTGGCGCGCTGGTACAGGGCGGCGACTGCGGCGTAGTCACCCACGTCGACTGTCTGGGCGACAGCCTGGCCGTCTGCTTCGATGATCATGCGCACAGTCTCGGCTATTTCCGCCGTGCTGCGGGCACTGCAAACCACCGCGGCGCCGGCCTGCGCATAAGCCAGGGCAATGGCGCGGCCAATGCCACGGCCAGCGCCGGTGATGACGGCGACTTTACCCTTGAGCGGTTTTGAATGGATGTGATTCATCGTCTGCATTTCCTTACGGGATGTGAGAAGTGTTTTTTCAACGCGATTGATGGCAACTTGAGGATTCATGGCGGCGCAGGTCGTGGAGGTAATGGGACCTTGCGAAAGCAAACGCCAGTGCTGAGCCAATCGAGACTAACGGGACCCACTGCAACGCGCCGAGCAGGCCGATCCTGTCGGCGAGCAGGCCGGTCAGGTAGGGCCCTGGCGCGGCACCCAACAGGTTGCCGGCCAGCGCCAGGGTAGCGATCGCGGTTCCGTGAAGAGAGACGTGCACCATATCGGTGACGATGGCGCCCGCTGAGCCATAAGTGCCAGCCGCAAAGAAAACGCCCGCGATGATCACCGCGAACTGTCCGGTGCCGGGTGGCAAGCGCATGCTGATCATCAGCAGCAGGCAGGAGCCCAGGCAGTAGAGAATGGCGGGCAACGTTTTGTTTTTGTCCGACTTGCGCCCCACCCAGTCAGTGAACACGCCGCACAGACCCATGCCGAGCCCGCTGGCGATCAGTAACACTGCCGCCGCCAGTGCCGACTTGTCAGCGGGTAAATCGTAGTAGCGGTTCAGGTAACTGGGCATCCAGGCAATGATGGTGTAGGCGGTGAAGAGCTGAAGGCCACTGCCAACATAGGTGAACACCAGCGTCGGCGCGCCAAACAACGTCTTGAGAAGTGAGCGCAATCGAATTTTTTCAACACGTTTGCCTTCGACCGGCGACTCGACTAACTGAAGGGGCCTGTGCTGCGCCAGGCGTGTTTCAGTAATGGTGAATGCAAAGAACAGGATCAATAGAAACCCGAGCGCCGCCATGGCAATCAACGCGGCGCGCCAGCCAAAGTGATTCGCTATCACGCCGCTTGAGGCCAGGCCCAGTACCGAGCCAAACATGCCGGCAGAGGTAAAGGCCCCGGTCAGCGTGGCACGCATGGAAGACGGGAATACACTCAAGATAATTGCGAGCCCCACGCTGCCGTAGCCGGCCTCGCCAATACCGACAAACAGTCGGGCCAGCAGCAGCTGGTTATAGTGCTCTGCCAGTCCACAGGCCAAGGTGCTCAGGCTCCAGAACAGCGCCATGATCACCACACTTTTAACCCGCCCCCAGCGGTCCGCCATCAACGCGGCCGGAACAGCCAGCAAGCCAACCGCAAGCCCCACGATGCCACTGAGCAGGCCGAGTTGCGCATCGCTCAAGGCCCACTCGGCCTTCAGTTGTGGAAAGACTGCATTGAGTGCCTGTCGCGACATGTAATCGGACAGCATCAATGCGTAGATAACGATAAATACCAGCCAGCAATAGGCTCGCGGGCGTGAAATCCCACGCGCAGGATTCGCCGCAACCGATATGGAAAACTTCTCTGCCTGCATATCGCCCCCATTATTTTTATCCACGCAACTCAAGGGAATTGCGCACGGCTGCATCGGTACAACCGGGCAGGAAGGCGCTGGCGCCTTACTGCCCGTGCTCACGCTGAGGCGAACTATCGACCGTGGGCCGAGGGGACGATCGGGCCCGCAGTGCGGTTGGGCAGCATGCCGTTTGCAGCGAGCGTTTCGTCTGCATCCTTGTACCAGGTGCCGATGCGGTAGATTTGGCGCGCCTCTTTGCCGGTCGCAATTTCGCGGCCCAACTCTTTAGCCACACGCACGGTTTGCTTGACCTGATCCACTGAGCCGAAGCGCTGGCCATGTTGACCAATGATGGTGTCTTCGTTGCCGCAGCGCGGGTGCAAACCCATGGCCAATGCCATCATGTTGAACGGCAGCACATCCTTGAGCAGAGACTCGGCGGTCAATGTGCAAGCTTGCGGGACACGCTGTACGAAGTTCATGAAGTTGAACGGATTGGGCCCCTCAAATCCTCCACCTACCCCGATCCAGGTCAAATTCAAAGGACCGGTGTAGAGGCCTTTGCGCACCAGGCGCTGCAGGGTTTCCAGCGCGTGGATACCCGTTAACTGGAAGTGCGGCTGAATCCCGGAGGCCTGCAGGCGGCGCAGGTGCTCTGCCACCCAGGCAGGCCCTGCGGGCACTGTCATTTCGCTATAGGCTGCGCCGAGTAGCGGATTGCCCAGCGAAGTGCCCTCGATGTATTCGGGATAGAGCAACTCCATGATGTTCATCTGCGTGGTGTTGATCGCTACCGTTACCTGGTCGGGTTTCGGATCAAGGTCTGCCAGCATGTGGCGCGTGTCATCGGACAGCCACTTGGCAGCCTGGCCATCGTTTTCCGGGGCGAATGAAATCGAACCGCCGACCTGGATGATCATGTCCGGCACAGCCTCGCGCACACCGGCGATCAGCTCGTTGAATTTGGACAGGCGTTTCGATCCCTTGCCATCAAGTTCCCGCACATGCAGGTGCAGCACAGTGGCGCCAGCGTCGTAACACTCGACTGCCTTTTCGATGTGTTCTGCCATGGTGACAGGGATATCTTCCGGGAAGTCCTCAGGCATCCACTCGGGACCGTACGGGGCGACGGTAATAACTACTTTTTCCTGGTTTTCCGGGTGCAGCGAATCGTCTAGAAATTGCATTTTCTATCTCACTGTCAGCTAGTTGGATCGGATTGGAAAAAAGCTGTGTCTGCCCGTTCAGTAAGGCCGGTCACCGATGATCGTGGCGCGGTCCATCTGGCGATGGCACGGCGGGTAATCCATCACGGCGTAATGCTGGGTGCAGCGGTTGTCCCAGATGGCCATGCTGTTTTTCTTCCAGCGCCAGCGCACTTGATATTCAGGGATGTACGCCTGGCTGATCAGGTATTGCAGCAGGTCACCACCCGCCTGGTTGCAGTCCTGTCCGTAACGCACACGTTCCTTGGTGTGGTAATTCACGAAGTGCGTCGCAAAGGCATTGACGAACAGCACCTTTTCGCCGGTTTCAGGGTGAATGCGCACCACTGGATGTTCTGCATCCGGAAACTGGGCCTTTAGCGCATGGCGTTTTTCACGCTCCATCGCGGCGCCGAAACTCGACTGGATGCTATGACTGGCAATCAGGTCGCCGATCTGCGCCTTGACCTGATCCGGCAAGTTGTCATAGGCCAACACCATATTCGCCCACATCGTGTCACCGCCGACTGGCGGGCACTCCACGCAGCGCAGTACGGCCCCCATGGGCGGTGCCTGGCGCCAGGTCGCATCGGTATGCCAAGTGTTCTCGTAGCGATCGAGCGGGACGTCGGGGCGCTTGTAGATTTGCACCAGGCCGGGCGCCTCGGGGTCGGTTGGCGCTACCGGGTGGTCCTCCAGATCGCCAAAGCGGCGTGCAAAGCTCGCATGCTCAGCCCGGGTAATGTCCTGATCACGCAAAAACAGCACCCGGTGTTTGATCAACGCTTCGCGGATAAGCCCGAACACTTCATCGTCGTGGATGGCGTCGGCGACATTGACATCGATCAGCTCGGCGCCGATGGAACAGGTCAGTTGTTCAACTCGCATGGCGACCTCCTCAGATCACAAAAATCGAGGAGCCTGTGGTTTTGCGCGCTTCCAGATCGCGATGGGCCTGCACCGCGTCCTGTAGCGCGTAACGCTGGTTGATCGGGATGTTGATGCGACCGGCTGCAACATGACCGAAGATTTCCGCAGCGAGTGCGGCCTTTTCCACCGGGTCGACGATGTAATCAGCCAGCGCCGGGCGGGTCAGGAAAGGCGAACCCTTGGTGGCAAGGATTTGCGGATCAAAGCCCGAGACCGGGCCGGAGGCGAAGCCCAGGCAAACGACCAGACCGCGCCGCTTGACCGAATTCAAAGAGGCGTCGAAGGTGTCTTTCCCCACGCTGTCGATCACCACGTTGACGCCAACGCCATCGGTCAATTCACGGACCCGCGCGGCCACGTCTTCGTGGCTGTAGTTGATCGTATGGTCACAACCATGGGCCCGCGCAATCTCGGCCTTGGCTTCGCTCGATACGGTGCCGATAACCGTCACACCGAGTAGCTTGGCCCACTGCGACACAATCAGTCCAACACCGCCAGCCGCCGCATGCATGAGGATGGTGTCGCCCGCTTTGAAGTCATGGATGCGACGCATCAGATAGGACGACGTCAGCCCGCGCATGGTCATCCCCGCCGCTGTTTCGCACGAAATGGAGTCGGGCAGCTTGATCAAGGGCGCCGCGGGTATCAGGCGCTCGGTGCTATAGGCGCCCAATGTGTTAAGGAAGCCGGTGTAGGTGACACGATCGCCGACCGCAACATTACTCACCCCTTCGCCAACGGCCTGGACTACGCCTGCGCCTTCCACGCCCATGCCGGCGGGAAGCGGCATCGGGTACAACCCGGAACGGAAATAGGTGTCGGCAAAATTCAGGCCCACCGCTTCATGACGCAATCGAACTTGCCCTGGACCCGGATCGCCAACCTCCATTTCTTCCCAGCGCAAAACATCCGGACCACCTGTTTCATTCATACGAATAACGTGTGCCAAATTGATTCTCCTCGAATACGAAATGCCGAATGTTTGCGCTCAATATCAGTGTGCTTAGCGCCACTCGTAGAAAAAGTATCCGCGAATGGCCTTTGTTGGACTTGACATTTCGGGGTATTTTTTTTACATCTCGAGGCAAAAATGGAGTTCCAATGCCGAGTTTGCTTAGAAGTTCAAGCCTGACGAATTTTATCGACGTTGCGATCTCCGTCGGACTCGACCCCTATCGACAGTTGCGCAAGGCAGGCATCACCGATGCCGCGTTGATGGACCCAAGCATCATGATCCCGGCGAAATCGGTCATGCACTTGCTGGAAGACTCTGCGTATGCGGCGAAGGTCGAAGACTTTGGCCTGCGCATGGGCCAAACCCGCCAGCTGGAAAACCTCGGTCCCCTGGCCATTGCCCTGCGCGAGGAGCAGACGCTGCGCAAAGCCTGGCAATCGCTAACACGCCGTCTCGGGCTCACCAACGAATCAATGGACTTGAGCATTGAAGAAGCCAACGGCGTGGCGATTTTCAGGCAGGAACTCACGGACAATATGGGGGGATCGGTAAGACAAGCCACCGAGCTCGTCACGTGCGTGATTTTCCGAACGTTGAAACAACTGCTTGGCCCCACCTGGAAGCCTCGCAGTGTCTGTTTCACGCACCAGGCGCCAGTCAATCTGGCGATGCACCGGCATGTGTTTGGACCATCGGTTCGGTTCAATCATGAATTCGACGGCATCGTATTGGCCACCACCGATTTGGATGCAGCGATCCAGTCGTATGACCCATTGATTGCGCGCCATGCCCGGGAATTCCTCGATGCAAAACTGGCCCAGTCCGACGTGACGATGCCTGACAAGGTGCGCAAACTGGTCTTCGCGCTATTGCCAACGGGCGAGTGCGTAGCCGAAAAACTGGCCCAGCAGCTTGGCGTGGACCGCAAGACCCTGTATCGCCACCTCGCCCATCACAATCAAACCTACTCATCCATTGTCGATGACGTTCGGGTCGATCTGGTAAACCGCTATGTCGTGAACCGCGAGCGACCGCTTTCAGAAGTCGCCATTCTTCTGGGCTTTTCTTCCTTGAGTGCCTTTTCCAGATGGTTCTCGGGTCGCTTTGGTTGCAGTGTGACGACATGGCGTCGGGAGAAGCAAAAAGCGTAGCCAACAAAAAAGGGCCTACCGCGAAAACGGTAGGCCCTTGATATTCATGGTGCCCGAAGCCGGAATCGAATAACACCTATTTTGACCAATGTTTACTGCACGATAAGGTAATGACACCCGTCCTATATACCTACATGTATACTTAAAACCACAGCCTGACTCACCCTCACCTACCCATTGAGGGTGGATCAACATCTCGCAGTTTGGTGTCAGCTTTTCTTGCCCGATGGAGCGTTACCCCTGGCGCCGCCTGAGGGATTAGCCGTTGTGCTTGGCCAATTACCACCGTGCCCTGGATGACTCGAAGGGCCGCGCGAGGAACCGCTGGCTCCCTTGCTCGCCCTACCAGAATTGCTTGAGCTTTTACTACCTCCACTTTTGGACATGATGATCTCCTCGATTATGGGAACTGCCCATCAGGATTAGGCGATCACGGGCGCGCACCAACGCCCCACTTGTCCGGACCACTCCACTTCAACGAATTACGCCAGCCGGCGAGAAAGGAAGAAGATAGAGGCATGGCGGCAGCTTAAACCTGGATCAGAAGGCTAGCCTGCTGCGAATCAATAGTTGGGATCTGCCCCGAGCCCTGTGAATGTAAAAGCCAAGCCCGAGTCAGCTTCACGTCGAAGCGCCAGCCGTGGGTTTCCATCCATACAACCGCTGTATGGGTAACTCGATAGTGTCCGCATTCTGGACATGCTCTTTCCTGGTAATCATCACCAACATCGACCTCCGAAGCAGGCTCAAAGCAAATTAGGCATTCCATATCTACCTCCATTGGCTGAGCCTTTAAATATAGACGATTCCCACCCCTCCACCGCCCGGGCATGACCCGGCATAGGACGCCCCATGCCCACAGAAAACAAACCGGCCGAGCCGTTCCAGCGCGAAGAACGCTATATCGTCATCAAGCGCAGCGACATTGAGCGACGCTCTCCAGGAGATCGCCGGGTACGTCGCCGAAAAATACCTGGTCGACGTCGCGCCAACCAAGAAACCAGCAACGCAAAAGGACAACGTCAGGGAAATGAAAAACCTGATGGCATTCTTCGACGACCCACCGGCCCCGCTCGAAACGATCCAGCCGCTGCATGTCCGCCAATACCTGACCTGGTGCAAGGCCGCGCCGGTACGTGCCAACAGGGAGAAGGCCCTGCTCAGCGCAATCTGGAACTTCGCCCGGGATATCGGCTGTACCGCGCTCGCCAACCCTTGCGTATGAATCAAGGGCTATAAGGAGACGGGACGGGGCATCTACATCGAGGACGCACTGTTCAAGCGCGTGTACGAGAAAGCGGATGCCGGCCTACGGCATGCGATGGACTTCAGCTATTTGACTGGCCAGCGGGTTACCGACACTCGATTGTTGGATGAGCGAGACGTTCGCGAAGGTCAGATATGGGTGCTGCAGGGCAAGACAAACGCAAAGCGGCGAATTGAAATCACTGGCGAGCTAAGGGTTTTGATTGATCGAATCATGTCCCGGAAGTCAGAACACAAGGTCCGCTCGACGCGGTTGATCGTTAGAGGATGGCACACCAATGTCGGTAGCGGTGCTACGGGGGAGATTTGACTTGGCCAGGGAAGCGGCCGGGGTCGAAAAGTCCGCGTTACAAATGCGCGACTTGCACGCTAAAGCCGGTACGGACAAAGCCGAATCAAGCGGCGATATTTTGCAGGCTAGGGATCAACTTGGACATACGATCGTCGTAATGACGAGTCTCGCCAACAAAGTGAATTGCGGACCAATCCAATAATTGCGGACCAGAAACGAACAAGGGCTTGCTTAGCTTCCGCTCGCAAACCCTTGAAATATATGGTGCCCGAAGCCGGAATCGAACCGGCACGCCCTTACGAGCGGGGGATTTTAAGTCCCATGCGTCTACCAGTTTCGCCATTCGGGCGGTAGCGCGGTGAAGCAGAGGGGGGAATATATACATCCCGACCGAGTGAAGCAAGTTTGCAACGGTGTTTTTCGAACAGTGCCTCGAGTCGGCTGCGAAGAAAAAAGCGCCTTAAATCATGCATCTACGGTGATTTTCTACAGCATCTCGCAGAATCGATAGCGCACTTGCACCCAAGGCATCACGAAAACGACATTATCTCCCAATGTTTCAAAAGCCAGCGCAATCCCACCTTTCCAGTGCGCCCGCTCGCTGCCATGCCAGACAACCCCGAAACCTGATCTATGCTGGTGCCAGCAGCGCCGCTGTTTGGCTTAGCAATGCGGCGCTACCCACATTATCCTTACCCCTTTCATGAACCCGTTTGAATTGGCGTGGGCAGGCTGCTGCGGTCGCCATTTAAGGCCTTAATGTATGACGTCTTCCACGAAGCACGCACCCGATGCCCCCCAGCGCAGAGAGTTGACCCCCAGTACCCTGGACTTTCCTGTGGTAGGCATCGGCGCTTCCGCCGGCGGGCTTCAGGCCGTGAAGTCATTTTTTCAACACATGCCCGATGACAGCGGCATGGCCTTCGTGGTGATTCTTCATTTGTCACCGGATCACCACAGCATCGTCGACCGGATCATTCAGGATGTCACTGCGATGCTGGTGCTGCAGGTGACCGAAACGACTGATATCAAGAAGAACACCGTCTACGTCATCCCGCCTGCGCACCACCTGGCAATGAGCGATGGACACCTGTCGGTGACTTCGACCGATCGGCACCCTGGCTTGAGCATCGCCATCGACCTGTTCTTCAGGGACCTGGCGGATGTGCACAAGGAACGCGCCTTTTGCCTGGTGCTTTCGGGCACTGGTTCTGATGGCGCGGTGGGGTTGTCGCGAATCAAGGAGCAAGGCGGCGTCACGTTGGTGCAGGCACCCGAAGATGCCGAGTTCGACGGCATGCCGCGCGCGGCCATCGACACCCGGATGGTCGACCTGGTGCTACCGGTGGTGCAAATGCCGGAAAAGCTGCTGGAGCTGTGGCGCAACTCGCAAGCCATTCGCCTGCCGAACGCCAACGATCCTGACGCCAGTATCGGCCCGGCTCCCGGCGAGCGCGACGCCGCCGTCGCGGAACAACGGCTGCAGGACATACTGCTACAACTGCGGGCAGGCACTGGCCATGACTTCAAGCACTACAAGCGCGCGACGGTGTTGCGCCGCATCGAGCGGCGCCTGCAAGTGACCGCGCAACCGGATCTGGCCGCCTATTACCAGTACCTGCAGGCTCATCCGCAAGAAACCAGGGAACTGCTGTGCGACATGCTGATCGGCGTGACCAATTTCTTTCGCGACGGCGAAGCCTTCCAGGCGCTGGAGCGCGATGTCGTACCGAGCCTGCTCAAATCGTTGGGGCCACAGCGTGACGAGATACGCGTCTGGTCGGCAGGCTGCTCGACGGGCGAAGAAGCCTACAGCCTGGCGATGATGTTGACCGAACAGCTGGCGCAGCATGACAGCCCCGCCAAGCTGCAAGTCTTCGCCACGGATATCGATGACCGGGCCATCGCCTTCGGTCGCAACGGCGTCTATCCCGAAGCGATCGCAACCGACGTCCCGCCGTCATACATGCGCCAGTACTTCAGCCGCGAACAACAGCACTTTCGCGTGCGCAAGGAAGTCCGCGAGAAAGTGCTGTTCGCCAAGCACAGCCTGTTGCTGGACCCGCCGTTTTCGCAAATCGACCTGATCGTCTGCAGGAACCTGCTGATTTACCTCGACCGCGACGTACAACGCGACATCATGCAAATGTTCCATTTCGCCTTGCGCCCGGGCGGCTACCTGTTCCTGGGGACCTCCGAGTCCGCTGACGCTTGCCTGGACCTGTTCACCCCCGTGGACAAACGCAACCGCATCTTCCGCGCCAAGAGTGGCCTGACCCATACCCGACGGGCACCGGCCATGCCTCGCGGTGGCTACGTGCGCACGACCATCGCCAGCAGCCCCGTCGTCGCTCAATCCGCACGCAAGACGTCCTATGCCGATATCCATTTGCGCGCCCTGGAAAAGGCCGCGCCGCCGAGCATCATCGTCGATGCCAATGCCAATATCCTGCACATCACCGAAGGTGCTGGGCGCTTCCTGCGTTATGTGGCGGGCGAGTTGTCGCGCAACTTGCTGACGCTGGCCCATCCGGACCTGCGACTGGAGATCCGCACCACGCTGTTTCAGGTGCAGCAGGCCGGCACGCCAGCGACCTCGCGCAAAGTGCGAATCGAGCGTGAGCGGCGCAGCTATCTGGTCGACCTGACCGCTCACCCCTACAAGGACGACGAGACCGAAAACGAATACGTCCTGGTGATCTTTGAGGAGCGCGAAGTCGAGCCTCAGGACTCGCTCGCCAGCGTCTCTGGCCAGACCGAAAACCGGATGTTGAGCAATCTCGAACAAGAGCTGCAACGTACCAAGCTGCATTTGCAGGAGACCATCGAGCAATCGGAGGTCTCCAGCGAAGAGCTCAAGGCGTCCAACGAAGAAATGCAGGCCATCAACGAGGAGTTGCGTTCAGCTACCGAAGAGCTGGAGACCAGCAAGGAAGAGCTGCAGTCGATCAACGAGGAACTGCTGACGGTCAACTACGAGCTCAAAACCAAGGTTGAAGAAACCGACAAGATCAACGACTACCTTTCCAACCTGATTACCTCCACCGACATCGCCACGGTGTTCGTCGATCGCAACATGCGCATCCGCTGGTTCACCCCCAGGGCCACGGACATCTTCAGCATGCTGCCGGTCGACACCGGGCGCTCGTTGATGGACATCACCCACCGCCTCGATTACCCGCAGATGGCCGAGGACGCGGCGACCGTCTTCGAATCGCTGAACATGATCGAGCGCGAGGTCAGCAGCAACGACCAACGCTGGTACATCGCCCGATTGCTGCCCTATCGTTCCAGCGAGGATCATATCGACGGCACGGTGCTGACCTTCATCGACATCAGCAAGCGGCGCGCCGCCGAAGACGAGCTGCGCCTGGGTGAGGAACGCATGCGTCTGGTGGCGCAAAGCACCCACGACTTCGCGATCATCATTCTCGACGAGCATGGTGTGATTACCGACTGGAACACCGGCGCGCAGCTGATTTTCGGTTACGCCAAGGACGAAGTGCTCGGCGCCTGCTATGACCTGATCTTCACTCCCGAGGACCGCGCCGAGGGCGTGCCTGAAGCCGAACTTGCGGCGGCACGCAAACATGGGCGCGGCGAAGACGAGCGCTGGCACTTGCGCAAGGACGGCAGCCGCTTCTATTGCAGTGGCGAAGTCGCCTTGCTCAAGGGGGAAAGCCTGC
>CXWK01009374.1_pt5 | contig 16952 bp, 15 predicted proteins | sample 590851 | NCBI WGS metagenome assembly CXWK01 (sample SAMEA3498364, study PRJEB10139) | wastewater metagenome | biome: wastewater treatment plant; material: activated sludge | place: Denmark | collected 2014-08-01 | reverse complement strand
ATTTCCTGCACAGTGCTTCCTCACTTCATACCCAGGCGCTGTCATGAATGGCAGCGCCTGCTTCTTTATCTCACACCCATGGGTAACTAGCACCATTCATGCGCGCGGGCCATGCCGAAGCGAGTGCCTAACTTTGTGCCTGTCCAACCACGGAAGAGCACTGCACGATCAACGGAAATGGCGGGCATTGGGGCGTGCGAGCAATTATACTATTCTAGCAATTAACGGCGCAATTATACAGACGTTCTTGCTGTGTGTCAAACCCATCAACCGCCTTCGCGCAAATAACGCCATGGACGTTGCGTGACCCGCCGATTCCCTGAACGGCGGCGCGCGATGGGGGGGGGGCGGCCTGCGTTGCGCCGACCAGGCCTGTCAAGCGGACGCGCTGGGTTCTGCGCTCGCCGCCCGCCGTAAACGCAAAATGAAGACGGACAGACCGGCCAGGCCTGCGGCCAGCGAGAAAAACTGACCCAAGGTCAAACCCAAAGCCAGCGGGGTGCCCAGGCGGATGAATTCAACCAAGAAACGCCCCAGCGGGTAGGCTACCACATACAGATTGAAGATCGAGCCCGCGGGCCATTGACGGGCAAACCGTCGCGCAAGATAGAGCAGCGCCAGTCCAACAAACAGGTTCCAGAGCGATTCGTACAGAAACGTCGGGTGAAAGCGCGTGGCCTCGGTGAAGTCCCCAAGGGGGGGGCAGAGGTAGGGAGTCACGCGGTGCGCACAGTCAATGGCGATGCCCCAGGGCAGGTTCGTCGGTCCACCATACAACTCCTGGTTGAAGAAGTTGCCCCAACGGCCAACGGCCTGGGCAAAAGGCAGCCCCAGGATGGCGATGTCGGCCCACTGCCAAAACGGCAGCCCGTTGCGCCGTGTGTATAGATAGTACGCGAGCAGGCCGCCGCCCAACGCGCCAAAAATGCCAACGCCCCCCTCGCGCGTGTTGATGATGTTCAGCGGATTGGCCAAATACATCTGCAGATAAGCAGGGTTTTCGAGCGACGCCGTGATCACGAATTGCAGGCGCGCGCCAATGATGCCGCCAATCAGACACCACATGAAGGCTGACCAGATGTGATCTGGATCTTCCCCGTGGCGTTTCGCTTCCTGGCTGCCAATAAAGGCTGCCAGAATAGCGCCTCCCACAATCAGCAGGCCGTACCAGCGCACGAGGGCAACCGACCCAATTCGAATGGCAACCGGATCCACCTATTCCTCCACCCCGTATGTATGTTAGCGCAACGAGATGCAAGCGGCTATAGACTCCGCTTATGCACCCACGATGAAGGCGCGCTGCGCGCCTGTTGCCATGTGCATCTGCCGGGAATGCATTTAGTCAATGCACCCCTTTTCACACGCGTTAATCGCAGCCAACGCCCGGTTGACTGCGAGGCGCTGAATTGTAGGCGCGCCCGCGCGCCTTGTCAAAGATGATTGATCCATCCAGGTATGATTGGAGCGCCCACGGTTTTGTAGTATACTGCGCTGAGTTTGCAGCGCAGTACTATCACCCCGCAAGCTGGAGGAAATGTCAGATGCCGCCACAGCCGATCTCATGGCACAGCCAACCCCTTGAGTCCGTCATTTCCCATTTGCAGACACGCCTCGACAGCGGCCTGACGTCACAGGAAGCCGCCGCGCGTCTACAGCGCCAGGGCCACAACGAATTGCGTGAACGCCCACGGCCGCCGTTCTGGAAACTCGTCTATGAGCAGCTCAGCAGTTTTGTCGTCGTCCTCTTGATTGTTGCCAGCGTGGTCTCGGCCCTACTCGGAGATTGGGTCGAAGCCGGCTTGATCATGACCATCGTGGTCCTCAACGCCGTCCTGGGCGTGACGCAGGAGAGCCGGGCCGAGCAGGCGCTGAACGCGCTGAAGAAGATGGCCGCGCCCGAAGCCGAGGTGCTGCGCGACGGGCATCGGCAGAAGGTGCCTGCCCGCGAGTTGGTGCAAGGCGACGTGGTCCTGCTCGAAGCGGGCAACTATGTGCCAGCCGATTTACGCCTGGTTGAGACGATCAATCTCAAGATTGATGAGGCCTCGCTCACCGGCGAATCGGTCGCGGTGCAGAAACAGGCCAGCGTGACATTGGCCAGTGACATTCCTTTGGGCGATCGTCACAATGCCGCGTACATGAGCTCGCTCGTCACCTACGGTCGCGGCAAAGGTCTTGTCGTCAGCACGGGCATGGGGACGCAAATCGGCCTGATTGCCGATATGATCCAATCTTTCGAAGAAGAACCGACGCCTCTCCAGCGACGCCTCGAAGAACTGGGCAAAACCCTCAGCTCTGCGGCCCTCCTGATCTGCCTCGGCGTTTTTGTCGTCTCCGTCATACGGGACACCGACCTGCGGCTGATCTTTTCCGCCAATGGCGGCGTCCTGGCTTACCTGCAAGCGTTCGAGGCCAAGTTGGTGGAGGTCTTCTTGATTGCGGTCAGCCTGGCGATTGCCGCCGTACCAGAAGGCCTGCCTGCCATCGTGACGATCAGCCTGGCGCTGGGCATGCGTGAGATGATTCGCCGCCATGCCCTGATTCGCAAGCTGTCTGCGGTCGAAACGCTCGGCTCTGCCACGGTCATCTGCTCCGACAAGACCGGCACGTTGACCCAAAATGAGATGACAGCCGTTCACCTGTGGGTGCACCACGCGGAGTTGACCATCGAAGGCGGGGGGTACCAGCCGGAGGGCCTTTTCCGACGCCCTGATCGCGACAACCGGCAAATGGATGTGCGTGACGACGTGGAAGTGGCCGGCCTGCTGTGGGCGGCTGCGCTGGCCAATGATGCTGATCTCGAAGAATCAGGCAGCATGGATGGCAAGGCCTCCTATCGCATGGTCGGCGATCCCACCGAAGGCGCTTTGATTGTCGCCGCGGCCAAGGCAGACCTGTGGCGGCGTAACCTGGAGAAGAGCTATCCACGCGTGGCTGAGGCGCCGTTCGACGCCGAGCGTAAGCGCATGAGCACCATCCACAGGCTGGATTCGATCACGGAGGATGACGGCAGTCCGTTTCAACCGGGCGTTCAAGGTTACGTCGTCTGTGTCAAGGGCGCTCCTGACCTGCTCCTGGCGCAGTCTTCGTCGTTACTCCATCGCAAAGGCGCGTTGCCGATGGAGGCCCATGACCAGGTTGAGATCCACGCGGCCAACGCCCGCATGGCGTCGCAGGCACTGCGTGTGCTAGGCGTGGCCTATCGCTATCTCGAGGAACTCCCGGCCTCCATCACCGCGGAGACGGTGGAGCATGACCTGGTGTTCATCGGCCTGATCGGGATGATTGATCCGCCGCGGCCAGAAGTTGCGCCGGCCGTGGCGAAGGCGCGCGCGGCTGGCCTGCGCACCGTGATGATTACCGGCGACTACTCGCAGACGGCGCGCGCCATTGCCCAGCAAATTGGCCTGCTGCGGCCGCAGGGCCAGATTCATACAGGCGCTGAAATTGATGCAATGAGCGACGCCCAACTCGTTGGCGTCATCGAGCAGACTGACGTTTTTGCGCGTGTCAGCCCGCAGCACAAGGTGCGCATCGTCGAAGCCTTCAAGGCGTGTGATGAGGTGGTGGCGATGACGGGCGATGGCGTCAATGATGCGCCGGCGCTCAAGCGCGCGAACATTGGCATCGCCATGGGCATCACCGGCACTGATGTGAGCAAAGAAACGGCTGACATCGTGTTGACCGATGACAACTATGTTTCGATTGTGGGCGCGGTGGAGCAAGGACGCATCATCTACAGCAACATCCGCAAGTTTGTGTTCTATCTGCTGAGCTGTAACGTGGCTGAGGTGGCGATCATCTTCATCGCCGCGCTGGCTGGTTGGCCGCCCCCCTTGACCGCCATTCAACTGCTCTGGCTCAATCTTTTGACGGATGGCGCGCCGGCGCTGGCCCTGGGCATGGAGAAAGGCGATCCAGATGTCATGCAGCAGCCGCCGCGCCCCCCGCGCGAGCCGATCATCAACCGCATCATGTTGATTCGCATCGCTATCATGACTGTGGCGCTGACCGCGGTGGTGTTGACCGCGTTTTGGGTTGGCTTACGGGAGCACGGCCAAGACCTGGCTGAGACGATGGCGTTCGCGACGCTCGCCCTGGCAGAGCTGCCGATCGCTTACACCTCACGCTCCGAGCGTTATCCTCTGCTGCGGCTGGGCTTTTTTACCAACAAGTGGATGCAAATGGCTGTTGGCGTTTCGATCCTCTTGACCATCGCGGTTATCTTCGTGCCATTCCTCAATGGCCCGTTCAACACCGTTCCCTTGACCGCGGCGCAATGGGAGCTGGTCATCCCCTTGGCGCTCGTGCCAGCCCTGGTGGCCGAGATCAGCAAGTTCGTCTTGCGCTGGGCTGATCAGCGCCGACGCGCGGCGCCGGCCTGAAATAATGAGCCGCGGATAAGCACGGATTGCCGCGGATTTCTGTTTTCATTCGCCGTTGTGCGCCCCGCGTATGGGTAGCTGGCACGAGATAGTAAGAACATTCGCATGGCTGCTTGACAAACGTTTGATGAAGCTGCAGGTGTATGGTAGAATCGCCGCATCTGCAAAGGAGATTGTGACCGATGACTGTACGTTTGCACATGGTATTGATTGGCGTTTGCCTCTGCGCCTTGATTGTCGCCGCGGCCGCCGTGCCGCTGACTGTTTCGACTTCGACGGCGGCCGCGGCGCCGCTTGCTTCTTGGACGGTGCAGTATCAGGCCCCGGAGGGCATCACCCTGCGCGGCATCAAGATGCTGAATACCGATATCGGCTATGCGGTGGGCGGTCCTGACTGGGGCGTGCAGGGGAACCCTTATGTGCTCAAGACCACGAACGGCGGCGCGACCTGGACACGACTCAACGTGCCGGCCCAGGTCTCTGGCTGGCAAGGCGGCATTGATTGCCTTTCGACATTGACCTGCCTGAGCGTCGGTATCACGGGCCAGGCGATTCGCACCAGCGATGGCGGCGCGACGTGGGCCCTCTCCGCGATGCCCGATTATGGCGGCTATCTGTACACCGCGTACTTCGGCAGCAGCAGCCTGGTTTTCGCTGGCGGCACTAATGGGAAATCGTTTCGTTCGACAAATGGCGGCGCCAGTTGGAACGAGTTCTTCCCCGGCGGCAGTGTAGTGATTTGGGAGTTCACCTGTTTTGGGAGCACTTGCTATGGCGCGGGCAATGGCGCCACGGTGGCCATCTCCACCGATGCCGGCGCGTCGTGGACGCGCCGCTTTGCGCCGCAAGGTGACTTGCTCGGTCTGCACTTCTTCAGCCCGACAACCGGCTATTTTGCTGGGCAGGGCGGCTTGATCTACTATACCACCGATGGCGGCCTGACCTTCTCCACGCAGTTGTCCATCAACAGCGTGGACCTGTTCGACATCGAGATGGTCAACACGCAGGAGGGCTGGGCGGTCGGCGGCTTTCGCTTGGGCAATGAAAACTACGAGGGCCGTATGTATCATACGACCAACGCCGGCGGCGCCTGGACGCGCATCACCGATATCCCCGCGACGGCATTGATCTGGGAAGTTGACTTTGTAGATGCTGGCCACGGTTGGGCCGTGACGCACGATGGCAAAATCCTGGTTTACGCCAGCGGCCCTGCCCCCACGCCCACGCCCACCGACACCCCCACCCTGACGCCGACCCCCACCGTCACGCCAACCCCCACGGCCTCCCCGACCGGTACGCCAACGCCTCTGCCCAACACCGGACATGTAATCGGGTTTGTTTTCAACGACTTGAACGGCGATGGGACGCGCAACCCCGGTGAACCTGGCCTGGCGGCCGCCAGGGTAGATCTTTTACTGCCTGACAGTACGTTGGTCAGCAGCGTAACCACCGGCGCGGACGGCGCCTTCGCCTTTCGTAACGTACCAGCGGGCAGCTATCGCCTCCAGGAGACTGACCCGCCCGGTTACACGTCGCCGCCCTCTTCCAACCTGGTGAACATCCAGGTGCTCGCCGGCAGCACGCAGCTCGTGGATTTTCCCGATACGCTCATCGCGCCTGTCCCGACGCCAACCCCCATCATCGAACAAGTCGCGGCCGGCAACGACGATGCGACCCAGCGTCTCAGCAGCGGCCTGGTTGACTTGACCAGCGTGGTCCTGCGTTTGGGCAATTCATCCGGCAATCACTTGGTGAGCGGCGTGCGTTTTGGCCAGGTGGACATTCCCTTCCACGTGCGCATCCTGGACGCGGTCGTGCTGCTCTATCGCACCTACCACCCGGCCGCCTTCCCATCAGTGACGCTCAAAATCGAAGGCGCCGCGCTCGACAATGCGCCTAACTTCGCCAACACCCCGCCCCTGCAGATGCCGCGCACGGCGGCGCAGGCCACCTGGACAGTCAACAGCAGCCAGCCGCTTGATTGGGCTGCCTCGCCCGACATCAGCAGCCTGGTGCAGGAAGTGGTCAATCGGCCCGGCTGGGAGAGCGGCAACGCGTTGGCGCTGCTTTTGACCAGCGACCCCACGAACGCGGGCTACTTTGATGCCATCGCCTATGAAGGCAACCCCGTGTATGCAGCCAAACTGCGCGTGACCTATGCGGCCTGCCTGGCCGCGGACATTGACTGCAGCTGTCAGGTGGGCGTCAACGATGTGCAAGCTGTGGCTGGGCGTTTCGGGCTGCTCAGCAGCAACCCGGCCTGGAACCGTCTGTATGACCTGGCGCCCAGCGGTGAGATTGATGTGGCCGACGTGGCGGCGGCGGCGACTGCCTGGGGCCAACAAGGATGCCCGTAACCGGTATGTCCATGCTTGCGACCGGAAAACTGCCGCCCGCGCTGCTCGACCAGCTTCTGCATCGTTTCCCGATGTCGGATGCTCGCCTGCTCGTTGGCCCGCGCAGCGGTGAAGATGCCGCGGTGATTGATTATCGCCGCGCGGCTTTGCCGCCTTCCGGTACGTTGTTGGTAGCCAAGACCGATCCCATCACCTTTGCCACCGACGAAATCGGGTGGTACGCGGTCAACGTCAACGCGAATGATGTAGCGACAATGGGCGCGCAACCGCGTTGGTTCCTGGCGACGGTCTTGCTCCCCGCAGGTCAGACTGACGAGGCCCTGGTCGAATCTATCTTTGCCCAAATTCATGCCGCCTGCCTTGAGCTGGGCATTGCCCTGGCCGGCGGTCATACCGAAATCACGCATGGCCTGGATCGCCCCCTGGTGTGCGGCACGCTCCTGGGCGAGGTTGCGCCCGCCGACCTGGTGATGACGGCCGGCGCGCAGGTCGGCGACGCCGTGCTTTTCATTCGCCAGGCGCCCATCGAAGGCGCGGCCTTGATCGCGCGCGAGAAAGCGGACGATCTTCGCCGCCGCGGCGTTGACCCAGCCTTCATTGCCCGTGTGCAGGGCTTCCTGCATGACCCCGGGATCAGCGTGGTGCGCGCCGCGCAGTTCGTCTGTCGCCAGGCGCCGATTCACTCTCTGCATGACCCGACTGAGGGCGGCGTCGCCACCGGCCTGTGGGAAATCGCACGCGCGGCCGGCGTTGGCCTGGAGGTGGATTTGGCGCGAGTGCCAATCCTGCCGGAAGCCGTGACCCTGTGCCAACTCTATGGCCTCGACCCGCTGGGCACGATCGCCAGCGGCGGCTTGCTTGCCACGGTAGCGCCGGCAGATGCGTCGCCGTTAGTGACCGCTTGTTGCGCGGCCGGGATTCCAGCCACGCAGATCGGCCAGGTGACGCCAGAAACGCAGGGGGTTCACGAATGGCATGCGCAGCATGGTTGGACGCCCTTGCGTGAGTTCAGCGCCGACGAGGTTACCAAGATCTTCTGATAGGCAAAGACCTCCGGTTTCCCTCAGAAACCGGAGGTCTTTGCAAGCACGGTCTTGTGCGGCCGCCCGTTGAGTGTGGGAACGGCTGGCGTCTTTGGCGTTATGCGGCTGGCGGTTCGTCTTCTTTGGCGGCGCGCAGATCGTCTTCCAGGTCGCTCAAGAAATCTGGCGGCAGCGGCTCGACGGCCGCATCTGCTGCCGGGGCCGCGGGCGCGACAGTCTGATCGTTTGCCGTCGGCGACGGTAACTGCACGAATGGCGGCTGTGGGGGAGTCGGCGGCGGTGCGGCGGCCCGGCTGGCATAGGCCTGCGTACCGAAGCGCGTCAGCACAATGGCGCCCAAACCCAGCGACGTGATGATGAACCAGAACAACCAGCCCAGGCACGGTACGGCGCGCCACAACAAGGTGATCAAGAAGATGCCCAGGATGGCCTCAAGCAGCGGATTGGGATTGCGCAGCTTGAACGCCTCCAGCAGGCGCTGGCCGACCAGCCAGCCCAGCGCCACCCAGGCGAAGATCCAGGCCACCGCGCTGATTAGGATCAGCAGAACGGCGATGGGGGCCAGGCAGATGGTCACGGCCAGGATCGCTGACAGTCCCAATACGATCAGCAGGGTCAGCACACCGACGCCAAAGGTGACCAGCGGCGCTGCGACAGCCGTTTTCGCCACACGCTCCGTCTGCTGCGGGAACATCACCAGGGCGAGCAGGCCAAGCGCCGCCAATGCCAGGGCCAGGCCAATCGCGCCCAACACCTGCCAGATGTAGTTCAGCATGATGCGTAAGAGCGACGTGGGCTGCGGCGGCTGCGGCGTCGTGATGGTCGGCGGCTGCGCCGACCGCCCAGCGCCAAAACCTTCGACCACCTGGCCGTTGATGGTTGCACCCTCCTCTTGCGTCAACTCGCCGCCAAAGGTTGCTACATCGCCCTCGACCACGGCGGGCGAGCGTAGATCAACGCGGCCGCCAAAGACCGAGATATCGCCGGTAATGCGGCCGCTCACCGTCAGCGAGCCGCCGGCCACGGCCACATTGCCAATCACTTCTGCGCCATCCTCGATCACGGCGCTGCCGCCCAGGACAGCCAGGTCGCCATGCAGTTGGTTGCCGGCGGCCAAGACGTAGTTTTGCCCAATAACCACCTTGCCGCCGTCCCCATCTTGGGCCAGGGCCGGCGAGACGCCTAAGACGAGCAGCGCCAGCACAACGCTGAACGCGAGCAGCACTCGTTTGATAGTCATAACGTATCTCCTCTCGATTTGCGGGTACTTCACGTTGCCTGCGCGCATGCGCGCGCCAGCCGCCACATTCCGTGGCGCGGGTTCGCAAGCCTAGCTGGCCAACGGCGCCAGGCGGTTGCGCTGCCAGTTGATCAACCGCGCCCAAATCATCATAACGGTGAGCAGGCCGGCGCCCAGGGTGATGGAAAGCAGCGGCGTCGGAATTTGCAGCAGGCCGTAAACAAAGAGCCGCAGTGAGACCAGCACCGGCGGCAGCGCATGCGCGAAGCGCACTGCGAATTGCACGGCTGAACTGGCCCATGATGGGTGGGCGCTCACCCACGACGCGCCTAGCAGCAGCCCGACCAGCGCGAGAAGGCTCCACAGCGAAATGGAGCCCGTCAGCAAGACAACGCCGCCCAGCAGCCCGTGCTGCGCAGCTTGACGCTGTTGCAGCTTTTTCTCGAACCGCTGCACGAAGCCGGGCGCTGGGTAGACCAGCGGCGCCTGTTCCAGGCGATTCGCAATCGCTTGCCAGGACTCCCATTCCTGCCGGCAGGCCGCGCAAAGGCTCACGTGTTCATGCAGAGCCGCTTGTTCATGAGGCGGCAGGCGCCTGTCCAACGCCAGTGAGAGCTGTTCGGTTGAGATGTGCGTATGCATACAAGATACCCCTCTGTGATCCTACAGAACTTGCGCCACGCTGGATTGGCGAGTCATGGCGGCGACTGGGGATGGCGGCCGCTTGGTCAGCTGCGCAGCCATCTGCAGTCGTGCTCGATGCAGCCTCGACTTGACGGCGGCTTCGGTGATGCCCATCACGCTGGCAATCTCCTCGTAGGACAGGTCATGCCAGTAACGCAAGATGAGCGGCAGGCGATAGGTCGGTTCCAGGCGATCCAGCAGCGCGCGCACTTCATCACCCGCCTCGCGACGCAGCGCCGATTCATCAGGTCGTCCCACGTCCCCGGCCAGCCATTCCATTGCCGGGTTATCCTCGATAGACAGCCAGGTAAACCGACGCCGTCGCAGCCGATCAATGCACTGATGCGAGGTGATCGAAAGCAGCCAGGTTGAGAACTTGTGGCTTCGGTCATAGGTTTGCAGACGCGTAAAGGCCTTCAGGAAAGTATCTTGCGCAGCCTCTTCGGCTTCGCCCTGGTTGCCCAACATGCGGTAGGCCAGGTTGTAAACCGGCGTTTGATACGCTTCCACCAACCTACCAAACGATTGTTGATTTCCTGCCAATGCCTGTTGAAGCCAGGCCTGCTCCAGTTCTGGATTGCTCACGTTTTTGTCCTGAGAAAGAAAGACCCTTCCCGACGTTAACTCGCCGTGTATCATCTGGTGTCTGATACGCACGGCTTGCGCAAAGGTTTCAGACAGCGGATGAATGTCAGGGCGCCGGGGCATTTTGCTCTTGACAACAGGCGCAGATGCGTGTAAGCTACAGCCAGAACCTGCGGTTGTCTGAGCGATGAGGTATATCATGATGAATGAGATGAAGATAAGACCTCCGGCCGTAGCGGGGCTGTTCTATGCCGCGTCTGCCGCGGGGCTGCGCAGTCAGGTCCAGCAGCTGTTGGATCAGGCGCAGGTATCGCCGCTGGATCACGTTCGCGCGCTGATTGCGCCCCATGCCGGCTATCGTTATTCTGGGCCGATTGCCGCCAACGCCTTCAAGACATTGCCGCCGCTTGCCGACTCCACAACGACTGTACTCTTATTGGGGCCAGCGCACCATTTTCCGGTGGCCGGCGTCGCCGTCAGCGCATTTGACGCCTTTGGCACCCCTCTGGGCGCTGTGCAGGTTGACGTGCAACGCCGCGCGCAGGTGTTGGCGCATGGCCCGCCGTTTGCCATCTTTGAGCCTGCGCATGAGGACGAACATTGCCTCGAAGTCGAACTTCCTTTCCTCCAGCTTGTTTTACCCACCGCCGGCATTGTGCCGTTGCTCTTTGGTCATGTGGATCCCAACATCGTCGCCGCGCCCTTGATCAACCTGCTGCGCCAGGCGGACGACGTGCTGCTGATTGTCAGCTCGGACCTGAGCCATTACTATCCCTACGCGCAGGCTGTGGCGCTTGACCGCGCGCTGTTGGACGCGCTGTTGTCCGGCGATGGCCCGGGCGTGCAGCGCAGGCAAGCGTGCGGACTGCTGCCCATTCTAACCTTGATGGAGATTGCGCGCCAGCTGGGCTGGCAGCCCCATCTGCTCGATTACCGCAACTCGGGCGACACGGCTGGCGACCATCGCAAGGTGGTGGGCTATGCGGCCGTGGCCTACACCGGCTGACGCCTTTCTCCGCCGTCGGCATCAACCCGCAGCGCACCGGTTTTCCTCCGCAACGACCGTCATGGTCGAGGGGTGGCTCATGACACACGACAGTCTTGCCTCACGTCTTGATTTGCTGACGCAGCCCGGCGATTTGGGCCAACCGTTCACTGACAAGCCGGGTTGGGTGCGCTGTGTAGCCTGCGCGCACCAATGCAAAATTGGGCCTGGGCGGCGCGGCATCTGCCAGGTGCGCTTCAACGCCGAGGGGGTCTTGCGCGTACCTTTCGGCTATGTCGCCGGCTTGCAGTCCGACCCGGTGGAGAAAAAGCCTTTCAATCATGTCCTGCCCGGCAGCCAGGCGCTCACCTTTGGCATGCTCGGCTGCGATTTGCACTGCGATTACTGCCAAAACTGGTTCACCTCGCAGGCTCTGCGCGACGATCAGGCCGGCGCATCTCCCCAGATTATCTCCGCCGAGGAGATTGCGCGCATCGGACAACGCGTAGGCGCAGCGTTGGTGGTCAGCTCGTACAATGAGCCGCTCATCACCAGCGAATGGGCCGTGGCTGTCTTCAAGGCCGCAAGGCAGCGTGGGCTGCGCACCGCCTTTGTGTCCAACGGTAACGCCACGCGCGAGGNNTGAGCCACGCGCGAGGTGCTTACCTACCTGCGCCCGTGGGTGGACGCGTACAAAGTGGACCTGAAAACCATGAATGCCCGCCACTATCGCCAGTTGGGAACTGCGCTCGAACGCTCCCTGGACGGCATCCGCATGGTGTTTGAATTGGGATTTTGGCTCGAAATTGTCACCCTGGTGATCCCTGGTTTCAATGATGACCCTGGTGAGCTGGCCGCAGCCGCGCAATTCATCGCCAGCCTGTCGCCCGACATCCCGTGGCACGTAACCGCCTTTCATCAGGATTACCGGATGCTGACCCCCGATCAAACCTCTGGGCGCGATTTGATCAAGGCGGCCGAGATTGGTCGGCGGGCTGGTTTGCGCTACGTCTATGCCGGAAACCTGCCTGGTCGTCTGGATGATTGGGAACACACATTTTGCCCGCATTGCCAAAGCCGCCTGGTTGCACGACGCGGTTTTCGGGTCATCGAACAGAGGGTGACAGCGGATGGGCGCTGCCCGATGTGCCGCGCCAGTATTCCGGGTATCTGGAGCGCCAGCGGCGCGGCGGGGCAGGGTGTTCAAGCGAGTACTGCGTCGGGGATCGAAGAGGGACGCCGGGTATCGGCAAATTAGGCGGTTTCGATCGTCAGCGGCGGCGCTGATAGCCCTTCAAGCGGCGGCCAATGCGAGGATGACGCAGCTTGCGCAGCGCGCGCATTTCCAGTTGACGCACCCGTTCACGGGTGACATTCATCTTGATGCCCACTTCTTTCAGGGTATGCACATGCTCGCCATCCAGACCATAGCGCAGGCGCAGGACCTCAGCTTCGCGTGGTTTCAGGTCTGCCAACACCGCGGCCACATCATCACGCAAGAGGCGCTGCGCGGCCAGTTCTGACGGAGCCAGGCTGTTCTCGTCTTCGATGAGGTCAGCCAGACTGCTGCCATCGGACTCGCCTTCACGAATTGGCTGATCCAGCGAAACGGCCTGCTGGCCCATGTTCTGCAGGCGCTGCACCTGGCGCGGCGTCAAACCCAACTCCGCCGCCAGTTCATGCGAGGTGGGCGTGCGTCCGAGCGATTGCTGCAGCTCCTGCGCCACTTTACGGAGCTTGCGCTCACGTTCGCCCGCGTGAATCGGCACGCGGATCGTGCGGCTCAGGTTCGCAACCGCGCGAATGATGGATTGCCGAATCCACCACATGGCATAGGTGGAGAGGCGATTGCCTTTCGAGGGGTCAAACCGTTCGACGGCCCGCATTAGCCCCAGATTTCCCTCCTGGATCAAGTCCAAAAAGGGAACGCCCANNAACGCCCAGGCCGCGGTAGCGTTTGGCGACGCTGATGACGAGGCGCTGGTTCGCTTTGATCAGGGTGTCGCGCGCATCGTCGGCGATTTGAATTTCAGACCGAATTTGGCGCTTGCGCTCCAATGGCAGCGCTGCGTTTTCCAACTCTGCTTTCAGGGTTTCACCGCGCGTCACATCGCGCGCCAACTTGATCTCTTGCTCGGCGGTCAAGAGAGCCGTGCGGCCCATCTCGCGCAGGTAGAGGGATAAAGGGTCAGAGCCAGCTCCACCTAACGATGTTGTCTGGTATTCTTCTTCGCCGTCAATATCAACGTCAACGTCTACACCGGCGTCGGCCTCGGCTTGTTCTGCCAGTTGAATCCCTGCCGCCTTCAGGGCAGCCAGGACATCTTCCCAGCTTTCTGGATCTTTGTTCGCGTTCGGAAACGAGCGTAAAACATCTTCCAGTGATACCCGGCCGTCGCGTACACGCGACAAAAGGGAATCTGGTAATTTGAACTGACCGCCCACGGAAGGGCTTCGGGCCATGCGTACCTCGATCTGAATTGAATGCGAGTGTGAACTACTGCGCTGACTATTGTACCACAGGTAATATGGGACTTGGCAAATCGGCGGCGCGCCCGTGCAGGCCATGGCCACGGCGATGCGGCCATGGCATGAGGCGGAGCAAACCCGGCACTCTGCCGCTGCCTTGCTTCAGGGCGACGCACGGCGGGGGCGCGCCAGATCATCGGAATCGAGCCAGATCGTCACCGGGCCGTCGTTGTGAATCTCAACCAGCATGTGCGCGCCAAACACGCCGCGCTTGACCGGCAGTCCATGCCCTTCCAGCGCCTGCGCGAAGCGCTCCACCAGAGGCGCGGCCACGTCGGGCCTGGCCGCTTGGGTGAGACTGGGGCGCCGCCCCTTGCGCGTGTCGGCGTAGAGGGTGAATTGAGAGATCACCAGCGCCGCAGCCCCCACCTCGGCAGCGCACAAATTGAATCGCCCATCGCTGTCGCCGAAAATGCGCATCTGTGCGATCTTCTGCGCCAGGCTTTCGGCTGTGACCGCGGTGTCGCCGTCGGTGATGCCGAGGAGAATGACCAATCCCTGGCCGATGGCGCCGACTGTTTGGCCTTCGACATGTACCGCAGCCTGGGTAACGCGTTGAATGAGTGCTCGCATGACGACCTGCTCAGAAACAAAGAAACGGATTTGCTTGCCGATTCGCTGCCAGGGGACTATAATCTACCTGCTTTGAATCTACTGCAAGACTTGGGGGCTGTCAAATTGACCTGATCGGGCTGGCTATCCCACCTGGGCGGCGCCCGCGGTGGGCAAGACAGAGAAGGGAGCACGTATGAGCCAATTGACAATGGAACTTCTTGTGGCTGAGGCCATGGCGGCCGAGCTATCGGATTATTTGCTGGGGGACCGCCTTTTTCGCCAGGTTGTAGTGCAAACCCCACTAGGCACGCAGCAGCCCAAGATGACCCTGGGTGGGGTGCTGAGCCGCCTGCAACTGCTGCAATTCCGATCGGCCGCGCTGACGCCGGATGAACGCGCGCGCGTCGAACGCCTGGCTGCGGGCGTTGAGGAGGCTCGGCGCACCTATCCTGCGCAGTGGGAGTCATTTGTGCGCAAGGAAATCAAGAGCAACCTGGATTCGTGGCGGTGGTATATGGATGAGTGCTTCCGCCGCGGCGGCTGCGCCAGCACCTATCCGGCGGAGGTGCGCGCCCGCGTGCGCTTGGCGCTGCTGTTCGATGAGGCGGCCGCCGCCAGTTTCGACATCCTGGCTGAACAGGGCCATCTGCGACGCCTGGACAGCCAACTGCGTCATGTTTGGCGAGACGGCGCTTTTCTCCTCGACCCTGGCTTGCGCGGCCTTTACCCGGCGGATCGTTATTGGTGGCTTTATGGGCTGCCCAAGAGCGGCGAGGATGACGATTAGGGCGGCCTCGCGCGGGGAGAACGATCCGACTTTCACGTCAGTTGCCCATGCGCGCCGCGCACAACCGTGAATGAAAACAGGTAATCGGTGACGCTCTGCGTTCCTCCGCGGCCGATTTTCACGTCAGCTTGGAAGCCTCGTCGTTGCGCGGCCGCGGCCATACACCCAACTCTGAGATCAGCATACCGGCGAGGATCAAGCCGCATCCGAGCAGCGCGCGCGCGGTGAGCTGTTCATCAATCAGCAAGAAGCTGAAGATAGCCGCAAAGACAGGCTCAGTTGCAAAGATCAACGCCGTGTGGGTTGGACTGGCAAAACGCTGCGCCATGGTTTGCGCCCAGAAGGCAAAGGCCGTCGCCAGGATGCCGGTGAACGCGGCGGCAAACCAGACGTTGCCAGCCGGCCACCTGGGCGCTCCATCCACGACCAGCGCCGCTAACCAACTCAAGACGGCCACGGCAGCAATTTGACCGGCGGCGAGCGCTACGGCATCGAAATGCGGGGCAAAACGCCCGACGAGCAGGATTTGCGCGGCGAAGGAGACGGCGCAGCCAAGGACAAGGTGATCGCCTGGGGCAATGCTCAGGTCGCGGTTGAGCGTCAGCGCCGCCAAACCGACGGTAGCCAGCGCCACCCCAATCACCGCAGCAGCACTGGGAGGACGCCGGAGGAAGATCGCAGAGCCGAGCGGCACCAGCACCACGGCAATGCCGGTGATAAATCCGGCCTTGGCTGGCGTCGTAAAGCGCAAGCCGTAGGTCTGAAAGGCGTAGCCGGCAAACAAGGCGATGCCGATGAGCAGGCTTGGCAGAAGAACGTGCCGCTGGCGTGGAGCAGGGATGCCAGTGGATGTGGAGCGCCGGTTGCGCCGCAGTAGGGGCAAGAAAACCAGCGTTGCCAGTGAAAAGCGCATGGCAAGAAACGTGATTACAGGGAAGGTCGCCACGGCATCCTGGACGGTCACGAAGGTGCCGCCCCAGATGGCAGCGACAGCCAACAGAANNGTTGTTTCAACCTTGACCTGAGCAGATTTCACGTGACAACGGTTGCATCTCGGCGGGTTGGGCGCCAGCAGAGATGCAACCGTTATTTATCTCACTGGTGAACGTTGACGACGGTGCCGACCGGGGCCCAGTTGAACAGCCACTGGGCATCCGCCGTGCGCAGATTGACACACCCGTGACTCATGGGGTGGCCGAAGTTGTTGTGCCAATAGGTGCCGTGCAAGCCATAGCCTCCGTAAAAGTACATTGTGTATGGCACACCCGGCAAACGGTAGCCTGGGCCGGTCATCGTGGTCGAGCGCAGCTTGATATAGATTTTGAAGCGGCCTTGAACGGTTGGCGTGCGGGGCAGCCCGGTGCTGACCAGGGTGCTGAAGACGGCGCGGTTTTCTTCGTAAGCCACCAGGCGTTGCGCGCTGAGGTCCACGTCAATCCAGCGGCCAGCCACAGCCGGGGGAGGCGTCGTTCCGCCACCTCCGCCGCCAGTTCCACCGCCAGTTCCGCCGCCAGTTCCGCCGCCTGAAATGATCAAGCGCTGACCGACATAAATCACGTTCGGATTGGCGATATTGTTTGCGCGCATGAGCCGGCTGACGGATGTGCCAAAGCGCGCCGCAATCGAAGCCAAGGTGTCGCCGCGCCGCACGATGTAGGTTCCAGGCGCGGTTGATGCGGGCGTCGAACCGGACGGGATGATGCTGCTGCCGTTGGCGTTGGTTCCAGGAATGCTCAGTCGCTGACCAATGTAGACGAAGTTCGCATTACGAATGCCGTTGGCGCGCATGAGCGATTGGACAA
>CXWK01003999.1_pt1 | contig 16953 bp, 18 predicted proteins | sample 590851 | NCBI WGS metagenome assembly CXWK01 (sample SAMEA3498364, study PRJEB10139) | wastewater metagenome | biome: wastewater treatment plant; material: activated sludge | place: Denmark | collected 2014-08-01 | reverse complement strand
TGGCCTCAGCGAAGCAGGGGGCGCACTTCTCCTGGGCGATGCGTGGACCGGTCACGCCGCCACCTCGGCTCCACCCGCCAACGTCGCTCTTGCGACCAGGACCGTCGAACAGGGTCAGCCCGCACAGCGTTCCTGCTGACGGGTTGCCGGAGTGGATCAGGTGAGTGATCTGCACGGGGTGATGCGGTCCGAGCAGGGTGCATGAGCCGTCGCTGCCGGTTCGCAACGCCTCGTAGCCTTCGGGCGGCCCCGGGAGCGCCTGAACGTCGCGGCTGCCGCTCATGAGTCCATGCCTCCGCCGACCGGGCCGCCGTCTTGCGGGCGGTCAGCCAGCACGGACGCGGCGGCCTTGTGCCAGTCGCACACAGTGCAGAGCGACCCAGCGGGTGTCGAGCACGCTGGGATGAGTTCTCGGGCTTGGGTCACGAGGGAGCGGAGGGCGGCATTCTCGGCCTCCGCTCTGTTCGCTCGGGCGTCAGCGCGGGTGAGCGCGTCCTGCACGCGGGCCTCGGGGTCCCACGCCATCACACATCTCCTTCGCTGGCACCTGGGTCAGGGGTGGGGGCGGACGCAGCGAGGACGGCGCGGGCACGCTTGACGGGTTCAGGAGCGTCGACCCATCGGACAGCGTCGGCACGGGCGACCATGTGGCACACGCCGCAGTTGATGGTGTCGCCACAGGCGCAGCGGTCACGGATGAAGGCGTGGCCCGTCACCTCGGAGCAGGCGTCGGCGGCTTCTTCCAGGAGAGCCAGCAGCTCTGTCAGCGTTTTCCGTAGCTCGTAGAGTTCGCCGTCCTTGTTCCCAATGACGGCCCGTAAGCGGTCCACCTCGGCTTCGGCGGCCTCGGCTCGGTCAAGGTTGGCGACAGCGTTGCGGGTCGCTGCCATGTGGCGGAGTGCTTCGCTCGGGTCAGCCACGGCCGGCCTCCACTCGTTCAGGGACCACGCTGTCCGCTAGCGGCTCAGTGCATCCACACCGACAGACTCGGCCGGGGTGCCACGGGTGTTCGCACAGGCAGCATCGGGGACGGTCAGCCACGGTCGCCTCCGAACGAGATAGGGCGCAGTAGGTCAACAATCAGGGGCAGGCACGGAACAGCGCACAGGTACAGCCGCACACCGAGCGGCGTGCGGTCCCAATAGCAGCCGACCCAGATGTCGCGTGGCTCCCAGGCGAACGCTGCGTGCACTGTCCACCTACGGACTATCGCTAGGCGTTTCCCGACGGGCTTACCCACGGTCGGCCTCCAGTTGTGCGAGGAGGTCGGCGGCCTCCGTCACGGCACGCCGCAGGGCGTCGAAGTCGTTGTACTCCCACGACTTGATCAGCCCGCCAGCGTTCACCACCTGAGCGGCTTCGTCGGTCAGGTCCAGCAGTAGCCGCACCGCCACGGCGTTCTCGGAGCGGAGGCGGTCCGCCTCGGCCGGGGGGAGCCACCCTTGGGTCAGCAGCCGGTCGGCGATGAGGTCGAGGGGGGCGGCTCCCCGGCACGCTTCGGCCACCAGCTTCCAGGCGACGTCGGTGGTGGTCGGTGTCGGATCAGGCATGGTCGACCTCCACGATCGAGTCGAGCAGAGCGGACTGCTCGTGCGGGGGCTTCGTCACGGCCGCAGGTGTAAGTCGTGCGAGGGCTTCGTCACGGCGACAGGTGCAGACCCACCCGACCAGACCCACGGCTCGACCGCAGCCCTTGTGGTGGGGTGCGTCTTGCGCCCACCGGGCGACGGCGACCAGGGCGAGCGCCGTCGTCGGCGTGAGGGCCACCTCCGCAGCGGTGACGCCACGGTCGAGTAGATCCTGTGCCCACCCGTCGATGGCGTCGAGGTCAGGGGGGCTAGGCGTCCGGGCTTCGATGGCGTCGGGGTCGGCCACGGCTCGAGGTCGCTGACCGAGGGCTTCGTCGCGGCCGCACGTGCACGGCCACGGGTAGTTGGTGGGGTCGGCGTCGCTCTTGCTGGCCATGCACCCGTTGAGGTGGGTTGCGTCCTTCGCCCACCGGGCAGCGGGTCGTAGTCGTTCGATCTCGTCCAGCGCCAAGGCCAGTGCATCCTGCGTTGCGGACGGCCCGGTGAGCAGGTTCCGTCGCCAGGATTCGATGTCGATGTCGGCCACAGCGAGAGCGGGGATGTCGGTGGTGGTCGGTGTCGGGTCAGGCACGGTCGGCCTCCTGTTGTCGGGTTCGGTCAGTTGGGCGGCCAGGTGGCCGGAGGTCGGGCAGCCCGAAGCAGGCTGCGAGCTCGCAGGCGGCGGCGATCCAGCCCCGGCGGCGGGTGAGGCGTTCCTGGCGGGGGACGTCGCCTGCGAGGGGCCGGTCGGCGACGGTCCAGCCGACGGCGGTGAGCATGTCGGCGAGGAACCAGGCGGCGGCGGCAGCGGAGAGCGGGTGGATGGTCTGGGGGCCGTCCCACCGGTCGCCGGGTGGGGTCATGGCAGCGGTCGGCGACCAGAGGACGGCGGGGAAGGCGTGAGCGACGTCTGGTTCGGCGGCGGTCAGGTCGGTCCAGTCGACGGCGATGAGGGTGCCGTCTGCTCGGGCGGCGACGTTGTCGGGGTGGATGTCGATGTGGCCGGTTCCCGCCGGGTGGGGGTCCCAGCCGGCGGCGGCGGCGGCCCAGTCGCTGAGGCGGTCCTGGTAGCGGCGCGGGTCGATCCCGAGGTCGGTGAGGGTCTGGTCGTCGAGCCCGTCGGCGGGGTGGGTGGTGTAGGCCCGGCGGGCGGTGTCGGGCGGATCGAGGCCGGGGTCCCGGTAGCAGGCGGGGATCTTGGCGATCTTGGCGACGAGGTCGAGGATCTGGTCGACGGTGGTGACGTGGGGTCCGGGGCGGGCCATGAGCGGCGGAGCGAACCGGGCTTGGGTCGGGTCGAGGTGCTCGATGACGAGGACGGGCCCTTCGGGGTCGTCGGGGGAGGTGGGGGCGACGAGGGTGGGGGTGATGCCGGTCCCGTCGAGGTGCCGGTAGACGGCGATCTCGTTGGCGAGTTCGGCGGCGGCGTCAGCCCGGTGACGGGGGGAAGCGGTCGGCGAGATCGTCTTGGCGAACACGAGCCGGTTGGTGCGCCGCCACCGTCCGACCCACAGCCGGTTCGCTGACCAGCCGCCGACCTGGTCGGTGACGTCGACGGCGTGGTGGACTCCGAGGCGGGCCAGGGTCAGTGTCATCTGCCGGTGCGGGCGAGGAGCCGGTGGAGGGTGTCGCAGGCGACGCCGGCGTGGTCGCGGTCCGGGTCGTTGCCCCAGAGGTGGGGGGCGGTGGGCGGGTACCACAGGGCGTGCACGACCGAGTCGATGTAGGCCCAGGCGGCGACGGTGGCGACGGGGAGGCCGGCTGCGTCGGCGAGCGCCAGGACGGGTTCGGGGTCACCGGACCGGGCCAGGATCGCGGCGGGCCACGCGGCAGCAGCGGCCGGCGGCCCCCATGCCGGTTCGGGGTCGATGACTTTCCAACCGGAGGGGCTCTTGAGGATGTTGTCGAAGGACAGGTCGACGTTGATGAGGTGGATGCCGGCCGTGTCGAGCCGGCCGGCGACCCGGGCGGCGGCGTCGACGTGACCGGCGAGATGTTCGGGACGGCCGACACGAACGAACCGGGCTTCGGTGGTCTTGGCCCATCGGGTGGGGTTGACGTGCTCGACGCATCCGTCGAGGACAGCGAGAGCGGCGACGGGCAGATGGTCACGGGCGACAGCGGTCAGCGAGACGGCCCGCCCGGCGACCCCGGCCCGGGCTCGGGCCGACCCGAGGTCAGCGAGGCGGGGTCCGCTGACCCACTCGAGGGCCATGACTCTCCGGGCGACCCAGTCGTCGGCCAGCACCCGTGCGGTGTGAGGGCACATGGCGGTCAGCGCGGCGGCTTCGCCGGCGGTCCATGCCCATCCACCGAACCCGACCTTGAGAGCGGCGGGATCGCCGGCAGCGTCGACGCAGCGGACGACAGCGCCTTCGGCGCCGGCGAGGACGGTCCCGTCGGCGACGACCAGCCCGAACTCGGCGCAGGCGTCGGCGACCCGGTCCGGCAGGCTCGACACCCAAGGGACCCAGCCGGGCTCTTCGGGGTGGCGCCGCTCGTACCCGTCAGGGACCCGCAGCGACGTCGGGGCGGTCAACGGCCGACGCCGAACATGGAGAGGGTCTCGCCGCCCAGCCCCTCTATCTGGATGTCGTCACGGCGGGCCTGTTCCCACCGGCCGCTGGTGAGAGCGAACCGGAGCTCGGTGACGGGCCGGCCGTCACGGTTCTTGATGAGCGTCCCGTCGGGTTCGTACCCGAGCCGGCGGGACACGCCGATGCTGGCCGGGTTGTCCTCGTGGGCGCCGCTGCGGGCCCGGACCGCTCCAAGCCCAGCGAACGCCAGGTGCAGCACCGCGGCCCGCATCTCGGTGCCGATCCCTTCGCCGTGGCGGTCCTTCCGCAGCCACGACCCGGTCTCGACGGTGCGGCACACCCCGAACTCGGTTCCGCTCATCGCCTGGACACCGACCGGGTGGTCTTCGCCGGCGGGGATCACCACGAGCGTCAGGTGCCACCGGTCCGGCTCCCAGGTGCCCAGGTGCCCCCACAGGTTGGTGAGGGTGCCGACGGCCCGGACGTGCGGGTCGGGCTCGGCCGCCCAGTCCCCCATCGGGTTGGGCGCCGACGCCGGGTCGTAGACCCCGACCTCGGCCGCTTCGGCGACCGCTGCCATGTCCGCCATGTCCGGGAACCGCAACGTCACCCGGGGGGTCACGACACTCAGCCGGCAGACCGGCCAGTACCGGACGAACCCGTGCGGGAAACGCAGGATCGTGGCCATGCCCGCCAACAGTAGCCGTTAACCGTGCCCGCGGGTTGCGGTAGCGAACATCCTGGCGGTTGGGGGGCGGGGCTTTGACAGCAGTCAGTCGGCGAGGAGCCCGACGTGCGCCCGCGCGGCGGCCGGGGTGTTCGGGTTGGCGGCGGCGCGGCGGCGGACGAACGTGTCGGGGTCACCGGCGAGGGCAGCGAGAGCGGCGGGCGGCGTGTTCGGGTTGGCGGCGGCGGACCGGCGGACGACTTCTTCGTCGTCGGCGGCGAGGGCGGCCAGCGTCTCGGCCGGGGTGGCCGGGTTGGCGGCGAGAACGGACCGGTCCGACCACACCAGGTCGCGGTCGGCGAGGGCGGCGAGGGCGACGGGCGGGGTCGCTGGGTTGGCGGCGGCGTTCCGGCGGACGACGGGGTCGGGGTCTTCGGCGAGGGCGGCGAGGGCGGCGGCCGGGGTGTTCGGGTTGGCGGCGGCGTTCCGGCGGACGACGGGGTCGGGGTCTTCGGCAAGGGCGGCGAGGACCCCGCTGGGGGTGTTCGGGTTGCCGGCGGAGTGGCGGCGGACGGGCGGCTCGGGGTCTTCGGCAAGGGCGGCGAAGGCGTCGGGTGGGGTGGCGGTGTTGCCGGCGGCGGCGTAGCGGACGGTCGGGTCGGGATCTTCGGAGAGACGGGCGAGCACGCCGGGCGGGGCGGACGAGTCGCGGGCGGCGACCCGGCGGGCGCGGGGGTCTTCCGAGAGCGGGTCGGCCAACGGGTCCGGGCCGGCGGTCTGGTCGATGGTGTCGCCGGTGAGCGGCGGGGGCCAGACGACCAGCGGGAGGTGGTCGACGCCGCAGCCGGACCCGAAGCGCCGCAGCCGACGCCGGCACGGGCCGGTGGGCGTCGGCTGCCCGCAGAGCTTCCTGGTCATGTCGCTGATGATGCCCGGGGCCCGCCTCCGTGAGCTCGACGAGCTCCTCGAGCTCCCGGCCCGCGGGTTCGTCGGGCGGGGTGGTGGCGGGGCTGGTCGGGGACCGCCGTCAGCATCTTGCCGGGACGACGGTCGCTGCCAGCCAGTTCGCGTACGCCCACCGGCCCGGCTTGCTCTGATCCGACGCGAGGTGCAGCCCGTCGGCTGTGTACAGCTCCTGGTTGGCGGCTCCCCAGGAGGCGTAGTCGACAACCCGGACGTTGCTGTACGAGGCCACGGTCGATGCCAGCACCTGGTTGAACCGGGCGGCGTGCGCGACGACACCCGTGTAGTACGGGTTGACACCGGACGTCTTCACGTTCAGCCACAGCACACACGGCACTGCGGCGACCCGGCGGGCGACCGTGCGGATGTCGGCGGCCATCTGCGCCGACGAACGGTTCTTCTGGGCGTCGTTGGTGCCCAGCTCGATGATCATCACGTCCGGGACCGGGCCTTCGTCCATCAACCGGCCGATCGTGTTGAACTGGTCGGCGATCGTGAACCCGTCGACGGACCACTGGAGGTACCGGTGGTTGCGCACGAACTGGTTCTCCAGCTGTTCGGCGGACTGCGCCGAGATCGAGTCGCCGAACAGCGCCACCCTCGGGCCCGATGTCCCCTTGTAGTCGCAGCCCACCGCCGCCAGCGCCAGCAGCGCCGTCGCCGCCACTCTCCTCGCGTGGGTCCCCATCATTTTCGGCTCCTCCTTGGGAGCCGCCCGGCGGGCCCCCTTTCGCAGGAGCCTGAAGATGCCGTCGTCGTCGGGGACTGCCGGGCCCACCCACCCCAGCCGAACACCGTTTCCGTGTTGTCTGGCTACGGTTTCATGGTACAGTTGGGGGATGGGAGAGGATCTGGTCCGGGCCGGCAACGAAGACGTCCCCGTCGACGCGGTGGACGTGATCGACACGACCGCCGGCGAGGCCGCCGATGCCGCTGTCACGGACCCGGTAGCGGCCGCGGCCGCTGACCACGCCCGCCTCGTCGCCGAAGTCGAAACCGCGGCCGCTGACGTCGAGACCGCCTCGACCGCCGGGGGTCTGGTTCCCGCCGGCGGGGACCTCGACGCCACCTCCATGAAAGCCGCTCTCGTCGAGGCCCGCACCACCCTGGCCCGCAAGCAGTCCGACCTCGCCGCCGCCAGCAAACGTCTCCGCTCCGAACTCGACCGGCAGATGTCCGCCGCGAACGCTGCGCTGGCCCCGTTGAAAGCGCAGATGGCCCGCTTGTCCGACGGGATCGACGCCGTGAACCTGTACCTGGGCCGCGACGAGGAGATCGTCACTCTCGCCGAAGGCTCCCCCGCTCCGGCCGGCACCCCGATCGTGGTCCGCCAGACAGTCCTGTCGATGGACCAGGAATGCGCGGTGGCTGCCGAAGCCGGCGGGATCGACGCCAGCGACGTCGAAGCGTTCGACGCCTGGGTCACCGCGGACCCCGCCCACCTCGACCAGGTGCTGCCCGAACCACGCGGGGTCGTCGCGCTCATGCCACGGGTCACCGACATCGACTACGGCGACCCGTGGACCAACACCCGGATGAGCGAAGCGAACCAGGTCACGTACCTGCTGATCCGCAACGGTGACTGCGTGTACTCCACCACCGCCGGGTTCTCCGTCGGCGCCCGCCTCATCCCCGCCGCGGACGAGTTCACCCGCTTCTTCCGGACCGAACGCCGGGGCCCCGACGGCACCATCGAAACCGTCGACCTCGAGCCCGGCTCCACCGCGTGGGCCCGCGCCGAAGCCGCCGCTGATGCCCGCACCCGCCACTTCATGAAAGTCGCGATGCTCCTCCAAGGGCTCCTCGACCGCACCGCGGTCCTCGCCCCGCTGCCCGCCCCGAACGTGTCGTTCCTCCACCCCGACTCCTACGACGCCGGCCACGTCGTCATCGTCGCCGACGGCGACCACGCCCTCGGCGACGGCGCCGAACGGTTCCGGGACTGGCAGTCCCGCCTCTGCGCCCAGCTCGACGTCGGCATGCGGATCGTCGGCGCGTTCGGCGGGACCGCCTGGCGTGACGCCAACGAACGCGACCGTGGGCACTCGCGGCTGCGTCCCGAAACCGCGTACCCGCCGCCGACCGGGGTCCTGCTCCGCATCGAGGACCGCGACCGCCGCACCGGCGAACTCGTCGTCCGCTACGACCGCACCGACACCCGCTACGGCTACGAACACGGCGACACCGGCGCCTGGGGCGAATGGCCGTACAAGACCCGGGCGTCAGCTCGGATCCGCCCCACCGACACCTTCGTCGTCCCTTTCGACGTCGCTGACCGTGCCGACATGGAACGGTTCCTCGGCCGCCGCTCCGACCGCGCCGACTACCTCACCATGATCCCGCTGCTCCGCGCCGCGATCGCCGCCAAAGACGAAGAGGCCGCCGCCGAGACCGACTTCCGGCAGCTCCTCACCGCCCAGATCGCTACCCGTAACAACACCCCCATCGACGAAGCCGCCGACGACCTCGACGCCCTCATCGCCTGGTGGAAGACCACGAACCGGCACCACCGGCCCCTCGACGGCGGCGACCCCGCCTCCCAGACCGCCGCCATCGACGCCATCGTCACCGAAGCAGCCCGCCGCGCCGCCGACCGGCACCGCTCCGAAACCGAAGCCGACCACGAAGCCGCCGTCGCCGCCCGCCTCCTCGCCGACCACCCCGACCTCATGCTCATCGCCCGCCGCCCCGACGGGTCCTTCTACGCCGCCGCCCCCCAACGCCCCGGCGAACCCTGCTACGTCCGTGCCGTCACCGTCACCCCCGCCGGCCGCAACACCACCACCACCGACTGGCAGACCCTCCCCCGCCGCTGGCGGCACTGGCGGGCCCTGCACACCACCGCCACCCTCGACACCTGGGACCACACCACCCGCCCCCGCGACCACCTCACCGGCCCCGACCGCGACCGCCTCGCCGCCGACGCCGTCGCCTGGCACCACCAGCACTTCCCGCGCCTCACCCCCATCGCCGTCACCTTCGACCCCTGGCGCGGCCACGACTACAGCTCAGACAACCGCCGCGTCACCATCACCGCCGTCGACCTCGAACCCCGGCCCGGCGACCCCACCCGCCAAGACCAAGCCGCCACCTACACCTCCCGCCTCTGGTGGAAGCCCGACACCCACCAACCCCACCTCGCCACCTACGACCGCCCCTCCCACCCCAGCGCCAGCACCATCTCCGCGTTCTTCCTCCGCGAACACCTCCCCCCCAACCCCACCTCCCGCCAAACCGCCGAAGCCGCCCTCAACAAGATCACCACCCCCGCCTGGTGGACCGCTGACCCCGGCACCCTCACCGCCGCCGCCGGCACCCTCACCGCCGGCCTCGACCACAACCACCAAGCCGACACCCTCACCACCGCCGCCCGCTCCGCCGCCAACCACATCACCGCCGCGTGGGACACCGCCACCGAAGCCGCCGCCTACCAACGCTTCCTCGACGACTACACCGACCCCGACCTCTGGGAAGGCCACCGCAAAACCCTCCGACTCGACCGCTGCCCCGACACCGACACCATCCACGCCATCGCCCACGCCTACGCCGCCCGCGACGGCCACATCGACAACCTCACCGGCCGCACCGTCGCCGACACCCTCACCGAAGCCCTCGCCGCCGGCCTCGACCTCGACAACCGCCACCACACCACCCCCACCGTCGACGACCTCGACCCCACCGTCGCCAACACCACCTGGCCATGAACGAACCCACCCCCGTCACCGTCACCCGCTGGCGCTGCACCACCACCGGCTGCCACAAGTCCTACGCCACCCGCACCCGCGCCCGCTCCCACGCCGCCGAATGCCCCCGCGACCCCGACAACCGCTCCTGCCTCACCTGCACCCACTTCACCGACAGCGAACACGGCGGCTGGGACGAACCCGGACACCCCGCCGCCTGCGACCTCGACCTCCCCGTCGGCGGCCTCGGCACCGGCGAACCCATGCCCCGCGACTGCCCCACCTGGGCCCCCCAACGCCAATGACCCGCCCCCCGAGGAGACCCCGAAGTGACCGACAGCCCGTCGCCCTCAACCCCGGAGCCCCCGATGAGTCCTGACCCGACCCCCGACAATCTGGACCTCGACGCTGCCGTTGCCCGGCATCGGCCCAACGCCCCACAGAACCTCCACCAGACCTGTCTCGCCTGCTTGCATCCGTGGCCCTGCCCGACTTCCCTGCTGGCCCGTGAGCGGGACGACCTCCGAGCCGAACGTGACGCCGCTCGGCTCGCAGAAGCCCAGGAGCGGGACGACCGTGACCGGTGGCGTGAGATTGCCGAGGCCCGGGCCGTCCCCGAAGGTGTCGTAGAGACCGGCGGGGAACGGTTCGTCTACGAGCGTGCGAGGACGAACCAGATCACCCCCGCCACCGAGGGCCTGTTGGAGTACCGCCCCTGCTGCGACACCGTCGGCGTGCCTGACGACTGCTGTGAGGCTCACGGCTGGCCGACCCCGATCCCGCTCTACGTGCGGCTCCCCTACCCGCCCGAGAAGGAGGCCCTGATGCCCGACCCCGCAGTCGGGCCGATCGACGACGAGGCGCTGGCGAGGGTGCGGTCCTCGCGCGGCCCCGAGCGGGAGGCCCCCGCCCACTACGCCGTCGGCTTCTACTTCACCGACGACTTCGCCCGCGTAGCGTTGATCCGCAAGGCGCGCCCCGCGTGGCAACGCGGTCTCCTCAACGGCATCGGCGGCCGCGTCGAACCCGGCGAGAGCTCCGCTGACGCCATGACCCGCGAGTACGCCGAAGAGACCGGCCACGTCACCGCCGCCGGCGACTGGACCCGGTTCCTCGCCCTTGACGAACACCGCGGGCCCCGGCTCGAAGCTCACATCGACTTCTACTGGGCGGCCGGGCCCGGCCCCCTCCCGGTCACGACCCTCACCGACGAGCCCGTCTCGGTCCTCGAGGTCGCGTCCCTGACCGCCGGACTGTCAGCGCCGGCGATGACTCCCAACCTCCCCTGGCTCATCCCCCTCGCCGTCGACGCCGCCACCAACACCCGCTACGCCCTCGACGTCTACGCCACCTACCAGCTCCACGGCCCCGCCGACACCGACCCCGCCGACGCCGGCGCCGCCCGATGAGCCGACGGCGGGCCTTCGGGTCGATCACCGTGGAACGGTCGGGACGGTGGCGGGTCCGTTACCGCGACTACGGCCGCGTCGTCTCGGCTGGGACGTTCGACCGCCGCGTCGACGCCGAAGCGCACCTGGCGGAGATCCACACCCGACGACGCCGCGGCGAGTGGGTCGACCCCCGCCTCGGGGACCGCCCGTTCGGCGAGTTCGCCGCAGCATGGGACCGCGACCTCGACCGGCGGGGTCTGACCGCCAAGACCCGTTCCACCTACCGCTCCACCGCCGCCCGGCACGTCCTCCCCGTTCTCGGCCCGGTCCCGATCGCTCAAGTCAACACCCGCCCGTTCCTCAACGCGTTCGTACGCGACCACCTCGACACCCACGGTCCCGGCGAAGCCCACAAAACCAGGCAGGTCATCGCCTCGATCATCGACCTTGCTCTCGACGACGGCGCGGTGGCCACCACCAACCACGCCAAGGGCCTCAGGCTGCCGGCCGTCGCCCGCCGCGAACCACAGATCCTCACCCCCGGCCAGGCCGCCCGCCTCGCCCGCGAAGTCCGCGAACCGTCGGACCGCACCCCCGGCCACGACGGCCTGGCTCTGCTCGTCGAGTCCGCCCCCTACCTGGGGCTACGCGCCGGCGAGTTCGCCGGGCTGCGCGCCCGCCGCGTCGACCTGGACCGGCAGGTGATCGTGGTGGCCGAAACCCTCTACGACGTCGACGGGGCCCTGGTGTGGGGCCCCACGAAGAACGGCCGGCACCGCCACGTCGACATCCCGAAGTCCATCGCCGACGACCTCGCCCGACATCTCGCCGCGACCGGCGCCACCGGCGACGCCACGGTCTTCGCTGCGCCCCGCGGCGGCCCCCTCCGCTGGCCGAACTTCTACCGCGGGACTTTCAAACCAGCGGTCCGTCGCGCCGGCCTCCCCGACGGCACCTGCTTGCACGATCTCCGCCACACCTACGCCTCGTGGCTCATCGCCGCCGGCGAACAACCCAAGGTCATCTCCGAGCTCATGGGCCACTCGTCCATCGACGTCACCATGGACACCTACGGCCACCTCATGCCCGGGGCCGGCGCTCACGCCGCCGCCGCGCTCGACAACTTCCGACCCGCCGCTGCCAACCCACCGCCACCTGGCCAATGAACGAGCCCCCCGCCACCGTCACACCCCACCCCCCCGATCGAGAGCCTCGCGGTGGGAGCGGGCCGAGACGCCCGGGATCCACCGGTGCCACTATACCGTAGCCAGTTGTTACGGTTAGGTGGTATAGTGGTGGGGTGAGAGAGAACAAGGACGTGATGGCCGGTGCTGTCGGCCCGGAGCCGGCGCCATGACCGACGCCGAAACAGCAGCCCAAGCCCTACAGGCACTCCTCCAGGACAAGGAAGAGCTCGAGGTCCGCATCGACCGGGAGGGGGCACCGCTGGCCCAACTCGCCGAGCGCTACGACGCCCTCCGCTCCAAACTCGCCCGGGCCAGGAACCAGCCCCGCCGTTCCTCGGGCCGCGGGTCCTACGTCGGCGGCACCGTCACCTCCGTCACCGGCGCCGCCGACGGGAACGGCCTGGACGTCACCGTCGAGAAGTACGACCGCGACGACGGGCACGACACGATCACCGTCCCCGCCGCGTACCTCGCCGACCCCGACGGGTACGAAGCAGCCGCCGCCGCCACCATCACCGACCTCGAGCTCGCGCAGAAGCTCCGGGCCCTGGAGGCAGCCCGGGCCACGGTCGCCGCCCTCGACGCCGACAAGGTCCGCCGCCACAACACACCCGACGCCGATCCGCCCGTCCCGGACCTCGCCCTGGTCCGAGCCACCCACCGCGAAGCCGACCGCGACGACCCCGACCCCACCCCGGCAGCCGCCGAACTTGCCGCCACCCGCCTCCTCGCCGCAGCCGCTGAACTTGCCGCCACCCGCGCCAAGTTCAGCTTCACCCTCGACGACGCCTACGCCCGCCTCGGCCTCGACGCCGACAAGGTCCGCCGCCACAACACACCCGACGCCGATCCGCCCGTCCCGGACCTCGCCCTGGTCCGAGCCACCCACCGCGAAGCCGACCGCGACGACCCCGACCCCACCCCGGGCTGGTGTTTCGAGTGCGCCCAGCAGTGGCCCTGCGTCACCATCCAGCTTGCCGACACCGTCGACCGCCTCCACAAGGACAACGTGCGGGTACTCCTCGAACGCTCAGAGCAGACCTCGCTCGCCCTGGCCCTGCAAGCCGACCTCGACGCCGCCTACGAGGCCATCCGTTCCAGCGAACCGACCGTCATGCACCCCCACATCGACGGCGGCCACCAGGTCTCGTACCGAGGCGCAGCGAAACGCCTGACCCGACACCAGTGGGCGACCATCGCCGCAGCAGAAGCAGCCGCCCCGGACGCCGCCACCCCCGAGCCGGGCACACCCAAGCCGTGAACGCCGGCGGGTTCGTCCGGCTGACCAACACCGACCGGCGCCCCGAAGGCGTCGTCGTCGTCGACCGCACCACACCCTGGGGCAACCCGTTCCGGGTCGGGACGACCGTCACGATCACCGTCGGCGGCAGCATCGGCACCGTCGTCCTCGCCATCCCCGACAACACCGCGTCCGTCGCCCTCTACGACCTATGGGTCTGCCATTCCCCCGACCCCGCCGCCGCATGGATCCGAGACAACATCGGCAACCTCGCCGGCCGGACACTCGGCTGCTGGTGCGACCCCAACAGCCCCGACCCATGCCACGCCCGCTCCCTCGCCCGTTTCACCGCAGAAGGCTTCGACGGCCGGCTCCCCCTCGGCCCCGCCACCAACCCCACGACCGGCCGATGACCGGGCCGGCGAGCTCCACCACACCACGACCCACCCCCGGGCCCGCCGGCCGGGCGTCTCGAAGCCGGCCATGACCGCGGCCATGACGGCGGCCGTCGCTGCCCTCCGCTCTCTCGGGCTCGTCGACATCGTTCCCGTCACCGCCCTCTACGGCGGCGGCTGGACCGAAGCCCAACTGTGGACCGCCCGAACCCCCAGCAACCTCACCGTGTTCGCCAAAACGGTCGCCAACGCCGACCTCGACACCGCCGACACCCTCGGCCCCGCCCGCCACCAACCCGCCAGCCCAACACCGCACCCGGCTGCTGCCACCCACGAACTCGCCGCCGAGATCCGCGTCTACCGGGCGCTCCCCGACAGCACCTGGCATCCCACCCACCTCGACTCGGTGATCGCTGACCCGGCGAACGTCGACGCCGACGACCCCGACACTGTGTCCGTCCTCGTTCTCGAACACCTCGACCCCCTCACCTTCAAACCGGCCCTCACCCGCCGGGCCCAGCCCGGCACCATCACCGTCGCCGCTCTCCGAGCCCTCATCGAAACCATCGCCGGAGACACCGACCACCTCGACGTCGCCGCGCTCCACTGGAGCACCTACACCGACCGGCACCCCGCCGACACCTGGGCCGAATGGGCGCACACCCCGCCCGCTCACCCCGACACCATCAACGCCGCCCGGTTCGCCCGGGCGGCTCCCCACTGGGCGGCCGCCGCCGCCGACCTCGACATCACCGGGACCACCGTCGCTCACCTCGACCTCCACCCGGCGAACACCGCCATCCGCTCAGACGGCACGGCCGTAGCCATCGACCTCGGCGAACTCGGCAGGACCACCCGCCCCCACATCTACACCCATCCCGCCCTGTGCTGGTCCCCGACCCTCAACCTCGCCGCTCCCGGCGACGCCTGGACCGGACCCGACACCATCTGGCCTGTCAGCGCCCCGATCGCAGCATGGCGGGCAGCCGAAGCCGGGACCTGGTGCAACACCACCCGGGCCCCGGTCGGGCACATCTCCATCTCCGCCCGCCGCGCCGACCACGCCAACCACCTCAACGTCGCTCTCGACGCCGGCGTCGCCCGCGGGCTCCCCGACCCCCGGTAAACGCCCCCGCCAGCCGGCCTCGATCTTGGAGCTCGCGACGCCCCGGGCTCGAGCCGGCCCCTCGAGATGCCCCCCTCTCTCCCCGGCCCGCGGGTTCGCCTTCCGGGGCGCCCCGAAGTGCCCGCCGTCGCCTCGATCTTGGCCCGCCCCGGAGCCCGGGCTCTCCCAGGTCAGTCGGCGAGCAGCCCGGCCGCCGCGACCGCCGCACCGTTCGAACCGGCCGTCTCGATCGCCGCGGCCCGCACCTCGCTCTGAAGATCCGCAGCCAACCCCACCAGCACCGCCGTCGGCGTCGACGGGTTCGCCGCCACCCCCAACCGCACCTGCCACCCCCCATCACCCGCTAACCCCACCAACGCCGCCGTCGGCGTCGACGGGTTCCTCCCCACCGCCCGCCGCACGAACCCCTCCGAGTCCCCCGCTAACCCCACCAGCACCGCCGTCGGCGTCGACGAGTGCTCCGCTGCCCGCATCCGCGCCACGACCCCCGCCCCCGACAACACCACCAGCGCCGCCGGCGGGCAATCCGCCCGGCCCGCCACCACCGCGTCCACATCATCGTCCCCGCTACCAGCAACCCCGACCAACCCCTCCAACGCCGCCGCCGGCGTCGACGGGTTCCTCGCCGCCGCCCGCCGCACCCGAACATCGCGATGCGCCAACGCCGCCACCAACACCTCGACCGGGCACACCTCACGCGCGACCGCTTCCGCCGCTACGTCCGGCCACTGCGACCCCGCCAACTCCACGACCGCTTCCGCCGGCGTCGACGGGTTCCTCGCCACCTTCAACGCTGTCCCCCACGCCGACGAACCCGCCAACCCGCCCAGCACCTCAGCGTGCGTCAACGGATCATCCGCAGCAGCACGATCCGCCCACTCCTTCGCCTGAGACCCCGCCAGCGTCGCGCCCGCAGCGACCGAAACCCCGGCCGGCCCCTGGCACCGCCCGCACCACCCCGACAACGACCGTGTCCGCCGCCCACACCGCCCCCCGGCCGCCGTCACCCCCACACATCGAATCGACCGATCCACGCCCCACACGATGCCAACCCCCCGCCTGTAGGAAAGTTCCTACCGGCCCGACCGCACGACATGGCGGCGGCACGCACGTGACGGAGCACTCACCGGCCGACGCCGAACAGGTAGGGATTTTCCTACCGCCCGGCCGCTGCCGCACGGCCCGCCCCCTACCGCCCGTTCAGCAGCCCTCGAACACAGGGTCGTCTCTCCAGGAGCCAACAGCCCAGACGCCACCGACGGGCCCGCCGCCGACCGCGGCCACGACGAGGCGGGCAGCAGCGGCAGCTCCGTCAGGGCACAGGTGCACGTTGCCGCCAGGTTTACGGAGACGGGCCCCGGTGCCGGCGACCTCGGTGTAGGTATCCCCGAACGCCGAGCTGGTCTCCACCCACCCGGCTTCGCCACCGGCGGCGGCGGCAGCGAAGCCGGCGTTGACAGCGACGATGCCGGGCCCGCTTTCGCCGAGGACCGGCGGGTACTCAACCATGAGGAGCCGGACGTGGCGGCTGGTGACGCTCTCCGCGAACGGGACGCCGACCCGGCGGGCCATCTCGGCAGGAGCGGGAACGGAGCCGGCGGCGGAAACCCATGCCGCCCATTCCCAAACGCCGAACATCGAGATGACCACGTCGGGGTCGTCTTGTTCGATAGCGGCAGCGAGCCGGTCCGTGTCTTCCTGGGCCCGTCCGGGCGCTGGCGCCGAAGGCATGACGACGAACTCGGCGCTGACCCCGACCGACCCGAACGCTTCGATCGCAGCGACGGCCACAGCAGCCATCACCGAGTCCCCTATGAGCAGAACCCGATCAGGAGCGTCCAGGCCCGCAGCCCCGGGACCAAGAACCCCGGGACCAAGAAGGTCTCCCTCACTGAGGACACCGACCGGCTCCGAACCCTCCCCCGAACCCGCCGGGACCGGCCCGAAGACAACGACCGCCGCCCCAACAGCAAAGACCACCGACGCCAGGATCCCCCCCACCACGACAACCCGGCGACGAGAACCGTTATCAGAAGCCACAGAAGTCACAATACCGGTCAACGAGCAGAGGAGACCGCGACCTCGACCCCGGGGGCTCCCGCCCCAGACCGCCGCCACCATCAGCCGCCCAGGCGGCCTGGTCGCGCGACACGACACCCGACCAGAAGAGCCCGGCCCCCCACCCCCCGACCGGAC
>CXWK01000509.1_pt1 | contig 16957 bp, 26 predicted proteins | sample 590851 | NCBI WGS metagenome assembly CXWK01 (sample SAMEA3498364, study PRJEB10139) | wastewater metagenome | biome: wastewater treatment plant; material: activated sludge | place: Denmark | collected 2014-08-01 | reverse complement strand
CTGCTGCGCCAGGGCGGAAACGTCGTTGTGCAGTACTCGAACGCAAGCGGCGGCGCCGTGCTGCCTTCGTGCGCGCTCCGCGTGGTCGAAATCAACAAGTGACCATGGCTCTCCCGCCGAACTACAGCGGCGCGATCGGCGTCGAGTACTACCGCCTGACGGGCGCAAGCGCCGTCGCGGGCGGTGGCACGGAAGACTTTTCTTTCCCGTGCGACGGAGAACTTGTGTGGCTGTGGCTTTCGACCGTGAGCGGCTCGAACATCGGTCAAGTGACCGTCGAGGCGTTCCGCGCGGTAGAGGGGGACGAAGTGTTCACCGATGGCGAGGCGTCCGCCCCCATGCCTGTTCTCTCAGCCCAGGGGCGAGGAAGCGTTGCGGCTCCCGCTTGGGAGCCGTTCGAGGTCACGCAAGATATCGACGGCGGCGACTCGTGGCGTTTCGTCGTCGCGTGCAATGTCGGCGACACGCCGATCGTGGTCCTCGGGTTTCGGCCGCGTGACGCTGAAAGGGTGCTTCGACGATGATTCGCCCCCCCAAGCTCCCTCGCTTCCCGCTGGTCGAGCCGCGCGCCGAGAAGCCTACGGCCGCGCAAGCTCCTGACACCCAAGTAGCGGACGCGGGCACCTTCGAGCTCGCCGATCGAGTTTTCTCCGCTGGCGAGCTCTCGGTGGCGACGGAGACTCTCGTGGCGCGCACCACGCGCCGCCGCCGGTCGTGCGACGTTTACGTACGCTGCGCGCTTGCGGTGAACGTGTCTTGGGTCGTCGTGCGGGTGTACGCGGTCACGGCGCGCGGCGGTCGAGCGCTGGTCGCGCACGGCACGCTGTCGAACGCTCTCGGCACGCTTCCGAACGACACGGCGATCCGCGTGTGCGGTGTCTCTGCAATCTGCGAGACGTACGAAGTCACGGTGGCAGCGAGCGGCGGGCCGCCGACTCCGGGCCTTACCGTGACCGTCATGGCCTCAGACGAGGCGATCTCGCAGTACGCGGCCAGCTACCAGCAAATGGTTGCGAATACTGCCGTGCGCCGCACGCTTTACGGCGGGCTGAACGATGCGGACACCGTAGCGGGAAAGGGCGCTAAGCTGCTTCACCTTGCGGCGTGGACAACCGCCGCCGCGGCTGCGCCGCGATACGTCATCGTGCGCGACCTTGCCACCTACGCCGGGGTAGGCGGCATCCTTGGCGCGTGGCTTGTGCCGGCGCCGACGGGTCAACTTGTGCTCTCGGCGTCGGACCTCGGCGCGATTCAATTTCACGCGGGCGCGCTGCTCGAAGTGTCGTCGGCTCCCACGGGAGGCGTTGCGGTCAATGACACTTCGATCCTGTGGGGGTGGGCGTGACGCTTGCCGAAATTGCCAGCGCGCTATCGCTGTTCTCGTCGCTGTCGGTAGCGGCGGCCGTCCTATTTCGCGCCGGCGCTCTCAACGAAACCGTCAGAACGCTTTCGCGTGATCTTGAAGGCCACGGGCCGTCACTGCGAGAGTTGCCGGTGCTGTGCCGGCAAGTGACGATTCTAGTAGAGGCCGAAGCTACGAATCGTCGGCACCTTGCCGAGCTCGCCGAACGAGTGACTACGCTAGCGGTGCGAGTGGATCACTTGCGACCGCCGTCGCCTTCGAACCCTGGGATCGCGCAATGACACCTCATGCCTGGATCGCTCTCGTGCTCGTCTCCGCGATTCATCTCGCGCTGTCGTGGGCGCGCGTTCCCGATGCGGCCGAGCACGCGATCTCAATGGCGACCGCCTTCGCGGCGTTGCTCGTCTCGCCTCGCGCGCCGTTTCGAAAGACCGACCGCGCCGCCGATGACGAGCGCGAAGAAGCGCGCCGCGTGCTGCTCCAGTGGGTTGCCGCCGACCGCGAAGAGAGCCCGGATATCGTGCTCGCCGCCGCGGCGCTTGCGCGCGTGCGAGCCTCGCGCGAAGCGCTCGACGAAGCGGCCGCGGCGCTCGACGCTCCGGTCCCCGAGCCCGAGCACACGCCCGAGCCGGTGACGCGCCCCGAGGGCGTGGAATGAGGCGCGCCGCGCTTGCGCTGGCGATCGTGGCGTCCGCTGCGGTCGGCGCAAGCGTGGGCGCGTGCCACGATCGCACGGCGCGGGAGCTGGTCGCGCCCGCGGTGCGCGCATCGTGCGTGATCCTGCCTGTCGTCACGCGATCGGGCGATGCCGCGGAGGTTTGCGCCCACGTGGACGATCTCGCGCCGCTCGCGCAAGCGCTTGTGGACCTTCTCGCCGAAACGGACGCGGGCGCCGCCGATGAGCTCGACCGACCGGAGACCGCCGTGGCGAACGGCGAGATCCCGGTGGTTCTCGCGGTGCCTGTCTCGCACGATGGCGGAAGGCGCAAGCGCCCGAAAAGGCGTTGCGAGCGGTGGATCGTGCTCGACGCGCCCGATGCTGGCCCGTAGCATTGGCCCATGGCCAAGCTCGCGATCCTCTCTCGCACGAACCTGAACGCGCGCGCGCTTGCTGCGACCGTCGTTCCCACGTCAACGGCAAAGCTGCTCGCGTCGGCGTCGCTGCGAGCTCCGGTGACGACGACGGTCCGACCGGGCGCGGTGTCGCTTTCGCGCCGCCCCGTGGCGCTGCCGTCAATCGAGCGATCAAGCTTTGCGGACACTCGTCCCGATCTGCCGTTCGCCGAACGCATGATCGCGGGCGCTCCGGCTCCCGTCGTCGCCGCGTGGGGCGCTACGTGCGCCGCGCTGCTCGGATATGCGGGCTGGCTCCGATACGGGCGCTAAGGTGGCCGTTCACACGATAGGGGGCCTTCTCGATCCCATCGGCAAGGCGGCGGGCGCCGTGGTCGGCGCCGCGGGCGACGCGGTCGAGTGGGTCGCGGGCGCGGGCTCGTCCGTCGTTGAAGGGATGTCCGCGGCCGTGGCATCGGCTACGGCCTTTGCCATCGAAACCACTCCGGGACTTCGCAAGCTGGCGGACTCGGAGATCGGGCGCACGATCATTCGCGCAAATGCGGGGGTGCTCGGTGCCTCCCTGATGCAGACGATCGGCGGGCCGCTCGGGATGGCGATCGGCGTTGCGGCCGAAAGCGGAACCCTACGAGGCGCGTACGGCGGCGACTTCTGGCGCGCCATGAGCGAGCAAATCGCGTGGAAGGTGCGCGAGGCGGCGAAGGTGCTCGGGGCCGAAAACGCGGTCGCTCAGATCGTGCCGCCGGATCTCCTCGACCGCGCCCGCAAATTCATTTCCTCGAAGGCGGGCGCGGGCGCGATGTTCGCGGTCGGCAAGGCGGCCGTCACGGTGGAGGAGCTCTCGCGCGCGCTGGGGGTGCGCGAGGATGCGGCCGCGATCGTGCTCGGTGAGCTGAGCGGCAAAGTGCCCGATCTCTCTGTGTACTCTGACGCCAGCGGCCGCAGAATCTCGGCGGGCGTTGCGGCCGCGCGCGGGGCGACGGTGACAGCGTCGGCGCCGCCGGTGGTCGCAAAGGACCTCGCGCGCCTTGTGCGACCGGGCATTCTCGCGCCCGTGCAAGTGACGTCGCGCCCCAAGGCGCCGCCGCCTCCCCCCGTCGTCACGACGAGCAAGGCACGGCAAGCGGTCGCTGCCGGATTCCCCGCGGCCGTCGTCGCGCGAATCGAGCGCGAGGAGCTCGCCAAGCGCGCCGCCCCGTCGTCGTTCGAGCGGACGAGCGCGCCGCGGGCGGCATCGTGGGCGCCGTTCGCGCTCGCCGCGGCCGCGGCCGCGGGCGCTGCGTACTGGTACACCCGCCGCGGCTGAACAGTCCTCGCGCGTGGCGTGCTATGCCTCGCGCATGGGATCGTGCGCGCGCTGCCTTGGTTCGGTCGAAGCTCACCCAGGTGGCGTCTGCCCGGCGGATCGCCATTGGACGTGGCCCGCGGGGACGAGCCCGAGCGAAGTGCACCGGCAAGCGGCGGCGGTCCTCGCCGCGGCCGCGCGCGAGGAAGTTGCGAGCCGGATTGACGAGCTCGACCCCACCGGAGCGGGGCGCGCCCACCTCGCCGCCGCGATGGGCGCTCGCCGCGCCGGGGCTCCCGTGGCGCTAGGGGTAGCAATCGTGGAAGCCCTCGCCGTCGCGATGGTCGCGGACGCTTCGCGCCGCGGCGCCCGATGACGCCCCATTGTGCCGCGCCGCCAGAATGCGCATGATGCGCGCATGATTCCTGAAGACGTGCATCAAGTGTATGGCTCTATCCCAGCGAGAGCGTTGTGGTTTCACGCGCGCCGACTCGACCCGACCAAGGGCGGAAAACAGACTGGGGAGTCTCTGGCGTGGAGTCCGCCAGGCGAGAGCGTTCAGGCTACCTCGTGGCCCGTCGAGGAGCTGACTCCCACGATGCTGCTTGACCGCTGGGGGCCCGGTCGCTACCGGCTCCAGTGGGTCGGCGCGGGAGCTTCCGGCGGCCGCCGCGCCATGGGGCAATCGCAAGTCGTGGACGTGCGCCCGCCCGACGAAACGGCCAAGCGTCGCCGCCGGGCAAGCGCGGAAGAACGAGCGCTCCCGCTGCCCGCCGTCGACCCGTCGCCCCATGCGGCGCGCCCCACCGACGACGCCCGCGACGCCTACCGCATCGCAGCCGAAATGATGAGGGACCAGGACGCGCGCGCGCACTCGAGACAGGCCGAGATCGCGGCGCAAGCGCAGGCGCAAGTGGTGCAGCTTGTGCAGTTGTCGGCCGCGATGGTGCCGAAGGCGGACGCGGGCGCCGCGCTCGCGCCGGCGCTGGACCGCCTCGCGGCCGCGCTCGAGACGCAGGGAAGAACCCTCGAGGCGCTCGCGGCGCGCGTCGCGCGAATCGAAGCGGACGAGCCCGACGACGAAGACGACGGAGAGGACGGCGCGCCGCCTCCGCAAGACCTCGCGGCCACCGTCGCGCAAGTGCTCCCTGTCTTGATGATGCTCGGTGAGTCGCTCAAGGCGGGATCGGCGCCCGCGGTCGCCGCAGAAAAGTTGCCAGAAAAGGCGGCGGAATAGAAGGGTTCCCCCTTCGCTCGCGTCTTAGTACTGTGCCCGCGACGGGCGCGAGCGAGGGTAGACACATGGGCGATCGATGGGACTGGCGAGCAGAATCCGAAGCGTGGGCGGCCGCGGATGACACCGTCGCCCTGTGGGTGACGCGATGAGGCGCGACGTCACAATCAGCAAAGAGGCCGCCAGCGCCGCCGTCTGGGCGCTTGCCAATAGGCGATCAGAGCTGCTCATTGCTGCGGGCGTGGTGCCGGACGCGCACGCGGACGAATTGCGAGCGTATGCCGCGGATTACGAGCGCGCGGAAAAAGAAATCCTCGCCGCGATCGTGGAGTCAGAAGCGCGCTAGGATCGGGCCCATGAGTCCTGCCCGGCACCACGAGGCCCTCCGTCGCGCCTGCGCGTCCGAGGGGTGCACAATCGGCGCGGCGCGCCTTGGGTCTGTCCACGGTGCGCCGCGCGCGATCGGCGATGTCGAGTGCGCCGACGGGTGGAGCGCTGCGCGGCTCCTCGTGCGCCTTGCAGTCGAGGACGCGCAGCACGAATACGTGCGCGAGCTCGCCGCCCCGCTCGCCGCGCTTCATCCGTCGGCGCGCGCCGCCGCGCTTCACGCTTGGGTGCGGGCGCGCGTGCGCTTCGCTCCCGAGCAAGGCGAGGTCTTCGTCTCACCGGCCGCGCTACTGCGCGCGGGAATCGGCGACTGCGACGACCACGCGCGGACCGTGATCGCGCTCGCGCTTGCCGCGGGCGTGCCTGCTCGGCTGGCGTTGCTGTCTCGCGACGGGCGCACGCCATCGCACGCGGTAGCGCAGCTTCACGATGGCGCCGCGTGGCGCTGGGCTGAAACGACCGTTGCGGCGAACTTCGGCGAGCATCCGATCGCGGCCGCTCGCCGCCTTGGCGTAGCCTCGCGCCGCGCCGACCTTGCAAGTAGAGTAAGCACCATGGATCCCCGCCGCCTCCCGCCACGCACCGCGCCCTTGCGCTCGACTCCCGACCAGATCGAAAGCGATCGACGAATGCTCGTAATGCTGGGGTATCTGCCCTCCCACGTCGACGCCGCCGCCGGCCTCGGAGACGAATTCCGCGCCGCGGTCGCCGCTTTCCAGGCCGATCGGCGCGTGCTCCCGGTGGACGGGCTAACCGGACCAACCACGCGAGAAGCGTTGCGGCGTGCTGTTGACGGTGCCGCGCCGGGAGCGCCCGCGGGGGTCACGATGGGCGCGGTGGACGTGCGGCACACTCGCGACCTTTCCGACGGCTTTTTTGCGGGTCTTCACCGAATGGGCGCCGAACTTGGTTTTGAACCCGAGCACCTCTTGTCCGTCATGTTGTCGGAATCGGGGATCCGCGCGTCCGCGGTGAATCGCTCGTCGACGGCGCACGGACTGACTCAAATTCAAAATCTCGCGGGCGTCGGGTGGAAAGGCACCGCCGCCGCCTTTCGAGCACTCTCGGCGGAAGCACAGCTTCCCTACGTGCGAGCCTTTTTCGCGCCGTGGGCAAAGTACGGGCTCGGGTCCACCGGTCGCCTGTATCAAGCCAACTTCCTTCCCGCGACGATGGCATGGGGCGACGATCCATCCCTCGCCATCGCGTGCAAGGACGGCAAGCGCTACGGAGTGGAGCCGCGCGCGTACGCCGATAACATCGGCTTCGACGTCGAGAAAAAAGGGTGCATCACAATCGCCGACCTCTCGCGCCACGTCGAGCGGCGCAAGGTCGCCGAAGCGGCGCGGTGGAACGAAGCGGCCGCGCGCCTTCGTGCGATCTCTCCGCGCCCCGATGCTGTGGCGACCGTCGCGAGGCTCGGAGGCGCGACGGCAATCCTGTACGGAGCGGCGAAATTGCTACCGCTCTTGTTTGTGTAGTCTGCAACAACAACTTGCGAGGTGACCATGAGTGACGAAACAAGCGCCATTGACGCGCTGGACGCTGGAACTGTGGATCTTCGGTGGGGAGTCACTGGGCGCGAGGGGAAGTGGTCCCATCGGGTCACGCTTCGCACGCTTGTGAAGTGGGCAGCGTGGCGCCACCCAACCCCCTATCTGCGATGGGTGAATCGTCCGATCGGCGTAGTGCGCCGCGGTGACCGAGGGCGGGATATCTATCTAGTGTGCGTAATCGGTGGCTGCGCGCACGCGGTGCCGCTGCACACGGTGGCGCGCGACGCGATCGGGGCGACGGACTGGATCTGTGAGAGTGCGACGGCGCACGAAATCCCGCCCGCGCCGGAGTGGGTCTCGTGAGCGCCGCCGATCCGTTTTGCGAGTTGGTCCGCCGGTACCTTCGGCGCTACGCCGCGCGCGAAGCGATCGATCGCGCGTTTGCCGCCGTCGCCGCCGAAGTCGAAGCGCCCGAGCCCCACGAGGCGGCCGCCCGCGTCGTGCACCGGCTGCGAATGCTGGAACATCTGGCCGATGCAAACGGCGCGCTTGTCGCCGATGCGCTTGACGTAGCGGCCGCGCTAGTCGTCGAGCTCCAGGCGTTGCGGGAGCAAGGGCGCCGCGGCGAGCAAGCGATCGGTGAGCTGCGGGCGCTTGCCGAAGCGGTGGCAGGCGTGACAGTCGGAGGGGCCGAAGGTGGTACCGCATGAGTAGCCCCGGACACGAGTGGACGCCGCACGAACGCGAGGGATGGTCCGTCTGCTCGCGTTGCGGCATGGTCCGCAACTACGACCGCGAGACCACATGCAGTAGCGCGTTGCCGAAGATCCGGCAGCGCAGCGAAGTCGAGGACTGCGGCCAGGATGGCGTGTGCAAGCTCTCTCCGGGGTGCAATCGGCACTGGGAGGAGCGGAACCGCGAGCTGGTGCGCGAAAACGAGGTCCTGCGTTCCAACAGCGACCACCTCAGCTCCGAGAACGCCTCGCTGGCCAGTCAGGTCGAGTCGATGGCGATGCGCATCGAAAGTCTCGCCGAGGAGTTGGCGAAGCCTGAGGACGTGAGGCTCCGCGAAGTGATCGATGCGCTGGACGGGCGCGCGGTCATCTTCGACGGCCTTGGCGAGCGCGCTGGGCACTTGCTCGACGAGATGGACGAATGGATCGAGAGGGCTGGAGAGGCCGAGCGAATGGTGGAAGACGCGCGCCGTAGCCTGTCCAGCGTCGCGGAGGCCATGACCGAGCACGCATACCAGGAGCTAGCGTCGGCGCTTGAATCGCCCCCTCGTATCGCAGGCAAGACCGCAGACTTTGACCCGCCTGGTCGTGAGTACACGGTGGGTGACGCTCTCGGACTGAGGAGGGACCGATGACGCTGTCGCGCACCGAAGAGATTCGGCGGGTGGCCGACGAATGGGAGTTCGACAAACGCATCCCCGCACATCGCGCAGCCAGGCTGCTCAAGGAGCTGTTGCGTCGAGTTGACGAGCTGGAGCGCGGGATTGGTCAAATGCGGCTGATTGCAGGCCTCCCGCTTCCGCCCGACGTGGCCGAGAAGGTGGCCGAATGTGACCGCCTCCGCAAGCTGTTCGACGACGCCGGAGAGGGGCAATACAACGTGCTGAATCTCGTGGAGAGCTACCAGCGCAACTCGATGGAGGCAGACGAGCGCCTGCGCGCGGTCCGCAAGCTGCTCGAAGAGAACGGCTGCGAATGTCCATGCGACCATCACCCGGACGAGCGAGGTGACGACTGCGAGGTGTGCCTCGCGTGTCGCATCGGTGAGGCGGTAGGGAAGTGAGTTCGTGCAGAGCGACGAATGCGAAGGCGTTGTCTGCCGTGCTGCGATCGTGGTCCTGCTACGCATCGCACGGCCCGTGCGGCGAGTGCAGACCTTGCGTGCTGCGCGCCGATGCGATGCGCATCCGCGGCGCCACAGACCAAAGCGCGCCGGCGCGAATGCACGGCGGCGACCCGCACAGGACGGACCGTTGATTCTCCTGCTCGGCTGCACGCGTTCCCGTGCGCTCGTCGCGAAGATTTTGGAAAATGGATGGGGGCGAATGTTTGTAGGCAAACCGACGCCGCGTGATGGAGAGCCGTGGGCGTTAGATAATGGCGCGTTCGGAGCATGGAAAAGCGGGCGGCCGTGGAGAGAGAGCTCGTTCTCAGCGGCGCTTGACCACGCCCGATCGGCTCATCCTCCGCTCTTCGCCGTACTTCCTGACGTGGTAGGAGACGGTCGCGCATCCTTGCTCAAGTCGACCGCCTACCTGTCCGCGGCGCCAAGTCACGTGCCTTGGTTCCTCGCGGTGCAGGATGGCATGACTGAAAGCGATGTTAGAACAGTGATCAAGGACGTGGACGGCCTGTTTTTGGGCGGCACAGACGCGTTCAAAGCAACGGCGAGACGGTGGTGCGGCATGGCGCACGAGCACGGGAAACGATTCCATTTTGCGCGAGTCAGTACCGAGACGCGCCTGCGCGCCGCGCTCGATATGGGGGCGGATTCGGCAGACACGAGCCAACCACTGTGGTCGCGCGCTGAGTGGGCACGATTTGAGCGATGTTGGCGAGACGCGCACGCACAGCGCTCGTTTGATTGGGATAGGGCGCAGCCGTGACCCTCGCTGAAGCGCTCGACGCGGTACCGGGCGCCGCGCTCCTACTCGCGGCGCTGGCGCTCGTCCTGTGGGCCCGAGCGACCCCACGGTAGGCGCGCAGCGACCTCTTACGCCGCCCCCTCAGGGGCGTGCGTCTAGTCTTGAGTGATTGGGGCATAACTCGTCGAGCCCCCGAATCACTCGGTGTTTTTCGACGACATGGCGCGCAAAGTCAATTTGCGCGCGCCGACTGCGCGCCGGTACACGACCGCAAAAATGAAGCGAAAGGTGCGACAATGACTGACAATGGCGAACCGCGTTGCCCAGAAACCGGATGTGTGAACGCTCGTTCACACGCAGGCCCGCACGCCTTCACAAGCCACGCCGAGCGAATCGCGTTCGTGCGGCGCACCGCAACGGCGATTCTCGCCGCCCGCGCCGCCGCGTCCAGCGCGACGCCCTACGATGCGGCCGCGCTCGTCATCCGAGCCGCGCTTGTCGACGAGAGCGACGCATGGCGGGCGCCGCCCGAGTGGGCAGGCGCGCTCGACGAGGCGGAAGCGAGCTCGACGATCGTTGCGTGGCGTGAACGTAAGTTCACGATCTGCGACGGTGACACGGGGACCGGCGCGCAGTAGCGCAAACCGCTGGCGGTAGCGCTTGCGGTGCGCGCTCGGTGGGGGCATCCTCACCGGCTCATGACGGCGAAGACGGGCGCACAAAAGACCAATGCCCCGGCGCGTGGAAGCGTCGGGGCATTGGCGCACTTGCGAGGGTGCTTGCGCTCTGTGGAACTACCCGGAGAGGTACAGCCAAAGGAGCGGTATGCAGCATAGAGAACGAGGCGAGTGGGCGCAAGTAGAAGCGATCACGGGCGGGTTTCGCGCAGGTCGCGCGGCGGCGCACGACCGCAAGGCGCGCGCGGCGCGGTGGGATCGCTACTGGCGCATTTCCGACCTTGACCGCGTCACGCGCTCGGCCGAAGAAGTGCACGCGGACGACCGGCCTTCGCACGGGACTTTGCTCCCCGTCGAGCGGCACGGAGAACGCGCCGCGCGCGAGGAAGCGAACGCAGCCGAACGGCGCGAGGCGTGGCACTTGGCGCGCGCGAAGGGGCAGCGCTTGCGCTTCCGCTCGCTGGACCTCTGCGGGGAGCTTCGTTTACGTGTCTCGTGCCGCTCGTGCTCCCACGAGAAACGCACCGTAGAAGTCGGGTGCGGCATCGCTCGCTTGTGCGTGCGCTGCGGCGTGCGCGCTGCGGTCGAGCGGCGCGCGAAGTTCGGGCGCGCGCGCGCCAAGGTCATGGCGCACGCCAAGGCGCGCGGCCTGCTTCATCGTCACCGCGCCGGCGGCCGCTGGTCCGAAAAAATGTTGACGTTGACGGTCCCTCACGTGCGCCGCTCTGAGGTGGCCGGAGCGCTCGCGAGCGCGCGCGGCGGCGATGTTGGCGTTCGCGTCGAAGCGTTGCACGTTGCGTGGAAGCGCTTTCGCAAATCGCTCCGAGACTGGGCCCGCGCGAAAGGGCACGGCGACCTTCGCTTGTGGCGCTCCTTCGAGTGGACGCCGGGCGCGGATGGCGTGGGCCATCCTCACTTCCACGTGTGGATTTGGTCGCCCTTCCTTCCTCGTGAGCTCCTGTCGATGTGGTGGGAACGCGCGGTGGAAGACGCGGGCGTGATGATTCCCGAGAGCGGTCTTTCGATCCGAATCCAAGAGTTTCGCACCTTCGACGGCGCGGCGGCCGCGGAGCTCATCAAGGGCGGCACGGCAGGGCGCCGCGCGGCGTTGCGCTGGTCGAAACTCTCGCCGCGTGAGCGACTGTCACCCGAGGGGATCAAGGTGCAAAGCGCGGTCGCCTACGCTGAAGGGTGGTCGATGGCGGATGCGCTGCACATGTGCTCGCCCGAAACGACCGCAGATTTGTATGTGGCACTTGAAGGGCGGCGCCTCGTGCAAGCGTCCGCCGGCCTGCTCGCGGAAGAGAACAAGTCGGAGTGTCCGTGCTGTGGCGCGCGTGGGCACGCGATCCGATTAGAGGACGGCCGGACCGTCCACGCTTCGATTTGGCACGTCACAAAGGCGGAGGGCGAACATGCATCACACGATGGGAAAGCGGACGATCATGGCGTGGGGCGCGCTCCACCCTTGCCTAGCGTGCGGGGCGCTCCGGTATGAGCCCGACGACGGCCCCCATTGCTGGCTACTCGTGGGCGACTCGGGCGCGCTTGTGGAGCACGCCGCGGTCCCATGCATCAAGCGCCGCCGCCGCCGCCCCGACGCGGACGAGTGAACACTTGTAGAGCGCACGGGCCGTGATACGCTCGCCGCATGGCGTTCGGAGCAATGCGAATTTCAACGGCGGGCATCTCGACCAGCGGCGGCGCGCCGTCGGCACCTTCGCGACCTTCGGCGCCCTCGCGGCCGGTAGTGTCGCGCAAGTTGGCAAACGTCGTCGCGCTCGCGCAGCGCACGATCGTGCCGCCGTCGATCGTCCAGTCCGCAATCCAGCGCGCGACCATTCGCCCCGCTGTCGTGGCGACGGTGCGACCGTCGTCGACGTCCGGCGCGCCGCCCAAGATCGCATTCACGCGACCGCCGCTCGCAAGCGCGCCGGCGTTCTTCTCGTCGCCCGAGGCGGGACCGCCGCAATCCGCGATCGTGAACGCTCCGGCCGAGATCATGCCCGCGTATGGCGGCGACGCCGAACGCTGGACGGACGTACCAAGCTCGCCCGCGCCCCTGTACGAACGCGCCGCCGCTCCGTCGCCAACGTGGGTGGAACCGGTCGCGGATGAACGGCTCTCGCCCGAAACCGTCGAGCAGGTCAAGTCGTGGTATCCGGTCGCGGGCCTCGTGCTCGCCGCCGCCGCCGCGGCGTACATGCTCTCGCGCACGGTCCGCCGGTGAGTGCGCCGCCGGTGAAGGTAGACCCCCGTCCGGGCTCGGGCGGCGATGCTCTTTATCCTGTCGTCGGGGCTGATGGCGTTGCGCGCTACGCCGACGGCACTCGATGGGAGCCGAGCGCCACGTTTCCGGGCAAAGGGCGATGGGTGCCTGACGCAGCGACCGAACGCGCGACCAGCGGCGCGCCGCCTTGGGTCCAAGTCGCGGGCGCGCTCGTCGCAATCGTGGGCGCCGTGTACTTCGGCGAAAGGTCGAGGTCGTGAGCTACCCGATCCGCACCATTGGCTCGCTCAGCTCGGTCGCTGATCTGGCGTGCGCGTGCGCTCGGGACCCCGAGACTCTCGGCGGCGTGCTGGACGTGCTTTCGTACGTCAACCCGGCATCGCCGAACTGGTGGCCGGGGCTCGTCGTGAAGCGCGCCCGAGCAAGGGCAAGCGAAGCGGTCGAAGACGCGCAGCGCAAAGCGGCGACCGTCGTGGACGACTTGAAGGCCACGCTTGACCCGATTCCGATCGCGGTCGGCATCGCGGGCGGCGACCCCACGTGGGGATGGACCTACGTGAAGCACAAGCAAGCCATCGCGATCGGCGTCGTGGCCCTGGCTGCGGGCGCCGTGTATCTTGCACACACCCAACGGCGCAAGATGGACAAGCGCCCGCGCCTCGCACGAAAGCTCACGCCATGATCCTGAACCTCGGCTCCCTCGAAACTCTCGGCGCGCTCCCCTCGCGCATTCCCCCTCGCGAGTTCCTGCCCGCCGACGAGCGCGCTTGGTTCGCGTCGCAGGGCGCCGATCCAAACGTCGCGCAAGATGCGCTCGACCTTCACCGGCTCGGATACCTGCAAGGCGTGCTCAACGGCGACAAGCCCTGGACGAAGTACGATCGGCAATTCCAAAACGCTGTTCTGCTGTTCCAGACGGACACGAAGATCAAGGTGGACGGGCTCACTGGGCCGCAAACGCGCGCGACCATCGCGGCGGTTTACGCTGGCAAGATCAAGCCAGAGGCGCCGCCCGAGAATCCGCTTGACCTTCCGATCGGACCGCCGCCGCCGCCGCCCGCGCCTCCTCCTCCGCTTCCCATTCCCGAGCCCCAAGCGCCCGCGCCCGCGCCGCCGTTCCCCACGCCCGACGCGCCGATCCCGGTCTCGCCCGCCGTCTACGTCGAGCCAACGGAGCCAGGGGGCCTCGCCGCCATTCCGGCGCGCACTCTCGCGCTCGGCGCCGCCGGTCTCGCGCTGAGCGTTGCGGCCGTCTACTACGCCAAGCGCTACCGCAAGCGAGGCCGATGATGAGCGCGGAACTTGTTCGCTCGGCCGATCTCGCTGACGTCGATCCAGCGACGGCGAACGTCGTATTTGCTGGCTGCGAAAACCGCGTGCGCGTCGCAGCGTACCTGGCGGCGCTCGCCGCGGAACAGCGCGTGCGCGGGCTCATGATCGGCACCGTCGCGGGCCTCGCGCTCGCGGGTGCGGCGTACCTCTACCTTCGCCCGAGGGCCGGCGCGTGACGATCAATGTCCAAAACAACGGCGCGAACCTGGGCGACGGGCAAGGGTTCGCGACCCTGAAAGCAGACGGCACAACCATCGTTGCCACCGACGACGGGAACGGCGTCTTCGAGCTCTCGGCGGCCCCCGTCGCGCCCACCACGCTCGACGTCGCAAGCGTCAACGGAATGCGCCTCACTCTCGCGACCGGCGAGCCGCTTCCAACGAGCGACATCACTGGCGCGACCGATCTCTACCTGACGCCCGACGCCAGCGGCGAAATCTCTCTTTACGACGCCGGTCCGGCAGAGTGGGCCATTCGCCGCACCGCGGAAGTGTCCCTAGACCTCACGACGACGGCGCTTTCTCCGGGCGTCAACTTCGACATTTTTGCCGAGTGGACGGGCGTTGCAGTCTCTCTCGTGCTCGTAGCGTGGACGAACGACACGACGCGCGCCGTCGCGCTCTCGCGCCAAGATGGGGTGCTTGTGCTCTCGACGAATGCCGAGCGGCGATACCTCGGCACGCTTCGCGGAAGTACTGCCGGGCTCGGCACGTGCGACGATCGCGAGGGCGCTAGACTCTTGTGGAACGCGTACAACCAGCGGCCGCGCTTCCTTTCGTACGTCGCGCCAGATGCCTCGTGGACGTATGCGATCATGATGTGGCGCCGCGTGAATGAAGGCGTGATGGCGGCCGATGCCACCGTCGAGTGCGTCGTCGGTCTCCCGTGCACTCTGCACGCGGTAGCGCGAGCGATGAAGCAAGGCAGCGCTTCGGGGCTCGTCTCCGCGACCGGGATCGGCGTCAACTCTACCGCCGCGAACAGCGCGCAATCGTACGGCGTGACCTCACCGACCGCCGCCGCGGGCTCGTTCGAATCGCACGCGCGTTACCGCGCGACGGTCGCGCCAGGCTACTACGCGATCTCGTGGCTCGAGATGGCGCAGCCGACGGTGACGACGTACGGCACAAATGCCGCGTGGCAAAGCGGGCTCGACGTGGAGCTCCTCGCGTGACCAAGGCACGCGCGCTCACGCCGCGATGGCTGCCTGTGTACGTAGACGGCAAGCCCAATAAGGCGCTGCGGGCAGTCATGCACGGCCACTCCGGTGTGTACGTGCTCGCAGAACGGCGCGGCCGCAAGGTCACGCGGTGGCTGTACGTAGGGCAGAGCTTCACCGATCGCGCCTGGAAAACGATGCTGCGGCACTTTCAGGACCCCCGCGGCCGCTTCGCGCGCGTCGGGGAGTTCTCCGAATGGTTCGCAGCCAAAAAGGGGGCGCCCATCGATCGAACGGCGCTTGTCTGCGCGTACTTCGCTTGTGCCGCCGATCGCGACGTGGCGATCGAACTCGAAACGCGAGCGCTCGCCACGTTCCCGCCGTGCGAGTTCCAGCTGGAAGAAGCGCGCGTGGACCCTAAGATCATCCCTCCGGCCGCGCCGCCGCCGCTGCCGTTCGAGCCGCAAGGGCGCGGCGTCGCGGATGAAGCCGAGGACTTCGGATCTTGGCTCGAAACGATCGGAAACCCGGGGCGCTCGCCCGAGGACGAACGAGCGTTGCGTGAGTATGTCGCCTCACACTGGGGGCACGAAGGAAAAGCCCAAGTGCGAAGCGTGCAGATCGCAAGTTTCGATCACGGCACGCTAGTTGAGCTCGGCGAGCTTTGGGAAGTCGCGTACGGGACGACCAAAGGCGCCCGCGGAAAGCGTGCACTCTACGCGCACGAATTCGCTCGCACGCGCCCTGTGCTCGCGTATCATCACTGCTCGCGGGCAAAGTGCCCCGAGCGCGGAAGGCTTGCAATCGTCGGCGGCACCTACAAAGTAGAGCCGCGCGGGATTGTGGGGTAAGATGCACACTGCACGAATCGCAAACCCGGCGCCGCGCGCGCCCGCGATCNNGCGCCCGCGAAAGAGAAGAACACCATGGCCACGAAGAAGAAGAGGGCGCGCGCTCGCAAGGCTGCTCCCAAGCGCACCACGAGTCCCGCGTCCGCGAAGAAGCGCAAGGCGCGCCGCTACGCTCCCGCCTCCGCTGCGTCGCACGCGAAGAAGCCGGCCCGTCGCCGCCGTAACCCTGCGGGCGGCAAGTCGGCGGCGAAGTGGGAGAGCGCGGCCAAAATTGCCGGCGCGGGCGTCGTCACTGCCACCGCGGTGATGCTTCTCCCCCACCTGGTGAAGATGCCCGGGAACGCATGGGTGCGGCGTGGCGCTGGCGTCGCTGCGATCGCGGCGGCCGCGGTCATGATGCGCAAGCGTCCTGATCTCGCCGCGGGCGTTGCGGCCGGTGGCGCTGTTGCCGCGGCCGGTCTCGAACTGTCGCAGTGGGCGGCGCAGTACATGCCCTCTACCACGGTCGGCGGCCTTGAGACTCTCGGCGCGGTGGTCGCTGACAACATGGGCGCGGTGGTCGCTGACAACATGGGCGCGATCGTCACCGATGACGCGCCCGCCATGCTCGGAATGGGCACGGTTTTGGCTGAGGACATGGGCGCGATCGATCTCGCCCGATGGGATGAAGACTCGATCTGAAGTAGTGGCGCTCGCGAGGGTGCGTCACGAATGACAACAAAAACAGGCTTGCCTACCGGGCACCTGCCAACGAAAAGAGAACAACGTGAACCCTCGTCAGCAGATTTCGCAGCTTCGTAACCTCGCCGCCGCCGCCCAGGTCGACCCCGCTACGCGCGCCCTCATCGGTCAGGATGCGCTGGACTCGCAGGTGACGATCCTTCCCCTTCCGTACTGGAGCACGGTGCGCTTCCGCGGCATTCGCGCCGGCGGCGGCCCGTTCACCTTCGCGACCTCGGTGGAGACGCGCAAGGCGTTCGCCTACAAGATCGGCGACGACATGCAGGTCGCGGGCTTCGCGTCGGGCACGGCCGCTCAGTCGAACGACACGAACCTTCTCGCGGGCGGAAGCCAGACGAACGATAACGCGGACTTCGTCATCACGGGCGTTGGCGTCGAAGTCGTCCCGGGCTCGGAACCTGAGCTGGTCAAGGCGATCATGCGTGAGTGCGCGCTTTCGCTGTCGCTCAGCGGCACGAACCGCCAGCTTCTCGGCCCCATCGCGCGCTTCCCGCAGCCGGGTGGCATCTTCGGACAGCAGTGCTCCACC
>CXWK01017266.1_pt1 | contig 16965 bp, 17 predicted proteins | sample 590851 | NCBI WGS metagenome assembly CXWK01 (sample SAMEA3498364, study PRJEB10139) | wastewater metagenome | biome: wastewater treatment plant; material: activated sludge | place: Denmark | collected 2014-08-01 | reverse complement strand
CCGACACGATGATGGGCGTTGCCTACCTCGGCAACGACTCGGCGGGCGCGTCGTGCTTCTATACGGCGGATTCGTCCGACACGATCACGCTCAACGGATCCACCAAGGGTGGTCTGAAGGGCGCTCGCGTCATTGCGGACGATATCGCCGCGAACGTGTGGGCGGTTCTCGTCTACTCGGAAGCATCTGGCACCGAAGCAACGCCGTTCTCGGCTGCGGTCTGAGTGTATCTGAAGCCGCTCGGCCTGTTCATCGTCAGCATTCCCAAGTGTGGATCGCAGACGCTTGAACGGGCAATCGAGCTGGTTTCTGGCGAAAAGTGCCTGCCCGGCCATATCCCGGTCGGACAGGCACGCAAGACGCTTGGCGAGATAGAGGCGTGGGCGCTGATACGCGACCCATGGGAACGGCTCACAAGCGCGCTCAATTACGTTTACGGCGCGACCCGAACGCATCTTGACGATGCCATGAACGGGGTTTGCCGCCATCAAACCATCATCCTGAAGCCGCAAAGCTTCTTTGTGGACGGCGCCACGCGGTTATTCCCGTTCGAGGCGTTGCCGGAAATGCTGCGGCTGATCGGATATGCAGAGGAAATACCCCGTGCAAACAGGTCAACGCCGCGTTGGACGGCCGAGGAAATCCGCGCCCACCCCAGAAGCGGAGAATGTGCAGCCCGATACTCCGCAGATTTCGCCCTCCGAGCCGCTGTTTCGGATGATCGTCACAAACCGCGCGATTTCGCTTGGCAGCGGACGGCGGGCGGTCCTGGGGGATGAAATCGAGGTGACGGCGCATCGCCGCAAGTCCCTGCTTTTCTGGAGGCAAGCGCGCGATGCGTGAGGAGTGGATCGACCAGGGCGACAAGATCGTCCGCAAGAAAACCCACGACCTTGACCACGCCTTTGATGAGGTCAGGTTGCGCCGGGAAGCGCCCGACATGCCGCTGTCTGATAGTTGGCACGTGGCAAGCGTTCCGGCGTGGGTGGTCACGGAATGGCTGAAGGAAGCCGGGGTGGCATGGGATGACCCTGCGGCGAAGGACGTGCTGCGCAAGAAGCTTCTGAGCGGCGACGTGGGTAAATTCCGGGTGCATGGGGGCACGTTCTGATGGACTTCGCCACGCTAAAGTCGCGCCTCTACAGCTTGATCGGACGCTATCCGGCCGACATTTGCTATGAGTTGGTGACGGCGGACATAAACGCGCGGCTCCGCGTGCGGGAAATGGAAGCGACCGATACGCTGACAGAGGCGGCGAGCGTGGCGCTTCCCTCGGACTTCCTTCAGATGATTTCCGTTTACCGCGACGTTGACCCGAGGACGCCGCTTTCTCCCACGGATACGACGGGCATCAACCGGGCGCACGTGACCTCGGGCACACCCAAGACCTACGCCATTGTTGACGGGGCGATCCTGCTAAACCCCGAGCCTGACGGGGCCGAAGACCTCATCATCCGGTATTACGCTCGGCAGGCTGACCTGTCGGCGGATGGCGACACGAACGACATTCTGACCAATTATCCATCCGTCTATGTCTACGGGGTGCTGGCCCACCATGCGGCGTTGATCCGCGACGAAAAGGCGATGGCGATTCACGGAGCGGCCTACGGGCAACACATGAAGCTGGCGCAATCTTCGGATGCGAAGGCCCGCTATTCCGGGGCGCCGATTGTCCCGACCGTCAGGACCGCGCCGTGATCAGCGAATTTGCCCTCGGACCGTGGTTGCCGGATGTTACTGACTACCGGAATCCGGGGCTAGAGGTCTGCACCAACGTCATTCCGGGGCCGGGCGGCTATAAACCCGCATATGGCGCGAATACCAGCGAAGGCGACGTGGGGGCTGCGGTTCTCTCGGCCATGTCTTTTCAGCGCGCGGACGGAACCAGGATTACCGTCTGTGCCACGGCCGGGGATTTGCACCACATAGTCGGCGGGACGGTGACTGACAGCACGCTCACGCTGACCCTGACAGAGCCGGTAAGGTTTGAGCGGTTCGGATCGTCCATTTATGCGTCTTCGAAGGAGGGCGTCTGGTATCTGGACGACATAGAGGCAGACAGCACGTTCGTTGCCGAAAACTGGACCATTCCGCACGGGCTTGCCATGGCGCGGGTTGGCGATTTCCTCTTCATGGGCAATCTCATCGACACGGATACGAATGATGCTTCCTACCGTGTCAGGTGGTCGCCGTATAACAACCCGCAAGGCGAGTGGGCCACGTCGATTTCGCTGCAATCCGATGCCGTGGACATGCCCGAGAACCTGGGCGTGGTCATGGGGATCACCGGAGGCAACACGGGGCTTATTTTCCAGCGCAACGGCTTGTCGCGCATCCAGTATACTGGCGGCCCGAGCGTGTTTGCGAAGCAGGTTATGGACTCGCAGCGGGGCCTTGCCGCGCCGTTCTCTCTCGCGCAGGTCGGCGAGAACGTGTTTTACCTCTCCGATGACGGTTTTTTCGTCACGAATGGCACGGCTGGACAGTCGATCTCGCGCGGGCGGGTGTGGGACTGGTTCCTTGCGAACGCCTCGCAAACCTACCTCTCGACAGTGCAAGCGGCCGTAGATTGGCCGAATCGCTGCGTAGTATGGACCGTTCCGGGGGATAGTGGCGCATTTGTCGGGCTCCTCTATTACAATTGGGAAACGCAATGGTGGTCCTACGTTGCGCTGGCGACCGACTGCGTGTTTGCGTCGGGGATTGCGGGCCTGACGCTTGAACAGGTCGCGGCGATCTATACCGATCTGGACACGATGACGCTTTCCCTCGACTCGCCGTCATTCGCGGCGCGCGGGAAGTCGATGGCGGCATTTGTCGGCGGAATTCAGTATCAGTTGACGGGTTCCTCCCTCGCGGCGGTGTTTGAAAGCGGAGAATTTCAGCCGCAGCCGGGAAAGCGGGTATTTGTTCGCAGCGTCACGCCAATCGTGACGGATTCCAGCGATTCAACGCTTGTCACGATGACCGGAAGAGTGAGGGCGGGTGCCAGTTACACCACGGCACCAGACGTTGCCATCGGGCCTATCGGTTTTGCCCCGTTCAATTTCGATTCCCGTTTCGTTCGGGTGGGCCTGACCATTCCGGCCGGGACGACGTGGAACGATGCTTTCGGCTATCAGATCGACTTTGACGTGAGCGGCGACACATGACCGAGATTCGCGTTGCCACTCAGCCGACAGGTGGAGTTATCCCCGCCCGAGACGTGCCGATTGATCATCTGTTGATCACCGGGACGACCTCGGGAGCGGCACAGACGCTCTACACGGTGCGGGATGGCGTCATGCTAAAGGTGCGGCGGCTGGCGGTTGCTAACGTCACCGGCACGGCGGCGACACTGAGCCTGAATGCCATTCCATCGGGTGGGTCAATCGGGGATGGCAACGCCGAGTTGAAGGGCTACAGCGTCGCGGCGAATACGGCTGTTGACCTGACCGACATGGTGGGCGGGCTGTATCAGGCCGGAACGGTGATCAAGGCTTATTCCGGCACGGGCAGCGCGCTTGTCCTTCACGGATGGGGAGAGGAAGTCCTTTGACGCCGATTGCAGTCCCGGCGTCCGATCTTGACGCATGGTTGCCACGGATCGAATGGCACCTGAAATCGTTCTGCCGAAGCGGGCAATGGACGCCCGAGGAACTGGTCGGGCAGATCAGGAGCCGCGACCGTCAGTTGTGGGTGGCGTTCGACGGGGAAGTGCGTGCGGCAGTCCTGACGGCTGTAATGGCAGACAGGCTGCAGACCGTGCAGATCACGCATTGCGCGGGCCGTGGGGCGGGGGATTGGCTGCACCTTTGGCCGGTCCTTGAGGGATGGGCGCGTGATATTGGCGCCAAGCGTATCGAGGCGGTCGCCCGCCCCGGATGGGAACGGAAACTAAAGGACATCGGGATGCTGAAAACCCATGTCATTCTTGAAAAGAGGCTCTGATGGGCACGAGTAGCACGACGACGCAGCGGAACGACCCCTACGGCCCGTCTCAGCCCTACATCAATCAGGGCCTGGCCGACGCAGGCGCGCTGTATGACGCTGGCGGTTTTCGCATTGACCCCTACATGGGCGATCTGGTGGCGGATCGTGACCCGCTTTCCAATGCGGCCTACAACGCCTCTGGCGGGGTGGGTGCTGGCGGTTTGAACAGCGCGAACATGGCGCAAGGCTCGCTCGCGCGGGCGATGGACCCGAACGTGCGGTCGCAATACACCGACCAGCTTGTGCAGAATACGATTGACCGGATCATGCCGGGGATCAATTCCAGCTTCGCCGGGTCTGGCATGTCAGGTTCCGGGCTTCATGCGCAGAACCTCGCTAGCGGGGTTTCGTCCGGTGTTGCCGGGGTGCTTGATAACGCATGGCAGCAGGGCGAAAACCGCGCGCTTCAGGCGGCGGGAATGGTGCCGGGGATCAATAACGCGGCATACGGTGCGGTCAACTTCCTTGACACGATGGGTCGCGGGAACCAGCAGCAGAACCAGTCCGAAATCAACGCGGCGGTGTTGCAGGACCAGCAGGCGCAGACGGCCGACCTGAATGCGATCCAGGATTACCTCGCGCTTACTTCTGGCGTCGGCGGCATGTTCGGGGTGCAGTCTTCTCGCACGTCCGGGGGGAACGGCCTCCTGGGTGCGCTCGGGTTCGGGTTGCAGGGCCTTGGTGGAATCGCTCAGGCTGGCGGTTTCCCGGCCATTTTCGGATTTTCAGACCGGAGGCTCAAAGAGGATATTAAGCGTGTCGGCGAAACTGACGATGGGCTTGGCGTCTACACATACAAATATAAGGGTTCGCCCGTCACTCAGATGGGCGTCATGGCGCAGGAAGTCGAGAAAGTGAAACCGGACGCGGTGCGCATGATCGGCGGCTATCGGGCAGTTAATTACGAGGCGCTGTAATGGGAATCCTTGACCAAGCCAAGACGGAAATGCAGCCAAGACCGGGTGCGCTGTTTGGTCTGTTCAACAAGCATGAACAGTTGACGCCAGAGCAAGTGGACCGGCGCTACAAGCAAGGCGCCGTGTTGTCCGCGCTTGGCATGGGGTTGTCGCAACTCGGCGCTGGCCAGCCGGTGAATATGTCCCCGGCTTTCGAGGGTCTGCAAAAGCGCCAACAACAGGCGCAACTTCGCAAGGTCATGGAGCAGCCGGGGCTGATGGACGGGTTTTCACCGCAGCAGCGCGCCATCCTTGCCACCATGCCGGAAAGCATGGCAGTCGAGTTGATCATGCAGCGGGCTTTTGCGCCGCCGCCCGACCCGACGCGCGGGGTTGAAATCAACGGCCAGCTTGTGAATCCGATCACCGGCGAATTGATGGGGGATTACCGGACGCCTGACACGGCACCCGATAAAGTGTCCATCGTCACTGGCGAGCAAGCCGCCGCTCTTGGGCTAAAGCCCGACCAGACGTATGAAATCACCACGGCGCCGGATGGCTCTCTAAAGAATGTCTCTGGCATCGGCGCCGGTAGCACCACGATCAACATGGCGCAAGGCGATCCGCAATGGGGGCAAGCGCCCAACGATCACGTGTGGCTTCGCGGGGCGGATGGTCAGGTGATTACGCAGCCGGATTCCAGCGGTCGCGGAGTGGTTCCAATTTCCGTCCCGATTCCCGGAAGCAAGGCCGCCGCAGATGCGGCAAAGGCCGAGGCCGAGGCAAAGGCGGCGGCCGATGGCGGCGGGAAACGGGCAGCTTCCGCAGCTACAAGCGGAAATGTAGTTATCCAAGACATTTCGCGGCTGAAAACGCTTGTCGAAAACTCCCCGTTGTATAATCCGGCAACCGGCCTCGGCGCGGAAACTCTTTCCTCTGTTGGCGGAACAAACGCAGCAAACGCAAAACAGCTTGCGATGACGATCCGAGCCAATATCGGGTTTGATCGCCTTCAAAGGATGCGCGAGGAAAGCCCGACTGGCGGCGCCCTCGGGCAGGTCGCGGTGCAGGAATTGGAGGCCCTGCAATCCACGCTCGGGAGCCTGTCGCAGTCTCAGGGCGAGGAGCAACTTATCGAGAACCTGAATCGCCTTAACGATCTGTATACTGGCATTCTGCGCAAGATTTACGAGACCGGTGATCCGGCCGCTCTCGGGCTTGCGCCGGGAATGATCGCTGACCCTTCCGACGATGATCCTCTCGGGATTCTGAAATGAAAACGCTTTCGGAACTTCGGGCGCAATTCCCGCAATACGACAATGTGTCGGACGGTGATTTCCTCATCGGAATCAACCGCAAGTTTTATCCGAACATGCACCCGAGGGCCTTCCTTAACGCGATTTCCGGCGCAGAGAACGCGCACGCCACCATCCGCAACGATGATCTCAAATCGTGGTATCGTGAGCGCGTCCAGAAGCCGTTGGACGGCGAAACACAGGAACAGACGGCGCGTCGGGTGGGTGGCTCTGCGGAAGGCCCTGTGGGCAATCCTGGCGGCGCTCTGGAGATTGCCGCACGTGGCGCGCTACAGGGCCTCACTCTCGGCGGCGGTGATGAAATGACGGCGGCCTTTGGTGCGCTGTCTCCTGACCTGACCTATGATCAAGTCCTGAAGGCGGAACGTGACAAGATTGCGCTTGGTCGGCAGGATAACCCATGGGCGGCCTATGGTGGCGAAGTGGCTGGAGCCGTGGCGCTTCCGCTCGGCGCTGTCGGGCCGGGAAAGACCGTCATCGGCACCGCTGGCAAGTCGGCGGCGGCTGGCGCGGGCCTGGGCGCAGGATATGGTTTCCTCGCGGGAGAGGGCGGCGCAGAGAACAGGGCGCGGGAAGCATTGGGTTCCGGCATTCTCGGCGGCATTCTTGGTGGTGCGCTCCCGCTTGCGGGTGCCGGTATCAAGAAACTGTATGACAACTCGGCAACACGCTCTGCCATGCGTTCGGCAGCGAGGGGCGCCCCCGCACTTGATGACCTGAAGGCGGCAGCATCCGACATTTACTCTAGCGCCAAGGGTTCTATCCTTCCCCGCGCGGCGTTCGCAACGTCGGCCGATGACATGCTGACCAGGGCGCGAGATTTCGGCCTTGACGCCGACCTGATGCCCGGTGCCGCGACCGTGGCGAGTCGCATTGACGATGCGGCGCAAAGCACCAATCCCGGAATTACCTTTGGCGAACTGGACCTGTTGCGCCGGAAAGCGGCTGTTCCTGCCGGAAACATCGCAAACCGACCGGAAAAAGCCATCGGGACGGGATTCATTGAAGGGATTGACGATTTCGTTTCGTCCGTTGATCCGGCTCTCGGCGGTCAGATCGGGCAGGCGCGCGAAATGTGGTCGCGGCTTCGCAAATCCGAATTGATCGACGCGGCGATTGAGAAAGCCAAGAACCAAGCCAGCGGTTTTGAAAACGGGCTTCGCATTGAATTTCGGCGCATTCTTAACAGCCCCAAGATGGCGCGCGGTTTCTCTGATGCGGAACGCAAGGCCATGAAGGCTGTTGTGGACGGCACCACGTTCGGCAACATCATGAAAAAGGTCGGCGTCATGGGCCTTTCGGCGGGTAAAGGCGGGACGGGCCTCGGCGCGGCCGTCTCATCCGGCTTTGGCGCGACCATTGGTTCCGGTATCGGCGGTCCCGTGGGCGGGCTTATCGGTGGTGCGCTTCCTGTGGCGGTCGGAAGCGTGGCGCGTAAGGCGTCCGAGGCTTCGACGCGAGGCGCAGCCGATCTGGCGCGCGGTCTTGTCGCGGCCGGTGGCGTCGGTGCTGTTGACAGAATGACCCCCGAGGCGCGCAAGGCCATCGAGGCAGCAATGCGGCGCGGCCTGTTGCCGTTCCTGCCCGATATGTCAAAGATGTTGCCGTTAGGTGCTAACGTAAACTGACCCGGCCGCGAAAAGCAGGCAGGCAACGGCGCCGAAGTATATCCATGCTGGCGTTTCATCGCCTAACTTGGACGCCTGATACATCAGGTAAACGAAAAATACAGTCGTCAGATTGGCGGCGAGAATAGCCCCGTAAAGCGCGAAAAAATCCATGCCGTTTCCTGTCCGGGAAGGCGGCAATCATAACGCCTTTCCCCGAGGAAATCAACGATGTTTCAGGAAATCGTCGCGGGCATGATGGCTCGCGGCATCCCCGAGCATATCGCAATCGGCATTGCGACGAGGATGCGCGCCGAGAGCGGGCTTAACCCCGGCATCAATGAGATAAAGCCCGTTGTTCCGGGTTCCCGTGGCGGGTGGGGCCTGAATCAGTGGACTGGGCCGAGGCGGCTTGCCTTCGAAAAATTCGCGGACGCGCGCGGCGTTCCCTATGACGATCTGAACGCGCAGCTCGACTTCACGAAGTGGGAACTGGACAACACCGAAAGCGGTGCATGGAAGGCGTTGCAGGGCACCAAGACGGCGGACGAAGCCGCGCGCGTCTACATGGAAAAGTTTCTCCGGCCCGGCGTCACTCACGCCGACATGCGCCGCGCGCCAGAGCCTCCGTCAAAGATGCCCGGCGCTGCTACCGGCGTATTCCCGCAAACGAATACGGCACCGCTGACATGGGGTGATCGCGCCGGAATCCTTGGCGATGCGCTCATGGCATCCATGCCAGCGCCCGCTCAGGCACCGCAAATCATGCCTATGCAAGTAGCACCTTACCAGCCGGTCAAACGCGATCCGCTGGCGATCTATCAACGCCTATTCGGGAGCCTCGGGTAATGGCAGTCACCGACTATTCCACCACGGCCGGGAACAACTCCACGATTTCCGGCGTGAACATCGCGGAAGGTTGCTCGCCCGCCGGGATCAACAACGCCATTCGGCAGATGATGGCTGACGTTCGGGCGTTCTACGACGCCACTCCGCTGATCGCGGGGACGCCCACGGTTTCCGGCAACTGGACGGTTTCCGGGGCGTGGACGATCACCGGCAACATGACCTTCAACGATAGCGTAAAGGCGATTTTCGGCACCGGCTCCGACCTCCAGATTTACCACAACGGCAGCAACTCGTTCGTAGAGGATGCCGGGACGGGAGCGCTGTCGCTCAAAGGCTCCATCGTCCAGATCACCGGGACTTCCGACGAAGTGCTTGTGCGGGGCACGGCTGGCGGCGCGGCGGAACTTCGCCAGAACGGCTCCACCAAGCTGACGACCTCGACCACTGGCGTAACCGTGACCGGGGCGGTTTCGGCTGACACGGCGGCGGGCAACTGGTTTCTGGACGAAGACGACATGGCGTCAAACAGCGCCACGAAACTTGCTTCGCAACAATCCATCAAGGCTTACGTTGATGCTGCTGGAATTGGCGTCGGGCAGACTTGGCAGGACGTCGGCGGGTCGCGCTCGGCCGGGACCAGTTACCAGAACACTACTGGAAAGCCGATCATGGTTGCCATTCGCGGCAATACGAACTCCACGCATTACTTGCAGGTCTCGACCGACAACGCGACGTGGATTTCTGTCGGGTCCACCATCGCGGCGAATGCGAACATGACTGCCATTGTCCCGGATGACCATTATTACCGGCTGCAATCCGGGGCGACGTTCAACGGGTGGTCGGAACTCCGATAATGGCTATCGCAATCAACGTCTCAAACCGGCCGCAATCGCAGTTGCCGGATACACAGGTATTCGTGGAACAAGAGACTTCCACGACTCCTTCACCGCAGAACGGCTATTTCCAACGCATTGTTGAAACCGACGATGGCGTGATAAACCCAAAGAACCTGCGTGCGCGGACGGTTATCAATTACGGCACCACTGGCGCGGAATGGGCCGTTTCCGGGGAACTTGTATCACACTCCGATACATCGACGGCCGGTCACGCGGCAACGTCAGGGGTGGCGGAAAAGCACGGGCTGGCGCAGGTTTTCGGCGCGCACTTCCAGGCCAAGGATTTCAACGAATACGTCAGCCCGAACGACGTTACCTCTGTCGTCGGCGCTGAAATCAACGTGCAGGGAATCGGTCCCGATCACCCTGCGGCCCACGGGCTGAGGCGGGCTGTCGAAATCATCGCCCGCGCCATCACCGGGGCGGCGAGTGCGGAAATCGGCATCGGCGTGAACGTCCGGTCGGACACGCTCACGAATGGCACGTTTCGGACAGGCATCGCCATCCAGGAGGGGAGCGCGCCGATTCAGAATGGCCAGATCATCGCCACCTCCGGGCCGTTCGGACTGACGATCTCCGGCGCGAATACCACGGCGCAATTCTACTCCGTAGGCTCGCCGCTCTACGGCGCCATCTTCAACGGCACATATGGCAAGGCGGCTATCCGCGTGGCGGGTGGGCAATCTATCGCCATGGAAAGCACCGCGACAGTTCGGATGGATTACACGAGCGGGCTGTGGCGGTTCCTGAACAATACCGCCGAGCGTGTCGCGTTCGACATGTCGGCAAATCCCGGCTTGCGCGTGGGTGGGCAGAAGGTGGTCGGCAAGCGCGCTGCCGCGCTTCCGCCCCCGGCGACCGATCTCGCTTCTGCAATCACGCTCCTGAACGCGCTGCGGGATCGCCTCTCCGCATCCGGCGCCGCCGAGCATCCGCTTTTCACGTGAGGGCCATATGTATCTAGGACTCGGGCTGCGAGTTGGCGGCGCTCGTTCTGAGCAAATCATCGGAATTACGACCGGCGCTTATCTGGACGTGGATTCCCTAATTGTCGGTCTTGTGCTTCAAGACTCGTTTGTCAGCGGCACTTATCCAGATTTCAAGGGCAATACAGTCACTGAAACCGTGACCGGGTGGTATGTGAACGGCGTCTTGCTCACAGGCCCGGACGCTACGTCTTATACGCTCCAGAGCGGAGACGACATTGGGCAGGCGCAAATCACACTTTCGGCTCCAGGCGCGAATGATCGAATCTATTATTCCGGCATTGAAAGCATTGTTGATTATTCTCACGTGCAAGGCGATATAACCTACGAAGTCCCGATTGGGGGCGGAAGCGTTCCGGATGCCTTTGTTCTGGCCAATTGGTCGATTGCCGACGACGGAACGAATGGCGATGCAACTGTCACAATAACCACGCTGCCAGCAGACAATGGCTCCGCGATTACCGATCTTGAATACCGTATTGGCACGGGGGCGGCTGTTTCTTGGGGCGCCACGTCAACTGGAACATACGGAATCTCCGGGCTTCCCGATGACACGGCGACGAATATCCAGATTCGCGCGCTTAATGCCAACGGGGCGGGCGCATGGTCTGACACGAAGAGCGTCACCACGACTGGCATTCCCGATGCGTTCACCGCTGGAATGTGGACTCTTACCGATCTTGCAAGCGGAGGGGATGCTAGAATTGCGATCTCGTCACTGCCAGATGATACCGGGTCTGCCATTACCGATCTGGAATACAAGAAGGACGCAGGTTCGTGGACCTCGCTTAGTGGCACGACAACCGGCAACTATGATCTGACCGATGTATTCACCGATGGCGTTTCGGCTGATGTTCTTATCCGCGCAGTGAACGCCAACGGCAGCGGAGCCGACAGTGACACGAAGTCTGTCACGACCACGACGGCGGATGTTACCGCGCCCACTCTTTCCAGCCCCACAGACGCGGCCAACGGTTCTACGGCCGCAACGGGTTCTGTGAGCACCAACGAAGGTAACGGGACTCTGTATTGGGTGGTTTCGACTTCCGGCACGGCGCCGAGCGCAGCCCAAGTCAAGGCTGGACAGATGCACACGGGCGCGGCAGCGGCGGACAGCGGATCGCAGTCTGTCAGCGGAACGGGCGTCCAGACGCTTTCCCCGGCGCCATCGGGTCTGACCGCATCGACCGCCTACACGATCCATTTCATGCACGAGGATGCGGCGGCGAACCAATCCACTGTGGCATCCGGCGACGGCTTCACTACGGCGGCGGCGGGCATCTCCATCGTCGGATGGAAAGGCGTGGGCGCGAACAACGGCGGCTCGGCCAACATTGACCTCACCGCGCTTGTTGACGGCATCGCATCGGCGGCTACGACGGGCGACGAGGTGATCCTCATCGCGGGTGGTTCCTCGGGCCTCGACACCGCGCCGGGCGGCCCGGACGGCACCTGGACCGAGATCATCGCCAACATCTTCATCAATGACACCTTCAAGTCGAACCTGCGGGCTTGGCGCAAGCGCATGGGCGCAGTGCCCGATACCTCCGTCACGGTCTCGCTGGTCAACAACTCGGCCGGCGGCGGCGGCGCCATCGCCTTCGTCGCGCGCGGCGTCGATGCGGCAACCGCGCTCGATGTCGCGGTGGTGACGACGAGCAATGCCAACTCGGCGATGGTCAACCCCCCGGCGATCACGCCAGTCTCGGCCGGTGCGCTCATCCTCGCGGGCGGTTTCGGATCGTCCGACACGACGCCCACGGCCTTCACCGGGCCATCCAACATGACCGGTTTCCATCAGGCGCAGGGCGCGGGCTCCACCCGTGGCGGCGTGATCGGCGCGGCGGTCAAGACCGACTGGACCGCCGGTGCCTTCGATCCCGACCCCTTCACCGGCGGCGAGACGAGCGCCTCGTGCTCGTGGATCGGTTTCTCCATCGCATTGAGGCCAGCATGACGCGCAAACTTGAAATATGGGTCGATAGCTCGGATGCGTGGCGAGAACTTAAACTTAATGCCGCTGGCGAGCCTGTCTATGTTTCGAATGGCTCACAAGTCGGCACGGGAATGCGCATCACGCGCGTCTCGGATGCGGCCGTTACTCCCCCTCCACCCACGCCTGCGGACGATCTTCCGGGCGAAGCACTTGACACGGAGTTTCACGTTATGCCGAACGGAACGATTGAAGCTATAAATGCTCGGATCATTCCATACCCCTATCCGCAAACTGGCGTGTATCCGCGCATGTATGACATGGTTGTTGGTGGAACGACCTACACATTCACGCAAAGCGACACGGGGCAAACCAGCACGAATGCGTTTTCTTTCGTTTTCACGAGCGGTATTTTTACCATCACTATAGGGTTTTGGGGGTTTGTCCAAGTTTCCTATGACGAAGCCGACGCGGCCCAACTGCCAGCGCAGGACCAGGAGGTAACGCTCCTGACAATCACTGATCACAGGTGGTCACTTGAGGACGGCAGCCGAATTTCCCCGTCGAAAGGCTCAAAGGTTATAAAGGTAACGGGGAATAGCGTCGTTGTGGACAGCACCGCCCCGACCGTCGTTTCCGTCAGTCCTTCCGGGACTGGCGTTGCCGAAAACACGCCAATCGTCATTACCGCGAGCGAGGTTGTTCAAGCCGGAAGCGGTAATTATACGATCTATGACGTGACCTCTGGCGCAACACTTCAAACCATCGCTGCGGCGTCAGCTTCCTATGTCGGTAATCAGATCACGCTTGACCCAAGCACGGCGCAAGCCGCTTCGAATCAATATTCGCTGCGTCTGGACGCGGGGGTTTTTGAAGACCTTGCCGGAAATGGCGTCTCCGCAGTCACCGACAACACCTATTCGTGGACCACGGCGGCAGCGCCGGTAAGTGGGGCACTGTGGTATGACGAGGTATTCGCCTACAACGATGGCAGCGGCGTTGGCCCGCGAGTTTCGTCGTTTACCTCGGCGGCAGCGTGGGCTTCGGCCACGTCTGGCGTGTCCAATTCGGGGACAACAATTACCATTTCAGGCTCCAATATCACCGCGACCGGCATTGATTTCACCGGGTTCAAGGTTGTCAACTCTGGCTCCAATAATATCTTAGAGGACTGTATCGGCGATGTGAACGCCAATGGCGCTGGCGGCAACGGGCGGCAATGGAGTATCGGGGGTCTTAACCCGACTGCAAGATATTGCCGGATCACAAACCCAAATCGTCGTGGCGGCATTGTAGAATTGTCGTTCAACGATGCCACGGGGACAGCGACTGCTCACAATAACGACTTGCGGGATTGGGCAGGGCAAGACCCGATCAAGGGTCCTGGAGCCGGTGTCAATTTTCAGTGCTACGACAACCTGCTTTTCGGGTGCCATCTTACGAGCGGTGCGCATATTGACGGGATCGACTTCCGACTGTCTGCCCCGGGCAGCTATGTCAAGCGATGCCTCATGGTCGGCAACAAGACGGCCACGAGCGTAACGCCCGGAGGCGGCACCGGGTTTAACAACTCAATCAGGCAAGCACCGAGCGACTTTGGCGGGGCGGGCGGAATTGGCCTTGTGATCGAGGAATCTATACTTGTTGGACACGACGACCCGGCGGCGCAATCCACATTCCTGAGTGTCGGAAGCAGCGCAACCGCCGGGAACAAATTCTATGACGTTCTTGTTGATCTCCGGGAGCATCCGACACTGATGCACTCCAGCGCGAGATTTGACGATTGGTATGTGCGCTATTTCGATTATGCGGCATCTGTCGCGGCTGGCGCTGTGACCGGCATCACCGGCCCCGTCGCCTATCCATACCTGTCGAACCATCCCGCGCAGGTTCCCGCCACCATGGCAGCGCCCGTTATCGTCGCGGCGCCTGGGGAAATCCAGTGGCTCGAAAACGCGCGCCCGCTTAATTACCGCAGCCTGATCACGCAATACGATTTGCGCTATTCGACGGACGGCACGAACTGGACGACCGTTACCGATGTGGGGCGCGAGGCGGGCAGCATTTCGGTGGCGGCCGGTAGTAATTACAGAATCCAGTTCCGGGCATTGAACGGAATAGGTAATGGATCGTGGTCAGCATCCTCCAATCTTGTGAACGTTTCCGCGCCTACCGGGACGCATCGCATTATCCTTATGTATGGCCAGTCCGAGCCTGAAAGCATCATTGGGAACGAGCTTGGAGTTGCTCCAGCGAAACCCGCACTCACAGAAGATAACAAGGTTAAATTTGTGTATCACAACCCGAACGCATCCGACCCGCGTCCGGTTGTGTCGAAATGGCTGGTTTCCAGTGATACGAGTCTTACGGGCGGAATGATTGCCTTCGCCAACTCACTTATTGACATTGGTGGAGTAAACGACACGTGGGAAATCGGGTGGGTCACTTACACCGGCATGGGGTGGTCTACTCACTTCAACGATGGCTCTGCCAAGTTCCCGTTTGCCCACACTCAGGAAATCAAGGCGGCGCTTTCTGGAACGCCAATTCTCGCCTATCAATCGTGGCTCTCCGCCAACAGGACGCTGGATACCGCATATGCGCGGGCGTTTGAGAACCTATGGAACGGGACAGATAACGGAACGCCGATCACCGCGCCCCACAACGTCAAGAACAAGACGGGCGGCACGGCATTCAGCGCGGCGCACCTCATGCCGGAAGAGTTCGATCCGTCCGTTACGATTCCTGTCCTTGGGCAACACAAATTCGATGTGCGGCAGGATAACGACACTTGGCATAAACCCACAGGCGGGGCGAACAACACCGATTATACCAGCGTCAACATTCACAATTGTCGCGCGAGCGTTGACACGTTCTTTGCCGGGGTGAACGTGGGCGACTCTCTGCGTGGTGTCGAATTGTGTTCCTATCTTAATGGCTATTGGAACGGCTCCAACTGGACCGACATACCGCACCCCGGAAAGGCAAGCGTTGACGGGTTGCAGAGGTTCGCAACGCAGTTGGCCTATGCTGTCTGCGAGGCTCTCGGACTTGCGAACCCGCAACCCGAAATAACCTCCGTCACATGGGCGGTTGACAAGGTAACGATTTCCTCTTCAGCGGGGGCAATCACCAATGTCTTTGCAGATCGCTCCGAAAGCCAACTGAATCCCGCGACGTTCTCGCATTACACCGACTGCATGGGCTTCTACATCAACGGCCAGCCCGCCGAGCGTGTAGAGTTCAGCGGCGGAAATATCCACGTCTATTACGGCGACGGCACGCAAAACTTCATCGACACGGATACAATCATGTTTCTGCCCGGTGGGGCGGGCGCATCGCTGAAGGTGCCCGAGGATTTCCAGAACGAAGTATGGAAGGGAATCCCTTGCGTTGACGTTGGCGTGCCTGGAGACGGCCTAATGAACCTGCGCCCCATGATCAACCTGACCACGCTATTCCCAAATGATCTAGTAAACACGTCGCGGTAAATACATGTCCATCTATGAGCGCATCGAACAGGTTAGCACGTCGCTTCTGGCGGGGCTAATTGCAACAATCGGCGGCGGCATCCTGTGGCTTGTCCGCAGGGTGCTTACCAATCAACGCCAGATCGAATTGCTTCAATCCGAGATTCGGCACCGGGATTCCATCCGGCAAATCGACCGGGCGGCGGTGCAGGAAATCAAGGAAGACGTCAAGGCGATGCGGGTTGAAATCAAGGAACTGTTTCGGAGGAAGGAATGAACGAAGCGTTTTTCTCCGAAGTCAGGAAGCATTTCGGCCGGCTGTCCCAAGCGCAGGTTGACGGGTTCAACACCATCCTGAAGGCGGCCGAGGGGCGGCAAGTTTCCCACGTCGCCTATATCCTCGCAACTGCGTGGCACGAAACCGCCCGGACCATGCAGCCCGTCAGGGAGACGCTTGCCGGTTCCGACGCTCAGGCCGTGGCCCGGCTGGAAAAGGCATGGAAAGCGGGCAAGCTGCCACAGGTGAAAATCCCATACTGGCGTTACGACGACACGGGCAGAACATGGCTCGGGCGCGGCTATGTGCAACTCACACACAAAGACAATTACCGCAAGGCTGCGGCCATGGTGAGCGTTGACCTTCTCGGTAATCCTTCCCTTGCCATGCGGGCCGACATTGCCGCAAAGATTCTGGTGGAAGGCTGCGCTACCGGCCTGTTCACCGGGCGGCCGTTGTCGAACTACCTGCCCGGCGATTACGTCAACGCGCGCCGGGTTGTGAACGGTCTGGACAAGGCGCAGGCCATTGCGGCCCATGCGGTGGCGTTTGAGGCTGCGTTGCGCGCTGGCGGGTATGGCGAGCGGCGAATGCAGAAGACGCCGCCAGCGGCCAGAAAACCGGCCTCCGGCGCGAAGTCCGGGCTTGCAGCCATCCTCGGCCTGCTTTTCGCGGGGCTGGCCTATGTGCTGGCCGACTTCGCGGGCTGGATTTCCAAGCTATTCGGAGGCTGATTACAATTCGCCAGCATGGCGTTTCGCCC
>CXWK01035947.1_pt1 | contig 16983 bp, 23 predicted proteins | sample 590851 | NCBI WGS metagenome assembly CXWK01 (sample SAMEA3498364, study PRJEB10139) | wastewater metagenome | biome: wastewater treatment plant; material: activated sludge | place: Denmark | collected 2014-08-01 | reverse complement strand
GTTATGTTATGTGGCGTCGAGAGTTATGTGGAGTCATTCCGGTGATTGGGAGAAACACATGGATATGCGGGAGAGCTGGACGTTCGCAGCTCTCCCGCACTGCACATAACTACAGCTGTGAGAGCCAGGCCAAGATACCAGGATCTTTCTGCCATGAGGGCCGCGTGGTCGTCGATCGTGGTAGCCACTGGTCCGTCGCCTGCAGGACTTTACGCTTCATATCGAGATCGAGCTCGACATACCCGTGCGTCGTCTCGATGGACGCATGTCCCAGCCAGGATCGGATCATGTTCAGGTCCACGCCCGACTGGAGCAGATGCATCGCTGTGGTATGTCGAAAGGTGTGCGGGCCGATGCTGCGAGTCAGCAAGGTGGGCGCCGTTTTCGCCGCCTGAGCCACCCGATGGGCGACAAGATAGCGGAGCCCAAAACGTGAGAGCCGCTGCCCGCGTGCGTTTACGAAGAGCGGCACATTGTCTGAGAGCCGCACCCCTCGTCTTTCGAGATGCGTCTTCAACGCGCGTATGGTCTCCGGCCACAGCGGACAGGTCCGCTCTTTCTGGCCCTTGCCATGGATGCGGACGAGGGAGGGACGGGTGAACCGGACATGCGGCACATCCACATCCACCAGTTCCTGCGCCCGTGCTCCCGTGTTATAGAGCAGACGCAACACCGCGTCATCGCGTGCGCCTGACGCGGTACGTCCATCGATATGGCGGAAGATCTGCACGACCTCCTCTCGTTCCAAGTACCCCTGGACCGGACAGGCCTGACGTTTGAAACGGATCGCCAACACGTCCTGACAGCGACTGAGCCACCGTGGATCCAGCGACGCCAGGTAGCGGACGAAACTATGGATGGCCGCCAGTCGGGCATTCCGGGTCCGCACCGTCGTGTGTCGATCACGCTCGAGGTGCGTGAGAAACTGCCGGACACGTTCAGCCGTCAGATCCTCGACGGTCAACTCGGTGCAGGCGATGTGCGCGCGGTCAGTGAGAAACTGCAGCAACAATTTCCAGGTGTCGCGGTAGGCCAGCACGGTATGGGGGCTGGCTCCCCGTTCCTCGACGAGATACTGTTCAAAGAACTTCCGGATGGGCAACGCGATGTTGGTGCGCATGGGAGGCCTCCCTTCGTCGTGGGGGAAGAGCGCAGTGGCGATGGAACCGCTGACCGGCCTCTTCCAAGAGTTCAGCCGTGGCCTGCAGATAGACTTCAGTGCCGGTCAGCGTGGTATGCCCCAGATACGTGGACAGCAGCGGCAGTTTGGCGGCCAGTGTTGCCCCTTGCCGATACCAGGTCACGAGACGCTGCACGGCAAACGTGTGGCGAAAATCATGGAGCCGAGGTCCCCGTGTGCCCACGGAACCACGCAGCCCACTCGTGCGGAGAATGTCCAGAAACAGACTACAGATCCGCGCCTCGCTGTACGCCCGCCCGTCGGGATTGACGAACACCGGCGCCGTCGACCCCGTGGGGAATCCAGCAGCCTGCCGCTGGTCGAGGAACACCGATAAGGCGCGAGCCGTGGAGGCTGCGATGGGCACGTGGCGGGATTTGTTGAACTTCGTCTGGCGGATCAACAGCACGCGGCGCGTGAGATGCACATCGGCGAGCGTCAGTTTCAGCGCTTCGCCAATGCGCAGACCAGTGGCCGCGAGCACGCCGATGAGCGTGGAGAGCAGCATGGGACGCAGGGCGCCCGGCGGGCCGATCCGCCGGGCCCTCGCCATGATGGTCCGTACTTGCTGAGGTGTGAAGATGTAGGGCGCGTGACGTGTCCGGTGCGGAAGACTCTGCCGGGAAATGAGACAGGTGCGTGGATCAAAGTGACTGAGGTAGCGACAGAACTGCCGGAGGACTGCGAGGCGATTCACCCGAGTTCCGACGCTCAAATGCGCCATGCTGGTGATCCAGCCCTCCACCATCTCATGCGTGAGGGGCTGGCCCGGTCGCAGGACCTCCAGCAAGTAGCCATCCAGATAGCGGAGGATCTTGTAATCCGAGTAGGCCTGTCTCCCGAGGGCACGTCGCATCGCACCAAACGCCTCAAGGCGAGGTGCCAGGGGACTTCGAAAAAGCGTGGTGCTCATGGCGTCACCTCCTCTGGCCACGGGGAGGCCACCTGCCGCAGCGTGTGGAGATCGGCTTTGGCGTAGATAAAGCTGGTATTCAGATCCCGATGGCCCAGCACATCGGCGATGGCCTTCATGGGAATGTCATGGGCGAGGGCTCGAATGGCCCACGAATGGCGCAACGTCCTGCTCCCTCCTCGGGGCATCGTCACCTCGGCGGCCTGAAAATACTGGCGGACTTGTCGACTGAGGGACAGGCCGGTGACCGGTCTGAACGGAGCATGCGTGGCGAGAAAGATCTGTCGACAGGGACACGCTGGACGATGGCGGAGATAACCGAGAATGGCCTCGCCAACGGAGGCCAACAGCGGCAGCACGACCTCTTTGCCCCCTTTGCTGGCGCGGATTCGGATGGTGGAACGAGGCCAGCAAATATCCTCAAGCATGATGGCGGCCACCTGGGACCCCCGAATGCCGTACGCCATGAGCAACAACATCATGGCGTAATCGCGGCACCCCACCGGAGACGTTCGATCGATCTGCGCGAGGATGCGCTGCAGATCAGACTCCTCCAATCCTCGTGGCAAGGCCGTCAGGCGATAGGTCGGGACCCGAGGAATCATCGAGGAGAAATCCATGGTCGTGTAGCGGCGCTGCGCACAGAACTGGAGAAAGCCGCGGAGGGTGCTTGCGAGGCGGCGCAAATTATCAGGGCTGGTGTCGAGGTACTGTTTCACCATCGCCTCAAAGGTCTCGGCCTTCAGGCCCTTCACGTACTGACGAGTCACCGGCACGCCAAGTCCGTCCAGGAATTGGCTGAGCTGCCCGCGAATCCGCTGAAGAGTTTGCTCTGTCCGCTCGCCCTCCTCGCGCAGAGAGGTCAGGTAGGGGTCAAGGACCCAGCTGTAGGAGGTGACGACCGGTTTGGGGCGATCGGGTGTGAGGACGCCAACACTCACCAAGTAGGCAAAGAAATGCTTCACCGCCCGTTGGGTATCCATCCAGATCACGTAGTGGCTCCTCCGCTGAGCACCAGGCTGGTAGAGATTCAGAAACGGCTCGATCAGCGAGTGAGTCACACGGTGACAGGTGGTGATTCCCTGATCGATGAGGTAGGTGTTAAAGAGGCAACAGCGCCCCAGGATCAGCTTGGTGTGGTGGTGCGCATACCCGCGTGTCTTCAGATAGGCGGCAAATCCATCAAAATACGGACCCAGCGGACCCCGGCGGAAATCGACTAAGGACCGTCGTTCTTTGTAATAGTGTTCCAGCATGGTCGCGCCTCCTTGTCTCCCTCGTGAGTGAGGATACAAGCAGTCTATCAAGCGCCTGGTTATGTGGCGGAAGAGACGGTGGACGTACACGTCTCATGCAGGAACAGCCTCGTCAGTCTGCAGGAACTCCACATAACTCGCGACGCCACATAACACAACTTATGTGTCGCACCACATAAGTTATGCGAAAAAATCACGGCCGCCGCGCTTATGCACACGGCGGCTTTAAACGCCTCCCTCGGATGCACGATCGAGAGCGTGAGGCTCCCGACTGACACGACCTGATAGCCGATGGGGGTGTTCTTCGCGTCGAGGAACAGGACGAGAAATTCTTCATGCGGCCGTCCATCGAAGTGAGCTCGGAGAAAGCGACACACCTCACTCGATTGTGACAATCGTGGAGCCCCATACAGGGCCGAATGAGGTTCTTTCACCACCTGCAGCCGATAGAGAGGGATACAGACTGACGTGGTTCCCTTCTGTTTCTGGATGTCTGATATGATTCTCTTCGCCATCTTCTCGCCTTTCCCGTTTGTGTGATGCGTGGTCAGAGAGCCGGAACGAGTGTTGTCGTTCCGACTCCCGCTTGTCGGCCTACCGTGAATATTTCTCGGTGAGATACTTGCGATGGGCCATCCGATCGAGCTGCGCAAGATTGAGGTTCATCCGATCGCAGAGATGACGGAGGTCGGAGAGCAAATCGGCCAGCACGGTGTCGACCGAGGCGCCTGGCTCCCGTAAGGCGGCCACGCGATAGTAGGCCAACGCCTGCGCGGCTCGATCCGCTCGGATCGCATTCGGATGCTGTTTGACTCTTCGAACATTCCCCCGATACATCGTTGTTGTGTTCATCTTCGTGTCCTTTCTGTTGGACTGTCTCCCCATGAGAACAGCCACCCGCGAGACCAACGGCCACATCGCGTCGACCGGCCCACCGGTCTCTTTCACGAACATGTGTTGCGCCTCTCACGCACAGCAGGAGGCGCAACACCATCTCCGAATCTGTGGCCACGGACGCGTGCGAGCGTGACAGCCCTCCGGGCCGTTGGCTGGCGCGGTTGCTGTCGGGAGTGCCACACACCGTGGGGGACGAGGGAATTGGATGGAATGGAAAAAGAGTCAGCACGGTCGAGCCGCCGCAGGCGACACGACGGTGCTTAATGAGAGGCACGGCGCGGGCGCGGTGCCACCATACTGGTGGAACGTGCCAACACACTCGTGGGTCAGGATCGGAGAGATCAATTATGGAAAAGGAAGGGAAAACGGGTCTGATCAGACAAGGCCGACGAGCGAGCGAGGCCCGCCGGCCCTGTGGAGCGAATCAGTCGATCGCTCGAACGATCAGGCCGGCCTCGGGATGCTCGCCTGCGAAATCACGCAACAGATGAAAGTACTGGGCGATCCGAGGACCACGTGGATCGTCTTCCAACAGGAAGGACAGGTGGCTGAACGTGAAGAGTGACACGATGATCCCGGCGGCATCCCCCGAGACCGTGGCGTCAAAGAAATTGTCCGCATGAATGAGGTGATACCTCACATGACTCGGTGCGAGATAACACCCGCCGTTGCTCAAGTCATAGAAGTGCCAATACCCGCCGGTGTAGGTGGGACACAGTTTGGCGAACTGCGCGTAGAGACAATTCTCCACCGTGAGCATGTGCGTGCCAAAGTGGCGGGGCAGAAACTCGAGCCGGTCCTCTTCCGGCACCACGGTCGCTACGATCGCTGGTTGTTCGTTGTTGAATGGTTTCATGTCATTCCCTCCGCGTTGTCCCAGGCGGAATTGCCTGAGTGGAGGGTCTTGGTCACACCGCACGCGCAGCCGTCAGGGCCGTGTGACACACGCTCGCGAGCACGAGGCGCAGCCGCGCGCGGAGGCCTTGACGTCGAGACCGGTGTGATAGCCTCACGACACACTGGCAAGCACGCCCCCTCCCCTCCTGTCTGTCAGCGGTCTTTCTTCCCCACCGATGTGAGTGACGAGACCGGATTGCGTAGGCGTCGTCGCACGGTCCATCCGCGCGGCGCCGATGGACGGTGCCAATCAAATACAGGTGCGGCACGGCGCGTGCGCGGTGCCGTCCATCGGTCTGTGTGATTGGGGTCATGTGCAGGGTGTGAGTCCCGCCGTCTGGCGGGATGAGCGAAGCGAACCAGGAGCCGCGCGGTCGCCGCAGGCGAGACGCCAGAACGACCTTAGTTATACCACCATGAGGGGACCGCGCCGCTCACGATCACGGCGATGATGGACCACCTCTGAAAGGACTGCCGCAGAAGGGTTCCTCGACGTTGATGCCACGTGGCTTGGTGTGGGGCATGAACGACCACCAAGGATCCTGGTGGGTGTTGATTGTCGTCACCCACACCCACCGTCTGCTTGCGGCCAAGAGTGGACGTTCGGCGTCGAGACCGCACTACCATAAAGCGGTCCTCAGCCCTGTCGCATTGACGTTTGAACTCAGGCCATGGCCTGTCAGGGCTGTCGTGTCTGCAACGAATTATTTGGGGGGGGAGNNGGGGGGGGGGGGTCCTCAACGAGACAAAGGCTTCGTACCTTTATAGCGGGTTGGAAACGCCCTATACCAAGTATCAATCCAGCCATAGATGTCAGCTAACAGCTCAAAGCAGAGCACAACCTGCTCATACGTTTCAGAAGAAGACTCTACTTGGTTTCCATGAAATATTGGATTTCTCAAGTTCTTGTAGAACTTCTGCAGCTCCTGAAATAGAGATTGGTTATAAACGGACAACTTGTTTTCTACGGACACAAATTCTGGCAGCTTGTCGTATATGGCAACGACCAGCTTCCGGTTAAGGGTGCATGGATTGTCTATTCCCCCTCGCACCTGCTCAGACAAGTCCCCCTTTAGCTCAAGCTCATAACTCACAGCAGCCGATACGTAAGCCTCAAGGCCCAATATGGAGCGCTGCAACATCAGCGTTAATAGGTCATGGGGCATTCCATCCCATGCCATGGATGGGACGTGCACTGGGTACTTCGATAAGTCGAAGAGTGTCTCTCGAAAGTCGTCCGATTTCAGAAGCTCAAGATACTCCTCGAACTCCTTTCGGAGATTCATTATCGGAATGTTCGAGGTTCTTAGTGTTAGCTGCTTGCGCATGACCTTCACGAAACCCCTAACTTTCGAAATCACCAGCGGTGCCGCGTAGCGGCAGCGTCTGGTACATTGAGTAGTTAGGCAACAGGAGAACCATGCTTGAGATATCGTAGGTGAATTTTGTTGGCAACTTTTAGCTTGCCAGACAGAACCTGTTGCCAGGCAGCCTCAAGGGTGAGATTAGGCCAATGGCTTGTTAAAAGATGAATATGTGAGCCATGAGCCCAGTGATTTCTTTTGGTAGCCGTATCGCGTTGATCAAAATAAACCAGATACCAATATGTTTGGGATGGCGTGTAAAACAAATGTGCAGCAAGACAACGGCGTTCTTGGAGCATCTGAAATACCTTCGAAACGGCTTTTTTGGACTTCCTTTTGAGAGGCCCTACGCCATTTTGGTTAAGTGCTGAAATTTCCTCTGCTGAGGGGTTGAGGTGAGGCCCTACCTTTTGATCAAAGTGGCATGCATATCTATATGGATCCAAGACACCAGCTTTTCCGGCAAGGATAAGTGCTACCAAGTCACTCTCATGAACAAAAATCTCTCGGCAGTACTTCTCAAGTTCTCTCTTTGTCTCGATGTCGAAGAGACGAATCAACTTTTCTGGTTGGTCTGATTCAAGCACTTGGCTATTCACTCGGTGAGTTGCCTAACAATGAGAACCGGATCTGCCATGTTCTGTCCGCGTAACACATCTTCAATAATCGCGAACAATATCCCATCATCGACGCTGGTGCAAATCGCTGCTTTTCAATTCGGTGATCGACTGCTTTGGGTCGAGACCTGCTAGCGGCCAATGTGAGACATTCGCATGCTCTTCACAAAGTTTCCACAACGCGGACCGCCATGACTGGAACATGGGGGTGGCCCGCTACAGTTTCGGGTGTCTCTTGATGCACAACAGTTGGTTGCCCCCGCGTTGAAGCTCGTACTGAACCGTGTGTATCTGAGCCGTGTATCCCAATGATTGAAGCTCTTGCACGAGTGGCTCCACATAGGGCGACGGCTGACACATCAGCGTCATCAAGGGGAACACTCGAACCTCTCTGGCCACTCTCAGCATGTCGAGGATGGCCATGCGATGGAACTCGTAGGAGAACTGGTCTGAGTAGAGAAACAGGAAATGCGAGCACAGGGCCAATTCGAATTCGTCATGCCTGAAGTCAAGATGCGGCAGCTCTCCAACCACATACCGCCCGGCCTTCTTCCCAGCTTCGTAGTCGGCAATGAATCGGACCAGCACGTCGATCCGGTGTTGACGCAAGTGCTCGGGCGACCGGTGATAGGTCCAGACCCAATCATCGAGCGTGGCCTTGACCTGCTCCATGATGGCGTCCACCACCGCATAGAACCGCCATTCGATGTCGTCCGCGCTGAATCTGAATAAGGGATCGATCGACACGACGCGCTTGCCCAGGGCATGCATCTCCGCGTTGAAACTCGCCGGGCCATCGCCGACTCCGATGATGGTCCGGGCCAGGTCATCCTCTGATAAGGCAAACATCTGGCGGTATTCATCCAGTGATCGTCCAAAGGGCACCACCTGGTCGAGTTGCATGGCCATAGATTGCTTCCCAGCGGCCTCACGGTTCCCATACGCGAACGGGACGGTCATGCTATGTGGCTGTGTGTTGAGGCGAGCATACACGAAAACCCGGGGCTACGTTCTTGGATTACTTCCTATCTCGGCTCACACAGATGCTCTTCCCCCCACGTTCGTAAGAACGTAATGGCTTCATCAAAATAGGCCTCGTTCATCCACGCCGTTCCACAATCCTCTCGGCTCGCTGTGTGCAAACCCAAGAGCCACAGATGACGCAACGCGACAAAATACGGGATGGCCTGGATCTCTCTCTCATGAATGGTGCGCTCGTCTCGATATCCTCGGAGAAACACCGGCCACTGTGCCTGTTCTTTCTTCCGTAGACGTGCCGCCCAGCGAAAGACGGCGAGATCATACGCTCGCCAGCCTACACCGCAACAGTCAAAGTCAAACACGGTGAGTGTTTTGTGATCGTCCTGAAGATGTGCATTTCCCCAATGAAGGTCGCCGTGGCAGAATCCTTGCTCCAGGTTGGAAAAGGGGAGTTGCGTGCCCCATCGGCGTAGCTTTTCCGTGAGGGTCTGCAAATATTTCCAATCTTCTAGTCGATGCGCAAGCATCGGCTCTATGGAGCGGAGCGGGATCTCAAGGAGATGCTCTAAATCAAGGCCAACACGTTGATGCGGACTCTGGAAGGTCGCCGTTGCGGTGTGGATCTGTGCCGCGAGCTTTCCATAGTGATATGCGGCAGTGTCGTCTTTGGAATCGTAGGTCGGTTCTCTTCCCGGGGCATAGGTAAAGAGAACCATGTACCGTATACCTTCCGGGGCGGCAATGGTCCCAACAAAGGTTCCATCGTGTCTCCGTACCGGCACAGAAACGGCAATGCCCGCTTTCTGCATATGTAGGAGTGCCTCTACCTCATACTGGATTTCTGAAAGTGAACGCCACCCTCTCCGATAGATGCGCAAGACATAGGTCGGTGCCTTCGATTTTAGAAGATACGTATCATTCAGCCCCCATTGCAAGAACTGGCAGTCGGTCGGCACGGCAAGCCCATAATCTCTAACAACAGCCTCACTCAATGCTGGCGCTGAAAGAATCGAGCGAGTAACTGGAAAAGTGCTCATCACGTCCGAGCCGTTCATTTTATGGAAATGGGCAACCGTCCAGCTTAAGCATGAGTTAGCCAGGTTCGCTGAATCCGACAAGGGCGGCCCCGATGGCCAAGACCAGACACAACGGTGAGTAGACAGCAGTATCCAGGCGAGCAAAACGAGAATGGTGGCTACGTTTAAAGAACCCGACGAATCGAAAATCGCCGATCGCGCGTAACAGCAACACCACGGCCAAAGCGCGGGTTAGCCAAGCAAGCACGGCATGAGACAGCGGCAGCGTGAGTATCTCCGCTGTGGCGGCGATCAACAAGGGACACATCGCTAACCCCATCGCGACCACGAACGTCGACAAGGTCGAGGGCTGAAACACCGGTGTGCCGTCAATTTCTGGGATAGCCGCAAGTCGTCCGACTTCACCACCCACGAGCCAATAGACATGGACGAGCGAAAGGGCGACAAAGACGGCAATCAGTGCCCACGCGATGATTGCACTCAGAGCCATCGGCGAACCTCCTTGCGATAGGTCAGGTACTGCTCGCCAAACACCTCGCGCAATAGGCGCTCCTCACGTGGAATATGAACAGAGTTGAGAATCAGCACGGTCACAGGGACCGCCAGATAGAGGGGCCACGTGCCGCCCCACAAGGCGAGCCCCACCAAAGACACCAGCACACCCACATACATAGGATTGCGCGACCATCGAAACGGGCCGTCGCACACAAGCTGCGTGGATGGCCGACCCACAAAGAGAGTGGTCTGGCGGGAGGTAAAGAGAATGCGTGCCCACATCATGAACGAGAAGCCGAGTGCGACCAGTACGCCACCCACCACCGGCGCCCGCAGAATTGTCTGCCATGGGCCAAAAAATGAATGTGTGAGCCATGCCGAAAGGACGACAAGCAGGGTCACGATTGGGGGCTGCACGACCATGGGCATAGCGATGCCTGAAGCCTACCGCCATCATTGAGCCGCGTGCGCCCTCGCACGTCGGCTCGAATGATTTGTTGGGCGCATTTCAGAACATAGTGACGCTAAATGGAGTGTTCTGGATGAACTTCGTAAAAACATGCGCACGATCCACGTCGACTCCACAATCTTCAGCGCGCTCTTGAATGTAATCATGAACTTCCTTCTTGGGCGTTTCGCCAGTCGGATAAATTCCAACAACGAAGAAGTTTCGAATCATGATCTTGTTCTCTATCGAATAGGTCTGCGCACAATCGACCTTTTCTACATCCAACAGCATGTTCTCAATGCAGCGACGCCAGTCGCCGGTGTGCTTCAGCTCCAAGAAGAGCATTTCTGATTTCGAAAAGCCTTTCAATCGAAAGCCAATGTCAATAGCGATGGTGTCCTTGGCCAAGTTGCGCCTTAAATCAGTAAAGAAAGCTTCCTCCATAACCCAATCCCCAATTCCGTCGTGTTCTGCGAGCCACGAGCAGAATTCAACCTGCCACCATTTTTCCCATCCAGTTATACCGACATCGTCGATGAGATCGAGTGCGCGCTTGACAGATCCTCTGTCAAAGAAATCGCTGACGTGATCTCTGACAAATGAGAAATCATCTTCGAATTTCGCACGATCACTACTCATTCAGTTACTCTTTTTTGCGGCCCAACAATGGTTAGGCCGATCCGCATAAGAACCGGATCCGCCATGTTCTATAGGCGTATGCATACCACGCCTTCAATAATCGTGAACACTATCCCATGATCGACGCCCATTCAATGAGTTGTGCCTGATCGACCATTGATCAGGGCTTGCTATGCGGATCTACATAACATTCTTCCCGTATTGGATTCACCTGCCATCCAACGGACTGCGGACACGTGCAGGCCTCCGATGAAGAACCTGGATATCGATGCTTGTCGTTCGTAGATCGGTGTACCCCAACAGCCCATGATCTGTGCGAAGCTCGTCGCTGTCTTCCGGCGGGTGTGCCACATAGGAATCTCCCAGCGTATGACCGCTTGCCGATGTGGCCATCCCGGCGTTGAGCCACGCCGAAGCAACAGCGCGCGCCCTCTGCCATCCTCCTCGTGCCACAAGCTCATACTCCAGAGCAGTCGACACAGCCACGCCCGAAAGACCATCGCACGATGCGGAGAAGAAGATACAATGCCAGTATGCTCACGACCACCAACAGTAGCAGCGTCCATGTCGACCAGAAGAGATGCGGATCAACCAGCGGTGTGGTGTAGATGGACAAGTCACCGTTCCGCTGCACCCGCCATGGCAGACCAGGAGCGAGATAATGGGCGACATATCGGTACGTTGCTTTTCCTGTGACCATCGTGTCCAGTTCACGGTCCAGCAGCATCAGCCAGTCGCGACCAAACTGGGGAATGCCGTGTGCGCCAAAAAACTGGGTGTCGATGTTGGTGAGTTGCAACAACCGAGCGCTGTTGGCCTTGTACGCCAGAAGATCGGATCCCAGTGCAAAGGCGATAATACCGCCGAGATGGCGGTAGACGAAATCCCCGGTGAAGACCTGATTGCGGCTTCTGTCTAGCAGAACTAGTGACTCCGTGGCATGCCCTGGCACGTTGAACACGGTGAGGCTGCGTCCTCCAAGATCGATCACCTCGCCATCCGAGATGAGGGCCGTGACTTTCAGCGAGCGCCACTCCGTGTCGAGCGATTCCCACGGGGTGATCGTGAAAACCTGGTCTGTGATGTTGGCGCGGATGTCCGGACGGTCGAGGAGCGTGACACCATCGAACGTCGCGGCATCAGCGATGTGGTCATAATGAAAGTGCGACAGGATCAGCGTCATCGGTCTGTTGCCTGCATAGCGCTCTGCCACGTCCCGCATGGATCGCGAGCCAGCGGGCCGTTCGCCGCTCCCCGCATCAAACATGACCGCCCGTGTGTCGCCGACAATCAGATAGGAGGTATTGTATTGAGAGGAGTGCGGCTCATTGATCGCAAAGGTCTGACGGTCAATCGCTTCCACCGCGTACCAGTCATCGATCATGTGTGACGCCGGGCTGTAGGTCTCACCTTGGTGCACGTCCCCGAACACGTCGGCCGGTTCGACCATTCTCTCATAGCATCCGGCAAGACCGAGACAGACCATCACCCCCGCGATGATCGTCCCGCGTCTCATCATCACCGAGTTTGGGAATCGCTGTGGCATGGACAGCATCGAGATGGTGTAGCACCCTACAGGGTGGGGACAAGCAATAGCCAGATTCCGGTGCCCGGTGCCGTCTGCGTGGCCGCACCGATCAGCGTCAGCCCGTCTCCAGGGCACCCATCGAGATGCGATCGACAGGGGTCCTGGCCGTCTCGATCCAGATACACCGCTGTCGCCATTCAGATACAGTATCCTTTCAGATTCAGTGAGGGACCGCTGCCGTTCCGGTCACGCTGGATGCCGCGTTCAGATTGCTAACTGTCATGTTTTTGTACGCAATGGCATGCACTTAGCTACAGATTGTTATACGTCCAACGTAACGTCAGTACAGGTATGCAACTTGCTGAACTCCGTTCGAAGCAGCTGAAGAAAGAGGGTTGGACGATGCGATCGGGCGTGGGTGAGCGGGAGATTGTCGGTGCCACGTCGGTCGTGTTCAACACAGATGCCTCCTCAGGAAATACGCTCCGGAAAGGGAATAAGGATGGCCACGATCTTGCTGGTTGACGACCATGACGACCTCCGTCGCGCGCTGCGCGTGCGACTGGAAGCCGACGACCACCGGGTCGTGGACGCTGCGGATGGGGCCGAGGCGATTCGCTTGTGGGGCGAACACCACCCTGACCTCATCATCACCGATTTCACCATGCCGTGCATGGACGGGTTGGAGGTCATCAAGACCGTGGCTGCCCACCAGCCGACCCTCCCGATTATTCTGATGTCCGGCGGCATCGAGGAGCATGTGCGCCTCTGTATCCTGCACCAGTTCCCCTCGGTCCGCTATCTGCCGAAGGATAGGCTTTGCGATCAGCTTCACCAGATGGTGCGAGCCTCCCTGGCGTAGGAGGCCTCCGCTCTGCGCGGACAGCCCCGCGAGGCCACGCGCTCGGATGGCGTGGTGGCACGAGTGGTGATTCCGTCCACGCCGGATCTGGCCACGCCTCCCCACCCTACGCCCTCACCTTGGTCGACTGGGATCACTCCGCTGAATGCGCGCATCACTCCACCCTGCCTCACCCCTGAGGCCCCACCTTCGTCCCAGCATCGTATGCCGGCTGACGCCAACGCCCCGCCTCCCATACATGGGTGACCATAAGAAGCTGATTGTCACAACGACCATGCGTGAGATGTGACAGAGTGCGAGAACGGATGCCATGCAGCGTCGGTCCCATCACCGTGCCATGCGCCCTGAAAGGGAACCGGGAGACGTCTCGCGCTGGTGGACACAAGACGGTCACGGAGAGAACGGCACAACCAGACACACGATGCCCAGCACCAGGGCACCCGCTATCAGCCAGAGAAACCCATCGCGCGTGGACTGGAACAGACTCAGCAACACGCCGGCGCAGAGGAGCAGGAGGACCACGCTCATGACAGGATGGTATTGTATCAGAGCGATCTGACAGGGCGAGAAAACATGTGAGAGTGGAGGGAAGCGCGACTGCTCAATCACCGGTGAGAAATCCACATCTGCTGGCATCCCGGTTCTGCGTGTCTCGGCGCCGACTCCATCACCTTCTCCTGACAGGCCAGGGCATAGTCGATCCTGTCGCGGTCGCTTCCTGTGAGAGACGCACACTGGCTGCACGAATCCGGTGACGTATACTTCGCCCAATCTGTTCCATGGGACATGATACGTCCCGCTGAAGAGATGTTGCCGCCTATTCCTCCCACTCCTCCTACGTGGTCCTGTTCTCGTCCTCAGCCCAGGGGACTCCGAGGCCTTTGGCTTCAATCTTAATCAGCTTCGCGAGATAGCTTCCCATATTAATCCGTTCTCCACGCGCCTTCCTTTCTTTCACTTCACCAATCCGAAGCCAAATCCGTGGGTGAGGAACTACCGCGATCGCTCGCTTCCACCATTTTTCCCACACGTCCGGATCTTTCCGGCGACCGGACAAACTTATAATCTCGTCTAGTAACCGTGCTGCTGAATTAGTATCAGTGGCTGATGTCATGGCCGCTCCTGTACTTGGTTCCGGAAGCGCCGTGAGAAATGGATCGATTACAGGATCTGAGTCCCTATGATGCGGTTCTCCGAGTTCATACTTAGCCTGTAACTCTGGCAATTGAGCTTCCGTTTTCCACCAAGCTGACCCAGCATCCCAAATAAACAGAAAGTCTTTTTGCTCCCGTACCCCGACCGGCACAATCTGCCAATGCTCTAGGAACCCTCGCTTCAGAAGTTCACAATGGGCCTCGGCAAACTGTTCCATCACTTTCGACTTCGCCATATATCTCTTGATTTGCCAATACCCTACAAGATCGGAATATCGCTGTTCTGCATGTCCTTTTCCGAGATAGAAGAGATTATGCAGTAACTGATGTAGTAACTTTGAGAGTGACCCCTTCATCCCAGTAAATAGTGAGTGATCAATTACAAAACAATTGCCCATCAACAAACTATCGCGATACCACGGAGCAAGCTCCACCTCATACTTATCTACCATCTCACCCTTCTTATTTGGTTGCCCTGGTAATACCACCGTTCCGAAGATCTTAAAAACAATCCCCTTGTTGCTTCGCAACCGTTTGCGATTCAAGGGACCACTCCCTCTTGTCCCCTCCCCTACCTCAGTTTTTGTGCGACCTGCTGAAATCATAGTCCCAGCCATCCGTAAAAAGAAGCGATCGACCTCAGCATACGCAGCACCCGACGGCTCCTTCCCCGCCGCCTGCAGAATCTCTGCTCCTGAAATTCTCACAATGGGGTCTAAGACTTTCTTCCGCTCAAGCTGGCTAAGCGCCCAGCGTTCAAACCCACGGAAGAGCTCAAGATCCACGGAATTCGGAAGTCCTAGGTCTCCGCTCGCATAAATCACCAAGGGGATTTTTCGCAGTTCACCTCGATAGTACACCTCACGCACAACTTCCTTTTCGCGAAGTCCTTCTTTCCGGTTCTTGCTTTTGACTTCCCAGAGAGGAATCGACCCCAAAATATGCTCTGCAAGTAATAAGACGGGAGCATTCAGAAGAAATCCTTTTTTTTGAGGATCAGGCACAGAATGGGAGGGATTTCCTTCCGAAGATGTGACTAAATCAGCGTGTTCCATCGTAACGTAGATTAATCCTTCGTTAATTCTCTAACGTAGTAGTTGCTTATAGCGATCTCTGATCGTTGGAGTTTCATATAGTTAGGACTGAATATCTTTCTGTCATCGATCGAACTTTCTCTCAACTATCGATCAGTTTCAGTCAACTATCGTTGATCCTCTTCGGTCAACTATCGAACCTGCGGTCAAGTATCGAAAATTGTTCGGTCAAGTATCGGAGGCCTGTGGATAACCGAGCATATGTCGAGAATCTTCTGAATATGGTCAGTAGTAGAGACACAGCCACTGCGAAAATGGCAAAAAAGAATAAAAGTCTCTTGTAATCTTTTCGATAGTTGAAAGAAGCGTAGGGTGGAAACAAGTTGAGGGCGTAATCTTTGGAAAGAATACACGCTACGCGCCTCTAAGATTATCCAACCTCGGATGTTTCGATTGTATGGGCGATTTCTCTATGACCATCCACGGTTTTTGTTTGGGATAGACGGGCGAGGGCTTTTCGGATCGCCTGTTCTGAGCGCGCGATGTCATATTCATGGTTATCACGAAAACTGATGCGCAAGTTAAAGCCATCAGGCCGCTCTTCGTAGACAACAGATTCATACCCTTTATGCACGCGGGGCTTACGATTGATTTCCTCTTCGAGGCGGCGTGTACTCCACTTCTCTTGCACGACCCGTTGGGCAAGGCGAAGGCACTTCTCCGACGATTTCACACTAGCCAACAGTTCCCCATGTAATGCTCCAAATTCATGCCCAGGTGCATAGAGGAGATCTTGAACCTCCTGAGAGAGATCCAACACTTTCAGCATCCGTGTAATCCGCGCGCGCGAACATTTCAGCTGTTTGGCAAGGTCCTCATGGGTTAGGCTATGCCGGTCGATCAATCGAGCAAAGGATCGTGCTTGTTCAAGGACGCCGAGGTCCTGCCGATGTATGTTATCGATAAGCGCAAGATACTCAGCGTCTTGGTCTGAATAATTGCGCACGATTGCCGGAATCGTGGCCCGGCCAAGTGCCCGGCTGGCTTCAGCCCGACGTGCCCCGGCAATAAGTTCGTACCGTCCATTCGTGGTGGTACGAACCAGAATAGGATTGATGACGCCGCGCTCACGTATCGACTCCTTCAATTCATTGAGCGCCTCCTCGTCTATCCCAATGCGAGGCTGATAGGGACTGGCATCAACTCGATCGAGTGAAACTTCCGTGACTCGTTCGTGTGTTCCTGCCCCAAAGACGGTGCGCATACTCTTGGCTTCTTCCTCACGGCGGCGATCATTGGCGACCGGAGATAAGGACTGATAATGCGCGTCAGGAAGTGAATCACCGATGTCGACCGGCTCCCGATCTCGTGACTTAGGTTTCATACTGCTATCCCCTCCTCCTCGTCGTTAAGCATCCGGTTGCTTGAGGATTCCCGGNNCACCGGAAGTGCGAGGCGATCATAAAGCGTCTGGCCCCGCATGCCCGATTTGGCAATCGTCGCGTCGATACGAATAGGTGGGAAGATCGGATAGTATTTTTCATACTTATTCTTAATACTCGTGAGCGTCGAATCCGTTACGGCCAGACGATGATCTACAGCGACAGGCAAAATGCCGGCAATGGTGGCACGGATGTCATAGTCCTGCTTCAAGAGGCTGAGACTCTCGATGACCTGATGG
>CXWK01008931.1_pt1 | contig 16994 bp, 16 predicted proteins | sample 590851 | NCBI WGS metagenome assembly CXWK01 (sample SAMEA3498364, study PRJEB10139) | wastewater metagenome | biome: wastewater treatment plant; material: activated sludge | place: Denmark | collected 2014-08-01 | reverse complement strand
TGTAGGAAAGCGCATCCGCCCGCGCCACCAGCGCCACGCCGATGACGAAGGCCATGCCGAGCCAGAAGGTAACGCCGGCGATCACCGTCAGGCTCGCCACCTTGCCGGCGGTCAGGCCCGCGCGCGAATAGATCCAGTAGCGCACGGTGCCGCCGGTGATCAGCGGAAAGCCGAGCGTGAAGGAAATAGCGTAGCTCGTGAACGAGGCGAAGGCGGTGATGCGGTACCGGACCTTCGCGCGGATCTGCTTCAGGGCCAGCGCATCGTAACCGGTGAGCGCGAGATAGGAGATCGCCGTCAGCAGGAAGGCGCCGGCGATCTGTTCGGCTGTCGTGTTGGCGATGGCGGCGCGCACGGCGCCGAGATCGAGGTCGGCGACGACGCGGGCGAGCACGAACACCGAAAGCAGGAAAATCCCGAGGCTCGCGGCGGCGCCGAGCGACTTGCCCAGACGCTTGCGATCGAACAGGCGTTTGCGCGCCGCGACCATCTCGCGCCGCTCGCGCCACGGACGTTCACCGGAAACCAGCGACTCGCCGGAGGACCGCTCGTCGCAGGCGATGACTTCGTCCTCCCGTCTCATTCCTTCCCCTGGCTGTCAGCAGCCTGGGCGAGGCCTGACGCTGGACCGTTTCGTATCGATGTGGCGATTTAGGGACCGCGGCGTTGGGTGGCAATAGCGGCCGTGATCTGCCGCCACAGACCTGCCAGCGGCGCAAAGCGGAAGGAGACGCGGTGCGCGCCCGGCTCCAGACGAACCGCGCGGAACATCACGTCGGCTTGCAGGATCGCCGCCGGCCGGCCGTCCACCGTGCATTCCCACCACGGATGGTAGGCGTCGCCGAGGAAGAGCCAACCCCCGTCCGGCGCCTGCGCCTCGATCTCCACCTGGGTATTGCGATAGGCGACGATGCGCGCGGAACCGGGCCGACGCGGCGTTTCGTCGCCGCCTGCCTCCAGCAGCACGGTCGAGCGGTAATCGACCTGCGGCCACGCGCCCGTGTCGAGAATATGCGCGAAGTCGGCGCGCCACGCCTGCGTGGCCAGGAACACGCGCGGCATGGCGCGCGGATTCTCGTAGACATAGCCGTCGGCGGTGCGCGCAACGAGTTTCAGATCGTCCGGCTTCAGAGACGGATCGATCTTTTCGACGGGAACGCCGGTGGCGATCCAGCGCAGACCCATCAGGTCGGCGGCGATGGACCGATAGGACGGGAAAGCCTTCGAGAAGAGGCGCTGCTCCGGCAGGCCGGCGAGGTCTTCGGCGTTGGTGAAGCGCTGGAACAGCGACAGGCGAAGCGGATTGTAGCCGAGGTCCTGATCGAAATCCTGCGACAGGCTGGCGTTCGGCCAGTCGAAGCCGAGTCCTGCGAATTCGATCCTGTCGCGGCGGTCCGTCGCCCGATCGCTCGCAAGTCTTTCGCGCAACAGTGCGACGGTGGGATTGGCGGAATTCGGCCGGAGCATCTCGAACCGGTCCGGCGGCAGGGCCGTCGATTCGTTCGGGCCGGAGCCGAACGAAAAATCGAAGGCGCAGAAGACGCCGATCAGCGCCATGGCCAGCGCCGGCCGGCGTTGACGCTTCGCCAGCCAGCCGAGCAGCAGGACGGCCGCGGCCATGAAGCACAGGGCCATCGCGATCGGACCACTCGCCTTGGGAAGTTGACCCTTTGCCAAGGCCATCGCCCAACAGGCCACGAGCAGAACGGCGAGCGCGGCGACGACGGCCGACGCCCGCCAGCGCGTTTGCCCGGCGATCAGGCCGTTCAAACCGTAGCCGGCGACGAAGGCGAGCAGCGCACAGATCGGAAAGGTGGCGTCGGCCGGCCGACGCCAGAGATCGGCGCCGGGCAAGTGATAGAGCAGCGTGAAAGCCGGCGTGTAGCGGCCGAGCGCATAGAGGGCGAGAACGCCCGCCGCGACCGCGAAAAATCTGACGTCGCGGTCGCCGCGACGCCATGCGAATCCGGTGGCGATCAGCACGGCAAGCGCCAGCGCGCCGATGTAGACCACACCCATGTTGCGAGCGAAGGCGAGATCGGTGACGCCGAACAGGACCGACGGCGGCCCCCAGAATTCCGACAGCGGCCCGTCGACGCCAAACAGGTTCGGGACCGCGAAGCTCAGAAGCCAGGCCGGATGCAGCGAGGCTTTCACGACTTCGCTCATGACGATCGACGGCCGGTTGGAATCGGCGGCGAGCGCGACGGTGAGCGCCAGTGGAATGGCGACGACGAGCGTGCCGGCGACGATCCCGCCGGCGAGCGGCTTCACGAAGCGCGCGGCGTTAGTCCGCAGACCCGGCGCAGCGAAGGCGCGCTGGAGGACAAAGGCGACGAAGACGAGCGCAAAGAACCATGCGATCTGGTCGCGGCCGAGCGCCATCAAGCCCGCAAACAGACCGGCGAGCAGACCCCAGCCGAACGAACCGCGGTCGAGCGCGCGAGAGAGCGCAAACAGCGCCAGCGGAAACCAGGCGAGGCTGAGAATCTGGCCGACATGCTGGATTCGCCAGGCCGCCGAGCCGCCGAACGCGAAGACGATGGTCGCCAGCAGCGCGCCTTCCGCCCGCCAGCCGCGGTCGCGAAAAAACAGGAGGACGCCGAGCGACCCGAGGCCGAGCGTGGCGAACAGCACGCCGTCGGCGAGTCGGAAGGACGGCTCGGGACCGAACAGCGCGACCAGCAGGTAGGTCGGCGCGAAGATGAGGGATTGCGGATCGGCGATCTGCGGCCAGCCGGCGTAGATGTTCGAAGTCCAGCCCAGCCCTTCGCCCGACGCCAGCGCGCGGGCGAGAAAAGCGAACTGCGGGTAGAAATGCGCCTTGGCGTCCCAGGGGATCGTCACCCGGCCGGACAGCCACGGCCAGCACAGCGCGAGCCAGACGAGCGCGAACACGAGGGCGGCCGTCCGGTAGCCCTCCGGCGCCGCGCGGTCAGGCTTTGCCGGGAAAGGGCGGTTCGAGTTCGGCATCGATGGAATGGCCGGCCTTCAGACGCTTGGCCTGAAGGTAGCGGACGTTCTGAGGGGTGGAGCGTCCGACCACGCGCTGCTCGGCCACGACCTCGAGACCGGCGGTCTCGAGCGCCGCCGTCTTGACGGGGTTGTTGGTGTGCAGACGGACCTTGGAGACACCGAGCTGTTTCAGCATTTCCGCGGCGAAATCGAAGGCGCGCTGATCCTCGTCGAAACCGAGAACCTCGTCGGCGTCGAATGTGTCGAAGCCGTCGGCCTGCAGGCGATAGGCCTTGATCTTGCTGGCCAGCCCGTTGCCGCGGCCTTCCTGGTCGAGATAGAGGATCACGCCGCCCTCGCCTTCGGCCATGGCGCGGGCGGTCATGCGCAACTGATCGCCGCAATCGCATTTCAGCGAGCCGAACAGGTCGCCGGTCAGGCAGGCCGAATGCAGCCGGACGTCGACCGGTTTCGACCGGTCGGGTTCGCCGACGATCACAGCCGCCTGGTCGCGCAGGCCCTCGCCGCCGCGAAACACCACGAATTCCGACTGCGGGGCGCCTTCCAGCGGCACTTTCGCCCGAGACACGATGTGCAGGCCGGCGGTCTGCCGGCCGCGATAGCCGGCGATGGCCGACGCCGCGACCCGAACGCACGGCAGGCCGGCGAGCGCGTCAGCGGCCATGGGCACGCTCACGAGCGCCGGCAGCAGCGCGGCGAGATGACTGAGCTTCAGCGCCATCCCCTCGACGGCGGTCAGCGGCAGGACGGGCGCATCGATCGCCGCGACCTCGGCCAGCGCCAGTCGGGCCAGCCGCGCGATGTCGACGGTCGGCAGATCGACGACGCCCGGTTCGCGCTTGGCGGCGCCGAGGCGATGCAGGCGGGCGCCCGACAGGATGAGCCGCGCATTGCCCTGCGCGAGGCTTTCGAGAGCGGCGAGCGCCGGCGAATCCAGACCTTCGACCGGCGCCGCAAGCACGGCGTCGCCCGCGTCCTCGACGAGAATGGGCCGGCCGGCGCGAAATTCCGCGATCGCCCTTTCCACCGCGATCTGCTCGCGGTCGCCGCCGAGTAACGCCTCCAGATTCATTCCCATTCCAACTTTTCGGACGGCGCACCATCGTCCGTTCGGTCCCGATGTCAATATAGGGGACAGGCGCCCACATTGCGAAGCTGGCGCCCGGATACGAAAAGAGCGGCGCAACCGCGCCGCTCTTTCTGGACCTTCCGCTCTCCTGCCGGCTACTCGCGGATGATGTCGATGATCTCGCGCGTGTCCGGATCGACCAGCACCACCTCGCGATTGACCACGAAATAGCGGTAGTCCCTGAAGTCCGGCGCATCCTGGACGATCACCTGCGGCAGCGGCGCCAGTTCGATGTCGGCGGGGATGCGTTGGCCGACCGTCACCTGCATCGTCCGCTGCACAGGATGCGCGCCGCGCATCGCGACGCTGTAGACGACCTTCTCCTGCTTCGAGCTGAGTTTGGCGTGGTGCGCCGGCACCCGGCCCCGGCCCTCGCCGCCGGCCGCGACGACCGTCACGATCTTGCGCGTCCTCGGCTCGATGATGACGATCTCTTCGTTGGCGACGACATAGTCATAGCCGCGATATTGCGGGAAGATCGTCACCAGCTCGCTCGGCAGCGGCCGGTAGCGGACGTGCTCGGGAACCCGAACGCCGATGGTCAGGTCGAAGTCCACCCGATCGAGGCGTGCGGAGGGATCCCTGCCGACGAAGTCGCGGACCTTCGTCTGTTCGCGCTCGTCCAGTTTGGCGCCGCCGCGCGCGCCGACATCCGCCGTCGCGCCGGTGCGGTCGCTCCCGGTGGTCGTACGGTCGGTCTCGCCCGTCTGCCGACGGGCGCCGCCGGCCTTGTCGTTCATGTCGGCGCGTCCCGTGTCCGGCTTCGTTGCGCCGGCCTTCGACTCGGCGTTGCGATCCTGGGTCGAACCCGGCGTCTGCGCGGATTTCGGCTTCTCTTCGTCGCGGCGCTCGGCGCGGCCGGGCTCGTGCGACGTGTTCGCCTTTACGTCGGCGTTGCGGTCGTGCGACCCGGTGGGGCTCTGCGCGGCCTTTCCGACGTTGCCGTCGTTATGTTCCTTGTCGGGAGCGCCGGCGGTCGACGGCCGCTCGGTGCGCTCGCTGCGATTGCCGGTCGCCGGCTGCCCCGCATGGGGCTCCTCGGCGCTGCGCTGCGCGCCCGGCGCGCCGCCGGGGCGCATCTCGCCGCGTTCGCTGCGGTTCTCGCCGGCGGCGCCCTTCATTCCGGGCTGGGCGCCGGGCTGATTGCGTTCGGGCGAGGTCGCGGCCGGGGATTCCTTTCGGTCGGGGCCGCCCTGCGCGCCCGGCGACATCTGGGCCTGCGCAGCGGGCGCGGCGAGCACGAGCGCCGTCAACGCGGCCGAAGCCAGCAAAATGTTCTTCATCCAGACCTCCTGTTGGACAAATGACGGCCCCGCCCGCGCACGCCTGCGCGCAGGTCTCGGAATGCCGCCATCCGGATTTCGGCCGCGCCCCGAGGCGCGCCTGCGCTACCAAACCCGTCAGGATCGGCACGGTTCCGGCCAGTCGCCGCGCAATTTGACCGGGCCGGCGCGCGCCCTTATGTGAGCGGCACCATGGCCCTGCGACCGATCATCTGCATTCCCGACAACCGCCTGCGCGTGAAATCGCAGCCGATCGAACGCGTCGACGACGACGTGAAGCGGCTGATGGATGACATGCTGGAGACGATGTACGACGCGCCGGGCATCGGCCTGGCCGCGATCCAGATTGCAATTCCCAAGCGCGTCGTCGTCATCGACACGTCCAAGGAAGGCGAAGACCGCAAGCCGATCTGCTTCGTCAATCCGGAAATCGTCTGGGAATCCGGAGAAAAGCGGGTCTATCAGGAAGGCTGCCTGTCGATCCCGGAATATTACGAGGACGTCGAGCGGCCCGCGCGCGTGCGCGCCCGCTATCTCGACCGCGAGGGACGCGAGAACGAGATCGAGGCCGACGGCCTGCTCGCCACCGCCCTGCAGCACGAGATCGACCATCTCAACGGCGTGTTGTTCATCGACCACATCTCGCGCCTCAAGCGCGAACGCGTGTGGAAGAAGTTCGTGAAGGCGGCCAAGCACGCCGCCAACGAGCCCGGCCACCCGCCGCACGACAACCGCGAACTCTGAGGCGTCCCGTGCGCGTCGTCTTCATGGGGACGCCGGACTTTTCCGTTCCCGTCCTCACCGAAATCCTCGGCCAGGGCCACGAAGTCTGCGCCGTCTATTCGCGCGCGCCGCAGCCCGCCGGACGCGGCATGGAACTGCGGCCTTCGCCCGTCCATCGCACGGCCGACCAGTTCGGCATTCCCGTATTCACGCCGAAGAGCCTGCGCAACGCGGAAGGGCAGGCGGAATTCGCCGCGCACGAAGCCGATTGCGCCGTCGTTGTCGCCTACGGGCTGATCCTGCCGAAGCCGGTGCTCGACGCGCCGAAGCTCGGCTGCTTCAACCTGCACGCCTCGCTGCTGCCGCGCTGGCGCGGCGCGGCGCCGATCCAGAGGGCGATCATGGCCGGCGACCGCGAAACCGGCGTCATGGTCATGCGGATGGACGAAGGGCTCGACACCGGGCCGGTCGGCATGGCCGAGCGCGTCGCCATCGGACCGGACACGACGGCCGGCGAATTGCATGACGCGCTTTCCAGGATTGGCGCCGACCTGATGGCCCGCGCGCTCGCCGCGATCTCGCGCGGCTCGCTCGCCTTTCACGCGCAAGCGGAAGAAGGCGTCACCTACGCCGCCAAGATCGACAAGGCCGAGGCGCGGCTCGATTTCGCGAAGACGGCCGAAGAAATCCACAACCTCGCGCGGGGACTGTCGCCGTTTCCGGGCGCGTGGTTCGAGGCCGATCTCGGCCGCGGACCGGAACGGGTGAAGGTCTTGCGCACGAAACTGGCGCAGGGTTCGTGCGCGCCGGGAACGCTGATCGGAGAGGGCGTGGTGGCCTGCGGCGACGGAGCGGTGGAACTGGTCCAGGTCCAGCGCGGCGGCAAGGCGCCGATGGCGTTCGCCGATTTCTCCCGTGGCGCGCGGCTGACCATTGGCGCCAAACTGGCCTGATGCCCCGCTACAAGCTCACCATCGAATATGATGGCCGGCCGTTCGTCGGCTGGCAGCGGCAGGCGAACGGCCTGTCGGTGCAGGAGGCGGTCGAGCGCGGCATCGAGAGCCTGACGGGCGCCTTCGCGCCGATCCAGGCGGCGGGCCGTACCGACGCCGGCGTCCACGCCAAGGGGCAGGTCGCCCATGTCGATCTCGCCCGCGACTGGCGCGGCGACCGGTTGCGCGACGCGCTCAACGCCCACCTGCGCCTGTTTCCGATCGCCGTGTCGTCGGTCGAACCAGTGGACGCGACGTTCGAGGCGCGATTTTCCGCGAGCAAGCGCCATTACCTCTACCGCATCCTCAACCGCCGGGCGCCGCCGGTGCACGAGCGCGGCTTCGTCTGGCACGTGGCGCGCCGTCTCGATGCGCAGGCCATGCACCACGCGGCGCAGGAATTGGTCGGCAAGCACGATTTCACGACCTTTCGCGCAGCGGAATGTCAGGCGAATTCGCCGGTGCGCACGCTCGACCGACTGGATGTGGCGCGCGCTGGCGAGGAGATCGAAATCCGCGCCTCGGCCCTGTCCTTCCTGCATCACCAGGTGCGCTCGCTGGTCGGTTCGCTCGAACACGTCGGCTCGGGCAAATGGACGGCGGCCGATCTGAAGGGCGCGCTGGAGGCGCGGGACCGCGCCCGCTGCGGGGCGGTCGCGCCGGCTTGCGGTCTCTTCCTGATGCAAGTCGACTACTGACACTTGTAATTTTGCAAAACATGACTTGCGGCCAGCGGCCGCAATCGTTGATCCCGGTCATGACGAAGCGCGCGATCGAAGCGCTTTCTGGTCGTCAGTTCTTCCACAGAGGGGACCGACTTATGACCTTCCAAACTTCTCCCGCCACCTCCGGCATCCGTTCGCTCGTCGGGCCGATCGTGACGCCACGCGCCTTCGACCTCACCGAACCGATGACGCTCGTGCGCATCGCCGCCGGCCTGTTCTACGTGCCGCACATCCTGTTCAAGCTCACGGGCATTGCGGGTTCGCTGGCGTTTTTCGCCAAGGCAGGCCTTACCCCCGCGCCCTTTTTTCTCGGCCTCGCGCTCGTCGTCGAATCCGCCGCCTGCGTTTGCCTCACCTTCGGCCTGTTCCCGCGCTGGAGCGGGCTGATGTCGGCCGGTTGCATGGCGGTCGCAGCCTACGCGGTGTTCGCGACCAAGGGCGTCGGCTGGCTCTGGAACATGGGCGGCGTCGAATATCTCGCGATGTGGGCGCTGGTCTCGCTGGCGCTTTCGTTGCAAGGCTGGAAGCAGTCGACGAAGGCCTGAGGCCGAAATTGCGATTTTTCCTGCCGTTCCGGAGCCGAAAACACGGCTCCGGAGCCCCCATTCGCGGTTGGGGACAGGGAATCAGGTGCATTTCCGATTTCGCCGCTGTTAAATGGCGGCATGACCGAAGCTCTCTCTACCTCGCACGCCAATCTCTTTACCGACCCCGCCGAGTACATCGATTCCGATCATCCGGCGGTCCAGGCCTTCGCCCGCGAGCATGCGCCGGAAGGCGCAAGCGACAAGGAAAAGGCGAGCCTGCTCTACACGGCGGTGCGCGACGGCATCCGCTACAACCCCTACGTCGACATGCGCTCGGCCGAAAGTTTTCGCGCATCGAGCGTGCTGGCGGCCGGCAACGCCTATTGCGTCGGCAAGGCGTCGCTGTACGCCGCCGCCTGTCGCGTGCACGGCATTCCTGCGCGGGTCGGCTTCGCGGACGTTAAGAACCATCTGACGACCGAGAAGCTGCGCCAGAGCATGGGCACGGACGTGTTCACCTGGCACGGCTTCACGGAGGTTTACGTCGACGGCGCTTGGCGCAAGGCGACGCCGACCTTTAACGCCACGCTGTGCGAAAAAGTCGGGGTGAAGCCGCTCGATTTCGATGGCCACAGCGACGCTTTGCTGCATCCGTTCGACGGCACCGGGCGGGCCTACATGCAGTACATCAACGACCACGGGACCTTCCACGACGTGCCTGCCAAATTCCTGATGCGGGAGATGGCGCGCGACTACGCGAACATGCAGGGCGAGGACCTTTCCGGCCGCGACATGGAAAAAGAGGCGCAGGGGGGCTGACGTGCGTCTCGCGGATCTCGAACATGTCCGTACCCTGCCACTGTTCAGGGACATGGACGACGGCCATTTCGACCGGTTGACGGCGGATGCGCTGCTGCAGCGTTTTCCGGCGCATGTCGAACTGATCCACGAAGGCGACAGGCCGGACTTCCTGCACATCATCGTCGAAGGAATGGTCGAGCTCTATTCCGAGCGCGAAGGCGACGAACTCGGATTTTCGCTGCTACGGCCCTATTCGACCTTCATCCTCGCCGCCGTCGTGAAGGACGGCGTCTACCTGAATTCCGCGCGCACGCTGGCGCCTTCGCGCGTGCTGATGATCTCGGCCGAACTGGTCCGGGCGACGATCGAGACGGACCCGGCCTTCGCCCGCGCCATCGTCGCGGAACTGGCGACCGCCTACCGCCGCGTGCTGAAGGAACTGAAGAACCGGCAGTTCCGTCCAACTGCCGAACGGCTCGCCAACTGGCTGCTGCGCGAGATGGAGCCGGAGAGCCGCATGCGCCTGCCGTTCGACAAGCGCAAGCTTGCCGCCCATCTCGGCACGACGCCGGAAAACCTGTCGCGGACCTTTTCCACCCTCGCCGGCCACGGCGTCGAGGCGCATGGGCGCGAGATCGTCGTCACTGACATGATCGCGCTGAAGGAACTGGCGAAGCCCGATCCGCTGATCGACGACCCGGCGACCTGACTTGGGAATGCTCATTCTGAGGAACGGGCCCCCGCGGCCGGACTTGCGCGGCGGAGGCTCGCCTGTATGTTGCCGCGTCCCCGTCGGGAACCCCTTTAAGACCGGAGTAGCAAGGTGACCCACAAGACCGGAATGATCGACCGCCGCAGCGTCATCGCGGGCGCCGGCGCCGTGCTCGCCGCCCCCGCGCTCGTCCGCGCCCAGGACAAGACGCTGAAGATCGGCGTGCTGCTGCCGCGCTCCGGCTTCTTCGCCCAGGCCGGCCAGAGTTGCCATCGCGGCGCGCTCGCCTCCGGCAAGGTGCTCGCCGACCTCGGCTACAAGGTCGAACTCGTCCACATCGACACCGAGACCAACGCGGACGTGGCGCGCGCCCAGGCCGAGAAGGCGATCAACGACGGTTGCGGCGCGCTGGTCGGCGCGTTCGAATCCGGCCAGACGCTGGCGGTCGCGCAGGTCTGCGAGCAGCGCAAGGTTCCGCTCGTCATCAACGTCGCCGCCGCGCCGAACATCACGCAGCAGGGCTATCAATATCTCGTCCGCAACTTCCCGACGGGCGGCGCCCTCGTCACCAACGGCGTCAAGCTGATCGGCGACGTGTCCAAGGCGGCGGGGCTCGAGTTGAAGACCGCGGCCTTCCTGCACGCCAACGACACGTTCGGCACCGGCCAGCGCTAAGCCATGGACGCGATCTTCCCGAAGCTCAACATGCCGTTCCAGATCGTCGAGAGCATCGCCTACGATCCGAAGGCGCAGGATCTCTCGGTCGAAGTGACGAAGCTGCGCTCGATCAATCCGGACCTGCTCATCATCGTCACGCGCGCCGGCGACGCCATCAAGCTGACGCGCGACATGGTGCGGCAGAAGTTCGAACCGAAGGCGATCATGTCGCCCGGTTCGCCCGGCCTGTACGACCAGGAATTCTTCGATGCGGTCGGCCCCTACGCCGACTATTTCATCTCGAACCTGCCGTGGGCCAATCCGAAGTCGTCGATGACGCAGGCGCTGGAGGCGTCGTTCAAGGCCGCCAATCCGAAGAACCGCTTCGACTACGATTGCTTCAACGCCGGCTTCACCTTCGAGGCTCTGCTGATCGCCGCCGACGCCTTCAAGCGCGCCGGCACGACCGACGGCCCGACGCTGATGAAGGCGATCAAGGAGACGAACCTCAAGGACCACGTGATGACCGGCGGTCCGATCGCCTTCAACGACAAGGGCGACAACATGAACATCGCCTCGGTTTCGGTCCAGAACCTCAAGAGCACGCCGACCGTGGTGTTCCCGGCCGACGTTTCGACCGCCAAGCCGGTGCTGCCGCTGCCGTCGTGGCAGGGGCGGAAGTAAGCCGGACGCGCGTCGCTGCCCTGTTCCCTCCCCCCTTGCGGGGGAGGACCAGGGTGGGGGGTCGGGCAACCTTGCGACGTTTGCAGACCAGCGAGCGTGCGAGATTGCCCGACCCCCTCTTCTGCTGCCCCTCCCCTTAAGGAGGAGGGGGCGCCTTACGGCAAGCAATCGAACCTTCACCTCATGTCCTTCTCCCTCTACGCCGAAGTCCTGATCCAGGGCGTGCTGACCGGCCTCGTCTACGGGCTGATGGCGCTTGGGCTGTCGGTGATCTTCGGCGTCGTACGCGTCGTCAATTTCGCGCATGGCGAGTTTGCCGTCCTCGGCATGTATGCGGCTTTCGTCCTGTTCGGCCTTCTCAAGCTCGATCCGATCGTCGCGGCCATTCCGATCGCGTTCGTCTTTTTCGTGGTCGGCTACGCCCTGCAGCGCGCCGTCGTGCAGCCGTTCGTGACGCGGCCGCAGCACGAGCAGTTCATTCTGCTGGTCGGCTTGTCGATCGTCATCGTCAATGCGCTGCTGCTGACCTTCGGACCTGAATCGAAACACGTAGACCTGGCCTATTCGTTCGATTCCTGGTCGCTCGGGCCGGTGCTGATCGACAAGGTGCGCGTTTTCGGCGCCGCCGCGGCGCTCGTGGTCACCGCCGCGCTGTTCGCTTTCTTCCGCTACACGCTGACCGGCACCGCCATCCGCGCGGCGGCGGACAACCTCACGGGCGCCGGCGTCGTCGGCCTCGACGTGAAGCGCCTCTACGCGATTTCGTTCGGCGTCGGCCTCGCCTGCGTCGGCGCCGCCGGCGCGATCATGATGGCGATCACCGACATGACGCCGATGCTGGCGCCGTCCTTGACGTTGCTCGCCTTCACCATCGTCATCGTCGGCGGCCTCGGCTCGATGGCCGGCGCGCTCGGCGGCGGCCTGCTGATCGGCGTCGCCGAGGCGCTGGCGAGCGCGGTGGCCTCGCCGTCGATGAAGAGCATGGTATCCTTCGGCCTGCTCGTGCTGGTGCTGGCGCTGCGCCCGCAGGGCCTGTTCGGAAAGGCCGAGGCGTGAACGGCCTTCTCGACATGACGAACGCCCGCGGCAAGGTTGCGCTCGCCGGGCTCGGCGTCGCCCTCGTCGCCGCGCCCTTCATTCTCGACCGCTATCTGCTGTCGATCGTCCTGCTCTGCCTGATCGGCGCCTATCTCGGTCAGGCGTGGAACATCCTGATGGGGTTCTGCGGCCTGCTGTCGCTCGGCCATGCGCTCTACCTCGGTCTCGGCGCCTATGCGTCGGCCGCGCTCTACGTGAAGTTCGGGATCGGGCCGTGGGCGGGCGTTTTCGTCGCGATGGCCGTCGGCGTCGCCGCCGCCTTCGTCATCGGCTGGCTCGGGTTCCGCTTCCGGATCGAGGGCGTCTATTTCTCGCTGCTGACCATCGCCTTCGCCGAGAGCGCGCGCATCGGCTTCGACAACATCGCCTGGCTCGGCGGCGCCGCCGGATTCTTCCTGCCGGTAAGCGCGGAAGACGCCGGGCAGTGGCACAATCTGCGCGGCGGGCCGTATTTCTTCTACTATCTCGCGCTGGCGCTGGCCGCCGGCGCGCTCGTCTTGAGCGCGCGCCTGCGCGCCTCGAAGCTCGGTCACGCGTTTCTCGCCATCCGCGAGGATGCGCAGGCCGCCCGCGCGCTCGGCGTCGACGTGACGCGCACACGGTTCGCCGCGCTGTTCATCTCGGCGGCGATGACGGCGGTCGGCGGCGTCTACATCGCCTTCTGGGGCAACAACCTGTTTCCCGCGCAGATCTTCGACATGTCCAGGTCGATCGACATCATCCTGGCGCCGATCATCGGCGGCATCGGCACGCTGTTCGGGCCGATCGTCGGCGCCTTCCTGCTGGTGCCGCTCGGCGAGGCGCTGACCGAAATCCTGCGCGCGCTCGGGCTGAACGCGCCGGGCGCCAAGGCGCTGGTCTACGGCTTTCTGCTGATGGGCATCATCGCCGTGACGCCGAGCGGGCTATGGCCGTGGCTCGCCGCAAAACTTGGCCTGCAGGAGAAGCAGCCATGACGGCGCTTCTCGACATCGTCGACGTGACGAAACGGTTCCGCGGGCTGACGGCGGTCGACAACGTGTCTCTGTCGGTCGAGGAAGGCGAAATCTACGCCGTCATCGGCCCGAACGGCGCCGGCAAGACGACGCTGTTCAACCTGATCGCCGGCGTGTTTCCGCCGGACGAGGGCGAGATCCGCTTTGCCGGCGCTCGCATCGACGGGCAGGCGCCGGAAAAGATCTGCGGCGCGGGCATCGCGCGCACCTTCCAGATCGTCAAGCCGTTCCCCGACCTCAGCGTGGTCGACAATGTCGCGATCGGCGCCATGCTGCGCGCCCCCGACATGAAGACGGCGCGGGCGCAGGGCGACGAAATCCTGCGCAAGCTCGATCTGTTCGACAAGCGCGGGCAGAAGGCGGCGAGCCTCACCCTGCCCGACCGCAAGCGGCTCGAGGTCGCGCGCGCTCTGGCGACGAGGCCGAAGCTGATCCTGCTCGACGAGGTGATGGCCGGCCTGCGTCCGACCGAGACGGATCGCATGGTGGCGGTCCTGCGCGAGATCAACCGGACGGAGAATCTCACCATCGTCATGATCGAGCACGTGATGCGCGCGGTGATGGCGCTGGCGACGCGCGTGCACGTGCTGCATCACGGGGCGAGCATCGCCGAAGGCGCGCCGGCCGAGGTGACGCGCGATCCGAAGGTGATCGAATCCTATCTCGGCATGAAGGCGGCGCACTGATGCTCGTCGTCGACAATCTCGATCTCTACTACGGCGACGCGCAGGCGCTGTCCGGCGTGTCCATCGAAGCCGCGCAGGGCGAGATCGTCGCCATCGTCGGCACCAACGGCGCGGGCAAGACCTCGCTGATCCGCACCATCGCGGGAATGCTGAAGCCGGCGCGCGGCGGCATCGCCTTCAAGGGCAAGGAGATCGCGCGGCTCGACAGTCACGTCGTCTGCAATCTCGGCGTCGGCCAGGTGGCGGAGGGCCGACAGGTGTTCCCGACGCTCACCGTCCACGAGAACCTGATGATGGGCGGCATGATTTCTCGCGCGCGCAAGCGGCGGGCGGAGAACATGGAGCGGATGCTCGTTCTGTTTCCGCGCCTGCGGGAACGGCTTGAACAGGCCGCCGGCACGCCGTCGGGCGGCGAGCAGCAGATGCTCGCCATCGCGCGCTGCCTGATGGGCGAACCGGAACTCGTCATGTTCGACGAACCGTCGCTCGGCCTCTCGCCGGCGATGGCGCATGCGGTGCTCGACACGATCGTCGATCTCAACAAGCAGGGACTGTCCTGCCTGCTGGTCGAGCAGAACGTCGCCGCCTCGCTCGAAATCGCCCGACGCGCCTACGTGCTGGAAAACGGCTCGATCACGCTCGCCGGCACCGGCGCGGAACTGCTGGCGGACGACCGGGTGCGACAGGCGTATCTGGGGATGTGACGCGCGAACGCTTCGTTCGGCTTTCGTCCTCCTCGATTGCGTCATGGCCGGACTTGTCCCTGCCATCCACGCCGACGGTTTGCGACCCGGCCCGACGTGGATGCCCGCGACAAGCGCGGGCATGACGGCGGAGAGACAGCCGGTCGCCAAAACCGGTTTCGTGCTACACATTCGACGCTTCCGAACGCCGAGAATCCTCTGACGCCATGCTGCTGTCCCGCCGAACGCTCCTGACCGCCGCGCTGTCGACGCCGTTCCTTCCGCACGCCGCCTCCACCCAATCGCGAAAGCTGCGCGTCGGCGTGCTGCGGCTGGCGTCCTCCGGCGCGGTGTTCGTCGCGCAGGAGCAGGGTTTGTTCAAGGAGGCGAATCTCGACGTCGAACTCGTGTTCTTCGATGCGGCGCAGCCGATTGCGGTGGCGGCGGCTTCGGGCGACATCGACATCGGCGTGACCGCCTTCACCGCCGGCCTGTTCAATCTCGCGGGCAAGGGCGCGCTGTCGGTCATCGCCGGGCAGGCGCGCGAAGTCCCGGGCTTTCCGCTCGACGCCTATCTCGCGACCACGCAGCCGAACGGCGCGGACATGAAGGCGCCGAAGGACATTCGCGGCAAGCGCATAGGCATCACGCAGATCGGTTCGAGCTTCCATTTCGCCGCCGGCCTGCTCGCGGATAAATACGGATTTCCGATCTCGGACGTAAAGTTCGTGCCGCTGCAATCCATGTCGAACATCGTGTCGGCGCTGAAGGGCGGTTCGGTCGATGGCGCGCTCTTGCCGGCGACCGGCGCGCAGGGCGCAGTCGATTCCGGCGCGGCGCGGCTGCTCGGCTGGGGCGGCGACGAGGCCGCCTGGCAGATCGGCGCGGCCTTCGTGTCGGCAAGGACGAAACCCGACGAGAAAACTATTGCCGCGTTTCTCGTCGCCTACCGGCGCGGCTGCCGCGCCTATCACGAGGCGTTCAACGTCACGGGCGCGCCCGCCGAACGGCAGGCGCCGCTGCTCGCCATCGTCGGCAAGTACACGAACCAGCCGCCCGAAACCGTCGCCAAGACGCTGTCCTACGTCGATCCCGACGGGAAGCTCGACGTCGCCAATGTCGGCAAGCAGATTGCGTGGTATCAGGCGCAGAATTTCGTCGACAGGGGTTTCGGGCTCGACCAGGTGATCGACCGGCGCTTCGTGACGGGCGACTGATGGCGCGGCTCGCCATTGACGCTGTCTCGCACCGGTTCGGCGCGCTCGACGTGCTGGCCGACATTTCGTTCGAGGTCGGACAGGGCGAGGTCGTCGCCATCGTCGGCCCCTCCGGCTGCGGCAAGAGCACGCTCCTGTCTATCGCCGGCGGCCTGCTCCAGCCCACGTCCGGCGTCGCGCGCGCCGGCGACTGTCCTTCTACAAGCCTCAACCCGCTGACCTTCGTCTTCCAGGATTTCGCGTTGCTTCCCTGGCGCGACGTTTCCGGCAACGTCGCCTTCGCGCTCGAACATCGCAGGCTGTCGCTGGGCGAGATCGCCCGCATCGTCGCCGACGTTCTCGCGCGCGCCGGCCTCTCAGATTTCGCGCAGGCGCTGCCGAAGGCTCTTTCGGGCGGCATGCGCCAGCGCGTCGGGCTGGCGCGCGCGCTCGCCGTGCGGCCGGCAATCCTGCTGATGGACGAGCCGCTGTCGGCGCTCGATGCGCAGACGCGCGAATTGATGATGGACGATCTGGCGCGCCTGCTCGCAGGCGGCGACATGAGCGCGCTCTACGTCACACACAATCTCGACGAGGCCGTGCGCCTCGCCGACCGCGTCGTCGTCCTGTCGCGCCGGCCCGGCCGCGTGCGCGAAATCTCCAATGCGCCTGTTCCGCGCGAGAAGCGTACGGATCCTTTACATGCCGAGGCGCTCGCGCGCTGGCGCGCGCATCTATGGGACATGATCCGGCACGAAGCGATCGAGGCCGACCGCGAGCCGATCCCGGCGGAGGCGCGATGAAGACGCCGCTCGCGCCCGTACCGTTCCGCGGAGGCGGTTTCGCGCCGCAATCCAGCCGCATGGCGGGCGCCGCCGCGCTGATCGCCGTCGTCGCGCTGTGGCAGGCCGCCGCCAGCCTGCCGGGCGTCAGTGCTCTGTTCCTGCCGAGTCCGAGGGCCGTCCTCGCCGCGCTGTACGACCTCGTCGTCCACGGCGACCTTCTGGCGCAGATCGGCGTCTCGCTGCTGCGCATCGCTGCCGGGTGGTCGCTCGGCGTCCTCGCCGGTCTCGCGCTCGGGCTCGCGATGGGCCTGTTCACGATTACGCGCGCGTCGGGCTACGCGC
>CXWK01001451.1_pt1 | contig 17017 bp, 18 predicted proteins | sample 590851 | NCBI WGS metagenome assembly CXWK01 (sample SAMEA3498364, study PRJEB10139) | wastewater metagenome | biome: wastewater treatment plant; material: activated sludge | place: Denmark | collected 2014-08-01 | reverse complement strand
GATCGCCATCACCTGGGTTTGCTCGAGCCGATCGGCCGGGGAGGCCGGGACGGCGCCGTTGGCCTCGACCTCGAAGGTCTCGAGGGGGTCGGCTTCGTCATCTTCTCCCGTCAGGCCCAGGGACGACCAAAGCGAGGTCCAGGCGGAGCGCACCCGGTTGCGCCGGTAATGGTCCCGGATGGCGTTCTGCAGGATGCGCTGGAAGAGCAGCGGGAGTTCCGCCGGGGGGCGGGCCGAATAGTGCTCGGCGAGCTTCATCATCGCGTCCTGGACGATATCGAGTGCCGCGTCATCGCCCTGGACGGAGAACACGCATTGCTTGAATGCGCGTCGCTCCACCGAAGCGAGGAAATCGGATAGTTCTTTTTTCGTGGCCAGGGCATCCTCCCGCGGGCTGCAGAATGGCTCGGCCCGCGTCGCCGGGACTATAGCAAAGCGCCGCGGCGCAACCTCCCGGCGGTCCACACGATTTGCCGGGCCGTTCGGCTTGACCAATCCCGACCTCCCCGCTAATGTTCTGGGTTCCCCTTTGCATAACTCCCCGATTTACAAGGCCTTATGGAACTCAAGCTGCCCCCGCTCGCGGAAACCGGTGAAACCCTGACGGGTGCCGAGATCGCCATCCGCTGCCTCCAGGAGGAGGGGATCGAGTTCGTTTTCGGCTATCCGGGGGGCGCGGTCCTCTTCATATACGACGCCCTCTTCAACCAGAAGAAGGTGAAGCACATCCTGGTCCGGCACGAGCAAGGCGCATTGCATGCGGCGGATGGCTATGCGCGCGCCACCGGAAGACCGGGGGTGGCGCTTGTCACCAGCGGGCCCGGGGTGACCAACGCGGTTACCGGAATCGCGACCGCGTACATGGATTCCATTCCCCTGGTGGTCATCACCGGCCAGGTGCCCACCCGCGCCATCGGAGAGGACGCCTTCCAGGAATGCGACACCGTCGGCATCACGCGCCCCTGCGTGAAGCACAACTTCCTCGTGAAGGACGTGAACGAACTCGCAATTACGATCAAGAAGGCCTTCCACATCGCCACCACGGGACGGCCCGGCCCGGTGCTCGTGGACATTCCGAAGGACGTCTCGCAGCAGTCGGCGCGGTTCCACTATCCCGAAAAGATCCACCTGCGCTCCTACAGCCCGGTGGTGAAGGGCCACGGTGGCCAGATCAAGAAGGCACTGCAACTGCTGCTCGACGCCAGGCGGCCCATGATCTACGTGGGCGGCGGCGCCATCCTCGGCGAGGCGACGAAGGAAGTGACCGAGCTGGTGCGGCTTCTCGACTATCCCTGCACGAATACCCTCATGGGGCTGGGCGCGTTCCCCGCCTCCGACAAGCGCTTCGTGGGCATGCTCGGCATGCACGGCACCGTAGAGGCCAACATGGCCATGCAGAATTGCGACGTGCTGCTCGCCGTGGGAGCGCGTTTCGACGACCGGGTCATCGGTAACCCCGCCCACTTCGCCGCGGGAAGCGCCAATCGCAAGATCATCCACATCGACGTGGATCCCTCGTCGATATCCAAGCGGGTCCGGGTCGATGTCCCTATCGTCGGGCACGTGAAGGACGTCCTCGAGGAATTGCTGACGCTGCTCAAGGCCTCGAAGAGCAAGCCGGAGGCGGCCGCTTTGGCCTCGTGGTGNNAAGGACTGCCTGAAGTACGACAGGAGTTCGAAGATCATCAAGCCGCAGTTCGTGATCGAGAAACTCTGGGAAGTCACGAAGGGCGAGGCCTATGTCACATCCGACGTCGGCCAGCACCAGATGTGGGCTGCGCAGTTCTACCGGTTCGAGAAGCCTCGCCGCTGGATCAACTCGGGCGGGCTGGGGACCATGGGCGTGGGGCTGCCGTACGCCATGGGCGTGACGCTCGCCTTCCCGGACGCGGACGTGGCCTGCGTCACGGGCGAGGCATCGATCCAGATGTGCATCCAGGAGCTGTCCACCTGCAAGCAGTACCACCTTCCCGTGAAGCTCGTGAACCTCAACAACCGCTACATGGGCATGGTCAGGCAGTGGCAGGAGTTCTTCCACGGCAATCGCTACAGCGAGTCCTACATGGACGCGCTGCCCGACTTCGTGAAGCTCGCGGAGGCCTACGGCCACGTGGGCATTCGCGTCGAGAAGCCCGGCGACGTCGAAGGGGCGCTCCGCGAGGCCTTTGCGCTCAAGGACCGCCTCGTGTTCCTCGACATCATTACCGACCAGACCGAGAACGTCTTTCCGATGGTGCCCGGCGGCAAGGGCATGTCGGAGATGATCCTCGCCGAAGACCTATAGCACCGGAGCGGGCGGGGCGCGTTGCGCGCCGGCTTCCGCCCCCCACCGGCACCACTTATCCCGATCCCTCGCCATGCGCCACATCCTCTCCATCCTGGTCGAAAACGAAGCGGGCGCCCTGTCGCGCGTCGCCGGGCTCTTTTCCGCTCGCGGTTACAACATCGAGTCCCTCACCGTCGCCCCGACGGAGGACGCGACCATGTCGCGAATGACGATCCTCACCACCGGGTCGGACGAAGTGGTCGAGCAGATCACGAAGCAGCTGAACAAGCTGGTCGACGTGGTAAAGGTCGTGGACCTCTCCGAAGGCCGCCACATCGAGCGCGAGCTGATGCTCGTGAAGGTGCGCGCCGCAGGCAAGGATCGCGAGGAGATGAAACGCACCGCCGACATCTTCCGCGGCCGGATCATCGACGTGACCGACAAGTCCTNNCACCGGCACCACCGACAAGCTCGATGCCTTCCTCGAAGCGCTCGACAAGAGTGCGATCCTGGAAACCGTCCGCACCGGAGTCTCGGGCATCGGCCGTGGCGAATGGGTGCTCAAGGCCTGACATTTCTGCATATCGAGGAAACGAACATGAAGGTGTACTACGACAAGGACGCGGACCTCTCCCTGGTCAAGGGCAAGAAGGTCACGATCATCGGCTACGGCTCCCAGGGGCACGCGCACGCCCAGAACCTCAAGGATTCGGGAGTGAAAGTCGTCGTCGGGCTTCGCCCCGATGGCGCCTCGTGGGACAAGGCGAAGAAGGCGAAGCTCGAGGTGAAGGACGTCGGCGCCGCCGTGAAGGGTGCCGACCTGGTGATGATTCTCCTTCCGGACGAGAACCATGCCGCGGTCTGGAAGGAGTCCATCGAGCCCAACATCAAGAAGGGCGCCGTGCTCGCCTTCGCGCACGGTTTCAACATCCATTTCGGGCAGATCCAGCCGCGCAAGGACCTGGACGTGATCATGATCGCGCCCAAGGGGCCCGGCCATCTCGTTCGATCGACCTATACCCAGGGCGGCGGCGTGCCCGCCCTCATCGCGGTGCACCAGGACGCCACGGGAAAGGCCAAGGACCTGGCGCTTTCCTACGCCTGCGCGATCGGTGGCACGCGCGGAGGCGTGATCGAGACCAATTTCCGCGAAGAAACCGAGACCGACCTGTTCGGCGAGCAAGCGGTCCTCTGCGGCGGGATAGTCGAGCTCATCAAGGCCGGCTACGAGACGCTGGTGGATGCGGGCTACGCGCCGGAAATGGCCTATTTCGAGTGCCTGCACGAAACGAAGCTCATCGTCGACCTGATCTACGAGGGCGGCATCGCGAACATGAACTACTCGATCTCGAACAACGCGGAGTTCGGCGAGTACCTGACGGGACCGAAAGTGATCGGCCCCGAGGCGAGGCAGGCGATGCGGGACGCACTGGCCCACATTCAGTCCGGGGGCTATGCTCGTGATTTCATCTTGGAGCNNGGGCTATGCCCGCGATTTCATCTTGGAGAACCGCGCCGGTGCGCCCACGCTCATGGCGCGGCGGCGTCTCCTCGCGGAACATCCCATCGAACAGGTGGGCGAGAAGCTGCGGGCGATGATGCCGTGGATCCGAAAGAACAAGCTCGTCGACCAGAGCCGAAACTAGGAGACGGAAGGCCGGGGAAACCCGGCCTTCCCGCTTCGGCGGCATCGCTCCGAAGTAGAATGGCGGGAAGGACGATTTCCGGAGGGCACTTGGCGCATTACCCGCACCCGATAATCGCCCGCGAGGGGTGGCAGTTCCTCGCAGGGTCCGTCGCACTGGCGGCGGTGGTCACGTGGCTAGGCGGCTGGTGGGCAACGCCGTTCTGGCTGGTGGCCGTGTTCGTCTTGCAGTTCTTTCGCGATCCGCCTCGCGAGATCCCGTCGGGAGAGGGGCTCGTGCTGTCGCCGGCCGACGGGCGCATCGTGCAGGTCGGGAAGGCACGGGACGACTACCTGGGCCGGGACGCGCTGAAGATCAGCGTGTTCATGAACGTCTTCAACGTGCACTCGAACCGCTCTCCCGTGGACGGTACGGTCGAGAACGTGTGGTACTTCCCGGGTCTCTTCGTGAATGCCGACCTGGACAAGGCGTCCACCGACAACGAGCGCAACGCCGTGCACGTGCGTACGCCCACCGGAAGCGATGTCACCGCGGTGCAGGTGGCAGGGCTCATCGCGCGCCGGATCCTCTGCTACGTGAAGAAGGGCGACGGGCTCGCGCGCGGCCAGCGCTACGGTTTCATCCGCTTCGGTTCGCGGGTGGATGTGTACCTGCCGCCCGGCTCGACGCCGAAAGTGGCCATCGGCGACAAGGTCGCCGCCACGACGACGGTGCTCGCCGTCCTGCCGGGCGCCTGAGGACGCGTCGTGAGCACCCCGGGAAAACCGCGCACGACGCTGATGGAGCCCATTCGGCGCCGCGGAATATATCTCCTGCCAAACCTCCTCACGACCCTTGCGCTGTTCGCCGGTTTCTACGCGATCGTGCAGGGAATGAACCACGATTTCNNGGCGATGGTGCTGGACGGCCTCGACGGGAGAGTGGCGAGGCTGACCCGGACCCAGTCCGCGTTCGGGGCGGAATACGACAGCCTTTCCGACATGGTGTCGTTCGGGGCCGCACCCGCGCTCGTCATGTACGAGTGGGCGCTGCGCGGCATGGGGCGAATCGGATGGATCGCGGCCTTCGTCTACTGCGTAGGCGCAGCACTTCGCCTGGCGCGTTTCAATACGCAGCTCTCCGTGGCCGACAAGCGCTGGTTCAACGGCCTGCCGAGCCCTGCCGCCGCTGCCCTCGTGGCCGGGATGATCTGGGTCCTGAACGACTACCAGGTGAAGGGCGGCGAGGTGAAGTGGTACGCCGCGGCGCTCACCATCTACGCCGGTGTGACGATGGTCTCGAACGTGCGCTTCTACAGCGGCAAGGACCTGAATCTGCGCCGCGCGGTTCCGTTCTGGATGACGCTCGTGATCGTGGTGGCGCTCCTGCTCATATCGATCGAGCCTTCGCACGTCCTCTGGGGAATCATGGTCGCCTACGGTGTCTCGGGCTACTTCGGCTGGTTCATCCTGCGCTGGCGATCGGAGGCGAAGGAAAAGCAGTACAAGGACATCCGTGACGCGATCGACGAGGGCGACGTGACCGCACTCGCGCGCATGCTGCATTCCACGCCGCCCGACACGGTGGTAGACGGCGTCGGACGTTCGCTCCTGATGGTCGCGGTCGAGGAATCGAACCTGCCCGCCGTGGAGCTCCTGCTCGCGCGGGGCGCCACACCCGATTTCGTCGATGGGCGCGGCACCTCGGCACTGGCGCTGGCGGCCGAGATGGGTTTCCAGGAGGCCGTGGAAGTCCTGCTGGCCGCAGGGGCGGATCCGAACGTCCGCGATCCTTCGGGCATGACCGCCCTGGACCTGGCCGAGGAGCACGGGTCCCACGATATCGTCGCCGCCTTGCTGCGCAGCGGCGGGAGATCCGGCCGGGAGCTGACTCCCACGGCGCCCTAGTTGCCAGTCCCGGCGGCCATTGCTATATTCGGCCCATGAAACCCGTCGCGCGAATCGCCGACCACCTGCTCCGCCTCCCGCTGGCCGGCCTCCCGGGCCTGCTGCTGCGCCTCGCGCGCTAAATACCCCACCCCCCCTTCAGGCAGTCGCGGTGCCGCCCGGCAAACGGGCCGGCAATTTCGATTCCATTTCCCGGGAGCGAACCATGCAGGACCAGCTGATCATATTCGACACCACCATGCGCGACGGCGAGCAGAGTCCCGGCGCCTCGATGACGCGAGACGAGAAAGTCCGGATAGGCAAGCAACTCGAAAGGCTGCGCGTGGACGTGATCGAGGCGGGATTCGCTGCCGCAAGCGTCGGCGATTTCGACGCGATCCGGGCCGTGGCGGAGGCCGTGCGGGAGTCCACCGTTTGCTCCCTGGCGCGCGCCAACGAGAACGACATCCGACGCGCGGGCGAGGCCGTGGCACCGGCCAGGCGCAAGCGCATCCACACCTTCATCGCCACGAGCCCGATCCACATGAAGCTCAAGCTGCGCATGAGCGAGGAGCAGGTCCTCGAGGCGGCGGTCCGGGCGGTGAAGCTCGCGCGAGAGTACACGGATGATGTCGAGTTCTCCGCGGAGGACGCCGTGCGATCGGAGGTCGATTTCCTCTGTCGCGTCTTCGAGGCGACGATCGCCGCCGGTGCGACGACGATCAACGTCCCCGACACCGTCGGCTACAGCGTGCCCGAGCGCTGGGGCGCGCTCTTCGGCGACCTGCTCGCACGCATACCGAACGCCGACAAGGCCGTGTGGTCGACGCACTGCCACAACGACCTGGGGATGGCGGTGGCCAATTCCCTCGCCGCGGTGATGCACGGCGCGAGGCAGGTGGAGTGCACGATCAACGGCTTGGGCGAGCGGGCGGGCAATGCCTCGCTCGAGGAGATCGTCATGGCGGTAAGGACGCGATCGGACGTCTTCTCGTGCAGCACCGCGATCGACGCCACGCAGATCGTGCCCACGAGCAAGCTCGTGTCGACCATCACCGGCTATCCGGTGCAACCCAACAAGGCGGTGGTGGGCGCCAATGCCTTTGCCCACGAATCCGGCATCCATCAGGACGGCGTGCTCAAGCACCGCGAGACCTACGAGATCATGCGTGCCGAGGACGTGGGCTGGGGAGCGAACCGGCTCACGCTCGGCAAGCTCTCCGGGCGGAACGCCTTTCGCAGCCGGCTTTCGGAGCTCGGCATCACGCTCGCGTCGGAGGAGGCCCTGAATGCCGCCTTTGCGCGGTTCAAGGAACTGGCCGACAAGAAGCGCGAGATTTTCGACGAGGATCTCCAGGCGCTCGTCTCGGATGAAAGCGTCACTCCGGAACAGGAGCGCTTCAAGCTGGTGTCGCTGCTGGCCCATTCGGAAACGGGCGAGCAGCCTTTCGCCAAGGTGGTGATCGCCAGCGACGGCCACGAAATGCGCTCCGAAGCCCGGGGGGCGGGCTTGGTCGACGCCTCGTTCCAGGCAATCGAGGCGATGGTGCACAGCGGGACGGAACTGCTCCTCTATTCCGTGAACAACATCACGACGGGTACGGACTCCCAGGGAGAGGTGNNCAGGGAGAGGTGACGGTGCGCCTCGCGAAGGGCGGGCGCGTGGTGAACGGAATGGGCGCGGACACCGACATCGTCGTGGCTTCCGCCAAGGCCTTCCTGAGCGCACTGAACAAGATGGGGATCAGCGCCGCCCGCGTGAACCCGCAGTACGGAGAGGAGCCGGAAACGCCCTGAAGGCGGGACGGTGCCCGCCGCCGCCCTGGGTGCCCGGGCGAGGGTACCGGGCCGGCGGGAAGCCGGCCCGGGGAAACGGCACTTCCTACTTCTTCTTCGCGTCCGCCTGCCTGGCTACGATCTTTTCCCGAATGTCGTTGTAGACGCTCTCGGGGACGATCCTGCGGTCGACGAGTTCGTTCTTGCCCTTGTACGGGCGGCCCTTGATGATGGCGTCAGCGCGCGCGTCGCCGATCCCCTTGAGCTTCAGGAGCTCATCGCGCGACGCGGAATTGAGGTCGAGCAGCGCCTCCGCCTTCTTCTCCACGGCGGCGGCGGGCTTCTTGGGTTCGTCCTTCGCGAATGCCGGGCCGGTGGCGGCGAGGAGCGCGATGGCGGCGGCGGCAAGGAACTTCTTCATGGATTCTCCTGGAAACGTTGGGGGACGGGATGCGGATCGCATGCTAGCAAATTCCCCGCGACCGCGTGCCTGTAACGCGGAGCGGGCCGATCCGGTTGACTGCCGTCATCGCATGGAGACACGGGGATAGCTCCTGCAATCATGGCCTTGGCGCAAGCGCGCGCGACGCGTGTCGGCTCGGGGCGACTTCCCTTCCATCGTCACGCAAGGCCTCGATGGATGGAGAACCGCGTGGATGCTCGCTTTCCGGCCGATCCGGCACTCTGGCACGATTCGTGGATGGAACAGCCCACGAACCCGAAAGAGGAGTTGCCATGCGATATGCAGATGGACTGTTCGGCCGGAAAGAGCCGCCGCGGGGTGTTTCCCCCTCGGGAAGCACTACCGGTCAGCCGCATCCCCAAGCGTCGGCCGCGCTCGCCGTCGTTCCGCGACCGGGCGCCGGGGCGCCATCGGCGCCGGCAGCGGAGCCCGCCAAACGCGCCGACGAAGCGGCCGGGTCCAGGCTGATCGTCGGGCCCAACATCAAGCTCCGAGGCGTTGAAATCGACGATTGCGATACGCTCGTCGTGGAGGGCCGCGTGGAGGCGACGATGGTGAGTCGCGCGATCCAGATCGCGGAGAACGGGTCCTTCAAGGGAACGGCCGACATCGAGGTTGCCGAGATCCGCGGCCTGTTCGAAGGGGAACTGACCGTCCGCGCACGGCTCGTGATCCACGCCACCGGTCGGATCGCCGGCAAGGTGCGCTACGGGAAGCTTCTGGTTCAGGAGGGCGGCGAGATATCGGGAGACATCGGCACCATCGCGGAGCGCGTGGGCGTCGCGAAGCCGGCCTAGCTTTCCCGTGCTAGCTTCGCGGCGAGCCCGATGTAGGTGGAAGGCGTGAGCGCCAGCAGGCGTGCCCGGGCGTCTTCAGGAATGGGCAGGGCGCGAACGAAGCGATGCAGTTCCTCACGCGTGATTCCACCCTTGCCCCGGGTGAGGTCCTTCAGCTTCTCGTACGACCCGTCGATGCGATGGGCGCGCATCACCGTCTGGACCGGCTCCGCCAGCACGTCCCAGCACCCTTCGAGATCGGCGGCGATGCGCGCGGGATGGGCCTCGAGTTTTCCGAGACCTCGCAGGCAGGCCTCGTACCCGAGAAGGCAGTAGCCGAACGCCACCCCCATGTTGCGAAGCACCGTGGAGTCGGTGAGGTCCCGCTGCCACCGCGAGACGGGCAGCTTCTCGGCCAGGTGACGCAAGAGCGCGTTCGCGAGGCCGAGGTTGCCTTCGGAATTCTCGAAATCTATAGGGTTCACCTTGTGCGGCATCGTGGAGGAACCAACCTCGCCTTCCTTCACCCGCTGCCGGAAGTAGCCGAGCGAGATATAGCCCCAGGTGTCCCGGTCGAGGTCGATCAGGATCGTGTTGAGCCTCGCCAGCGCATCGAACGCCTCGGCGAGGGCATCGTGGGGTTCGATCTGTATGGTGAGCGGGTTGTAGGCGATGCCGAGCCCCGTGACGAAACGCCGTGCGAACCCGGGCCAGTCCATGCCCGGCGCCGCAACGACGTGTGCATTGAAATTCCCGGACGCGCCGTTCACCTTGCCCAGCATCTCCACGGCCGCGGCCGCAAGCCTCGCGCGCTTGAGTCGCCACGCGAAGTTCGCCATTTCCTTGCCGAGTGTTGTAGGTGTGGCAGGCTGCCCGTGGGTGCGCGAAAGCATCGGCAGGTCCGCGTGGGCCCGGGCCAGCTCGTCGAGCCGGGCGGCGATGGAGTCGACCGCGGGCAACAGGACGGCTTCGAGGCCGCCGCGCACCATGAGGGCGTGCGCGAGGTTGTTGACGTCCTCGGAAGTGCACGCGAAATGGATGAACTCCCCCGCCGCCGAGGCTTCCGCGTTTGCCTTGAGCTTCTCGCGCAGCCAGTACTCCACGGCCTTGACGTCGTGGTTCGTCGTCGCCTCGATAGCCTTCACGCGCTCCGCGTCGACGATCGAGAAGCCGGCCGCCACGCGGTCGAGCTCCTCCAGGGTTTCTGGGGAAAAGGGCGTGAGGAGCCCGAAGCCGGGGTCGGACGCGAGCGCCTTTATCCAGGCGATTTCCACCCGTACGCGCAGGCGCATGAGAGCGAACTCGCTGAAATGGTCCTGCAACGCGCGCGTCTTGGCGGCGTATCGCCCGTCGAGTGGGGAAAGTGCGGTGAGGGCGTGGGACATGGCTGAACCGTGCGCGGATTTTATCACGCGGCCGGGAACGGCCGGCGGCCGGAAATCGCGGTGCTATACTCGGCGGCCGTCGCGTTCGTGGGGGAGCCCGAATGAAGCTCGTCGCATCGAAGACCAGCCCGTACGCCCGCAAGATCCGGGTGCTTCTGGCCGAGAAGCAGCTCGCCTTCGAGTTCGTCGAGGAAAGCGCGTGGAACGCCGGGACGACCGTGCCCCGATACAACCCGCTCAACAAGATTCCCGTACTGGCCACGGACGACGGAACCAATCTCTACGACTCGAGCGTGATAGCGGAATACCTCGACCCGCTGGGTGCGCCTTCCTTCATTCCGCCCTCGGGCATGGAACGCGCCTGCGTTCGGCGCGACGAGGCGCTCGGCAACGGCATCGCGGACGCGGGGATCGCGATATTCCTGGAGCGAAAGCGCGAAGTGGCCCGCCAGGACCCGGCGTGGATGGCGCGTCAGCGGGACAAGATCGATGCCGGCGTCGCAGCACTCGCGCAGGAACTGGGAGGCAAGGCCTTCCTGCGTGGCGACACCCTGTCGCTGGGCGACGTGGCCTGCGCCAGTGCGCTGCTCTGGCTCGAGTTCCGCCTGCCGGAGATCACCTGGCGATCGCAGTACGCCACGCTCGGGCGATGGATAGAGAGGCTGGAGACCCGCCCCTCTTTCGAGCAGACCCGGCCGCAGGCCTGAGGCGCCCGCCTCAGGCGATCACGCCTCCGCCCAGGCATTCCTCGCCGCGATAGAGCACCGCGGACTGTCCCGGGGTGACGGCCCACTGCGGCTGGTCGAACTGCAGTTCGAACCCGCCGGCTTCCGCGATTTCCAGGCGGCAAGGGGAATCCTCCTGCCGGTAGCGCGACTTCGCACCCAGGCGAGCGCCGTTCTCGGGTGCCACGCCGGCTACCCAGCTCGCGTCCTGGGCTCGCAGGCGCAGGGAGAGCAGGCGCGGATCGTCGTGGCCCTGGACCACGACCAGCGTGTTCGAAGCGAGGTCCTTGGCCGCGACGTACCAGGCCGCGCCGTCGCCACCGCGCCTGCCGCCGATGCCGAGCCCCTGGCGCTGCCCCAGCGTGTAGTACATGAGGCCGTGGTGTTGCGCGATCCGCTCTCCGGCGGACGTGACGATCGGGCCCGGCTCGCGCGGCAGGTAGCGCGAAAGGAACTCGCGAAACGGCCGTTCACCGATGAAGCAGATGCCCGTGGAATCCTTCTTCGCGTGGTTGGGCAGCCCGGCCGCGAGCGCGATTTCGCGCACGGCCTTCTTGCGCAGGTGCCCGACGGGAAAGATCGCCTTCGAGAGCTGGGCCTGGGACAGCCGGTGCAGGAAATAGGACTGGTCCTTGGCCGGATCGGCCCCCTTCAGGAGCGCATAGCTTCCATCGCGTTCTTCGATGCGGGCGTAATGGCCGGTGGCGATGCGATCGGCGCCGAGCGCGATGGCATGGTCTAGGAACGACCGGAACTTGATCTCGGCGTTGCAGAGTACGTCCGGGTTCGGCGTGCGGCCGGCGCGGTATTCCGCGAGGAAGCTCGCGAACACGCGCTCCCGGTACTCGGCCGCGAAGTTCACCGCCTCGACCTCGATGCCCACCTTTTCGGCCACCGACACGGCGTCCACCAGATCCTCGCGCGTCGAGCAGTACTCGTCGTCGTCGTCGTCCTCCCAGTTCTTCATGAACAAGCCGACCACCTCGTGCCCCTGCCGCTTCAGGAGCAGCGCGGAGACGGCCGAATCGACTCCACCGGAGAGTCCGACGACGATTTTCATGGGTGGCTATCTTGAGGCAAAACGGGGCGGGGGGAAAAACAACGAAAAAGGCAGGGCCTCGGCCCTGCCTTTCTTCGTGCCCGCGAATCGGGAAACTACTTCTTCGGCGCTTCCATCTTGTCTTCGGCCTTCTTCTCGGCCTTTTTCTTCGCCACTTTCTTCTTGGCGGGCTTGTCGGCAGCAGGGGCCGCCGCCTTCTTCACGACTTCAGCCTTGGCGGGCGCCTCGGCCTTCGCCGCCGGGACTGCGGGCGCCGCGGCTGCGGCCGGCGCTGCGGCTGCGGCCGGCTTGGCCGGTTCCGCGGGCTTGGCGGGGGCCTGGGCCATGGCACCGAGCGATACGGTGGCGAACACGGCGGCGATCAGGGTGGAGAGCTTCTTCATTCTGAGATCCTTTGCGTGGAGTGGGGGTTTCTTGTGTTGACTGCGCTGGAAGCCAGCCTCGTCATCGCGCTTAACGCGTAGGGGGACCTGCCGGTTGACGCGGTTCCCGGCCTGCGTGGGTACCGGGCTCCGCTTCGGCGACCCGCCATTTCCCGACGGGCAGGTCGTCCAGCGTCCATGGGCCGACGCGGTACCGGATGAGCCGCAGGGTGGGCAGGCCCGCCTTGGCGGTCATGCGCCTGATCTGGCGATTCCGCCCCTCCCGGATCCGCACGTCGAGCCAGGCCGTGGGGATCGACTTGCGCGAGCGGATGGGTGGCACCCGGGGCCAGAGCCCGGCAGGTTCCTCTATGGTGGCAACCCCGGCGGGACGGGTCACGAAGTCCCCCAGATCCACGCCGCTGCGCAGGATCTCCAGTTGCGGGGCCACGGGCAGGCCCTCGACCTGCACCCAGTATCCCTTCTCGAGTTTGTGACGGGGATCGGCTATGCGCGCCTGCAGGCGCCCGTCGTCCGTGAGGACCAGGAGGCCCTCGCTATCCGCGTCGAGCCGCCCGGCGGCATAGACACCCGGGATCGGCACCAGATCGGCGAGCGTGCCGCGTCCCGCGACGGGGCTGAACTGGCAGAGGAAACCGAAGGGTTTATTGACGAGGATCAGCATCGGCGTGGCGAGGCGGCAGGTGGGCCTTTGCTATAATTTCGCGTTTTTCCCGGCGCCGGGCGCGCCGGCCGCCGTCGCAATGCCCGCCTGTTCCCCCGGTGGTCCCACAGGAGCCGTACCCATGAGCAAGATTAAGGTGAAGAACCCGGTCGTCGAAATGGACGGCGACGAGATGACGCGGATCATCTGGCAGAAGATTCGCGAGAAGCTGATCCTCCCCTACCTGGACATCGATCTCAAGTACTTCGACCTGGGCATGGAAAACCGCGACGCCACCGACGACAAGGTGACGGTGGAATCCGCCAACGCGACGCGCGAGCACGGCGTCGCGGTGAAGTGCGCGACCATCACGCCGGACGAGGCGCGCGTGAAGGAGTTCAAGTTGAAGCAGATGTGGAAGAGCCCCAACGGGACGATCCGCAACATCCTCGACGGCACCATATTCCGCGAGCCGATCATCTGCAGGAACGTCCCGCGCATCGTTCCGCACTGGGACAAGCCCGTCGTCGTCGCGCGTCATGGATTCGGCGACCAGTACCGGGCCACGGAACTGAAGTTCGAGGGTGCGGGCACGCTCAAGATCACCTTCACGNNACGAGTCCATCCGCGGGTTCGCGAGGGCGTGCTTTCACTACGCGCTCAATCGCGGCTATCCCGTCTACCTGTCGAGCAAGAACACGATCCTCAAGATCTACGACGGCCGGTTCAAGAACCTCTTCCAGGAGATCTTCGAGGCCGAGTTCAAGGCCAAGTTCGATGCGGCGGGGCTCACGTACGAGCACCGGCTCATCGACGACATGGTCGCCTCGAACCTCAAGTGGAGCGGCGGCTATCTCTGGGCATGCAAGAACTACGACGGCGACGTCCAGTCCGACACCGTGGCCCAGGGTTACGGCTCTCTCGGGCTCATGACCTCGGTGCTCACCACGCCCGACGGCAAGACCGTGGAGGCGGAGGCCGCCCACGGAACGGTGACGCGCCATTACCGGATGCACCAGGAGGGGAAACCCACGTCAACCAACCCCATTGCCTCGATCTATGCCTGGACACGGGGCCTGCAGTATCGCGGTCGCATGGACAATACGCCGGACGTGGTCAAAATCGCCACCACGGTCGAGAAGGTATGCGTCGACATGGTCGAATCCGGGAAGATGACGAAGGATCTCGCGCTCCTGGTCGGGCCCGATCAGCCGTTCCTCACGACCGAGGACTACATGGACGCGGTGGATGCCGAACTCAGGAAACGCATGGCCTGAGGCGACGCGTCGCCGGCGAGAAAAAAGCCCCCGGGGCGCGAGCCCCGGGGGCTTTTCAAATCTGGTGAGTCGGCTCTTAGGCGGCCTGGATGTTCGACGCCTGCTTGCCCTTGGGGCCTTGCGTCACGTCGAAGGAGACCTTCTGGCCTTCCTTGAGGGTCTTGAAACCCTGCATCTGGATGGCGGAGAAGTGGGCGAAGAGATCCTCGCTGCCGTCATCCGGCGTGATGAACCCGTAGCCCTTCGCATCATTGAACCACTTGACGGTACCGGTTGCCATTCGCTTGCACACCTCTTGGGAACACGGGTGGAGGCCCGCACATCGTTCGGTTCCAGGCCCGCAAGGCGGAATGGCGATGCGAAATCCGTGAAGCCAAACTCCAACGCGCCTTTTACCCCCGTTGCCGGGGCAAGTCAATAGAATGGGCGGGGTCTTGATAAAAGCCCGTCCTTTGTCCATATTGGTCGGGACGGAAACCACCGATGCCCGCCGCATCCTCTTCGCCCACGGCATGCCCAGCAAGTCCAGCGGCTCCACTCTGCTCAAGCCGAGCGCGGCCAAGGTCAAGCCGCCGCCGATGTACAAGGTCGTCATGTATAACGATGACTTCACGCCGATGGAATTCGTGGTCGAGGTGCTGCAGGTGTTCTTCGCGCTTCCAAGGGAACAAGCGACCCAGGTGATGCTCAAAGTCCATACCGAGGGCCGCGGAGTCTGCGGAACCTACCCGAAGGACGTCGCCTCCACCAAGGTGGAGCAGGTGGTTCAATATTCGCGCCAGCATCAGCATCCCCTGCAGTGCGCGATGGAGGATACATGATCGCCCAGGAGCTGGAAGTCAGCCTGCACATGGCCTTCGTCGAGGCCCGCCAGAAGCGCCACGAGTTCATCACCGTGGAGCACCTGCTTCTCGCACTCTGCGACAACCCGTCGGCTTCGGAAGTGCTCAAGGCCTGCGCCGCCAAGATCGAGGAGCTGAAGAAGGCCCTTTCCGATTTCGTGATGCAGCACACGCCGACCGTCGCGGGAACCGGCGAGGTCGACACGCAGCCCACGCTGGGATTCCAGCGCGTCATCCAGCGCGCCATCCTGCATGTCCAGTCGTCGGGAAAGAAGGAAGTCACCGGTGCGAACGTGCTCGTGGCGATCTATGGGGAGAAGGACTCGCACGCCGTCTACTTCCTGCACCAGCAGGGTGTTTCCCGGCTGGACGTCGTGAACTTCATCTCCCACGGCATCACGAAGAATCCGCAAACCGGCGGTCGCGAGGAGGGCGAGGGTCCCGAGGAGGGGCAGGAGGCGCCCGGCGCGGGAGGTGCGCTCGAGAGCTTCACGCAGTACCTCAACCAGCTGGCGATCGACGGCAAGATCGATCCGCTCATCGGCCGCGAAAGCGAGCTCGAGCGCGTGATCCAGATCCTCTGCCGGCGGCGAAAGAACAATCCGCTCCTCGTGGGCGAGGCGGGTGTCGGAAAGACCGCCATCGCCGAGGGTCTCGCCAAGCGCGTGATCGACGGGCAGGTCCCGGAAGTCCTCGCGAAGGCGCAGGTGTACGCGCTGGACATGGGCGCGCTCCTCGCGGGCACGAAGTACCGCGGGGACTTCGAGCAGCGCCTGAAGGCGGTGCTGAAGCAGCTCGTCGAGAACCCGAACGCGATTCTCTTCATAGACGAAATACACACGCTGATCGGGGCCGGGAGCGCGTCCGGTGGCACGCTGGACGCCTCGAACCTGCTCAAGCCGGCGCTGTCTTCGGGCGCGCTCAAGTGCATCGGCGCCACGACGTACAACGAGTTCCGCGGCATCTTCGAGAAGGACCACGCGCTGTCGCGCCGCTTCCAGAAGATCGACGTGAACGAACCTTCCATCCAGGAGACGGTGGAGATCCTGCGCGGCCTGAAGTCGAGGTTCGAGTCCCACCACGGCGTGAAGTACACGGCAAACGCGCTCACCACCGCCGCCGAGCTTTCGGCCCGCTATATCAACGACCGTCATCTTCCGGACAAGGCGATCGACGTGATCGACGAGGCGGGCGCCCTGCAGCGGATCCTGCCCAAGTCCCGGCAGAAGAAGGTGATCGGCAAGCCCGAGATCGAGGAGATCATCGCGAAGATCGCCCGCATTCCGGCCCGCAGCGTCTCCTCCGACGACCGCACGCAGCTGAAGAACCTCGACCGGGATCTCAGGGCGACGGTTTTCGGCCAGGACGCGGCCATCGAGGCGTTGTCGGCGGCAATCAAGATGGCGCGCTCCGGGCTGGGCAACCCCCAGAAACCGATCGGCTCCTTCCTGTTCTCCGGTCCCACGGGCGTGGGCAAGACCGAGGTCGCGAGGCAGCTCGCGTTCATCATGGGCGTCGAGCTGATTCGCTTCGACATGTCGGAGTACATGGAGCGGCACGCCGTGTCGCGCCTCATCGGCGCACCCCCCGGCTACGTGGGGTTCGACCAGGGGGGGCTCCTCACCGAGGCGATCACGAAGCATCCGTATTCCGTTCTCCTGCTCGACGAGATCGAGAAGGCGCACCCGGACATCTTCAACATCCTGCTCCAGGTCAAGGATCACGGCACGCTCACGGACAACAACGGACGCAAGGCCGATTTCCGCAACGTGGCGATCGTCATGACGACCAACGCCGGCGCCGAAGGCCTCTCGAAGAACGCCATCGGCTTCTCGAATGACCGCAAGGCCGGCGACGAGATGGCCGAGATCAAGCGCCTGTTCACCCCGGAATTCCGCAATCGCCTGGAC
>CXWK01016131.1_pt1 | contig 17042 bp, 16 predicted proteins | sample 590851 | NCBI WGS metagenome assembly CXWK01 (sample SAMEA3498364, study PRJEB10139) | wastewater metagenome | biome: wastewater treatment plant; material: activated sludge | place: Denmark | collected 2014-08-01 | reverse complement strand
AGCCACTCACGCCGGCCGGTCCCGAGCTCCGCCGGTTCGCATCCGTGCCGCGCACGCTCTTCGTTTCCGACCTGCACCTGGCCGAGGAGCGGCCGGCATCCACCGAGCGCTTCTCCCGCTTCCTCTCCGAGACCGTTCCGGGAGCCGACGCGCTCTACATCCTGGGAGACCTGTTCGAGTTCTGGGTGGGGGACGACTGCCTGTCCGGCGGCCTCCCTGCGCGGATCGCGGACCTGCTGCGCCCTGTCGCGCGCAATATGCCGGTGTACTTCATGCACGGCAACCGGGATTTCATGGTCTCGTCCCGGTTTTCCGCGGAGACGGGGATCCGCCTGCTTCCCGATCCGACCGTGATCGATCTCTACGGGGAGCGGGTACTGCTCCTGCACGGCGACACCTTGTGCACCGGCGACCGGGCCTACCTCGCCTTCCGGGAGCAGGTCCGCAGCCCCGCCTGGCAGGCGGCGGCGCTCGCCCGGCCGATCGAGGAGCGCATCGCGCTCGCGCGCGACATGCGCGAGCAGAGCGAGGACGCCAAGGAAGGAAAGGGCGCGGCGATCATGGACGTGACGCCCGAGGCCGTGGAGGCCGCGTTCGCATCGGCCGGGTGCCGCGTGATGATCCACGGCCACACTCACCGGCCCGCGCGGCACGTCCACGAGGCGAACGGCGGCCCGTGCGTGCGCTGGGTCCTCCCGGACTGGTACGAGTCGGGCGGCTACCTCGAGGCGACTCCCTCGGGCATCCGGGCCGTCGCCCTCGGCTGAGTCAGGGCTCGTCCAGCCGCAGCGTGAGGCACTTGGCGGATCCGCCCGCCTTCATGAACTCCGAGAGCGGCGTCTGCACGACCTCGAACCCGCGCCTGCCGAGCGCATCTACGAACGCCGTGGTAGCGCGGTTCACCACGATCCGCGCGCCCACCGAAACGGCGTTGCACGCGAAGGCGAGCGCGTCTTCCTCGCCGATCGCGATCCGGCGCGAGGCGGGCACGAGACGCTCGATCGTCGCCCGCGAGGTCGCGTCGAACGCATTCGGGTAGTAGAGCAGGTGGCCGCCGTCGAGCGGGCAGAAGCAGGTGTCCAGGTGATAGAAGCGCTGGTCGGTGAGCTTGAGGGCGACCACCTCGCCGCCGAGCTTGCCGGCGATCACTTCCTTCGCGGCGAGGACGGAGTTGTGCCCGTAGGCGAGCCAGAGCCTTGCGGCGCCACGGTCGTAGAGCGCGTCGCCCGCCCCCTCGAACGGCACGTCGCGCGGCATCAGCGAAACCTCGTAGCCCCGGTCGAGGAACCAGTCTGCANNCCAGTCTGCGAAATACGGCTCCTCGTACTGGCGTTCCGGATAGCGAAAGCGCGAGACGAGCACGCGCCTTTCCTTCACGAGTCCCGCATTGGCCGTGAAGACCATGTCGGGAGAACCCGGCTGCGAGTGGATCAGGCGGACGGTCGCGTGATCGGTGAGGATGTCGTAGAGGGCCCGCCACTGCTGCTTGGCGAGCGCGTTGTCGATCTTCCGGACGTTGCCGTGCATCCACGGATTGATGATGTACGAGACGTCGAAGTACTCGGGCGGGCACATCAGGAACACGTGCGGGGTCTTCATGGATCGTCCTTGGCGCTTGGCCCCGCCTCGTGGGCGGTGCCGTGGGTGGCTCGGGCGGATGGCCCGCGTCCGGATTCGCTAGGCGGCGGCGAGGCCGCGCTCGAGATCCTCCCGGATGTCTCCGGCGTCCTCCAGGCCCGCGGCCACGCGCAGGAGCCCCTCCACGACCCCGGCGGCCTCCCGCTCGGCGACCGGCAGGCGGCCATGCGTGGTCGAGGCCGGATGGCAGATCGTCGATTTCGTGTCGCCGAAATTGGCGGTGATGGACAGCAACCGGGTGCCGTCGACGACGCGCCAGGCCGCCTCGCGCCCGCCCCGGACGACGAACGACAGCACCGGGCCTCCCGCCGACTGCTGGCGCATGGCGAGCGCGTGCTGCGGATGCGACTCGAGTCCCGGAAAATTCACGCGCTCGACCTTCGGATGCGCCTCCAGCCAGCGCGCGAGCTCCAGGGCGCACGCCGACTGCGCCTCCACGCGCAGCCGAAGCGTCTCCATTCCCTTGAGGCACACCCAGGCGTTGAAGGGCGAAAGCGCGGGCCCGGCGGTGCGGACGAAATTGAAGAGCGGACCCTCGACCAGGTCGGCGCGCCCTGCGATCGCCCCGCCCAGCACGCGCCCCTGTCCATCGAGATACTTCGTCGCCGAGTGCACGACCAGGTCCGCACCCAGCGCGATCGGGCGCTGGAGCGCCGGGCTGCACATGCAATTGTCTATCGCGAGGACCGCGCCGGCATCGCGCGCGATGGCCGCGAGCCCGGAGATGTCGACGATCTCGCACACCGGGTTCGAGGGCGTCTCGGCAAAGAGAAGCCGCGTGCGCGGCCGGAGGGCCGCGCGCCACGCATCGAGATCGGAGGCAGGGACCCAGGTCGTTTCCACCCCGAAGCGGCCGAGTATCTGGTTCAGGAGCGGCACGACCGTGCCGAAGACGCCGCGCGCGGCGACCACGTGGTCGCCCGCGGAAAGCAGTCCCAGCGCCGTCGTCGCCACGGCCGCCATGCCGGTGGCGGTAGCCACGCACGACGGCGCCCCCTCGAGCGCCGCCAGCCGAGACTGGAACATCGAGACCGTCGGATTGGTGAAGCGCGAGTAGATGTTGCCCGGCTCCTCGTTGGCGAACCGGCGCGCCGCTTCCGCCGCGCTCGCGAACACGAAGCTCGCCGTGAGCACCAGCGATTCCGAATGCTCCCCGAAGTCGCTGCGCAGTCCCCCGGCCCGGACGCCGAGCGTGTCGGGCCTGTAGTCTTGCGTCATGGGTGGGTCAGTCGATGGCCGTGAGGCCGAGGTCGAGTTGGTAGCTCGACAGGCGGGTGCCCGCGCTCGACTCGCCGTCGTGCCGCGAGGCCTCGATGCCGGCGAGATAGTCGCTGGAGACGTCGCCGGTGATGTACACGCCGTCGAAGCACGAGCAGTCGAAGCCGTCGATGGCGGGATTGCAGGCGCGCACGTCCGCCATCAGCGAGGCGAGATCCTGGTAGAGCACGGCATCCGCCCCGATCGCCTCGGCGATCGCGCTCTCGTCGCGGCCGTTCGCGATGAGCTCGGAGCGCGTGGGCATGTCGATGCCGTAGACGTTCGGGAAGCGCACGGGCGGTGCGGCCGAGGCGAAGAAGACCTTCTTCTTGCCGCTTTCCCGCGCCATCTGGACGATCTCGCGGCTCGTCGTCCCGCGGACTATGGAATCGTCCACCAGCAGGACGTTCTTGTCCTTGAACTCGACGGCCATCGCGTTCAGCTTCTGCCGGACGCTCTTCTTGCGAAGCTCCTGCCCGGGCATGATGAAGGTTCGCCCGATGTAGCGATTCTTGATGAACCCCTCGCGATAGGGCTTGCCGAGCTTGGTGGCGACCTCGAGGGCGCTCGGCCTGCTCGAATCCGGAATGGGAATGACCACATCGATCTCGGGCGCGATCCCCGCGGCGAGTATCCGGTCGGCGAGGCTCTTGCCCATGTTGCGCCGGCTCTCGTAGACGCTCACCCCGTCGATCATCGAGTCGGGGCGCGCGAGGTAGACGAACTCGAAGATGCATGGATTGAGCGACGGCGATTCGGCGCATTGCCGCGCGTAGAGATTGCCGCTCTGGTCGACGAGGACGGCCTCCCCGGGAGCGACGTCGCGCATCGCCTTGAATCCGAGCGCGTCCAGGGCCACGCTCTCGGAGGCCACGATGAACTCCACGCCCTTGTCCGTGTCCGCCCTGCCGATGATGAGCGGGCGGATGCCCTTCGGGTCGCGGAAAGCGAGCAATCCGTAGCCGGCGATCATGGCCACCACCGCGTAGGCGCCCTTCACGCGCCGGTGCACGCCGGCCACCGCCTTGAAAATGGCGTCTGGCGTCAGGCGATGGCCGCCGTCGCACGCGTCATGGATCTCGTGCGCCAGGACGTTCAGCAGCACCTCGGAGTCGGAATTGGTGTTGATGTGGCGGCGATCCTGGAGGAAGAGCGACTTGCGCAGTTCCTGCGCGTTCACCAGGTTGCCGTTGTGCCCGAGCACGATGCCGAACGGGGAGTTCACGTAGAACGGCTGTGCTTCGGCCGCCGAAGCAGCGGATCCCGCCGTCGGATAACGGCAATGGGCGATGCCCATGGTTCCTGCGAGGCTTCTCATGTCGCGCGTGCGGAAGACGTCGCGAACGAGGCCGCTGCCCTTGTGCATGTGGAAGCTGTGGCCGTCGGCCGTGACGATGCCCGCCGCGTCCTGTCCGCGGTGCTGCAGGACCGTGAGCCCGTCGTAGAGATACTGGTTGACGGGGCTGCGCGCGACGACTCCGACGATTCCGCACATCTTTCAGGCGTCCTTCAGGCCGGGGGATCGTGACCCCGCGTTAGTGTAAGCGCTTTGCCCGCCATTGTGGCCGGCGCGGATCGACGACCACGGGCGCCGACCGGTCAAGGCAGAGACACCACGCGCGCCTCGAGCCCGCTGCGCTTGAGCTGCGCCGCGGCCCGCTCCGCCGCCTCGCGCGCCGGAAACGGCCCCGCGCGCAGGCGCGTGAGCTCTCCGGAAGCGCCGTCGAGGCGCTCCGTGTAATGGGCGAGGCGCGCCGCGGCGATGCGCTCGCGGGCCTGGGCGAGCTTTGCATCGTCCCGGAACGCGCCGACCTGCACGGCGAATCCCTCGAGCACGGGCGCAGGCGTCGCCGGCTTCGGCTCCGTTCGCGCTCCCGGCGGTGCCGGCTTGAACTCCGCGGCCTTCGGCTCCACCGTCTTCCTCGGCTCCGGCGCCGGCGGCGCGACCGAGGATGTTGCGGGTGCGGCAGCGGCTGCAGGAGCGGGGCGGGCAGGCTCGGGCGCGGCCTGGCGCGTGACCGCGGTCGCGACCGGCTTCGCGGTCACGACCGGGGCGGGCAGCCCCTCTCTCGGGGGAATGGCGAGTTCAGGCTGTTCGCGCTCGCGACGGGGCTCCGGGTCGAGCAGCATCGGAACGAACACGACGACCGCGAGGGCGAGCACGACGGCGCCGATCAGGCGTTGACGGCCCTTGCGGCGACGCTCGATCTGCTCGACGGTGGAGTCGTTCGGCATGTCAGGCTTTGGTCATCGCGGCATCCCGAGAACGGCAGCGACGGTGTGGAACGAGCCGAAAACGAGAATTCTATCATTCGGTCCGGCCTCCCGAAGCGCGGCTTCGTGCGCAAGTGCCACCGTCGCGAAAACCCGGGTTCGACCGGCCAGGCCGCGTGCGGCCAGGAGATCCGCCACCGCCTGTGCGGGCGCTGCCCTGTCGTTGGCGACCGTCGCCACATGCCAGCGGTCGACGCGCGACGAAAGGGCGTCGATCACCGCGTCGATGTCCTTGTCGGCGAGGATCGCGAACACCGCGATCGTGTTCTCGCAGTAGGCCATTTCCCCCAGCCCGCGAGCGAGCGCGCGCGCCGCCTGCGGGTTGTGGGCGACATCGAGCACCACGGACGGACGCCCGGGCAAGGCCTGCAGGCGCCCTTCGAGGCGCACGCCGGTGAGTCCGCGCCGGATCTCCCCGAGCGAAACCGGAAGGCGTTCCCGGAACTCGTCGAGCGCCGCCAGCGCGAGGGCCGCATTGTCGAGTTGCCACGGCCCCCGCAGGGCCGGAGGCGGCAGCGACCGCTTGGCGCCGCGACGCCCCTCGAAGTCCCACTGCCCCTCGCGGACAATCGCCCGGAAGTCGCGGCCGCGCACCTGGAGGTCCGCGCCGATCGCCCTGGCGTGTTCCACGAGACTGCGCGGCGGATCGCTCGCTCCGCACAGAGCCGGGCGGCCGGGCCGGAAAATATGCGCCTTCTCCAGTCCGATAGCCTCCCGCGTGCTGCCGAGCCAGCCCTGGTGATCGAGGTCCACGCTCGAGACGATGGCGCAATCTGCGTCGAAGAGGTTCACGGCATCGAGGCGCCCGCCCAGGCCGACCTCGAGGATCGCGGCCTCCACCCTCGCCTCCTCGAAGGCGGCCAGGGCGGCCAGCGTCCCGAACTCGAAGTACGTGAGGGGCGTCGCCCCTCGTGCGGACTCCACGCGCGCGAAGTGGCGAACCAGATCGGCGTCCGTCGCCTCCACGCCGTCGATGCGCACACGCTCGTTGTAGCGCAGCAGGTGCGGCGACGTGTAGAGCCCCGTCCGGTAGCCGGCCGCCCGCAGGATCGCCTCGAGGAACGCGCAGGTAGAACCCTTTCCGTTCGTGCCGCCCACGGTGATCGCGAATCCGGGCGGGGCAAGTCCCATCCGGTCCGCCACCTCGCGCACGCGCTCCAGGCCCAGCGCAATCTGCGCGGGGTGCTGCGCGGAGATGTAGTCGAGCCACGCCGCCAGGGCGGCGGCCGGACCGGGCGGACGGCTCACCGCGCGGAACGCGGGGCCGGACGGGCGCTCATGCCTCGGGCGCCGGCTCGCGCTTGAGCAACGCGATCAGCCGCGACACGCGGTCCCGCAACTCCCGGCGGTCGACGATCATGTCGATGGCGCCCTTCTCCAGCAGGAACTCGGCGCGCTGGAAACCTTCCGGCAGCGTCTCGCGCACGGTCTGCTCGATGACGCGCGGGCCGGCGAAGCCCACGAGGGCTCCGGGCTCCGCGATCACCACGTCGCCGATCATGGCGAAACTCGCCGACACGCCGCCCATCGTGGGGTCGGTGAGCACCGAGATGAAGGGCTGCCGCGCCGCGCTCAGCTGGTGCAGCGCCGCGGTGGTCTTCGCCATCTGCATGAGCGAGAGCAGCCCCTCCTGCATGCGCGCGCCGCCCGTCGCGGTGAAGCAGACGTAGGGCACGCGTTCGTCGCAGCAGGCCTGGACCGCCCGCACGAACCGTTCCCCCACGACCGAGCCCATGGAGCCGCCCAGGAACTCGAACTCGAAGGCGGCCGCGATGACAGGCACGTTCCTCACCGCCCCCTGCATCACGACGAGGGCATCCGTCTCTCCGGTTTCCTTCTCCGCCTCGGCAAGCCGCTCGGTGTACTTGCGGCTGTCCTTGAACTTGAGCGGATCCAGCGGAATCACCTCCGAGGAGAGTTCCGCGCGTCCTTCCGCATCCATGAACGCGTCGAGACGCTGGCGCGAGGTGAGCCGGTTGTGGAAGCTGCACTTCGGACAGACGTGCAGGTTCTTCTCGAGATCCGTGAAGTAGAGCACCGCCTCGCACGAGGGGCACTTGCTCCAGAGGCCCTCCGGGACGGCCTTGCGGTGCGTGCCCTCCTCGCGCTTGATCTTGGGCGGCAGGAGCTTGCGGAACCAGCTCATGCAGCTGCCCTGTCGCCCATTGCCGCGTCGATGCCGGCGCGAAACTGCGCAAGCACGGCGCCGGCGCGATCGGCTGCTTCGTCGGGGCCGGCACGCTCGATCTCCTCGACGATCCGGCTTCCGACGACCACCGCGTCGGCAAAGCGCGCAATGGCGCGGGCGGTCTGCGGGTCCCGTATGCCGAAGCCCACGCCCACGGGGATGCCCGTGCGCGCGCGAATCCGCCCGAGCATGCGCTCCACGTCGCCCGCGTCGATGTGGGCGGAGCCGGTTACTCCCTTGAGCGAGACGTAATAGATGTAGCCTTTCGCCAGGCTTGCCACGAGATCGATGCGGGCCTCGGAGGACGTGGGCGAGATGAGGAATATCGGGTCGATGCCGGCGCCGGCCAGCACCTTGACCCAGGGCCCGCTTTCCTCCGGCGGGTAGTCCACGATCAGGACGCCGTCGACGCCCGCTTCCCCCGCACGCGCCGCGAAGGCGGCGACACCGATGCGCTCCACCGGGTTCGCGTAGCCCATCAGCACGATCGGCGTGCGATCGTCCTCGCGCCGGTATTGCCCGACCGCTTCGAGGATGCCCGCGAGTCCGGCGCCAGCGCGCAGCGCGCGCTCGGAGGAGCGCTGGATCGTCGGGCCGTCGGCCATCGGGTCGGAGAACGGAACCCCGAGTTCGACCACGTCCGCGCCGTTCCGGACGAGCGCCCGGATCACGTCGAGCGTATGCGCGGGCGTCGGATCGCCTGCGGTGACGAAGGGCACGAGCGCTGCGCGGCCCTTGGCGCGAAGTCCCTCGAAGGTGGCGGCGATTCGGCTCATGGCGTTGCGGGCGGGGTCGTGACGGCGGGCGCTAGAACGCTATGCCGGAGGCCTTGGCGACCGTGTGCATGTCCTTGTCGCCGCGCCCGGAAAGGTTCACGAGCAGGATGCGGTCCCTGGGGAGCGTCGGCGCCAGCTGCATCGCGTGCGCCACCGCATGGCTCGACTCGAGCGCGGGGATGATGCCTTCGGTGCGGCACAGCGCATGGAATGCGGCAAGCGCCTCCTCGTCGGTCACGGAAACATACCGGGCCCGCCCGGAATCCTTGAGCCAGGCATGCTCGGGCCCGACGCCGGGGTAGTCGAGCCCCGCGGAGATCGAGTGCGTCTCGAGTATCTGCCCGCCTTCGTCCTGCATCAGGTAAGTGCGATTGCCGTGCAGGACTCCCGGCGTTCCCGTCGAGAGCGTGGCGGCGTGCTTCCCGGTCGCAATCCCGAGGCCGCCCGCCTCCACGCCGACAAGCTCCACGCCGGCGAAGGGAATGTAGGAGTGGAAGATGCCCATCGCGTTCGAGCCACCGCCGACGCAGGCGAGGACGCAGTCCGGCTGGCGGCCGGCGAGCGCGGGCATCTGCTCGAGGCATTCCTTGCCGACGACGGCATTGAAGTCGCGCACCATCATCGGGTACGGGTGCGGGCCGGCGACGGTGCCGATGATGTAGAAGGTGTTCGCGACGTTGGTCACCCAGTCGCGCATCGCCTCGTTCAGCGCATCCTTGAGGGTTCGCGAACCGCTCGTGACCGGCACAACGGTCGCGCCGAGCAGCTTCATGCGATAGACGTTCTGCGCTTGCCGCGCGACGTCCTCCGTGCCCATGTAGACGACGCATTCCATGCCGTAGCGCGCCGCCACCGTGGCGGTCGCCACGCCATGCTGGCCCGCGCCGGTCTCGGCGATCACCCGGGGCTTGCCCATGCGCCGGGCGACGAGTGCCTGGCCCATGGTGTTGTTGATCTTGTGGGCGCCGGTGTGGTTCAGGTCCTCGCGCTTCAGGTAGATCTGCGCCCCGCCCAGTTCGTCCGACAGCCGCCGCGCGTGATAAACGGGGCTCGGTCGTCCCACGTAGTGGGCGAGTTCGCCATCGAGCTCCGCCCGGAACGCCGGATCCCTGCGGCAGGCTTCATACGCCTCGCGAAGCTCCGCCAGGGCCGCCTGCAGCGTCTCGGCCACGAATACGCCGCCGTACGGGCCGAAATGGCCGGTCGCATCGGGAAGGTCGTAGGCCTCCGGGATCCGGGGATCAATCGCCGGCGCGCGCATCTGCATCTCTCACACTCCTCACGAATTCCTCGATCCGGCCGGCGTCCTTGACCCCGCGTTCGCGCTCGACACCGCTGGAGACGTCGACCGCCCAGGGCTTCACGGCTCGGATGGCGCGGCCCACGTTCCCGGCGTCCAGGCCACCCGAGAGCACCACCGGCCGAGCGAGCGCGGACGGCACGAGCGCCCAGTCGAACACGCTGCCCGTGCCCCCGAATTCGCCTGCGACCTGCGCATCGAGGAGCAACGCCGCCGCGCGCGGGAAACGACCTGCGCATTCTAGCAAATCGACCTCCGGGCCGACCCGGATCGCCCGGATCCACGGCAGGCCGAACTGGTCGCAGAAATCCGGCGTCTCGTCGCCGTGGAACTGGAGCATCGCGAGGGGCACTGGCGCGAGCACCTCGCGCACGGCCCCCGCCTCGCGATTGACGAAGAGCCCGATGGTGGCCACGAAGGGCGGAAGGACCCTCGCCACGGCCTCGGCCGCCTCGGGATCGATTGCGCGCGGGCTCGCCGCGTGGAAGACGAACCCGATCGCGTCGGCGCCCGCCTCGGCCGCGGCACGCCCGGTCGCGGGGTCGCGAATGCCGCAGATCTTTATGCGCGTCCGGTGGGAGATCATGGGGAGGGGAGGAGCGGATTCGGCCGGAAGGCGGGAAGGCCGAAGGCAGGATCATACTCGATGGCCGAAAGGTACAGGCCGTCCGGCGCGAACGTGGGCGCGGCCTCTCGCCGGTCGCGGCGATCGAGCAGCTCCGCCAACCACGTTGCGGGCTGGCGCCCCGCGCCCACGTAGACGAGGCTCCCGACGAGATTGCGCACCATGTGGTGCAGGAACGCATTCGCCCGCACGGTCGCGACCACCAGGCTGCCGACCCTTTCCACCTTCGCCTCGTGGACGATCCGCACCGGGGAGCGCGCCTGGCACTGGGCATCGCGAAAAGCGCTGAAATCGCGCTCGCCCACGAGGCACCGGGCGGCCTCGTGCATCGCCGCCACGTCGAGGCGGCGGTGGAACCACCCGGCCTTTGCCTTGAGGATGCCGGGCGCCACCGGATCGTCCACCAGCAGGTACTGGTAGGTGCGCGAACGCGCGCCGAAGCGCGCGTGGAACGACTCGGGAACCCGTCGCGCCCACAGCACCCGGATCGCGGCCGGGAGCGCGGAATTGGTTCCGCGAACCCACGAGATTTCCTCGCGCTCGACGGCGGTGTCGAAATGCACGACCTGGGCGCGGGCGTGAACGCCGGCGTCCGTCCTGCCCGCAGCCACGGTGTCGACGGGGCTCGCCGCAATCGCCGACAGGGCGCTCTCGAGATGGTCCTGCACGGCGCATCCCCCGGGCTGGTGCTGCCAGCCGCAGAAGGGCGCGCCGTCGTACTCGAGGCCGAGAGCGATTCGCATGGGCCGGGAAAGAAATCGGCGGGGGGAGACCCCGCCGATCAAGCGACTTGCAACGGCGAAGCGGTCAGAGCGAGGCGATCAGCTTCTGCGCTTCGGCGACTTGCGCAGGCGATCCTTCCTTCGCCACTTCCTGCAGGATCTCGCGCGCGCCGTCCTTGTCCCCGATTTCGAGGTAGGCCTTGGCGAGTTCGAGCTTGGTGGTCACGGCATCGCCGCCACCGGCATCCCCGCCTTCGCCGAGGTCGAGGTCCGTGAGGCCAAGCGGTGCCTGCGGCGCGCCTCCGGGGCGATCGTCGGAGAGGTTCAGGTCCGGTGCGGACGGCGCCGCGGCCGGGGTCGACGGCGAGGACGACGGGAAATCCATTCCCGAGAGGTCGAAATCGAACGCGGGCTTTTCGTCGGACTGGGCCGAAGACGATGCGTCCGGCGCTGCCGGCGCCAGGTCGAAATCGAGCGCGGGCACATTGCCTGACCCGGCGGACGGCGCCGCCTTGTCGGTGCCGAGGTCGAGGTCGAAGCTCGAAGAAGACGACTCCGGGATGCCGGCACTTGACGCGGAGGAAGACGAATCCAGGTCGAAATCGAGATTGGGCTTCGGCGCTGGTGCCGATGCCTCGAACCCGGCCGACGCAGCCGCGGCTCCCGAGCTTCCACCGTAGAGCGGATTCGTGGGATCGATCTGCACGCCCATGGCCGCGGCCTTCTGCCAGATCGCGCTGGATTCCCCGGCGGCGGCGCGCAGTTCCTTGGCAACCGTCTCGAATGCCGTCGCGCTCTTGCGGGCGTGGTAGATCTCGAGCAGCTTCAGCCCTATCTCGTGGCGATTCTTGTCGCGCGCCATCGCCTCCTTGAGGATTTCCTCGGCCTGGGCGTCGCGACCGTAGGCGATGTAGACCTCGGCTTCCGCCACGGGATCGACCTCGTCCGTGTCGATCGAGCCCGGCCCGGTCTTGTCGAAGTCCGTGAGGAAGGAACTGTTGCCCGTATCGACGAGCCCCCCGCCGGACTTGCCGGTCACCGTGTTGGGCTTCAAGTCGGAGGGAAACGCGCTGGTCATCGAGCTGGAGGGCCCCGCATCCGCCTTCCGGCGGCGGTTGCGCATGAACAGGAAGCCACCGAGCAGCACCAGGCCCACGCCCCCGACTCCGCCGGCGACGATTGCCGGGTTGTCGAGCAGCTGGTCCATGAGATCGGGTTCAGGAGGAGGAGGCGCGGGTTTCTTGGCGGCCGGCTTGGGCGGGGGCGGCTTGGCAGCCTCCGCGGGCTTGGGCGGCTCGGTCACGGGAGGCGTCTCGGCCGGCTTCGCCGCTTCGGCGACCTTCGTGTCGACCGCCACGGGCGCCGGCTTCATGTCGGCCTTGGGTGCCTCGACGGGCGTCGGAAGGGGGGCGGGCTGCGGAGCCGACGTCGCGACCTTCGTATCCATCGTCTTGGCGGGTTCGCCGGCCTTTACGGGGGCGCTTCCCTTGAGATCCACGAGACGCTGCATGTCGCGAATCTGTTTTTCGAGGTCGGAGACCCGGGACTGCGCTTCCTTGAGCGCCTTGTCCTTCGCCGTGATTTCTTCCTGCATCGCGCCCAGGCGATCCTGCTGTCCGCCCGACTTCCCGGCCGCCCCGGCGCCCTTGGCGCCTTCGGTCTTCGAAAGCTTCAGCATGTCCTTGGGTGCGGTGGAAACGGAAGGCGGCGGAGAAACCGCCGCCGCGCCCACCTGACCACTCGCGGTCCTTGCGGACTCGCCCCGCGCGGGCATCGCCGCCACGCCTCCCGCCAGCCCCTCGCGGTAGGTCTTCCAGTTGCTTACGTGCGTCCGGACTTCCTGGTTGGCCTCTTTCCCGGAGATCTTGCCCACTTCCTCGGCGGAGGGAACGCGCAGGATCTGGCCCGCCTTCAGGAGGTTCATGTTGTTGTCGATGAACGCCGCCTTGTTCTCCCGGTACAGCGCGACGAGCATCTGCTCCATGCTCAGGTCCGAAGGCTTCACCTCCCCGGCGATCTTGCTGAGCGTCTCGCCTTTCTCGACGGGGCCATAGGAATCACGCGACGTCTTGCCTTCCGCGGCGGGGGTCGGTGCCGCGGCGGCCATTTCGGTCTTCGCGGAAGGCGAACCGCTGGCAGCCGGCATGGGCGCGGGGGCGTCCGGCGCCGCGGCGGGAGCAGGAGCTGGAGCGGCAGCCTGCTGCGCAGGAGCCGGCGCGGCGGCCGCGGGAACCGCTGCCCTTGCCTCGGAGAATCCCGGCGGGTCGAGGAGAATCGGGTATTCGCGCTGCAGGCGTCCCGCGGGCCACGTCACCTCGATCAGGACGTCGACGAAAGGCTCGTTGATCGGCGCGACGCTCGTCGCCTTGAGATAGGGCTGGCCATTGGCGCGCTTCTCCACGGAAAAGCGCAGCAGGCGCAGGACCGACGAATACTCGATCTTCGCGTCGCGGTAGGACTCCGGCGAAGCGACCCGCGCCGAAAGCGAATCGAGTTCGCCCGGCTGAATGGACACCAGTTCGATCTCGGCGGCAAGCACCTGCCCGAGCGCCGAGCTGACGGTGAGCTTTCCGAGGCCGGCGGCCTGGACCGCGAACGAGGCCCCGGCGAGCAGCGCGAAGGCTACCCCGGTTCTGATTGTGCGCAGCATTGTGTGCCCTCTCCCACCCCGGGAACTAGGTATGGAATACCATTGAATCAACAGCTTGGCGTTTCAATTTCACCCGGATTTTCACATTATCGCGTAAATCCGGCTTTTTTCAACCACTTTTTCCCTTTCAGCCCCGGAACCCGGCCATTTCGGGGGGTGCCCTAGGGTTGCGATCCGCACACCAGCCGGAGCATCCGCCGCAAGGGTTCGGCGGCCCCCCAGAGCAGCTGGTCGCCTACCGTGAAGGCCGATACGTACTCTCCTCCCATGCGCAGCTTGCGCAGCCGCCCGATCGGAATGTCGAGCGTCCCGGTCACTGCCGCCGGGGTGAGCCGCTCGAGGGAGTCGGGCCTTCGATTGGGTATCACGCGCACCCAGTCGTTGGCTTGCGCCAGGAGCTTCTCGATTTCCTCGATGGGAATGTCCTTCTTGAGCTTGAGGGTGAGCCCCTGGCTGTGGCAGCGCATCGCCCCGACCCGCACGCACAGGCCGTCGACGGCAACCGGCGCCTCTTCGCGTCCGAGGATCTTGTTGCTCTCGGCGTGCCCTTTCCATTCCTCGCGGCTCTGGCCGTTGCCGAGGTCGGAATCGATCCACGGGAGCAGGCTTCCCGCCAGGGGAACCCCGAAGTGCGTCGTCGGGAAGCGCTCGTCGCGCAGGATCCCCGCGACCTCACGGTCGATGTCCAGGATGGCCGACGCCGGGTCGTCCAGGAGCGCCTTGGCCGCGAAGTGCACCTCGCCCATCTGCTGCAGGAGCTCGCGCATGTTCTGCGCGCCCGCGCCGGAGGCGGCCTGGTAGGTCATGGCGCTGACCCATTCCACCAGGTCGGCCTTGAGCAGCCCGTCGATCGCCATGAGCATGAGGCTCACGGTGCAGTTGCCGCCGATGTAGTCCTTCACGCCGGCTGCCAGCGCGCGGTCGATGACCGGCCGGTTGACCGGATCGAGAATGATGACCGCGTCTTTTTCCATCCGCCGGGCCGAGGCCGCATCGATCCAGTAGCCCTTCCAGCCGGCGGCGCGCAGCTTCGGGTAGACGGCCTTCGTGTAGTCACCGCCCTGGCAGGTGATGAGGATCTCGCTTTTCGCCAGTTCCGCGATGTCGTTCGCGTCCTTGAGCGCGCCCGTGGGGCGACCGATGTCGGGCCCGGCCGCGCCTACGGCGGAGGTGGTGAAGAACACGGGGTCGACCAGGTCGAAGTCCCCCTCGGCGCGCATGCGCTCCATGAGCACGGAGCCCACCATCCCGCGCCATCCGATGATTCCTGCCGACTTCCGGTTTGCCATGGTCTTTCCGATCGTTTCGTGGTGGAAGCGCCTGCCTACAGCGCCTTCAGGACCGCCGTGCCCATTTCGGCGGTCGTGCAGGAGCGCTCGCCCGGTGCCGCGATGTCCGCCGTGCGCAAACCGGTGGCGAGTGCCGCCCGGACCGCTTTCTCGATGCGCGCCGCCACCTCCGCCAGGCCGAAGGTGTAGCGGAACATCATCGCCGTCGACAGGATCTGCGCCAGCGGGTTGGCCACGCCCTTGCCCGCGATGTCCGGAGCGGAGCCGTGGATGGGCTCGTACAGGCCCTTGCCGTTCGCGTCGAGCGAGGCCGAGGGGAGCATCCCGATCGAGCCGGTTAGCATCGATGCCTCGTCCGAAAGAATGTCGCCGAAGAGGTTGCCGGTGACCAGCACGTCGAACTGGCGCGGGTTCCTCACCAGCTGCATGGCGCAATTGTCCACGAGGATGTGGGTGAGCTCTACGTCCGGATACTCCGGCGCGATCTCCTCGGCGATGTCGCGCCAGAGCTGCGTCGTCTCGAGCACGTTCATCTTGTCCACCGAGCACAGGCGCTTGCCGCGGCTTCGCGCCGTGCGAAAGCCCACATGCAGGATGCGCCGGATCTGCGCCTCGGTGTAGCGCATCGTGTTGATGCCGACCCGGCTCCCCTTCTCGCCGGTAACGCCGCGGGGCTCGCCGAAATAGAGGTCGCCGGTGAGTTCCCGCACGATCATGATGTCCAGGCCCGACACCACTTCCGGCTTGAGCGTCGAGGCGTCGGCGAGTTCCGGGAAGACCGTCGCCGGGCGCAGGTTCGCGAAGAAATCACACTCCCGGCGCAATCCCAGGATCGCCCGTTCGGGCCGCTTGTCGCGGGCAAGCGCGTCGTACTGCGGCCCGCCCACCGCGCCGAAGAGCACCGCATCGGCGCTCCGGGCGAGCGCCAGGGTCGTTTCGGGCAGGGGATCGCCCGCGACGTCGTAGGCCGCGCCTCCCACCGGCGCCTCCTGCGTTTCGACCTTGAGGCCGTCGCTGCGAAGCGCCTCGAGCACGCGCACCGCCTCGCGCAGGATCTCCGGCCCGATGCCGTCGCCGGGCAACAGCGCGATCTTCACCGGCGCCTCACGAGAAGATCCACGGCTCGGCCTTCCGGCGCCGTTCCTCGTAGGCCCGGATCGCATCCTGGCGGCGAAGCGTGAGGCCGATGTCGTCCCAGCCGTTCACGAGGCACTCCTTGCGGAAGGGCTCGACGTCGAAGCCCATCACGAGCCCCGAGGGCGTGGTCACGGTCTGCGCGGGCAAGTCCACCGCGAGACGGAAGTCGACGTTCGCCGCGATTTCCTGGAAAAGGTGGTCGAGGTGGAAGTCCGGCAGCACGATGGGAAGCAGGCCGTTCTTGAAGCAGTTGTTGAAGAAGATGTCCGCGTACGAAGGCGCAAGGATCGCCTTGAACCCGTACTGCTGCAGCGCCCAGGGCGCGTGCTCGCGCGAGGAACCGCAGCCGAAGTTCTTGCGTGCCACCAGGATCGTGGCGCCCCGGAAGCGCGGCTGGTTCAGCACGAAATCCGGATTGGGCTTGCGCGAGGCGGGATCCTGCCCGGGCTCGCCCGGATCGAGATAGCGCCAGGCGTCGAAGAGGTTCGGACCGAACCCCGTCCGGTGGATGGACTTCAGGAACTGCTTCGGGATGATCGCGTCCGTGTCGACGTTCTCCCGGTCCATCGGAGCGGCCAATCCGGTATGTATCGTGAACTTTTCCATCTGCCTGCCTGGTTGCTTGAAGTGCAAAGGGTTTTTCTGCCCGCGACGAACGGCGACTTGCCTCCCGACCATGCGCCAACTCCGTTCGCCGGCGTTGAGCGGCGACTCGTCGTCCGCTCGAACGCCATTCCCGCTGACCGCAGCCTTGCTGCGGCCTATTTATTCTTGTCCGCGGCCTTCTCGATCACCTCCCCGCCCTTCTTGATGTCCTTGCCGAGGCCTTCGACCGTGTTGCAGCCCGCCAGCGCGAGCGCGGGGACAAGTGCGAAGAAAATGCGGTTCATGGTCTGTCTCCGTTTCATCCGAGTTTGCGAACGTCCACGAAGCGCCCCGCCAGCGCGGCGGCGGCGGCCATCGTGGGGCTCACCAGGTGCGTGCGGCCGCCCGCGCCCTGGCGGCCTTCGAAATTGCGGTTCGAGGTCGACGCGCAGCGCTCGCCGGCCGAGAGCTTGTCGTCGTTCATGCCCAGGCACATCGAGCAACCCGGATCGCGCCACTCGAATCCCGAGGCGAGGAAGATCCTGTCGAGTCCTTCCTGCTCGGCCTGGCGCTTCACGAGCCCGGAACCGGGAACGACCAT
>CXWK01023684.1_pt1 | contig 17047 bp, 15 predicted proteins | sample 590851 | NCBI WGS metagenome assembly CXWK01 (sample SAMEA3498364, study PRJEB10139) | wastewater metagenome | biome: wastewater treatment plant; material: activated sludge | place: Denmark | collected 2014-08-01 | reverse complement strand
GGAAGACCGGGCAGGGCAGGGCGACCGATGGGGCGGCGGCGGCCGGCGTGTGCGCCGGGGCGACGGTCCCCGGCGAGGCCGAAGACGTGCCCGCGGCCGGCCCGGCGACTGGCGCTTCGCGGGCGCAGGCCAGCGCCGTGGCGCAGAGGGCGATCAGCAGGCAAGGCAGGGAATTACGTATGGCTTGACGCATGGCAGCTCCTACGACGGCCGTTGATGCCAGGGCTGGCTGCCGAGTTGCAGCTCCTCGCGCAGGAACTCCTCGTCGGGCAGGGCCGCCCAGTCATAGACGACGACCGACCCGGCCATCTTGTCGTGCCAGCCCTGGCGGCGGCCGTCGAACAGCGCCCAGAGAAAGCCGACGAACAGAGCAAACCCGGAGAGATAGCTGCCGATCATGCGCAGCACGGCGCGGCCGAACGACAGGCGGTGGCCGTCGGCCCGCACGACGCGAATACCCATCAGCAGGCCGCCCAGCGATTGACCGTTGATGCCCCACGAGGCCACGCCATAGGTGACGACGAGCAGTGTGCCCGCCAGCCCGGTTAGGCCCGCGCCGACGGCCGTCGACAGGCCATCGGCGACGATAAACCGGCCCAGCAGCGCCTCGACGTTGAACAGGCCGAGCAGGGCGTTGATGAAGGTGGTTGTCAACGACAGGACGACCATGAGCAGGCTGACGTCGACGATCAGGGCCACGACGCGGCTGGCGAATCCGGCGTAGTGTCCGGCCAGCGTGTGCTGGGCGCCGGGGCGGCCGGTCAACGTTGGGCGGGTGCGCAGGTAGACACCTCGAAACGGCGGCGTCTCCACCGGCGCTTGGCGAGTGCGGCGGGCCAGCGACAGGTCGAGCGTAACCATGCGCTCGCGTATCTCCTCCACGATTTCCTCGACCAGGCCGGTGCTCTGGCTCTGGACGACCTGCTGCACCAGGACTTGCACGCCCTCGTTCTGCGTCAGGTCGGCCACCGAGCGCTGCATCAGGCCACCGAGCGAGACCACGGCCACGGCCCGGCTGCGCGCCTCTTCGCGCCGGCCTAATTCGTTCCAGCCGGCTACCAGTTGTTCGCCGTGCCGCTGATAGCGTAGGAAGCGGGTGCGTACCGGCCGCAGCAGGCGACTGCGGCGGATGGGGCGTGTGGCGCGCTCTACCATCCGGCCCAGGACATCGCTGGCCTCGTCGAGCAGACGGCTGCTGCCGGTAGCTCTGCTTCGCGCGTCGGCCAGAAAGCCAATCGTCGTGTGGCGTGCCGCCGTCCAGGGGTCGGCGCGATCCCACTCAGACACGGGGCGCAACACAGTCTCCAGCGTGCGCGGCGCGTCCTCGGGCGGGGCGACCTCGTCGAGGCGCGAGGCGACGGTGTCGCCCAGCAGCAACGCGCCGCCCAGCGCCAACTCCGACAGTGTCGGCCGGCGCGGTGGTGTTGGCTCCGCGCCCGGGCCTATCGCATCGGGCAAGTCTAGTGAGTCGGTCATGCTTCCTCCGTTTGGCGGTCGCCCGGGGCCTCGGCCGTCCTGGCGGGCAAAGCCAGACCCGGCGAACGACCCGATTCATCGGGCGGGTTCATCAGGCGGCGGTAGGCTCCGGCCAGCCAGCCATTCGACCAGCCCAGCAGCTTCGTCTGGGCCACGATGCCGGCGATCTCGGCGCGGGTCATTTTGGCTTCGGTGCGCAGCACGTGCGGGTTGTTGCGGCTCAGGGCCAGTGTGCGCGCGGCAAAGAGGAACGGCCACATGAGCGCCAGACGTAGTCCGTGCTCGGAGCGCGGGATGGCGGTGATGAAGCTCAGACCGTGATCCAGGTGGCGTTCGGCCTTCTCGGCCAGCAAGGCCACGACGGCCAGCGCTTGCGGTTCGTGGGCGCGGTCGAGCAGCGTCTCGCGCGTCAGGCCGGCCTGGGTCAGAAAGGTGCGCGGAATGAAGACCCAGCCCCGCTCGTAATCCTTGCGGATGCCGCGGATGACGTTGACGGTCTGCAAGGCCAGGCCGCATTCGCGCGACAGGGGCATGAGCATCTCGCGCCGGGCCATGATCGCCGGTGCGTAGAGGGCGAAGAGATCAGTAATCAAATAGCCGACTCGGCCGGCGACTTCGTGCATGTAGTCGTCCAGCGCGGCCTCGTCTTCCACGAACGGGCCGTGCTGCTGCCAGCGGGCCATGCCCACCGTCGTGGCGTGGACGTGGGCCACAATTGGTTCCTGGAACGACCGCGGCAGCGCGCTAAGCCATTCGAGCACCAGCGGCGTCTCGCGAATGACTTCGACTTCGGGGTCGGCGGCCAGGTCATCGACGCGGTGGGCCAGCGCGGCCGAACTGGCGCTGCCCTCCAGCACAGCCGCCCATTCCCGTAGCAGGGCCACCTTGCGCTCCGGCGTCATGACCTCGTGATCCTCGATGCCGTCGGCGATGCGAAACATCAGGTAGGCGACCGAGATGGCGTCGCGCAGAAGCGGCGGCAACTGCTCGATGGACAGGGCGAACGTCCGGCTAACTTGCCTGACCATGATGTCGCGTCGCTGCATACTGCCTTGCCTCCCCAAATGTTTAACGGCTGAATGGCTTAGCGATTATTACCGCGCCGGCCGGAACGCCAGATCGACCACAACAGCCAGAGTGTCAACACGAACACGCCGCCGAAGCCGAGTACGGCGATCCACGTCAGCAGCCCCCACGGCCAGACCAGGTCCAGCGAGGGCAACAGCAAGGCCAGGCCGATGGTTAGCGCGCCCAGCAAAATGGCCTGGATGATGCGGTTGGCGACCTGATTGATCTGGCGGGCGAGATGCTCGGTGGCCGGCGACTGGACGCGTAACTCGATCTGACCGCGCTCGAAGCGGCTCATCAGCCGGCCGGTTTGGCCGGGCAGATCGTTAATAAACGTAGCCCAGCCGCCCAGACTGCGCAGGGCGTCCGGCCCCCAGTTCGTGGGCAGGGCTAACTGAATGAGAAAGCGCCGCACGTAGGGGCCGGATACCTCGAAGACATCGAAGTCAGGCGCGACCTGCTTGCCGACGCCTTCCATGACGACCAGGGTCTTGATGAGCAGCCAGTAGTCGCTGGGCATGCGCAGCCGGTACTCGTAGATGATGGGCTGGATTTCGGACAGCAGCTCCGTGGCCGAGATGTCCTTGAGAGGCATGCCCTTGTAGCGACGCAACAGGCGGCGCAGGTCGCGCTCCAGGCCCTGGGCGTCGATGGTCGGGTCGGCCAGCCCCATGCGGATCAGTTGCTCCACGGCCGCGGCTGCGTCGAACTGGATGACGGCGATGTAGAGGCGGATGAGGTTGGCCTTATCGCGCTCGTCCAGGTAGCCGACGGTGCCGAAATCTAGCAGCCCGATGACTTCGTTGGGCAGAATAAGCATATTGCCGGGGTGGGGGTCGGCGTGAAAGAAACCGTCTTCCATGACTTCTTTGATGATGAGCCGCGAGGCGTTCATGGCGATGCGGTCGCGGTCCATCCCGGCGGCGTCGAGCGCCACCAAATCATCGATCTTGATGCCGCGCAATCGCTCCTGAACCATCAGGCGGCGAGTTGTGTACTCCCAGTAAACGCGCGGCACGTAGAGATGGTCTTCCGTGGCGAAGTTCTCGCGGAAGCGGTCGGCATTGCGGCCTTCGCGGCGATAGTCAAGCTCTTCGCGCAAGGCGATGGCGAACTCCGCAGCCAGCTCTACCGGATCAAACGGGGTGTAGCCGGGCAGCCGCTCGCGCACCAGCGAGGCGATGTCGTGGAGGATGTGGAGGTCGGTTTCCACCAGGCGCTCGACGTTGGGCCGCTGCACCTTGACGACGACGTGTTCGCCGTCGGGTAGCAGCGCCGGGTAGACCTGGGCCAGCGAGGCCGAGGCGATGGGTGTGGGGTCGAAGGCGGCGAACGCTTCCTGTAGCGGCCGGCCCAACTCCGCCTCGATGATCGGTAAAATCTCCTCCCACGGCGCGGGCGGCACGTTGTCCTGCAAATTGCCCAGTTCGGCCAGCACCGACGGCGGCAGAACCTCCGGCCGTGTGCTGGCGATCTGGCCCAGCTTGATGAACGTCGGCCCCAGCTCTTCCAGGGCCAGCCGCAGTCGCACTGCCGGCGGGACGCGCTCCGACTCCTCCGCCCCGCGCCGCAGCAGCCGCCGCGGGATGCTCAGCCGGTCGTCCAGCCCCAGTTGGGTCAGAATCGCGCCGAAGCCGTGGCGGGCCAACACCTCGGCTATGCGGCGATAACGCGCTAGATGGCGCGGGCGCAGGCGGAAGAAGATCGAGTCTCTGAACAACGGGCGGCCTTAGCCCTCGAACCGGATGCCCTGGGCCAGCGGCAACTCTCTGGACCAGTTAATGGTGTTGGTCTGGCGGCGCATGTAGGCTTTCCAGGCGTCGGAGCCGGACTCGCGGCCGCCGCCGGTCTCCTTCTCGCCGCCGAACGCGCCGCCGATCTCCGCGCCGGACGTGCCGATGTTGACGTTGGCGATACCGCAGTCGGAGCCGGCAGCGGCCAGGAACGCCTCGGCCGCGCGCAGGCTGTCGGTGAAGATAGCGCTGGACAGGCCTTGCGGCACGTCGTTATGCAGCCGGATGGCGTCGTCGAGCGTGTCATATTCCAGCAGATAGAGCACGGGCGCGAACGTCTCCTGGCGGACGATGGCCGATTGGGCGGGCATGCGGATGATGGTCGGGGCGACGAACTGCGGGCCGACGTCGGGCCGCGCGCCGCCGCCGGCCAGCACTTCGCCGCCCTCGGCCACGGCTTGCGCGACGGCCGCCGCCATCGCCCGGACGGCCGAGTCCGTCACCAGCGGCCCCAGCAGTGTGCCGGGAGCCAGTGGATCGCCCAGCGGCACTTGTTGGTAAGCAGCCGTCAGCCGCTCGGCCAGCGGCCTGGCCACCTCGCGCTGGACGATGACCCGCCGGGTGGAGGTGCAGCGCTGGCCGGCCGTGCCCACCGCGCCAAACAGGATGGCTCGCGTCGCCAGATCGAGGTCGGCGTCGGCGGCGACGATGATGGCGTTGTTGCCGCCCAGCTCCAGGATGGCCCGGCCAAAGCGGGCAGCCACGCCCTGGGCCACGCCGCGGCCGACGCGCGTGGAGCCGGTGAAGGAGATGAGCGGCAGGCGGGCGTCGTCGACCAGCAGGCGGCCGATCTCCGGCCCGCCGACAGCCAGGTTGAACACGCCGCTCAGGCCATAGTCGGCCATGACCCTGTTTGCAATGTGTTGCATAGCCACGGCCGTCAGTGGCGTCAGCTCCGAGGGCTTCCAGACGATCGTGTCGCCGCAGACGGCGGCGATGGCCGCGTTCCACGACCAGACGGCGATGGGAAAGTTGAAGGCGGTGATGACACCGATGGGGCCAAGGGGATGCCACTGTTCGATCATGCGGTGGCCGGGCCGCTCCGAGGGCATGGTCAGGCCATAGAGCTGGCGCGAGAGGCCGACGGCGAAATCACAGATGTCGACCATCTCCTGTACCTCGCCGATGCCCTCGGCGCGTATCTTGCCCATCTCCAGGGTGATGAGTTCGCCCAGCGGCTCGATGGCGTCGCGCGTCGCCGCGCCCAGGTCGCGCACGACCAGACCGCGGCGCGGCGCGGGCAGTTCGCGCCAGACGCTGAAACCGGCCTGGGCCGCGGCCACCACCCGGTCGTAGGTGTCGGCCGTGGCCGGGACGACCGCGGCGATTGGCTCGGCCGTCGTCGGGTTATAAGAAGTGATCGGCGGCGCGCCGCTGCCGAGCCAGCCGTCTGGCCCTGTAGCGACGCCGCCATTGACCGCGGCGATGCCCAGCCGCTCCAGTAATGCCTGTATCTTCCCGCTCATATCATCTTTCGTCCTCGTTGGCGATGGGAGTGTCATTATATGCGATGGCCGGATGTGGGCCAACGGCGGTTAAGGCAGCGTAGAGAAAACGGTTGTCCGGCGCGTTTGGCAACGGGGGCGATTCATGCTTAGCTTGGATTATGGACGACTTCGTATTGCCGGTTGTCGATGACTGGGCCGGGTGGGGGACGATCTTCACCGACGTTGCCGTCTGGCGTCCGGCCATCGTACGGGTGTGGTCCGAACTCGCTCGCCCGTAGGGAGAGGGACGGGCGAACGAGATCGAGGCTGGCTTTCCGGGGACGTGCGCGGTCTTCATCGTCAACGGGGCGGCGGTCATCAAGTTCTTTCCACCGATGGTCGCCGGAGACTTCGCGAAGGAACGAACCGTCTACCGGCTGCTGGACGGCCGCGTGGCCGAGATGCCGCGCCTGTTGGCCGCGGGCGTGCTGCACGACCGGCAACCGTGGCCCTATCTCATCACCTCCTTCCGGCCGGGGCAGGCATGGCGCGACGCGCGGGCGCGGATTCCACCGGGACAGCAGTCAGCCATCGCTCGCGCGCTAGGCCGGCGGTTGCGCGCTGTTCACGACACGCCCATCGCCGCGCACGGTGAGTGGCCCTTGCCCGATAGCTGGTCGCGCTTAGTAGCGGCGCGGCTGGAGGCAGCCGCGCCGGCCTTGCGGGTGCATACGACGCTGCCAGACGAGATCGTCTTGGCTGCTACTCGGTTCCTGCGCGAAAGAGAGTGGTTTACGGGGCAACCACGTCTGCTGCATGGCGACCTGACCGCAGACCACGTGCTGGTCGTCGAAGAAGGTGGCGCGTGGGTCATGTCCGGCTTGCTCGATTGGGCCGACGCCGAGGCGGGCGATCCGCGCTACGAGTGGGTGGCACTCTACTTCGGCTTATGCGGGCGCGACGCGGCGCTGCTGCGGGCCGTGCTGTCCGGCTATGACCCGGCGGGGCGACTGCCCGACCGGCAGACACTGCTGGCCTTCACCCTACTCCACCGCTTCGGCGCGCCCATCCTCGGCGACGTGTTGGGCGACGGGGGCCGTACCATCAGTGACCTGGACGAACTGGCCCGGCGGCTCTTCCCCGGCCTGGACGGTTGATTTGGATGGCGTCAGGTCGGTGCGGCTGCGATGGACGATATAGATGCCACCGAGCACGGCCGCGCCGCCGATGATCTGCACCGGCGATAGCGCTTCGCCCAGGATGGGCACAGCCAGCAACCCGGTTAACACCGGTTGCAGCAGCAGGGTAGGCGAGACCAACGACGCCGGCAGATAGCCTAGCGCATAGGCCACCGCCATCTGCCCGCCGACCTGCACCACCAGGCCCAGGGCGACGAGATACAGGTACGCGCGGGGCGAGTAGCCGGTTAGCGGCTGGCCCAGTAGCCGGGCAATCAGCGCCAGGGCCAGTGCCGAGCCGAAGGCCGAAAGCCAGAACGAGGTCAGGGTGTTCAGCTTCTGCCGGCTGCGCTGGACAACGAGGAAGTAGCCGCCGTAGAACATGCCTGACAGGATGCCGAAGAACGTGCCCAGGCCGACGTCGTTGAGGGCATCGACGCCCAGGATGACCGCCGCGCCGCCGATGGCCACCGCCAGCCCGACCCAGAAGAGACGGCCCGGGCGCTCTTGGAAGAACAAAATCGCCCCCAGACCAACCCAGATGGGCGCGGTGTTGCCCATCAGCGTCGGGTTAGTCGCGCCGCTGAGGAGGATACCCGTGTTCCAGAAGAACAGGTCGCCGGCAAAGAACAGACCGGCCAGCACAGCAATGAGCGATTCGCGGCGGCTCGGCCGGCCGTCGCGGGCGATGCCGCGCGCGAATGGCAACACCAGCAGCACGGCGGCCACGCCCATGCGATAAAAGCCGGCCACTGCGCCCGGCGCTTGCGCCAGGCTGACGAAGATGCCGGAGAAGCCCATGCCCAGCAGGCCCAGCAGCAGGACGATCATGGCGCGGGTGTGGGCGGCGGGGCGGGCATGGTTATGTTCCATCGTGAGGTGGTCTCCGTGAGGGTCGGCGTCACCGCCAGGTTGGGACTTATACCGCAGGCCGCGGCGGCAGGCAACCGGCGAATGGCCTGAAGTGAAGGACGCTCATCGCATCGCGACACAACCTGTTATAATGCAACCGTTCGTTGTTCAGCGCTTTAGCGCGTTCTTCGCCTGAGTGAAGATCGCGCTAAAGCGCTGGACTACCAATCCTGAGGCGAAGAAGAGAGGTGGCGCGATGGGCGAACTGCTGAAGGACAAGGTGGCTGTGGTCACCGGGGCCAGCCGCGGCATCGGCGAAGCGACGGCGTTGACGCTGGCCCAGGCCGGGGCCGACGTGGTCGTGACGGCGCGCTCGGCCGACGACCTGACGGCGCTGGTCGAACGGCTGGAGCGCATGGACGTGGCCGCGGCGGCCGTGCCGGCCGACCTGACGAGCGAGGATGACGTGGCCCGGTTGAAGGCGGCGACGCTGGAGCGCTTCGGCCGGGTGGACATCCTGGTCAACAACGCCGGAGTCGGCAAATATGGCCCGCTCAGCAGCCTGACCGCTGAGGACTACGACTGGATGATGAACACCAACATGCGCAGCAGCTTCCTCTGTACGTCTGCCTTTTTGCCGGGGATGCTGGCGCAGCGACAGGGCTGGATCGTCTTCGTCTCCTCCGTGGCCGGGCTGCGCGGGCTGCCCAACGAGAGCGTCTATTGCGCCAGCAAGTTCGCCCAGATGGGTTTCGCCCAGGCGCTGGACTATGAGACACGCGAGCAGGGGGTCAAGGTGACGGTCGTCGCGCCGGGCGGTGTGGGCACGCACTTCGCCCTGGGCACAGGCCGCACTCCGGGCGACCCCGCCCTCGACGCCATGCTCGACGCCCAGGACGTGGCCGAGGCCGTCCTCTTCGCCGTGACCCAGCCGCCGAAGGCACGGGTGTTTCTGATTGGGATGCGGCCGATGTCGGAGCCATTGTGAGATGATCAGGTAGTGACCGATGGCCGGTGGTCAGTGACTTACTGACCACCGGCCATCGGCCACTGCCTGGGGGCAAAGAAATGGAACAGCTATTCAAAGACATGCAGGAACGATACGAGACGCTATACAAGGCCATCGAAACGGCCGTGACCGATCTGCCGGCCGAGGCGCTGGACTGGAAACCGGGGCCGGACATGAACTCCATCGCCGTCATCCTGGCCCATACCGCCGGGGCGTGGCGCTACTGGGCGGGCGACGTGGCCGGGGAGCGGCCGTCGGGGCGCGTGCGGGCCAATGAGTTCGAGACGCGCGGCGTGGACGCGGCCGACATGGTTGGCCGGCTGCGCGCGGCCCTGGACACGGCCCGCGAGGTGCTGGCCGAACTCGACGTGGCCCGCCTGAGCCAGACACGCACGGCCGGCCAGTTCAATGAGGAGCGCAGCGTCGGCTGGGCGCTGCTCCACGCGCTGGAGCATACCGCCCTGCACGCCGGCCACATCCAGATGACACGCCAGCTATGGGACCAGAAAGGGAAGACGGAGGGACACAGCGATGACACGGAGGAACTCGGCGAGGATCAGGAAGCCAATCTGAAGGAGTGAAACGATGACTGAGCAGATGAGCAAGACGGAGTTGATGGATCGCATGGCCGCCGGCTATGAGGCGATGGAGCGGGCGCTGCGCGGGCTGGACGAGGCGGCGCTGTCGCGGCCCGGCCCGGATGGCGGCTGGGCGGTGAAGGATCACCTTTTCCACCTGGCGTCGTGGGAGCAGGGAATCGCCTGGTTGCTCGGCCGCCGCTCTCGCTTCGAAGGCATGGGCATCACGCCGGAAGAGTGGCGCGACCTGACGATGGATCAGGTCAACGACCTCGTCCATCAGCGCAGCCAGAATCGCCCGGCGGCCGAGGCGCTGACCGCCTTCCGCGAGGGGCACCGGGAGATGCTCGACGCTCTGGCCCTCTTGACCGACGATGATTTGCAGCGGCCCTACGCGGAGTATGGCGACGGCGGCGGGCGTTCGGCCGACCGGCCGATTATCGGCTGGATCATCGGTGATACTTATGAGCACTACGAGGAGCACCTGGGCTATATTCAAGCGCTTCTAGCAGCGTGAACATAGGACACGAGGCCCCACGTCGTCAACCCGGCTTTGCCGAGTATGGCTTCATCAGGCTTGGTGATTATCCTCAATCCCGCTAAACTCCCCCGCACAATTGTTACCTGCACGAGCGGACAACAGAGTGCCCTGCGAACCTCTGAACTTGTCTCTCGAAATTCGTCACTCGATAGGAGGCGGTCATGGCATTGGCGATCCCGAGCATGTTGCTCAAACAGTTGCATACCTTCGGTAGCCTGAAGAACACCGACAGCGGCGTGGAGTTCTCGGTCAAGAACCGGCTGAACGACACGAAGCTCACCGGGCTGACCGGCCTCAAGTTTGACGGCTATGAGGTTCCGGCCGACTCGATTACCATCCGGCTGGAGGACGGGGCCACCCTGACCCCGGCGCAACTGGCCGCCGCGCCGCTCGACTTCCCCCTGCGGCGCACGCTCGACATCGTCGCCGCTATCGACCATCTGCCCATCGGCAAGCACGAGATTGAGATTCGCTTTGAGGCCCAGCCGTTCGGCAAGCTGAAGTTGAAGGTCGATGACGCCATCACCGAGGCACGTCCGAAGGTGGCCCATATCCCGCGCGACAATGCCGATGACTACGGCGAGAGCGCCATCCGGGCACGGCAGAAGTTCATAGAATCGCAGACCGGCGCGAAGCTGGAGCATACGGCGCGCTACTCCTTCGACCCCCATATCACCGCCGGTAACGCCGAGCACTTTACAGGGGTAGCCCAGATTCCGCTGGGCTTTGCCGGGCCGATCACCATCAACGGCGAACACGCTAAAGGCGACTTCTTCGTGCCCCTGGCGACGACCGAGGGCACGCTCATCGCCAGCTACAACCGGGGTATGAAGATCCTCAATCTGTCCGGCGGCGTGACGTGCACGGTCATCGGCGACGCGATGCAGCGCGCCCCGGTGTTCGTCTTCAGCAACGCTCGCGAGGCGCGTCACTTTGTGTCCTGGGTTGAGGCCAATCTAGGCGAAGTGCGCGAACATGCCGAGGCTACGTCGAGTGTGGCCAAGCTCCAGTACATCGACTACTACCTGGCCAGCAAGCTGGCCTATTTGCGCTTCAACTTCAGCACGGGCGACGCCGCCGGACAGAACATGGTCGGCCGGGCGACGTTTGCCGCCTGTAGCTGGATTCTGGACAACTACCCCGGCGTGAAGCACTTCTACCTGGAGTCGAACCTAGCGACGGATAAGAAGGCGTCGCAGGTGAACATCATGCACACGCGCGGCAAACGGGTGGTGGCCGAGGCGACGATCAAGCGCGACGTGCTAGTGCAGCACATGCGCGTGGAGCCGGAGAACCTTTTCTATCACGCCGGCATCGCCAACGTGGGAGCTATCTTGAGCGGGGCCAACAACAATGGCCTGCACTCGGCCAACGGCATCACGGCCATGTTCATTGCCACCGGGCAGGATGTGGCCAACGTGTCGGAGTCGTCGGCGGCGATCATCTATCCGGAACTGACGCCCGAAGGCGATCTCTACCTGTCCATCACCATCCCGTCGCTTATCATCGCTACCCACGGCGGCGGCACGGGGCTGGCGACGCAGCGGGAGTGCCTGAGCGCGCTGGGCTGTGTGGGCAAGGGTAAGGTCAACAAGCTGGCGGAGATCATCGCCGGTGTCGTGCTGGCGGGGGAAATCTCACTGGCGGCGGCCATTTCTTCTTCTGACTGGGTGAGCAGTCACGAGAAGTATGGGCGGAACCGGTAGGCGTTGGCCAGGACACACAGGGGTTTTCAGGTGTCCAGAAGGAGTCCTGAAAACCCCTGCTATAACATGAGGTTAGCCGGCGCAGTCGTTACTCCTGAACCACAACGGCCGTCACCATGCCGAACATGCCGTGGGCACTCTCGGCGTGGTTGAGGATGTGGCAGTGGAAGGCCCAGACGCCCGTCGTGTGGCAAGTGACCAGCACGTCGTAGCGCTCACCGGGGGCGATGTTTAGCGTATCGCAGTAGTACGGCTGGGGTAGATTCCAGCCATCCTTGGCGAAGACCAGTTGTTCCAGCCCGTGCAGGTGCATGGGGTGGATGACCAGCCCCTCGTTCATGTAGCGGATGCGCACCTTCTCGCCTAGCTTGGCGACGATGGGCTGGGTATAGGGGAAGCTCTTGCCGTTGATGGCGAAGCCTGTGCCGGCGTCGTTCAGCACCAGGGTATAGTCCGAGTCGTAGACCGGGTCTTGCGAGCTATCCGCGGGATCGATGATAAACGCGCCCAGCAAGCCGCGTGTCACCTGCTCGGCCGCGTTGTGGTGTGAGTGGTACATGTGGGTGCCGGAGTTCTTGGCCTCGAACTCATAGGTGAACGTCTCGCCGGTCTTGATGGGCGGCTGGGTGATATAGGGAACGCCGTCCATGTTATTGGGCAAGATTACGCCGTGCCAATGGACAGACGTGCTCTGGGACATCTCGTTGTGGACGAGCACGCGCACCTTATCTCCCTGGGTAACGCGAATCTCCGGACCAGGCAGGATGCCGTTATAGGTCATGGCGGGAATGACCTGGCCCGGTTGCACTTCCCATTGCGTTTCGGCGCAGGTCAACTCAAATACCTTGACGTCGCCGTCCAGGGTAGGCTCCAGCCGCGTGCCCCAGTAGGCGGGGTCCTGGCCAATGCGGTCGACAAAGGTCTTGACACCGGCTTCATGCATGGTGTCCATGTCGGCCGCGGCGTCGGCCGCGGTTGTGGGGGCTGCGGTCGTCCCCATGCTCTCGTGTTCACCGGTAGGGGCGATGGTGGCCTGCGCCAAGCCTTCGTTCGGATCGATGGCGCACGCCGTCAGGGCAATGCTTGCGCCGGTCATCCCGGCGATCTTCAGAAAGTTGCGTCGTGATACACCGTTGGGATTCTGCAGTGTCATGATGTGTCGTCTCTGTCTCCACAAGAATGGTTGGGTTAAGCCGGCCGGTTTCCAGCACGGCGGATACCCGCAGCAGCACCGGAACCGGAGTCGCTCTCCAGGCACCACCCAACCTCGGGCACCCCGTCAAGGAACTCCGGCTATCCGGCGTCGCACCAGACGAGCGATGATTCGCTCGCCGCAGGTGTATTAGCCTGACTTCTTCTTCTGTTTCTCTTTCTTCGCCTCTTGCTTTTCCTTTATGCTCTTCCGCGGCTTGTTCTTATCGGTTCCCTTTTTCTTGTCACCACTCTTAGCCATGACAGATCTCCTGGTATTGCACCGTATGGGCACAAATAATCTTCAAAAATGGCTGGTTGTCAAGATCGAAATCGAAGTCTCAGGCAGGCGCTCACGTTCAGCCTGATGCTGCTGGCGCATCGACGAAATGCCTGATGAGCCGCCACGCCTCCGCCACGTGCCGCTCCTCCGTCAGTGTCCCGCCAATCGACATGCGTAGCGTGTACTTGCCGTCTAGCACCGTGTGGGTGAGATAGAGCTTGCCCGACGCATTGAGTTGTTCCAGCAGCGCCCGGTTGGTCTCGTCGCCGCCCACGTGCCGGAAGCAGACCAGGTTGAGCGGCACGGGCGCGGCCAGCTCGAAGTCAGGATCGGCCGCCACCCAGGCCGCGAACTGCTGCGCCAGCCGGACGTGTTCGCGGATGTGGGCACGTAGCCCCTCGACGCCATAGTGGCGGATGACGAACCATAGCTTCAGGGCGCGGAAGCGCCGGCCGAGTTGCACGTGCCAGTCGCGATAGTCGATGACCGCGCCCGCCTCGGTGGCCGCGTTCCTCAGGTACTCAGGCAAGATGCTCAGCGTGCGAATGAGCGCCGCCCGGTCGGCAACCCATAGGCAGTCACAGTCGAAGTTGGTGAACAACCACTTGTGCGGGTTGAAGGCGTAGCTATCGGCCAGTTCCAGCCCATCCTGCATGGCGCGGAACTCCGGGCAGAGCGCGGCCGTGCCGGCCATGGCCGCGTCCACGTGGAGCCACAGCCCAAACTCGCGGCAGATCTCGCCGATGGCCCGCAGAGGGTCGAGAGCGGTGGAGGAGGTCGTGCCGACGGTGGCGACGACGAGGAAGGGCAGCAGGCCGGCGGCGCGGTCGGCTTCGATCTGTCGTCGCAGGTCATCGGCTCGCATCGCATAGTCAGCGTCCACGGCGACGGCGCGCAGATTGGCGCGGCCGACGCCGGCAATACCAGCCGCTTTGGCCACCGATGAGTGCGCCTGCGTCGAGGTGTAGGCTCGCAGCCGCGGGTCGTTGCCAAAGGCGGACGACGGACCACGGACCACAGACGACGGGGAATCAGGTGAGCCGCTATTGGCAAGTTGTGGTCTGTGGTCTATGGCTTGTCGTCGGTCAGGGTTCTGCTCGCCCGTCGCTCGGTCGCGCGCCGCCAACAACGCCGCCAACACCGCGCTGCTGGCCGTGTCCTGGATGACGCCGCCGCCGGGGCCGGTGGAGAGAAAGTGCTCAGGCAAACCGAGCATGCCCACCAGCCAGTCGAGGACGTGGGTTTCCAGCTCGGTGCAGGCCGGGCTGGTCTGCCACAACATGCCCTGCACGCCCAGCCCGGCTGAGAGCAATTCCCCAAGGATGGAGGGGAATGAGGTATTGGCCGGGAAATAGGCGAAGAAGTTGGGCGATTGCCAGTGGGTGATGCCGGGCAGGATGACGCGCTCAACGTCGGCCAGCATGGCCGCAAACGGTTCGCCACGCTCCGGCGGGGTGGGTGGCAGGGCGGCGCGGACGTCGCCCGGCGCAACCCGTGATAGCACCGGGTACGCCTCGATATGTTCGTAGTAGTCGGCGATCCAGTCGATCAGCGCCTTGCCGTGATGGCGAAAGTCATCGGGGGTCATGTGGGTGGTCATGCGGCATTATCCGCAGATTTGGCAGAATGGGCAGATAAACGCATAATGCCCCATCATCCCGACGATTCGGAGCACGTTTCATGGCCGACAAGACACTGAACAAAGGCGCAAGCAGCCTCGACGAAGCCACCTGGGGCCATCGCTGGGGCTACGCCGATACGCGCTTCATCATCAACCCCGACCGCAGCGTTAAAGTGACCGGCGACCGCTACGCCGTATCCGGCTACGACATGCCCGGCTTCATTCCCTTCATCGAAGAGACGCTGGGCATCACGCTCGACCTGAACGACATCAAGCCGGAGCGGGCGGACAAGCCGGTGCCGGAGCCGAGGCGCAACGCCGCCTTCTGTGACGCGCTGGCCGCTTTCCCGGCCGACCGCCAGAGCAGCGACCCGCGCGAGCGTCTGCTGCACAGCCACGGCCAGACGACGGCCGACGAGGTCTATCAGGTGCTCTACAACGGCCTCGACCGCGTAGCCGACCTGGTGTTCTACCCCCAGACACAGGACGAAGCCGAGCGACTCATCGCGCTGGCGGCCGAGCACGACGTCTGCCTCGTCCCCTATGGCGGCGGCACGAGCGTCAGTTGCGCGCTAAAGCTGCCGGCCGAGGAGACGCGCCTAATCGTCTCCGTCGATATGCGGCGCATGGACGCTATTGAGTGGATCGACCGCGAGAACATGCGCGCCTGCGTCCAGGCCGGCATTACCGGCAAGCATCTGGAGGAGCGACTAACCCAGCAGGGCTTCACCTGCGGCCACGAGCCGGACAGCGTCGAACTGTCTACGCTGGGGGGCTGGATCGCCACCAATGCCAGCGGCATGAAGAAAAACCGCTACGGCAACATCGAAGACATCGTTGAGAACGTGACGCTGGTGACGCCGCGGGGCGTCATCGAGCACCGCATGACGATGCCGCGCGTGTCGATGGGCATTGAGCCGCGACACCTGGCCTTCGGCAGCGAGGGCAATCTCGGCCTCATCACGCGGGCCATCATCCGCATCCACCCGCTGCCGGAAGTGAAGCGCTACGCCTCCTACGTGTTTCGGGATTTCAAGACCGGGGCCGACTTCCTGTATGACCTGTCGCAGGTGGGCGTCTTGCCGGCCAGCATCCGGCTGGTCGATAACGTGCAGTTTCGCTTTGGGCAGGCGTTGAAGGCGCGGCCGACCCACAAGGATAAGCTGGTGGGCAGTATCCAGAAGACCGTGCTGACGTCTATTAAGCATTTCGACCCCCATGAATTGGTAGCGGCAACGATTGTAATGGAGGGTACGAAGGCCGAAGTGGATTACCAGGAGGCGGAGATCAAGCGCATCGCCGGCAAGCATGGCGGTGTCTCCGGCGGCGCCCACAACGGCCAGCGCGGCTACATGCTGACCTATGCCATTGCCTACATCCGCGACTTCCTGACCGACTATCACATCATCGGCGAGACCTATGAAACCACCGTGCCCTGGAGCCGCATCCATGAGGTGTGCAACGCCGTGGCCGAGCGGGCCTACGCCATGCACCGCCAGTTCGGTCTGCCGGGCAAGGCCTACGTCTCGCCGCGTATCACGCAGATCTATCACACAGGCGTGTGCATCTACTTCACCCACGGCTTTTCGGCCAGAGGCGCGACCGCCCCGGATAAGATCTTCGCCGAGATCGAACACGCCATGCGCGAGACGATCATGGCCCACGGTGGCTCTATCTCCCATCATCACGGCATCGGCAAGCTGCGCCGCGACTTCATGCCGGAGACCCTGACCCCGGCCGGCGTGGCCCTGCTGAAGGAGATCAAGGAGGGCGCGGACCCTCTGAACGTCTTTGGTATCGCCAACAATGTCTTTGTCCCCGGCGAGTGAGGGGTGGTGGGTGAGTGATGACCTGGAAACGTGGCCTTCTGGGGGCGCTATTCGCTGCCTTGTTGCTCTTCGGCGGCGTGCTGGCTTATCGACAGTTCTTTGCCGCCCCAACGTCTGATGAACGACTCTCGTCCGAAGCCGTGCCGCCCCTCGCGCCCGCGGCCGGCCCGAGGGACGGCGTGTCCGTCGCCGGCCCAGCGGACAGCGTCTCGGCCGAGGGGCAGGTCGTGCCGATGCGCCACGCAGCGCTGGCCTTTGCCGCGTCGGGCCAGGTAGTGTCCATTTTGGCCGCCGAAGGCGAACTGGTCAGCGCGGGGGAGCCTGTTCTGCGCCTGGACACGAGCGACGCCGAACTGGCCGTGCAGCGGGCCGAAGCCACGTTGGCCGAAGCCGCGGCCAACCTGATGGCAGCCAATGCCCAATTGCGCGCCACCGAGGTGGGTAGCGACGCCGCCGCGCTGGGGGTGGAAGCGGCCGAGGTGCGTCTGGTGCTGG
>CXWK01014189.1_pt1 | contig 17047 bp, 15 predicted proteins | sample 590851 | NCBI WGS metagenome assembly CXWK01 (sample SAMEA3498364, study PRJEB10139) | wastewater metagenome | biome: wastewater treatment plant; material: activated sludge | place: Denmark | collected 2014-08-01 | reverse complement strand
AAGGGCGCCGGTGTCGTCTCGAGCGGCGTCGTCCTTCCCGCTATCCCGCCTGTCTCCGGCAACCGCAAGTCGCCCGTGGCCTCGTGGGGCAAGCCCCTGCCGTTTCCCATCCTCATCGCCGACCGGCGCAACAACCGGCTGATCGAGGTGACGCCCGACAAGCGCATCGTCTGGGAATTCCCGACGCCGAACCTCACCGTCTACAGCGGCAACGAGGACGTGAACTTCTCGGAGGACGGCAGGCTTCTCGCCGTGAGCGAGGAGGACAACTACGACGTCCACATCGTCGACTACGAGAAGCGCGAGATCACCTGGACATACGGCGTGCCGGAAAAGAAGGGGTCGGCGCCCGGCTACCTCAACTATCCCGACGACGCGCACCTGCTTTCCGACGGGAAGTTCCTGACCGCGGACATCCGCAATTGCCGCGTGCTCATCATCGATCCGAAGGCGAACGCCATCGCGACGCAGTGGGGCAAGCCCGGCGACTGCCGGCACGACCCTCCGTCGCGCCTCGCCTACCCGAACGGCGCCACGCCTCTGGAGAATGGGGACATCCTCGTCTCCGAGATCCGGGACGCCTGGATCACGCGGATCACCCGTGAAGGCAAGGTCGTCTGGAGCGTGAAGGCGCCCGGCATCCGCTACCCCTCCGACGCCTTCCCGACCGTCGACGGCAGGCATGTGATCGTGGCGGATTTCTGGAAGCCGGGGCGCGTGGTGATCTTCGACCCCGCGACGCGCAAGGTGCTCTGGCAATACGACGTCCGGCAGGGCGAGGCCATGCTCGACCACCCTTCGCTCGCCCGCGAGTTGCCGGGCACCGGGGACATCCTCGTGGCCGACGACCTGCGCCATCGCGTGGTGGTGATCGACCGAGCGACGAAGAAGATCATCTGGCAGTACGGCGTGACCGACACGCCGGGGCACAAGCCGGGCTACCTCTTCTACCCCGACGGCTTCGACCTGGACGTCTTTCGCGACTGGCGGGCGCCCGCGAACGCGAAGCCGTAGGCTCCCTGCAGCNNGTCACCGAAAAGCCCGCAAGCCCGCGAACGCGGTCGAGCGCCCCGCAGCGCCGGCGCGACGTGGTCGCCGCCGTCGTCGAGCTCGCGCGCGAGCGCGGCCCGGAAGGCATCACCACCCAGGCCATCGCCGATCGCGTCGGCGTGACCAACGGAGCGCTGTTCCGGCATTTCCCGGACAAGCTCGCCATGTGGTCGGCGGTGTTCGACTGGGTCGAGGAGCGGCTGGAAGCCGTGGTCGACGATGCCTTTCGCGGCGGTGGCGATCCGATCGAGGTCCTCGAGCGGGTATTCCTCGCCCACGTGCGGTTCGTATCCGGCCATCCGGGAGTGCCGCGCATCCTGTTCCACGAACTGCAGCGCCCGGCCGATTCCGAGTTCCGCGACCGCGTGCGCAAGGCCGTGCGCGGCTACCGCAAGCGCATCGGCGAATTGCTTGCGCAGGCCAAGCGCGCGGGGCTGCTCCCGGCAACGCTCGACGAGGAGGCCGCCGCGGTCCTCTTCATCGGCACGGTGCAGGGGCTCGCGGTGCAATCGACGCTCTTCCGCGGCGAAGCGGGCATGAATGCCGCTGCGCGACGCCTCTTTCCATTGCTGCTCGACGGCTTCCGGGGACCACACCGATGAAGATGACGATGAAGTTCCCCCACGGGCGTTCCCTCGCAGTGGCCGCATTCGGCCTGGCCGTCGTCGCGGGTCTCGCGTGGGTGATCGCCACCCAGGGGCCGCTCGCCCGCGTGCAGGTCACCCTCGCGGAAGCCCAGGCGAGGACGCTTGCGCCTTCCCTCTTCGGCATCGGCACGGTCGAGGCGAGGCGTTCCTACGACATCGGGCCGACGGCTCCGGGTCGCGTGCTGCGGGTACTCGTCGACCAGGGCGACCGCGTGAAAGCTGGCCAGCTGCTGGCCGAAATGGAGCCCGTGGACCTCGAGGATCGCCTGGCCGCCGGCCGGGCCGGCGCCGAGCGGGCGGCGCAGAACGCGCTTGCCGCGCAGTCCGCGCTGGAGGAGGCGCAGAGCCGCGCGCGGGTGGCGCAGGCCAATGCGGACCGGTACGCGGAACTGCGGCGCACCGGGTTCGTGAGCCAGGAAGCGGCCGATGCCCGGCGCCACGAAGCGAATGCGGCCCAGGCCGCCCGCCACGCGGCCGAGTCGGCGCTGGCCGCCGCCCGCCAGGAAACGTTGCGGGCGAATGCCGATCTCGCGGGCCTGGCCCGCACGCGCGCGAACCTGCGCTTCACGAGCCCCGTCGACGGCGTGGTGGCCGCGCGCCTCGCGGAGCCGGGAACGACGCTCGTCGCCGGGCAGATGGTCCTCCAGGTGATCGACCCGGCGAGCCTCTGGGTGCGCACCCGCATCGACCAGGCGCGATCGGGCGGGCTGGCGGCCGGGCTCGCGGCCGAGGTGACCCTGCGCTCCCGGCCCGGCGAGGCCGTAGCGGGTCGCGTGGAGCGGGTGGACCTGGTGGGAGACGCCGTAACGGAAGAGCGGATCGCCCAGGTGGTATTCGAGTCACTCCCCCNNAGTCACTCCCCGCCGCGACGCGGGTAGGCGATCTCGCCGAAGTCACCCTTCGCCTTCCCGCGGTCGAGGCCGCGCTTGCGGTGCCCTCGGCGGCGATCAAGCGGGCCGGGTCGCAGGCGGGCGTGTGGATGATTCGCGAGGGCAGGGCGGAATTCCGGCCGGTCATGACGGGTGTCGGGACCCTCGACGGCTTCACGCAGGTGCGCTCCGGCCTGAAGGAGGGCGAGCGCGTCATCGTCCACAGCAGCCGCCCGCTTGCCGCCGAGGATCGCGTTTCCGTGGCCGAGCGCCTCGTCAGGGGCTCGTCGTGATCAATCTCGCCGGCCGGGACATCCTGAACGGCTGGGGGAAGTTCGCCTTTACCGGCGTGGGTCTCGGCCTGCTCATCGGCGTGACGCTGTCCATGGCGGGCATCTATCGCGGCATGGTCGAGGACGCGACGGTGCTGATCGATGGAAGCGGCGCCGACATCTGGGTCGTCCAGCAGGGAACGCTGGGCCCCTATGCGGAACCATCGAGCCTGCGCGACGACGTCGTGCGCTCGATTGCCGGACTGCCGGGCGTCGCGGCCGCCGGCAACGCGGCCTATCTCACCATGCAGGTGGGTCGCGGCAGCACGGAATCGCGCGTGTTGCTCGTGGGATTCGAGCCCGGCAGGCCGGGAGAGCCCGGCCACCTCATCGCGGGCCGCCCGGTGACGCGTGGGCACTACGAGGCGGTGGCCGACGAAAAGACGGGGATGCGAGTCGGCGAGCGCGTGCGCATCCGCCGCCACGACTACGAGGTGGTGGGCCTCACGCGGCGCATGGTCTCGGCGAGCGGCGACCCGATGCTCTTCGTGCCCCTGAAGGACGCGCAGGAAGTCCAGTTCCTCAAGGACAACGACGCGCTCGTGAACGAGCGCGAACGCACGGCCGCCAATCCCGCCTTCAACCGCCCCGGCGTGCCGGGCCTTCTCGAGGCCGTGCAGGCGAGCCAGGCACAAAGCCGGCAGGTGAACAGCGTGCTGGTGCGCCTCGCGGAGGGCGCCGATGCGAACGCGGTGGCGGAGAACATCCGCCGCTGGAAGCGCCTGCAGGCCTACACGAAGGCGCAGATGGAAGAGATCCTCGTGGCGAAGCTGATCGCCACCTCGGCGCGGCAGATCGCGATGTTCCTCGTGATCCTCTCGGTGGTGAGCGCGGCCATCGTCGCCTTCATCATCTACACGCTCACGGTGAACAAGGTGCGCGAGATCGCCGTCCTGAAACTCATCGGCGCCACCGACGCCACCATCGGCGGCATGATCCTGCAGCAGGCCCTCGGCCTGGGGCTCATCGGGTTCACCGTCGGACGGATCGTCGCGGGACTGTGGGCGCCGGTGTTCCCGAAATACGTCCTGCTGCTTCCCGGCGACGCCGCGCGCGGCTTCGCGGCGGTGATGGCGATCTGCGCGCTCGCGAGCATCGTCGCGATCCGGGCGGCGCTGCGGGTCGATCCGGCCGAGGCGATCGGGGGCTAGCGGCGATGGCGATCGCGAACGACATGCCGGCAATCCGCATCCAGGGCCTCACCAAACGCTACGGGTCCGGCGACACGGCGGTCGATGCCCTGAAGGGGGTCGACATGACGGTGGCGCCCGGCGAGGTGGTGGGCCTCATCGGCCCGAGCGGCTCCGGCAAGAGCACGCTCCTCAAGTGCCTGGGCGCCGTGATCGAGCCCACGGCGGGGCGCATGGAGATATCCGGCGAGGCCATATACGACGGGGGATGGAAGCTGGACGACCTCCGGGCCCTTCGCAGGGACCGCATCGGCTTCATCTTCCAGGCGCCCTACCTGATCTCGTTTCTCGACGTCACGGACAACGTGGCGCTGCTGCCCATGCTCGCGGGCGCCCGCAATGCGGATGCCCGGAGCCGCGCCCGGGAACTGCTCGAGGCGCTCGACGTCGGGCACCGGGCGGCCGCGCGCATCTCGCAGCTCTCCGGGGGCGAGCAGCAGCGCGTGGCGATCGCACGCGCGCTCGCCAACCGCCCGCCCGTCATCCTCGCCGACGAGCCGACGGCGCCGCTCGACAGCGAACGCGCGCTGACGGTGGTCCGGATCCTCAACGGCATGGCGGCGAAGTTCGGCGCGGCGATCATCGTCGTAACCCACGACGAAAAAATCATTCCCACCTTCCGCCGCCTCTATCACATCCGCGACGGCCGCACGCAGGAGGAGGCGGGAGAGGGTCGCGCTCCCTGAAGGCACCGCGCGGTAGCATGGCGGTCCCGAACGCAGTCGAAGGCCGATCCGTGACCCCGAAGAATCCTCCGCCCGCGCCCGGCGAGGGCGACGTCAACACCACCTCGCGGCGGGCCGAGTGGCAGGCACGCGCCATCGATGTCCCCACGCGGGCGCTCCTGGATCGCGACGCGGCGGTCTTCCTGCGCCAGGCGGTCTCCACGCCCTGCCTCGATGCCATCGCAAAGGCCGAAGGCATCTGGATCGAGGACACGGCGGGCCGGCGCTACATGGACTTCCACGGCAACAACGTCCATCACGTGGGCTACGCGCACCCGCGTGTGATCGCCGCCATAAAGCGCCAGCTGGACGAACTGTCCTTCGCGCCGCGGCGCTTCACGTGCGAGACCAGCGTGCGCCTGGCCGAGGCCCTCGCGGCGCGCGCGCCGTTCCCGGGCGGCAAGGTGCTCTTCACCACCGGCGGATCGGATGCGATCGAGGTCGCGCTCAAGGTCGCACGCGCCGCCACCGGCCGCTTCAAGACCATTTCCTTCTGGGACGCGTTCCACGGCGCGGGATTCGGCGCATCGGCCCTCGGCGGCGAGTCGCTCTTCCGCTCGGGGCCCATCGGCCCGCTTCCGACCGGCGCCGAGCACGTGGCGCCTTTCGCGTGCTATCGCTGCGCCTACGGGTACCGCACCGGGCCCGATGGTGCGCCGCCGCTCGAGACCTGCGCGCTTGCCTGCGCGAAGATGGTGCGCTACGTCCTGGAGCGGGAGCGCGACGTCGCGGCGGTGGTGGCGGAACCTGCCCGCGCCGTGCCCTATCTCGCGCCGCCCGGTTTCTGGAGGGCGGTGCGCGAAGCCTGCGACGAATTCGGCGCGCTCCTCGTCTTCGACGAGATTCCCACGGGCCTGGGCAAGACCGGGCGCTTTTTCGCGGCCGAGCACGACGGCATCGTTCCGGACATCGTCGTGGTTGGCAAGGCGCTCGGCGGCGGGGTGCTGCCGATCGCGGCCGCGGTGTGCCGCGACGGGCTCGACGTCGCCGGCGACTATGCGTTCGGCCATTACACGCACGAGAAGAACCCGGTGACGGCCCGCGCCGCGCTCGAGACGCTCGCCATCATCGACGACGAGGACCTCGTGGCCAATGCCGCGCGCGTCGGTGCGAGAGCGCTCGAACGGATGCGGGAGTGGCCTGCGCGCTTTCCCCTCGTGGGCGACGTGCGCGGGCGCGGCCTGCTGATGGGTGTGGAACTCGTGCGCGATCGCGGCACCCGCGAGCCGGCCCATGAGGTGGCCGAGCGCATCCTCTACCGCGCGCTGGACCGCGGGCTTTCCTTCAAGACCTCGATGGGCAACGTGCTCACCCTCACGCCGCCGCTGGTCACGACGGCGGAGGACATGGACCGGGCGCTTGCGATCCTCGAGGAATGCCTCGCGGCGGAAGGCGGCTGAATTGGGCGGCGATCGGCCGGGGTGGTGCGGGCAATCGCGTGCGGGCAGAATTGACGGATGGCGAAGGTAACCCTCACGCAGGTCCTGCAGCACGCGGTCGACGCGTTCCAGCGCGGCCACTGGAGCGAGGTCGAGCGCGTCGGACGCGGCATCCTCGCGACGAACCCGAACGTGTTCGAGGCGTACTACCTGCTCGGCCTCGCGGCGGAGCGCACGGGGAGGGCGGAGGAATCCGTGAATCTGCTGGCCGCCGCCCTTCGCCTCAACGCGCGCCACCCCGAGGCGCACTTCAACCAGGGAGTCGCGCTCGCGCAACTGGGCCGCGTTTCCGAAGCGCTCTCCAGCTACGACCGGGCGATCGAGGCGCGCGCGGACTTCGCCGATGCGCACTTCAATCGTGGCGTGGCGCTCGTTGCGTTGGGCCGCACTGCGGAGGCGCTCGCGGCCTACGAGCGCGCCGTCGCACTGGCGCCCTCGGACGCGCAGGCGCGCCACAACCTCGGCACTACGCTCGTGGAGCTCAAGCGCCCCGTCGAGGCGCTCGCGGCCTTCGACGAGGCCGTCGCCCTCAACCCGCGCTATGCGCGCGCCTTCAGCGGCCGCGGCGTGGCCCTCTGGAACCTCGGGCGGCTCGACGAGGCCCTGGAAAGCTGCGACCGGGCCCTCGCGCTGGATCCCGCCGCGCCTGGCGCGTGGATCAACCGCGCCATCGTGCTCCTGGACCTCGACCGGCCCGCCGAGGCGCTCGAGAGCTGCGACCGGAGTCTCGCTCTCNNCCCGCCGACGCCAACGCGCACTACAACCGCGGCAATGCGCTGCGCGAACTGGGGCGGCTGGACGAGGCGGTCGCCGGCTTCGAACGGGCGGTCGCGCTCGACCCGATGCACGCGGCTGCGCACTGGAACCTCGCCGACGGGCTGCTCACGCGCGGCCAGTTCGCGCGCGGCTGGGACGAGTACGAGTGGCGCTGGCGCCTCGCGTCGCGGAGCAGCCTGCGCCGCGAGATCCCCGCCCCGCTGTGGCTGGGCAAGGAAGCCCTCGAGGGGCGCACGATCCTCCTGCACAGCGAGCTGGGGCTGGGCGACACGTTGCAGTTCTGCCGCTACGCGGCACTCGTCGCGCGTCGCGGCGCGAAGGTGGTGCTCGAGGTCCAGGCGCCGCTCGTGGAGTTCCTGCGCACGCTCGAGGGGCCGGAGGAGGTCCTGGCGAGTGGCGCCGCGCTGCCGCCGCTCGATTTCCACTGTCCGCTCATGAGCCTGCCGCTCGCGTTCCGCACCGACGTATCCGACGTGCCCGCGGAAGTCCCGTACCTGCGCGCCGATCCTGCGCGCGCCGCGGCCTGGCGGGAGCGCCTCGGGGCGGGGAGCCTCGCGAAGGTCGGCATCGCCTGGAGCGGCAGCACGGGTCTTCGCAACGACCGGCGCAGCATGGCGCTCGCGGACATGCTGCCGCTCCTGGGTCCCGGCGCCGACTGGATCAGCCTGCAGAAGGAGGTACGCGATGCCGATTCCGCACTCCTCGCGCAGCACGCCGACCTCCGGGATTTCGCGAACGAGCTCACCGACTTCGCGGAAACCGCGGCGCTCGTGGAGGCGCTCGATCTCGTGGTGACCGTGGACACGAGTGTTGCCCACGTCGCCGGCGCCCTCGGCAAGCCCGTGTGGATACTCCTGCCCCACGTGCCGCACGACTGGCGCTGGCTGCGCGACCGTGACGACAGTCTCTGGTACCCGGGCGCGCGGCTCTTCCGCCAGCCTACGCCCGGCGACTGGGCGGGCGTGATCCGTGCGGTGGCGGAGCGGCTCCGGCAAAGTGGTTTGCGGGCCACGGACGAAGCTCACCATGTCCTCCACTGACGAGGACTTCATGCGCGAGGCAATCGCGCTCGCCGCGGCGACGGCGCAGGCGGGCGAGGTGCCGGTGGGCGCGGTCGTCGTGAAGGACGGGGCGGTGATCGGCCGCGGCGCAAACCGGCCGATCGGGGCGATGGATCCCACGGCGCACGCCGAGATCCTCGCGCTTCGCGAGGCGGCCACCGCACTGGGCAACTACCGCCTGGGCGGCTGCGAACTCTTCGTGACCCTCGAGCCCTGCGCGATGTGCGTCGGCGCGATGCTGCATGCCCGGATCGGGCGCGTGGTGTTCGGCGCGGCAGACCCGAAGACGGGTGCCTGCGGCGGCGCCGTGTCCCTGTCGTCGGAGGCGAAGCTGAACCACCAGACCGCTTTCGTCGGCGGCACGCTCGCCGGGGAGTGTGGCGCGCTCCTCAAGCGCTTCTTCGCGGAGCGTCGCTAGCCCGTCGGGACAGGGGCCCGGGTGTAGAATTTCGGGGCTTTCCTTCGCAGAATCCCGAATGCCCGATCCCCGTTTCGTCCACCTGCGCCTGCACACGGAGTACTCCATCGTGGACGGCATGGCGCGCGTCGACGATGCGGTCGAGGCCGCGGCCGCGGACGGGATGCCGGCGCTCGCGATCACCGACGCCGGCAATCTCTTCGGTGCCGTCAAGTTCTTCCTGGCGGCGCGCGCCGGAGGCGTGCAGCCGGTCATCGGCTGCGATCTCGCGATCACCAACGAGAAGAGCCGCGACCACCCGCACCGCGTGGTGGCGCTTTGCCGGGACCGCACGGGATACCTGGCGCTGTGCGACCTGATCACCCGTGCTTACGCGGAGAACCAGTGGCGCGGGCGGGCCGAGGTGCGCCGGGAGTGGCTCCAGGGGGTGGCGGGCCTCATCGTCCTGTCGGGCGCCGCCTCGGGAGACGTGGGCTGCGCGCTCCTCGCGAACCAGGCGGCGCAGGCGGAAGCGCTCGCCCGGGCCTGGGCGGAGGATTTTCCCGGCGCCTATTACGTCGAGGTGCAGCGCGCGGACCCCGCGAGGAGCGAGCCACAGGTGAGGGCGGCCGTGGCCTTGGCGGGGCGACTGGGGCTTCCGGTCGTCGCAACCCACCCGGTGCAGTTCGTGCGCCCCGAGGATTTCACGGCGCACGAGACGCGCGTGTGCATCGCCCAGGGCTTCGNNTTCCCAGTATTTCAAGTCGCAGGCGGAGATGGCGGAGCTCTTCGCCGACCTTCCCGAGGCGCTCGAGAACACGGTGGAGATCGCCAGGCGGTGCACGTACGAGTTCTCCCTCGGCAAGACCAGGCTGCCGGATTTTCCGACGCCGGGCGGCGAGTCCGTGGAGCAGTACCTGCGTGCCGAGGCCCTGCGCGGGCTCGATGCGCAGCTCGCGGTGCTCTTTCCGGACGAGGCGGCGCGCTCCGCGGAGCGCCCCCGCTATGTCGAGCGGCTCGACTACGAAGTGGCGACCATCGTGCAGATGGGGTTCCCGGGCTACTTCCTCATCGTGGCGGACTTCATCGGCTGGGCCAAGTCCCACGGGGTGCCGGTGGGTCCGGGGCGCGGTTCCGGCGCGGGGTCGCTGGTGGCGTTTTCGCTGGGCATCACGGGCCTCGACCCCCTGCGCTACGAACTGCTCTTCGAGCGCTTCCTCAATCCGGAGCGGGTGTCGATGCCCGACTTCGACATCGACTTCTGCCAGGAAGGCCGCGACCGCGTGATCGACTACGTGCGCGACAAGTACGGCGCGCAGTGCGTGTCGCAGATCGTGACCTTCGGGACCATGGCCGCAAAGGCGGTGGTGCGCGACGTCGGGCGCGTGCTCGGCATGGGTTTCGGGGAAGTCGACCGGATCGCGAAGCTGATCCCCTTCGAGCTGGGCATCACGCTCGACAAGGCCATCGTGGCCGAGCCGCAGCTGAAGAGCCTCATCGAGGAGAACGAGGAGGTCGCCGAGCTCATGCGCCTGGCCAAGGCCCTGGAGGGGCTCACGCGCAACGTGGGGATGCACGCGGGCGGCGTCCTGATCGCGCCCGGAAAGCTCACCGACTTCACGCCGCTCTACTGCGCCGACGGCTCGGCCGCGTCGGTGAGCCAGTTCGACAAGGACGACGTGGAGAAGGCCGGGCTCGTGAAGTTCGATTTCCTGGGCCTCACGACGCTCACCCTCATCGCCGAGAGCGAGCGCCACATCCGCGCCATGGGCCACCCGGACTTCGACATCCAGGCGATCCCCCTGGACGACCCGGCGACCTACAAGGTCTTCTCCTCGGGCAACACGGTCGCGATCTTCCAGTTCGAATCGCGCGGCATGCGCGACCTCATCATGAAGGCGCGCCCGGACCGCCTCGAGGACCTCATCGCCCTGAACGCCCTCTACCGCCCGGGCCCGATGGACCTGATCGGCGAGTTCATCGACCGCAAGCACGGACGGGCACGCTGGGAGTACCTCGACCCGAGATTGAAGGACATCCTCGAGCCCACCTACGGCGTCATGACCTACCAGGAGCATGTCATGACCATCGCCCAGGTGATCGGCGGCTACACCCTGGGCGGGGCCGACGTGCTGCGCCGGGCCATGGGCAAGAAGAAGGCCGAGGAGATGGCCGAGCAGCGCGAGATCTTCCTCAAGGGGGCGACGGAGCGCGGTCTCGAGGCGCGCAAGGCGAGCGTCCTCTTCGACCAGATGGAGAAGTTCGCGGGCTACGGGTTCAACAAGTCGCACTCGGCGGCGTACGCGCTCGTGGCCTACCAGACCGCCTACCTCAAGGCCCATTTTCCCGCCGCGTTCTGCGCGGCCAACCTGTCGGCGGTGATGAACGACACCGACAAGGTGCAGGTCGTCTTCGACGATGCGCGGCGAAACGGCCTCGTCGTGGCTCCGCCGGACGTGAACGAGGGCGGCTACCGTTTCACCCCCCTGGATGCGAAACACGTCCGCTATGGCCTCGGGGCGGTAAAAGGCACGGGCGAGCAGGCGATCGCCAACGTGGTCGCCGCGCGCGAGGCGGGCGGGCCGTTCCGCGACCTGGGCGACTTCTGCCGCCGCGTGGACCGCCGGGTGGTGAACCGCCGCGCCATGGAGGCGCTCATCAAGGCGGGCGCATTCGATTCCGTCGACCGCAACCGCGCCGGAATCCTCGCATCCCTGGGTGCCGCGATCGAAGTCGCGGAAAAGGCCGAGCGTTTCGCGCAGCAGACGAGCCTCTTCGGCGGGGCGGAGGAGACGGCCGCGGAGGCCTTCGAACTCATCCGCGTGCCGGAGTGGCCCGAGCGCGAGCGCCTGCTCGCCGAGAAGCAGAGCCTGGGCTTCTACCTGAGCGGTCATCCGTTCAGCGCCTGGAGGGACGAGATCCGCCGCGTGGCCCGCACGCCGCTCGCGAGCCTGCAGCCCGCGGCCGAGCCGCAGATGGCCGCCGGGGTGATCTACGGTGTGGCGATGCGCAACTCGCGGCGCGGGCGCATGGCCGTGCTCACGCTGGACGACGGCAGCGCGCGCATCGAGGTCGTGGTCTACGGGGAACTCTTCCACGAGAAGCGGGCGGTCATCCAGGAGGACCAGGTGGTCGTCGTGCAGGGCCGGGTCTCGCAGGACGATTTCTCCGGCGGGATCCGCTTCAATGCCGACAAGCTCATGGACGTGGCGGAGATTCGCAGCCAGTACGCGAAATTGATCCGCCTTTCCATCAACGGGCAGGCGGACTCGGCGAAGCTGCGCGCGCTCATCGCGCCGCACGCCGGCGGGAAGTGCGCCGTGGCGATCCGCTATCGCAATGCGCAGGGCGAGTGCGACATCCGGCTGCCGGACGAATACCGGGTGAAAGTCTCGGCGCCGCTCCTGGCCGCGCTCTCGGAGTGGCTCACGGAGCGCAATGTCGAGGTCGTGTATTAGCGAGGCGTTCCCGCGCCGGAAGGCAGCGGGAACGCCGCAGTATCGGCCTTCACTCCGTGGGGCGGGATTCGAAGTCCGTGAAGCTGCCGCTTTCTTCCGCGACCTCGACTTTCGTGACGCGTGCCGAAGGCGGCCCGTGGCGCGACCAGGCGAGCAGTTGCTCGACGGCCGCGACCTCGCCGGCTACCACCGCCTCCACCGTCCCGTCGCGCCGGTTTCGGACCCAGCCGGCGAGGCCCAGGCGAAGCGCTTCGCGCTGGAGCGAGTAGCGGAACCCCACGCCCTGCACGACGCCGTGGATGCGAAGCCGACGGCAGGTCGTCTCACTCATCGCCGCCCACCCGTCCGCGGCCGCGCTTGGTGACGCCGCGCAGCTTCTTCTCCCCGATGCGCCGCTCGCGCGAGCCCCGCGTGGGTTTCGTCGCGACTCGCTTCTTCGGGACGTGATTCAGGCGCACGAGCCGCTCGGACAGACGCTCGAAGGCGATGTCGCGATTGCGGTGCTGCGAGGAGGAATCCTGCGCGATCACGACGACGCCCGACGGCGGGTGCGTGAGCCGCAGCGCCGACTCGGTGCGGTTCACGTGCTGCCCGCCGGGGCCGCTCGCGCGGAACACATCGACCACCACCTCGCGCTCGAGCGTCGCGCGGTCGGTCGCGTAGGGGGGCGGGACAAGGGGGATTCGTCTCGTGGCCATGGTTGCAAGGAGGTCCGCCGTTCATTGAACTCCCGGCCGATGATCGGCGCCCGATCGCCGGAAAATGCCCTTGCGCACCGCATGCCCGGGCGCCCGATCCACCGGACGCCTATTTGATGCGCATCCCCGGCGTCGCCCCCGCGTCGGGCGCGAGGAGGTATATGGAACTTCCGTCGCCGGAGGCGAGCACCATCCCCTGCGACTCGCCGAAGCGCATTTTCCGGGGCGCGAGGTTCGCGACCATCACCGTAAGGCGCCCGACGAGATCCTTGGGCGTGTAGGCCGAGCGAATGCCGGCGAAGACGGTTCGCGTCTCCAGGCCGATGTCGAGCGTCAACTTGAGGAGCTTGTCGGCGTCCGGGACCAGTTCCGCGTCGACGATGCGCGCCACTCTCAGGTCGATCTTGCCGAAGTCGTCGATGGAGATCGTCTCGCCCACGGGCGGGATGGGCGCTGGCCGAGGCGGCTCTACCGGCTCGAGCCGGAACTCGGGCGCCTCCGCGGCGGCGGGCTTTTCAGCCTCGGGTTTCGATTCGGCCGGTGGCTCGAGCAGCTGCTCGATCTGCTTCGGATCGATGCGCGACAGCAGGTGCTTGTAGGGCTGCACCGTGTGCCCCGGCTTGAGGGCGTTGGCGACGTCCTCCCAGGTCATCGGCTTGGCCAGCCCGAGGAAGGCCTCGACGTCCTCGGCCACCCGCGGCAGCACGGGCTTCAGGTAGATGGTGAGGATGCGGAAGAGCTCCAGGTACAGGGTGCAGAACCACTGCAGGGCGGCTTCCTGGCCGGGCTCCTTGGCGATCTCCCAGGGTTTCTGCTCGTCGACGTACTGATTCACCCGGTCGGCGAGGAACATCACCTGCCGGATCGCCTTGCTGAATTCGCGGGCGTCGTAATCGGCGGCGATCTGGTCGGCGAAGCTCCTGACCTCGAAGAGGATCGCGGGAACCTGCTCCTCGTTGTCGGGCACCGGGGCGGCGACACTGCCGCGCAGCTTGTGCTTCAGCTCCCGTCCGGCCGACAGCGCCTCGTCCGAGAGCCTGCCGCCGAAGCGCTTCGAGATGAACCCGGCCGCGCGGCTCGCGATGTTCACGTACTTGCCCACCAGGTCGGAATTCACCCGCGCGAGGAAGTCGTCGGGGTTGAAGTCGAAGTCCTCGACGCGGGCGTTCAACTTCGCCCCGAGGTAGTAGCGCAGCCACTCCGGGTTCAGGCCCAGGTCCGCGTACTTCTGCGGGCTCACGGTCACGCCGCGGGACTTCGACATCTTCTCGCCCGAGAGCGTGATGAAGCCGTGCACGTACACGTTGTCGGGGATCTTCCGGCCCGCGAACTTGAGCATGGCGGGCCAGAAGAGCGTGTGGAAGTAGATGATGTCCTTGCCGATGAAGTGGATCTGCTCCACCTTGGGATCGGCCACGTACTTGGCGAAGTCGAGCCCCTTCCTGTCCAGGAAGCTCTTGAGCGAGGCGAGGTAGCCGATCGGGGCGTCGAGCCACACGTAGAAATACTTGCCCTTGGCGCCGGGGATCTCGATGCCGAAGTAGGGCGCGTCCCGGGTGATGTCCCAGTCGTTGAGCNNGCCCCCCGTCGAGCCACTCGCGCACCTTGTTGGCGACCTCGGGCTGGAGCTTGCCGTCCTGCGTCCAGCCCTTGAGGAACTCCACGCAACGCGGGTCGGACAGGCGGAAGAAGAAGTGATCCGACTTCTTCATCACCGGCGTGGCGCCGGTCAGCGCGGAGGTGGGGTTCTTCAGCTCGGTGGGCGTGTAGACGGCCCCGCAGGACTCGCAGGAATCGCCGTACTGGTCCTTGGTGCCGCACTTCGGGCATTCGCCCTTGATGTAGCGGTCGGGCAGGAACATGCCTTTCACCGGGTCGAAGAACTGCTCGATCGTCTTCGAGGCGATGAACCCGGCTTCGCGCAGCGCCGCGAAGATCTCGCCGGCGAGCGCGCGGTTCTCCTCCGAGTGCGTGGTGTGGAAGTGATCGAAGCTCACGCCGAAGCGCGCCAGGTCGCGCTTGTGGGATTCGGCCACGCGACCGATCAGCTCCTCGGGGGTGATGCCCTCGGCCTCGGCCTTGAGCATGATCGGCGCCCCGTGGGTGTCGTCCGCGCACACGAAGTGCACCTTGTGCCCCTGCAGTCGCTGGAATCGCACCCAGATGTCGGCCTGGGTGTACTCCATGATGTGCCCGATGTGGAACGGGGCGTTGGCGTAGGGGAGCGCCGTGGTGACGAAAAGCTTGCGGGGCATGGAGCCGGGTGGCGAGCCTAAGGTGGTTGACGGACGGCTCGGGCCGCCGCGCTTCGCGGCGGCGAGTGCATGAATTCGGTGCAGTAGGGGTCAACGCGATTGTAGCAAATTGCTTTAGAATTGCGCGCTTCCCTCCCGCTTCCGCGTTCGCCCCGCGAACGCCGCTCCCCAGCCATGGCAATCACCGACAAGGACGTCCTCGCCGCGCTTTCCGAACTCGTCGACCCGGTCACCGGCCGCAACTACGTCGAGGCCCGGTGCGTGAAGAACGTGAAGGTGGACGGTGGCAAGATCTCGCTCGACATCGTCCTGGGCTACCCCGCCCGGGGGGTGCTCGAGCAGGTCCGCGCCCAGGTGGGCGACCGGCTCAAGGCGATGCCGGGCGCGGAGGGGGCGAGCGTCAACGTCTCCTCCAAGATCGTCTCGCACGCGGTGCAGCGGGGCGTGAAGCTGGTTGCCGGCATCAAGAACATCATCGCGGTGGCCTCCGGCAAGGGCGGAGTGGGCAAGAGCACGACCGCGGTCAACCTCGCGCTCGCGCTGGCGGCCGAGGGCGCGACGGTGGGCATGCTCGACGCCGACATCTACGGGCCCTCCCAGCCCACGATGCTGGGGGTGACCGGGCGGCCGACCTCGGTCGACGGCAAGTCCATGGAGCCGATGGAAGGGCACGGCATCCAGGCGATGAGCGTGGGCTTCCTCATCGAGGCCGATACCCCCATGGTCTGGCGCGGCCCGATGGTCACGCAGGCCCTCGAGCAGCTGCTCACGGAAACGCGCTGGCGGGATCTCGACTACCTCGTGGTGGACCTGCCGCCGGGCACCGGCGACATCCAGCTCACGCTCGCCCAGAAGGTCCCGGTGACGGGGGCGGTGATCGTCACCACGCCCCAGGACATCGCCCTGATCGACGCGAGGAAGGGCCTCAAGATGTTCGAGAAGGTGGGCGTGCCCATCCTCGGCATCGTCGAGAACATGGCGATACACGTGTGCTCGAAGTGCGGTCACGCCGAGCACATCTTCGGCCAGGGCGGCGGCGAGCGGATGTGCAAGGACTTCGACGTGGAGTTCCTGGGGGCGCTGCCGCTCGACATCACCATCCGCGAGCAGGCCGACAGCGGCAAGCCCAGCGTGGTGACCGACCCCGACGGCCGGATCGCCGGGATCTACCGCGACATCGCCCGCAAGGTGGCCGCGCGCATCGCGCGGCAGGCGGAGGACCGCACCGCGATCTTCCCGAAGATCGTCGTTCAGAACACGTGATCACAGGCCAATGGAAGGGCATCGGGGCGATCGTTCGAACGGACGATCGGCGCCGCTCAACTCCGTGAGCAAGAGACCATGAGCATCAANNGCGACAAGTGGATCCGGCGCATGGCGGCGGCGCACGGCCTGATCGAGCCCTTCGAACCCGGGCAGGTGCGGGAGGTCGACGGCAAGAGAATCGTCTCCTACGGCACCTCGAGCTACGGCTACGACATCCGCTGCTCGCGGGAATTCAAGATCTTCACGAACATCAACGCCACCATCGTCGACCCGAAGAACTTCGACGAGAAGTCGTTCGTGAACTTCGAGGGCGACGTGTGCATCATCCCGCCGAACTCCTTCGCGCTGGCGCGCACCGTGGAGTATTTCCGGATACCGCGCAGCGTCCTCACCGTCTGCCTGGGCAAGTCGACCTACGCGCGCTGCGGGATCATCGTGAACGTGACCCCTTTCGAGCCCGAATGGGAGGGGTACGTGACGCTGGAATTCTCCAACACGACGCCGCTGCCCGCCAAGATCTATGCCGGCGAGGGCTGCGCGCAGGTGATCTTCTTCGAGTCCGACGAGGTCTGCGAAACCTCCTACCGCGACCGCGGCGGCAAGTACCAGGGCCAGCTCGGCGTCACCCTGCCCAAGATGTGACCGGCGCGCCCGCGAATGCCCTTTGCGGCTACGGCTCGCAGGAGCCGCGCAAAACTTGCGGCGCCCGCCGCGATTTGCCCTATACTTCGCGCATTTTTCGCCCCCGGCCCGGCCGGGGGCAGGCAACCGCCCCGGACGGGGTACCGAAGGAGGTCATCATGACAGGAGCGAGGAAGTACCGGAATGACGCCGCAGGCGCGCCCGCGCGCGCCATCCGTCCTTCCCGTATCGCCTCGACGAC